>Ga0335074_10004654_pt1 | contig 18922 bp, 14 predicted proteins | sample Lox_Sample_23_FD_206715 | JGI IMG/M metagenome (GOLD analysis project Ga0335074, IMG submission 206715) | Soil microbial communities from Loxahatchee National Wildlife Refuge, Florida, United States - Lox_Sample_2.3 | ecosystem: Environmental > Terrestrial > Soil > Wetlands | place: USA... | reverse complement strand
TTCTGCTGCTGATAGATGCTTCACATAAGCTATGGCTAAATGGCTAGTTTTCGATCTGACACCTAGCCATGCCACGACCTTATAAGCTTGGGAGCAATCTCATTCATACGAAGAACCTGTCGGCTTTGCTCCTCTAGATCTTTCTGGTTGATGCACAACGCATCGACCCAGATCTTGGAGTAGTCGTGACATCGCAGCTGACGCAGAGCAGCTTCCAAGTTCTTAGTCTTCATATTCGTCGACAATGACGGTCTTGGTGACGCTTGGGTCCGCCCAAAACATGCGACAAAGCCATGTAAGGCGGATGACTGTTCAACGAGTAGTACTCTAACTTGCATGAGACGAGTTGAGAATCCAGGTCCTCGGAATCCGGGCCATATCGTGAGTCCCAGTGGGTCAGGTAAGGCACAGGAACAGGAGCAGCAAAGCAAGAAACAGAAAGTCTAAAAAGCTCTCGGGGGCCTTTTTGGGCCTTTGGGAGCGGGCTCGGTCTGATGATCAGCCGCTGAAGTGAGCCTGCACATGGGTCTCAACTCGGTGTTGAGGCTGCGTAACGCAACGCTAGATCCCCCAGATTGGGAGGCCGAAACCACGACTTGCAGTTTTTCTGTTGGTTTTAGGTGTGGTTTTAGGCTTTGCGCATACGTAATATACACTTTGTAATTAGAGCTAAATATAAGGGTTTAAGTGCGCGTTCTTAGAGATTACCCGACAGCAAGGTTTTGTTATCGCGGAGGACTATCATATCCATTATCAGGTAGACATCGGGCACGACAGCTTTGTCGATCCAATCTTTGTTCTTCTAGCCTCGTCAGACACACTATGTCTATTCCCAAGCAAGTAGAAGTTCTCATTCCATTTCAACCGCTCTTATATCCTTAACTCACCCTTCCGAATAACCCCCATTTTGAACAAATATCCTCGACATCATTCCTATAAGCCATCTTATCCGTATTAACCCTCTCCCCGCACCGCGTCACAATCTAACATGCCCTCCAAACCCCTCCGCCTCGGTATCCTCGTCCCCTCCTCCAACACAGCCCTCGAGCCCCTAACCCACTCCCTAATCTCCTCCCTACCCAATAACTCCAACCCCTCCGCACCCACCGTGACAGTACACTTCTCCCGCTTCGCCGTGACCACAATCTCCCTCTCCCCTGCCAGCATCAAGCAATTTGACCTCCCCGCCATCCTCGCCGCCGCCCAGCTCCTCGCCCACGCAGAAGTCGACATCATAGGCTGGGGCGGCACCTCCGCTGGCTGGCTGGGCTTCCAGCACGACGAGGAATTGGTCAGGGCTGTCACGGCCGCGACGGGAGTCCCGACTACGACGAGCGTGGTGGCGTTGAATAAGGCTTTGCAATTATTCAACGTCAAGAGACTAGGTCTCGTGACGCCGTACCTGGACGACGTGCAAGAGGCTATCATCAAGAACTATGCTGGCGCGGGGATCGACATCTCACTGGGAATGGAGAGGCACCTTGGCGTTGCGAAGAATACGGATATTGCAGTCATAGGGGAGAAGGTGCTGGATGGGTTGGTCAGGGAAGTGGTTGAGGGGACGGAGGCGGAGGCCGTGACGACGTTTTGTACGAATTGGGTTGCTGCGCAGAGGGTTGAGTACTGGGAGGGGAGGTGGGGATTGCCGGTTTTTGATACGGTTTCAGTGGTGGTATGGGATATGTTGAGGATGGGGGGTTTTGATGTGAAAACTGTCAAGGGGTGGGGGAGCTTGTTTAAGAAATCATGACGGTGTTAAGAGTTGAGAGTGGATCATTGGCAGTTAAAGCGCTCGTTCTTGGTGGTATCTTGCTTTGTATTCTAATCGCTTGTAACGATACAAAATATGGGATAACCCTTCCTACCCCTATTGTACTCCCAAGTATCTCCTAAGAACCAAAGACCTGACCGAGGAACGCCAAACCTCGATGCTAGAGACACTTGATATGCCCAGCTACGTGAAATAATAACGCCGTTAAAAGTTAAAATAGACTGTCCACCCGCACGCCTTTGTTTGTTCCATTACATCCCCGGCGGCCGCTGCATTCCCATCCCATTCATATTCATATTTTGGGCCATCCCTACTTGAGCCCTCATCTGCTGGGCCCTCATCTGCTGCATCATATACTGCTGAGCTCGACTGTTACAGCTTTGTTTATATTGCATCATGACCTCCGGTGGAATCTGTCCACCGTATTGCATCGAGAGCGTTTGGTAGCCCTGCTGATAGAACTTTTGCGAAACCATTTGCACGTTCCGTTGCATATTGGCCATCTGTTGCTGGTTGTGTTGCTGCTGCGCCTGCTGTGCTTGTACCATTTGTGGATGCATTCCATTCGGGCCCATGAAATTTGGGTTCCCATTCTGCTGGAGAGCTGCTTGCTGAGCGTGTGCCATATGACGCATCTGAGCTGCATATTGCGCAGACATTTGGTTGCCGGACATCATACCGGGGTTAGCTTGTTGTTGATGCATCTGCTGCATAGCGAATTGCTGTGGTGTCATTTGCTGGCCATTTGGCGGCGACGAGCCCATGGCTTGTTGAGCAGCTTGTTGGCGCATTCGCTGTTGTGCTTGCTGTTGAGCAGCGGCAAATTGTGCCTGCTGAAGTTGAATATTTGCCACTGGATTATTCTGTATCATCATTTGGGGGTTGTTCATGAGAGGCGTCTGCGCCATATGGCCAGGCATTGGGCTCGATTGGCTCATACGAGGTGTCTGATTCATTGGACGAGGAACAGGTTGGGGCATATTAGGCGTGGCATTTGGTAGACGTGGTGTTCCTCCATGACTATTTTGACTGCCCTGTGTACGCATAGCCTGAGCCATTGCTGGCGTCATTTGCTGGTGGCCTTGTTGTACAACGGAACCAGGTCGAGGAGGGCTGCCTCCCATGCCTGAATTTGAATGTTGCATTTGAACTCCCATGTTGTTTGCCACCATTGGAGAAGATAAATTGTGGGGTGTAGCGTTACGAACAACAGGAGATGACGCTTGCGCTTGAGAGAATTGCTGTTGGATAAGTCTTTGCTGGCCAGCAGCGATACCGTTAGGAATAACATTTTGCGGCGGATGGGCGTGCTGAACTCCAGCTTGGGGTATTTGGGGGTGCTGTCCTTGTAAGCCTGGTTGGTTTTGTTGAGCCTGCTGTACCATTTGCCGGCGAGCTTGATCTTGCTGTTGCTGTCGCAGTTGTTGCTGCTGCTGCTGTATGTGAAGTAGACGTTGACGCTGTTCCTCCTCTTGCTGGCGTTTAATGTTCTCCTGGCGGGCCTTCTCCCGAGCCTCTCCTTCCTGCTGTTGCCTCTTCGCTTGCTCAGCCTGTTGCATCTTCTCTTTCTTCTTGTTTTCGATACTTTGTTGTTTGATGCTCTCTATAGCCTTAAATCTTTCAAATCGAGGCTCCCAAGAGGCGCTGCCAGCTTGAACATCACCATCCCCGGGATTCGCTGCCCCTACTACGCCGTTGTTAGAGGAAAGACGTTCGTCCAATATCAGCATATATTGCTCATCATTCGCTGCGGCCGACTCTTCCGCAGCCATTTCTGCGACGGTCTTCTTTCGAGCCTTTGGAGATGGTACTTTAGAGGAATGTTCAGGATGTGTTAGGGCTTCGAGAAGCTTGGCCGACTCTTCTGCGTTGTCTACAGCATCGAGGTATAGCGGAGCGGTGGTCCATAAAATCGTTTCTCCTTCAAATGCATGAATGTTTTTCCCTTCTAGTTCCATTTTCTCTCTCCTGACTCGCTTCGCGGGAGGCTCCATTCCGAGGTGGGGGGTGGGAGGGATAGCAATCAGAGGTGTTTGTGGACGTAGTCCGGATGCGGACATTGGCGTTGCTGCACGAATGTCCACGCGTGACTCTCGCCGGGCATTTATTGGCACTGGCACCGGGGTAGAAGCCTTAATGGCAAAATCTGTGTATACAGCAAGGTCGGTGGGGTGCAAAACGACAGTGGATATCTTTGGCTTCCTTGCAGACTTGCTCCTTTGACTGTCGACAGGCTGGTTGGGAGCTGGCATATTCTCTTTATCTTTCTCCAGTGCCGATTTTTGCTTGGCATCAACTTCAGTACTCCCGACTTTAGTAGGCGCGGGTGGATCTTTCTTAGGATGAGGTACCCATGAGGACGGCGTCAAGTGGTCATTCCACTTGTGAATCGAGAACGGCTCTGTCTTCTCAGCTGTATTCGTGACTTGAGAGGTATCTCGAGTTGTCGCAATAGATTTATGATCATGGATCTCAACAATTAGACATCCTGCGTAATATTAGCATGGGCTATTAACTCTCAAAGGCCAAATTTACCGTCGTAGAAAGCAATGTTCCACCGATTGAAGTGTTCAAGTAAATCGTGGGGTACAGTGCCACTTCTAAGATGCTCAATGAATATCTTCATTGGAGACTTGTATGTGAAGGTGCTGTCCTGCTGATCAAATCGGAAATGGTTTGGATGTAGATGGACGATGAGAGATGGGGGGTATCCACGAAACTTCTTCAGAATATAGCCATCTGATTGGACTAGAAATCGTTAGTTATTGAGACGCACATCTTTCTTAAAAGAAGATTCACCATATGGTCGAGGCTCCGACGGTTGCAAGGCAGTAGCATCTGCAACAATACTGGCAGATCGGAGCCCAGTACTTGTAGTTCTTTGGCCGCGGCCAAGCAGCTGTGTTGGTGCATCACGACGAGGGCGATTTGCCGTGCGTGATACGGTGCCGTTCATCCCATTCACGTTAGTCGTTGTGGACGATGGGGGGAATTGGGCGGATGGCGGATTTTTGGCGGAGAGGGAGGGGGAAGATGTAGTCGAAGTTGTTCCATTCACGCCGTTCATGGATGTCTGAATCTTCTCCGGGCGCTTTAATTTGCTCATCTTTGGATGAGATCAGATCCAGCCAGCTGCGCCAGTTCAGGCGACTTCGAGTCGAAACCCCCACTATTGAATCCCTACTGAGCGCGATCTGGCCATGTAGGGAGGTTTGGCTCGATATCGCTTCTTTGTCCGGTAATAGGATTGGGCTCGGCGCTTATAGCGTTGCAGAAGGTTCAGCTACTTGCAAGTCTATTGCGAGCTTGAGAAAGCCCAAAATGTTGATTAACGACGTTGCAAATGCTGGGTCATCACCGGACTCCCTCTCCCGACGTTGAGCGTCATGGTTCGTTTCCCGGAGCCTAACGGCAATCACGTGACTCACTATCCTTACCCAATACTATAAGATCATCATGTATTTTATTCAGTGTAATTTATATTGATGCCTACATAATTTGCTAGATTCTACATAATGGATTGCATCTCAATATGCTTTGTTACAGCGCCGGCGTCTCAAAAAACAGATAACCGCCAACATCGGCACTTCCTCGATTCAAAATGGACAGCTTAAACCGAAGGGTAAATTATATCACTCAGCTCCTTCTATGCGACGAGCCCAATCATCTCCAACGCGTACACTATCAACCACGATTATGCCTCGACCTCGGCCAACTCTGTCCTCTCTCTCCCACCACTGCTCTGCCTTTTTAACCTGCTCCGCCTCTGACTCACTATCAGCCAAGCCCCCGTGTCCACCGTCCGCTCCAACAACAAGTATAACGTCATGTCGAAGCCAAGTTTGAAGATGCGTTATTACATCACCATTGTTGCCTGCCAATGACTCCTGGAGATAGACGGTGTCTGGGTTTAAATGACGAAGGATATGAACGTGGCCGCTTGAGGTTGTGAATGGCAGGATCATAGTGTCCTTCTCCACGAGCATCTGCGCCTGCGACCAGAGAGCATCAAAGCCGGGGTTTGCAGAAGTACTACTTATGTTAGTGATTAAGCTGCTAGGAGATGGAAGAGAGCGGCTTACAGAGGCTTCTCACTTTCCTCGCCTGGGGTGAGCACCTGGTCGTGGCCAATGTTGGAGAATGAGGAGCTCAAAGAAGCCGGAGGCCGAGAGCTGCTAGTATCGAGAGGATGTTCTTTCAGGAAGGGTGCATAAATCAAGACAAAAAGTCGTATTTTCGAATAGTCAATATTGTGTGGAAGATGGGATAGGATAGACTTCAATGCCTGTTAGATTCTGGTCGGTAGGACATGAAATAATACATACCGCATGCTCATGATGATGATCTTCGCCGTCATTTAAATCATCACCATCCACATCTGCGGATACAACTACTGCGATGGTCTTCCGCTTCACATTGCCAGCAGGAGGTGAACCTCGCTGAGCCTCTGGTCTGGTTCCTGAAGCTGTTGCCCCGGCGCTTGGCCCTACTTTTCTAAATTCTGCCTCTTCTGACCAAGTCTTATGATCTTTGTACGCATTCTTGTCTTCCTCTCTGATTGACGATAATGCACTTCCGACAACTGCGCCCGCAGCAGCAACTCCTGCGACAACCGTCCTGCTAGCACCATCGAAGAACTGTTGAGGACTTGGAGTGCGTTTTAGGGCCCCAGACATGCGCGCCATATAGCTCGAAGACTCCTCGGGAGGAGGCGCTGTCGTACCATAACCTGATTCTCCCTGTTGCAAATCTCCATAGCCACCAGGAGGAACGGTGCCTTGGGGCGGTGGTCGTCTGTCGGGGCCATCATATTCCTCCTCCTCATCATGTCGTTCACTCCATATCCATGCTGCCAAGCCGATCGTTGCAACAGTCACAGTCAGTACCAGAGGGATCCAATGCCCAAATCCGTGCCTGCGTGGTGCAGGAACCGTGATTGAACGGCGCTCGTAACGATCGTATTGGCGCGACATTTAGACGTGAAGCATCATCAAGTTCTTTGATAAAATGGCGATTTGAAGCGAACAGAGCAGAAAAGCATTAACAGATAGACATAGAGATAGCACAAGAGGACGAAGTGAGATGAGGGGGGCCCAAGATCTGAGGTGGCTTGTTGACGTTCCCCAGCCTCGTTTGCCGGTTGCTATGTACCAATCCCTGTCCAGAACGCCAGCCTCCAGGTTTTGATGGCCTGCAACGCCTCTCTGGTCTATGAAGAAGATCCTCGCCTCAGAAATTGCGCAATTCTGGCTCGTAAAACAAGCCAACGAATCCCAATCACGCTCCATGGGCGGTGTGTTTGTTGAAATTCATGAATGATAATTTATTCACTATTAATTGCACGTGACGCGGCCGCATCTACTTCAGAATTTGAATCACCTTTGCAACATTGCCGGACCTAGATTGTTGTGAATTGTACGACTTAGATCCGATATCTAACTCGACTTTCTAAACTAGGGACTCTATCCTAGTTGGTCTGAAGTTTTATGCGATAGCCCGCCTTTACATACAAGAATCGCAATGCCTCACGCTGTCTCGATGCCAGCGCCGGGCTTCCAGGCAGTGATCCTGTGTGGTCCTGGAGTGTCCTTTGATACCTTCACTTCCAAGCCAGAGGAATCTCCTAAAGCTCTTATACCAATCGCCAACCGACCAATGGTATGGTACCCATTGGACTTTTGCTACCGGATGGGAGTCACGAGTATGTTGTTTTAATCCCTTTTCTTTTGTATCATAGGCCTTTTACAACTATTGAAATATCACACTATTCACGTTGATGTGAGCCTGTTTTTGGACAAGAGATTTTGAGGTTCTCCTAAGGGAGCCCTTGGGCATGTCTTCTATCTCCTCTGATAAGTCGTGCCGGATCCATGAGGACAGACCTCTTATTGTTATCATCTGAAAGGAGATATATTTTATGACTTGATCCAAGGATGGTCTCTTCATATTGGTCTCTTTAGTATTCTTTAGTATGCAATATGTATGAAGCTAGAAATCTACGTTGAGCGTAAAACGTTATTGCCACGATTACGAGTTAATATGTTCCCAGATATCACTTTGGTAACTCCACCAACCTCAGCTTCGGCGATCTCGACGGCACTGAACACAAACCCACATTTGACCTCGCTACCGTCACCAAAACCGAATCTTCTTGCTCCTGAAGGCTTAGATCAGACGACTGGGACAGCAGAAATCTTCCGCCTCCCCCAAGTTCGTGCCGTCGTAACGGGGGATTTTATTGTGCTGCCATGTGACCTTGTTTGTGAACTTGGAGGTGAATCACTACTTGAAACTTGGATGATCAAACAAGCAGCCCTTGGTGGTGCCATCGGAGGCGATGAGATATTTGCAGGACCAAGAATGGCTCTTGGAGGGGAGAAAGGTGGTAGAAGGGGAGGGTTGGGTGTGTGGTATTCGACAAAGGGAGAAATCACAGTAAAGGGCGAGGAAACGGATTTTATAGCGACATCACCTCTTGTTCCTGGTCCCGTGCTACCTCCAGAAGGATCTTTACTGCCACACACTACTAATTTGGTTTACTCCCTTCCAACAGATACGCTTAATGACATCACTGAGGAGAAGAAGAGTCTCCCTCTTCGACACGGGTTGATACGTAAACATCCACGAGTGAGAATGATGAGCTCACACCGAGATGCGCATCTATACATCTTTCCAGCTTGGATTCTTGACATGATAAATCATAACAAGAAGATGGACAATCTTAGCGAAGATGTGATTGGATGGTGGGCAAAAGCTGGCTGGCAAGATGGCCTTGCGGTTAAGCTTGGACTGCAGGAAATATTTGATGGGCCACAAGCGAAGAATATTGAGGAGAATACTGCAGGAAGTGGATATCTTGATGCCGATATTGACATCGGAAGTTTGAGTACGACCTGGACCTCCAAATCACTGAGCAACTTACAGTCGGGTATGACTCAGAAGAATGGCTCCACCTCAGAGACACAGACCGCGGAAAAGCTTCCCGAGACAGGGAGAAGCAGTGTCAGCCTGGCAGTCCCTCCAATACTCGCATATGTGCACCCATCTAAAGCTGGAACTTCTCTTATACGCAGGGTTGACACGGTGCCTTTACTCCTTTTGATATCTCTGCATTTAGCTAAGCTCGAGTCAATTGAAGAAGTGGGACGAGAAGCTTCATCACCCTTCGCACATGCAAGAAAGGTCGCCTATCCGGCAGGCGTTGCGGCGAAGTGTACAGTCACTAGGCCAGATTGCCTACTCGCGGAGAATGTCACCGTTGAAGAAAGATGCGCAATCAAGGAATGCGTAATTGGAGTCAATTGCCAAATTAGGCAAGGCACAAAACTTACTCGCTGCATTCTGATGGATGGGGTCGTCATCGGCAAAGGCTGTAAGCTGACAGGATGCATCTTGGGACGAAGAGCTGAGATTGGAGAAGACTCTGTCTTGCAGGACTGTGAAGTGGAGGATAATATGAGAATAGAACCCAAGAGTAAGCTCTCTCTGAAGGATACACTATACTGTTCAACACTGACGATCGATAGCGGAGTCCAAAAACGAAAAGTTCAAGAGTTCTGAGGGCCTGGAGGCTACCGAAGAGGAGATGCAAGACGCATTCCAGAGCCAGGATAACGATCAAATGGATCAAGATGCCGTAGACGAGCCCGAGCTCTTCGCGTCGTAAGAGTTCCTCATAACGCTGATTCGAAGCGTGTCACGAAGACTACTTCTATGAGGCTTGATTCACTGATAATCCATTGATTGTCTGTCATCAAGTCCTGTAGCAAAGAGAGTGATTTACATCCCTAATGAGAAGATTATTCTAAAATCTTCCTCGACAGGGACAAACCTGCCACGTCGAGCGCTTTAGCCATACTACGACTTTATGCAGTATTTCGGTATGCGCTGAATATGTCAGAGGACTATATGCTCAGAGACAGCACCGGCTCACGGTACTCATTCAAGCCCCTCCCATGATAGATTATATGCTGATGATCTCTAATGAAGTGTGAATTACCCTCCTATGTTCAATGATCTTATGAGTGAGATTAATATCAGAACACGAAGCCTTCAATTCCCTTGTGACACCCTGAAAACGAGACCATGACAAGCCAAGAACTTAAAACTACGGATCTGCCTCAACTTAGTCTATTTCCCTTCTTTCCAGTAACCAAGCCCGTAAGCCAAGGGCAGAGTCTTGATCACCAACAAAAGTCTGCATGTACCTTCACTTCCTCAAAGGCCCAGATGCTGCAGCATATTTGCTGCACACGGCACGATCTGGAGGAGAAGCAGCTATTCCATGGCTACTCCTCAGTCGCTGATTATACAGTGGGTCCTCCAAAGGGGAGGTATCAGGTCGATGCAGTCCGCTAGTGGAAACAGCACCGAGTTATGAGTATTCATTGGATGATCAGGTTTTAGCTGGAGAGTAAGAGAAAGCCTAGTTGGGAGAAACGCCTCTGCTTTCTCAAATGACATCCCCGGCTCTCATGCGCAGTGCATCGCTCTTTTCTGCGACTCATAGTTGCTTTACGTCCAGTTGTCCTTAATACTCCGTCGTAGCAGCTTCTGTCCGAGATACTGCCCTTTGCTTCTTCATTATTTTGCGGAGTAACTCTCATAGCGTTAGGAATCATGAACAGCAAATAGATGAGAAATATCTTGGGAAGCCTCCATTTGACCGAATGTAAGACTTCACTGTGGCGCTTTTCAGCCAAGGACAAATGTTCAGCTGATACCATAAAGCAACAAATTTGATAGCGGGGCAACAAATTTCAGTGGCAATCCTGCCAGGAGAACCCATGAAAGAATGCTACAACCTGGCAAGCGTAGTCAAACGGTTGCGAGATCAGATCAATAAGTTATCATTGCGAATGGTTATGATGGCAGTTTCGCTTGGACCGGCTGCGCTACTGCACCGCCTCCAACGCCACTACTGCTTGAGATTTACACAAGATTTAGACTGACCTCCGATAGTTGTACGCCGATAAAAGCTGAGAAGCCGGTACAGTCCTAGATGTGCCCTGCTCTGGCACTTGCAAGGAGAATAACAATCTTATTTTGACTCCGATACGGCATTTATATCGCGACCCTATCAACTGAAACGTTCACTAACTTCTAGACTATTTAGCATGCCCATTAAGCTGAAGGCACCATTTCGTGAAATAAAGGTAACTTGAGCAAAATTGATATATGATATTGACTTCCATGTGAGTCTAGTGATCGATCAAATGTTTTTGGAAGAAGATCAAACTATTGTCTGGGGGTTTCATGTACGAAATCTGAACCCATGTAGGTGCATGACGGTGGGAGACGCTTCCTGCGAAGAGCTTTCACGTTTAATGTAGGATATCCAGAGAATTGTATTGTAAGTGCTTGTCAAAGATGAGCTGAGCGTGTTTCTGTTGAGACGTAATATAAGTTTGCGGAAGATACGGCCATACTAAGATTCATCAGGTAAACTGCATTCCTCGAAATTTCCCATCATTATTTCAATTGTCTAAGAACACAAAAGGGTGTAAACTGCTTTATCGCCCCGGCTTAGACCCTCACAATACGTGGGGGAAAAAGAGATCATCATATAGATTACGAATTCAGGATCGATACCAAAAAACTGCCGTTCCTACCATAGGAGTTCAAGTCAAGTCCAACTTCGTAGGGATTTTTCCGGTCATTTCGCAATCTTAGTGGCCTGTCAGCTTCACCTCCAGTTATGGCGCTTGAACATCCAGGGTCTTAGGGTTTCATTTGCATGCTTGCTTCTTCTGCCTTAGCGACGTGCCGCCTAAAGTGACCCGTCACTTTCAGCTCGGGGACTCCTTCGGATTTCACATAGGGCAATTCAGGAAAAGTATCGACTCTCAGACAATTCTCGAATACATGGCTTTCACAAGATTTCATAGGTGCATTTTTTTAAAGCCCAGGGATTGATGGACTTGAGTTATTGCTCTCAGCTCCCTCCGTACCGAGATATATCTCAACTTGCTCGTCGTCACTCATTGCGCTCCAAGCGTATCCAGAACCTGATTCACATTGCCTAATGTCTGTATTTTCAGGGACTTTTTTACGCGGCATCGATCGTGCTAAGCCTGCACAGTAGTAGCAGCCTCAACATGCGCCAAGCCAACCAACAGAGAGGATTTTGGCCTCTTGAAGCGTAGGCGGTCAACCCTTCGCACGGGTCATGAAAATCAAACGTTCTAACATATACGTTCCGCATTGACGCTTCATCCATCGTGATCTGATGCCTAGCCAAACCTTTCTTCGCAGGCTCGGCCAAATTGTCCGGATTTAGGTATGTGGTTGACTCTGTCTCAACTTTCGGCCACTTTGCCTACTCTCAGCTGCGTACATATTCCAATTAGGAGAAAGATAATTTCTCAAGGTTGGGTATGGCTGGCCGGCGTTTCCAGGTCGATCAAAAGGTTCATTCCTAAAACACAATCTTCATAGTGTTTCTCATGCCGCCACATAGGTAGGAATGTGGAGTACAGCTAATGCGAGATCAATTCTTGTGAAATTTGTTCTGGGTTATATCCCTGATGATCTGCATACTTTGGGCCTGCAGATATCGTGCAACAGGTAGCGCAAGACAGTTTCTTGCACTGATTATCGCAGTTTAGGCTTACTGACTCGCACAAAGATCATCACACCGTAGATCTGCCGGCGCGTACTAAGCATATGAAATGGGCGTACTGAGCCAAAAGCCAGCCACAGCTCATTAGATTTGTATGTCTCAAGCCATTCTGTTGACCCCATAAATTCGTTTGCTAGTGCCATTCAGCCGTTCGAGCGCTTCGATAGCCATCCGTGATAATGAAAGCCTTAAGTAAGTCGAGGGGCGGGTGTGGTTGCTCAAAGCATATTGGAAGACATCTCTCTCAAGGGGCCTCGAAGAAACGTAGAGATAGGAGCCGGAAAAGTCTCCTTTGCTCTTGTTTCACAAGAACACCCCATCGGCAATACCATAACGTTTTGAGAAGAGTGCTTGAAATCGTCCTGATATCAAAGAGACCGACAGGAGGCCGAGGAAAAATCGAAAGGGTGGCAGTACTTTGCTCGTTCAGGCAGCGAACAACCAGAAGAGGACTTGGAGGCTGTATCTAAGTCGCGTCGCGCCCCACATTCCTTACGACACCTTGCGTATCTCCCAAAAGAACGAGAATTGCCGATCATCCGGCCATCGATAAACCATGTAAGCCTAAAATCCTTTAGTTTTGAGTACTTTAGAATGTTCCGAGTGTGGCATGGACCACTTGGGATGATCTCGAGTTATTCATAAGCACACTGTATCTTCCCTTCATTCTCTCCCATACCTTCTCAAAGTTCGTTCACTCCTTTATCCAATCTCATCTCCATTCCAGATTCTTGTTGCAACCATTTCGAGGCCTCCTAAACTTGCTCGTGATACACAATCTCTGTTCGTATTATTTGCTTTGCTTGGCCTTCACAGCTAATATAAAACTTAATAGATTCGGCTATCATGGACCATGCTGAAGTCTGGAAGTTGCAAGATGATGTGATACCACCATTCGCAGAATTTCAACCGTCGAATAGCCAATCTCGATATTTGTCCTCCAGTGATGAGCAATTTGATTCTTCCTTCAGTTCATGCGTCACATCCTACGAGTGTTATGCTCCATCGAAGCGTGACTCTTTTGGAATTAGTGATCTAGATTGTCTCTCCTCGTCAAGAACTTCTTTGGGATCAAACGGATCGAATAGTCCCATCGACGATTCAATCTTCTACTCTATGACTCCTATGGACCACATGTTGAAGAATGAAGCAGACGATAAAAGCCACTTATATGTTAGTTCATGCGTCAAGAATGTCCAAGACCTCAACATGATGAACTATGACTCCTCCGAAGTCAACGATCTGTATGACCACTTTGAATTTCAACATGACTTCAGCGGTTTGCCAGAAATGATGTTCGGCAACTTACCAGGACTCTTGTTTCATGATAATGCATCTCCTCTGCCAATGACGTCTTCCCCAGATAACTTTGTGGTACCGTCTCAGACTTTTAAATCAGAGCCATACCGCCCGAAGACGCCGACAAACGTGCCGAGAGCCATACTAGGCTCCCCATTAGATGGATATAACCACTCCGAAGAAAAAATCAAGTATTTTATGTCACCCCGTGAAACGCAGTCGCAAACACCGAGCTCAAGCTACTCATCAGGATCACACTCGACATTGAGGAGAACGCCATCAAGCGGAACACTAGAGAGCTCAGCCGCTCTCCATCGTATCCAATTAATCGGCGGCTCTCGTATTAGGAAACAATCGAAGAGATCGCCACAGGAAACATCCAAGATATACCGTGTAGCTCCAGGTGCCTTCCGTTGTGACCATCCAGGTTGCAAATCTGAACACGGTTTCAAACGGCACGAGCATCTCAAGCGCCACCAGAGGACCCACGAAGCCCTGAAACCTCTCCATTGCCGATTTTGCTCCAAAAAGTTTCAATTGGACAGATCCGATAATTATCGAGCGCACGTGAAACTACACACTGAGGACAGAAAAGGATCGAGAACGGAGTACTGCCCCGAGGCCATTGACGAATACAATTCGTTGAAAAAGAAGGATAAGGATAACAAACTGGGCGTGCCGGGTGAGATGCATCGCGTCTACTCGCGCAGAACCAAGGCCGGCATGTTTAAGTCTAACCTGTAGAAAGGGCCTTGGAGGGCACGAAACGAAAGCCACGTGGGCATATTAATGATACTTACGAACAGAATGCTAGGACTCACGCCGCGTACGTAATCGCTACGACTTGATGTCATCTTTCTCTATGATGGATGTAAGTGAAAACACGAAAGGGATCAACATTAGTTGTCTTGCATCAATGACGCATAGGCCAGCTTACCTCCTTATCGTTTCCCCGTCATCCTTTTTGTACGGACAAGAAAGCGCCAAGGACTTGGAATGTTCAGTCTGAATTCCTCACATTATAACTAATCGCTGGGTTCCATGGTGAATTTCTGTTTGGTTTTTTGGTGTAAAACGTTGTGGAGGAACAGGGCATGAAAGGGAATTATGCATTTGGGCGGCCCCATCTCATTTGAAATCGCGTGTGCTATGGCTCGAGCTGGTTCGAATCGCCTGTTGCCATTGCTGCTTCTCAATGTATGCGTAGCTTACCTAGGTAGTTTATCCGGTTGTGCAATTCTGAAAATTCCCGTCATTTGTCACTTTGATCAAGGAAAGTTGGACTAACTACCCATGTGACTAACGTCCACAGAGAGAAAGTCCCGAGAGACGCTAGATAGAGAACATATCAGATGAGGAAGACAGAAACCAGTGCAGAAAGCGAATTATTCTGGCACCAGATTCCCTTGCCCAGCGAAGACTAGAATACGCATCAATAACAAACACTACTCAAACCATGAAAAACAGGGCAGAGCAAATTAAGCACATGTCATGCCATCAAGGAGAAACCACAACAAGCAATCCTCACACCATCAAAGCAAATCCATACAAATAAGTCCAAGCCATCATGGCGAGTGCATAGCAAGTGATTCTAGTCCTGCAAAGACCATCTTCCTTTGATCCTCTTGAAAATGTGTTGATTTGAATTGTTGCAATATAGATATCCTAACGAGCACCGAAACAGCCTTTGAACAGGGTTCCAAGCTTTGCCCAGAGTCCCTGAGGCTTCTTTGACGACAAGTTGATATTGGAGCGATTAATCGAAGGAGCAGAGAAAGCAGTTGGAGAACGTCGACCTGCAAAGGCAACCGAGTTTTCAGCTGCAGGCAATGTTAGAGTCAGTATACGCTCTTCGAATTCCTTAGAGAGACTGGGACTTCGAAAATGGGGAGAGATGAAGGGTGATGGGAATGTTGGATCAGGTAAAGACATAGAGTATCGATAGATAGACATCAAATTGTTGTCTTGTACTAGTCATCTCCGTAGGCCCCTCAGCAAAACGAAACGGAATTTTGAGCTCGATTGCGAACTCCACAAGCCGAGGTCAAGGATTCTAGCTCTCGCGCCGGGAATAGAGTGCTGATAAACTTTTCGGGTGTGCTCAACGTGCTGTTCCTTTCGGCGATGTTCCAACGCCTCTGGGTGCCAGCAAGCATACGCGTCATCATGATCTGCAAGAACACTGCAGGGGTTTTGCTTACATTCTGTCAGTCGGACTTGGCTTCCAGAAACATTGGGACCATGATTGACCCCCTGGGTGAGATCATCAACGAAGCTAGTCTCTGGTTGACGGCAATAATTTTGCGAAGTCTCATGGACTTGAAGAACTCATAGTAGGAACCAGTCTGTTCCACTTGAGGAGAGTTACCAGTTTCTACAATGCAAGTAGACAGCGGTACTTGAAAGCTGTCCATCATTTGTAGCATGCCGTCAGGAACGCCACCCTCACGCTGCTGGATAACTTCATCGCTAAGTTCAACGAAGTGGGCGTTTGGAGCTGTCAAAGATACGATACCCTCGTCTCTTTCAACTAACTATTGCCTATCGTTAGTATATGGTTTGAAGATTGAGAGTAGTGGAGATGTGATCAACCGTGTCCATAGCAGTTTTGCTCGCCTTGCGTGGTCATATTCGCCAGAGGATGGGGAACAAGAGGTTAACTTACAGTGACATTCGAATCAAAAGAATCTATGGAACCTGCAATCGTAACATCTGAGCTGCTACGACGCATATCACCAGTAGAACTAACTGCAGAGATTGGCTGAGAACTAGGCGAAGAAGTGAGTGCCACAGCTACTGGTAATTTATTCAAATCACCCTGTCTGATACTGGCATATGGTGTCATAGAAGGAGATTTCATTTCTTCACGGAGCGGTGGTCAATACGTGACAATTGTAGTGGATGAACGTTTGATTTGTGAGGTAGGAAAAGTTTGTACCGAGTATTTCCAAGTTTTCTTAAATTAACGTATGAAAGCGCCTTTCGGATAGTATGCATAATAATTAACAGATATAGCAGGTCCAACAGGTTCGGAAGTCTTGCCATCAGAAGGATTAAAGCTACTTGTTAAAGAGAGATTAGGAATTTTGATTCTTCGTCGTGAACTCTCTACGTTTGGCACTTGCCAACTAAACAGTGTGGGAGCTAGCCGGAAATGCGGAGCAAAGGAGACATGGTGCGGTGGACCTGCTGCATAAGGCCAAGAGAACCAACTGTGCTGATAGATATGCCACAATGGGAGATGCTCATTGATGACACATTTATAGGTTCTGGGTGATGACGTCTTTTTTTCATGTAGAATGCAGCCGTATTTTCTCCATGATCTTTGAAAGTCAATGCGCCCTTGAAACTAACTTGCCCGAATGGCCTTGATAGTATTCGAGTTGCTAAATCACGAACTAACCCTTATAAACAAGCTAACTGCAGCTCTTTGTGTTGGCCATTTTGAACCATATTCCAAAGAACCCCTAAAAGTACACGCTTTTTGAGGCCTAAAGAGGGGTTTTTAAAGACTTCCTATAGGGCATAGATGAACCAGAATTTCCAGACAGAGAACGCCGGTCTGATTACTGTACATATACGACGTCCAGAGCACTTTTAGCAGGAGTCATGTCGTTCGAATTGAAACTGCGCCTTTAAAGAAGGCAGCCAAGCCACTGCATCCGATTGGTCCAAAACTCGGCCCATGACGTCGCTTTCAGCCTCGCGTGATTGCAAGTCACCTAGGCTCCTCGATTGCTTGAGGTATTTGTTTGCAAATATTGAAAGGCTGAACTTATAACTCAATGTCATATTTCGGTTTTAAATCCTGGCGCAATATGATCTCCTCCCCTCCATGACTGTCATCAAGATCGTCTTCGATGCTGGTATTTAATCGCGTTCGCTCAATAATCTGTACCCAGCGCAAGGCTTAGATCACGAGATGTCGCTCCCTACATATGAGGAGGCCACTGCCAGGCCCGACCCATGGGTCATCGTCGCTCCAAATATGCCAAGTACTGCCTTGGCTCATCTCTGTCTGGTATCTAGGCATTTCTATGACATATTCATGCCGCTGCTTTGGTTCGAGCCAACGAAGATACTCTTGAGCAGGCCCAAACCTTTTCGTACGTGTTGTCTTCCACCATTCGTGCTTTTGCTAACAATACTACAGTTGAATATGATCAATTTGCCAGAAGGGTTTGGAAAGCACGTCGTCATGTCCGCAACCATGTCACAGCTTTGGACTTTCGAAAACTGGGCCCTGTCAACTTCTTAGCGCGTGAGATTGACTTGGAACTTATTAAGCGTGGTCGAGATGGTAATCTCATCTTCGAGTGGTTCGGGCTTCTTGGACTGTGCTTTCCATCATTGAAGTTTTTCCTGGTGGATGGCACAGGCGACACCAACTCCATAGTTCGACTATCGAAGGAAATAGCAGGAGCTCCACTTCCAACTGAGAATGGCTCATTCAATAGAGGCTGTCGCTTTAACGAGGCCATGGGTGGAATGGGGGACGGTCAGTACGAAATGATGGCTGCTGGCTCTGAGCGAGGGGATAGTATGTCCTCTGAATCGACCTTCCGACCCGTACTATTAAGTGCCACCGGGTGCTCGCAGCTGTTCATTCCTATGTTTATCAGTGCCCAGGACAGTTCAACCAACTTGCTGTATCTTGACATATCTTGGACCAAGCAGAAGCCGGAGGACTTATTGATTCTTGCGATACCTCCGCAGCTGAAGATCCTCAAGGTGCGGGGTCTATCATTGAGAACTAAAGACATTGCGCATTTGCTATATAAGTTGAAACTTCGTCTTTTCAGCTTGGATATGTCTTACAACTATTTGACTGATGATGTCATTCCGTTGCTGTTGGCAAACAATTTTCTCCCATCTCTCCAGCAGCGGCCCGAAACTCTTCCAAAGACTGATGGGGATCAACCGACACACACAAGCCGATATTTAGAAGATGCCCCGGCTTATCGCGAGAGAGCAGACCCTTCAGAGGAGCAGGAGAATGCCATAGCAGAGGGTAGAATTCATTTACGAGCGGATAATGTAGATGGTGTTTTCACCCATCTCCTTGAGAATGAGCACATGAAATTCATCCGAGGTCCGCATTGGCTGCCACCAGCAGGAGACACTTTGATGCAACAGACTGGGCTTACCCATCTGTATCTGTCGAACAATCGACTAACATCTCATGCTTTGGAGGTTCTCCTCTCGGGCACGAATCGCCTGCAGTTGTTGGA
>Ga0335074_10004653_pt1 | contig 18923 bp, 17 predicted proteins | sample Lox_Sample_23_FD_206715 | JGI IMG/M metagenome (GOLD analysis project Ga0335074, IMG submission 206715) | Soil microbial communities from Loxahatchee National Wildlife Refuge, Florida, United States - Lox_Sample_2.3 | ecosystem: Environmental > Terrestrial > Soil > Wetlands | place: USA... | reverse complement strand
TGTACGACTACGTCACGCGGGGGCTCGGCGAGCGGGTCGGCACGGCCGCCGGCTGGCTCTACTACGGCGGGGTGACCGTCCTGCTCACCGGGCTGCTGCTGCTGATCGGCGGCTACCTGCAGAGCACGATCGCGTCCGAGTTCAAGGTCAACCCGCTGCCGGCCTGGGCCTGGACGCTGATCGTGATCGCGCTGATCGCGGCGATCCTGTACTACGGGGTGCGCCTGTCCACCCGCAGCCAGCTCGCGCTGGCCCTGATCTCGATGATCGTGGTCCTGGTCTTCTTCATCACCGTCATCGCGAAGCTGGGCTCGGCGAACAGCCTCAAGCCGTTTAACCCTGCTTCCGCCTCAGACGGCTGGTCAGGCATCTTCTTCGGCGTGCTCTACGGCGTGCTGCTGTTCGTGGGCTTCGAGACCGCGGCGAACCTGGCCGAGGAGACGCCCAACCCGCGGCGGGAGATCCCGATCGCGATCATGACCACCGCCGGGATCGCCACGGTGTTCTTCGTCCTGGCCACCTACGTCGAGGTCGCTGGCTTCCACTACAGCCTGAAGACGCTGACCGCGGCTGCCGGCGCGCCGCTGTTCGCGCTCGGCGCGCCAGCCAGCGCCGGCGGGTACGGCGGCACGTGGATCGACCGGCTGCTGGAGCTCGTGGTGCTGTTCGACATGCTCGCGGTCGCGATCGGCTGCGCCGTGTCCGCGTCCCGCGGGATCTTCGCCATGGCCAGGGACCGCCGGATCCCGGCGCCGCTCGCGATCGTGTCCAAGCGTCACCGGTCGCCGCTGGGCGCCACGGTCTTCATCATCGGGGCGTCGGTCGTCACGCTGCTGGTGGACCTGTTCTGGACCGGCCTGTTCGCGCTGCCCGCCACGCCGCACTACTTCGCGCTGTTCGCCTGGGGATCCACCTTCGGCGGCTTCGCGCTGGTGGTCGTCTACCTGCTGATGTCCGTCGGGTCGCTGCGCACGTTCGCGGCCTCGCAGCGCCGGGTGTCGCTGGTGGTATCCGCGGTGCTCGGCATCCTGATCACGGCCGGGGCCATCTTCGGGTCGTTCTACAAGGTCACCAGCCCGACGATCCTCGCCCCGTGGCTCGCGCTGGCGCTGCTGGTGATCGGCTTCCTGTCCACTTGGGTGATGCGCGCCCGGCGGTCGGCCAGCACCGAGCTGACCGACCTGAGCGCCAAGACCACGGCGTGACCGGGCCAGGCCGGGATGTGGCTGAGCACATGAGCGCCTTCTGAGCGCATGATCACGTATGCTGTATATGGATAGATCTAACGCAACCAATCAAGACATCCGGACTGTGCGGTAGTTACCGAAGGGCGGGAACCGTCCGGATGCGCCCGGAGTCTAATGAATGTGAACGAGCGCAACGACGCGTCCCGCGATGCCGGGGACGCCCGGCCGGCCAGCTTAATACTTGTCGAGCAGTCCGGCGTGAAGCACGAGATCCCCCAGGTCTCCCCCGTCATCGGGATCATCGAGGCGGAGCACGCGATGCACGGCCATCGCGTGCCGCTGCGCGAGGTCAAGGTCGTCAGCCAGCACCAGGCCATCGCCCGGTGGAAGGCGGGCGAGCTCGGCTGGCGCCGGGTCGCCTGACCGTACGCGGTCAGCCGGCGGACGCCGGGGCGGCGGGCTTCTCCCAGACCGAGACGTGCCCCCGGCTCTCGCCGGTGAACGGCTCCCGCAGCCATCCGGCCCAGCGGTCGCGCAGCCGCAGCCCGGCGATCCGGGCCATCAGGTCGAGTTCGGCCGGCCACACGTACCGGAACGGGATCGTGCGGTACTCGCCCCGGCCGTCATCGAGATCGATGTAGTGCCCCTGGCTCCGCTGCGCGGCGAAGTCGTAGGTGTAGCACACCCACTCCCTCGGGCCCGCGGCCCACGGCAGGACGCTCTGGCCGGGCGGGAGCACGCGCAGGGGCGGAACCCCGACCTCGATGACGAAGCAGCCGCCGGGCTCCAGGTGCGCCGCCACGTTCTGGAAGCACGCCACCTGGGCGTCCTGCGTGGTCAGGTTCATGATCGTGTTGAAGACCAGGTACCCGACCGAGAACGTGCCCGGCACTCGCGTCGTCGCGAAGTCACCGATGGTCACGCCGATCGCGCCCGCGTCCGGCTTGGCGCGCATCCGGGCCACCATGGCCCGCGACAGGTCGATGCCGTGGACCGGGACGCCCCGGGCCGCCAGCGGCAGCGCGATGCGCCCCGTGCCGATGCCGAGTTCCAGTGCCCGGCCGCGGCCGGCCAGTTCCGCCAGGAGGTCGACAGCCGGGTCGACGGCACCCGGCTGGAATATGTGCGACGAATCGTCGTACCCCGCCGCGACGCGTTCCCCGAAGTAGTCCTGCACCTCATCCACCGGCGGACCATACCGCAGATACCGGGCACAACGCGCGCGGGTTTCCGGGCGCCGGGCCTGGCCAAAAACCGCTCGGGCACCGGCGGCGCCATGGAGGAGAATGTCCGCATGACTGATCTTGATCCGGTACCCGTCCTGGAAGCGGTGACCGACGACCCGCGGCTGCGGGTGTTCGTCGCAGGCGGCCGGATCCCGGCCCTGCCCGCCAAGCACTCTCGCCGGCTGGCGTTGCTTGACAAGATCGCGCAGGCGTTCGAGCCCGGTGTGCGATACCCGGAACGTGACGTCAGCCTGTTCCTTGGTGCGCTGCACGCTGACTACGCCGCGCTGCGCCGGTACCTGGTGGACGCGGACTTCCTGTCCCGGGCCGACGGCGAGTACTGGCGCAGCGGCGGCAGCGTCGCGCCGGCCGAGCCGCCCGGGTCTCCTGCACAGCCGCCCGGCTCTCCTGCACAGCCGCCCGGCTCTCCTGCACAGCCGCCCGGCTCTCCTGCACAGCCGCCCGGGTCTCCTCCCCAAGAGCCCGAGCAGGCCGGGTAGGCGCGTGCCCCGCCCGGTGCCCCGTCACGACCGCGACGCAGGCGGCCCGGCCGGCGTGCTGGCCGCAAAGGCCGAGCTGCGGGAGGAGGTGTGGTCGGCGATGCGCGCGGCCAAGGTGGCCAGGTTCCCGGGCGCCGCCGGGCGCATCCCGAACTTCACCGGCGCCGAGGCGGCCGCCGAGCGGCTGCGGGCCACACCCGAGTGGCGGGCCGCGGGCACCGTGAAGGCCAACCCGGACTCGGCGCAGTGGCCGGTGCGGCAGCGCGCGCTCGAGGACGGCAAGATCGTGTACATGGCGGTCCCGCGGCTGGCCGGGAAGGAGCCGTTTTTCGCCCTGGATCCGGACCACCTGAGCGAACCGCCGCGCAAGGCCGCGTCGATCAGCGGGGCGGCCCGCTCGGCCCGGCGGGTCACGCTGGCCGAGCTGTCCCCGGTCGACCTGGTCGTCATGGGCAGCGTCGCGGTTGGCGAGGACGGCGCCCGGCTGGGCAAGGGCGGCGGGTTCGCCGACCTGGAGTTCGCCCTGGCCACCGCGGCCGGGCTGATCGGGCCCCGCACGGTGGCCGTCACCACCGTCCACGAACTGCAGCTGCGCCCGGCCGGGGTCATCCCGCTGACGAGCCACGACGTGCCGGTCGACTTCATCGTGACGCCCGAGCGCGTGATCGACTGCTGGGCCCGGCACGCGCCGCGGCAGGCCGCGGCCATCCGCTGGGACGATCTCACCGAGGAGAAGATCGCGGCGATCCCCCTGCTCTCGGCTCAGAGAGGTCTCGCTGCTGGTCACGGCGGGTAAGACGAACTCATGCGGCACGACCTCGAGGCGACGGCCGCGGAGAGGCGGACAACGGGCAAGGCCGCCAGGAAGCGAGTGGCGCGGGGCACGCTGGGGCACTGGGACGAGGGTGAACGCGGGCACGACGCGCTGGAGGCCATCCTGGCCCAGAACCGGATCCGGGATCCCGGCCTGCTGCCGATCCGGCACCAGCGGATGGCGGTCTCGCCGTGGAACTACTACCGCGGCGCGGCGGCGGTCATGGCCAGCGATCTGGCCTGCACGCCCAACAGCGGCCTGAACGTGCAGCTCTGCGGCGACGCCCACGTGCTGAACTTCGGCCTGTGGGCCACACCAGAGCGCAACCTGGCCTTCGACCTGCGCGACTTCGACGAGACCCTGCCCGGCCCGTTCGAATGGGACGTGAAGCGGTTCGCGGCCAGCCTGGTGGTCGCCGCACGCGAAAACCGGATCAAGCCGGCCAGAGCCGGGGCCGCGGTGACCGCTGGCGTCGAGGCCTACCGCAAGCAAATGCGCCGGTACGCGGGAACGCACGAACTGGACATCTGGTACGACGGCACGCACGCCGACAGCCTGCTCGGCTACTTCGAGCCCGCCGACCGCGGCCGCGTCTCGGTGCACATCGAGCGCAAGCGGAAGCGGCGGACGAGCCGCGGGGCGTTCGCCAAGCTCGTCACGATGGCGCACGGGCGTCCACGGATCACCGAGGACCCCCCGCTCCGGGTGACGATCGGCGACGAGGAACAGGACGACCTCGTCGACCACCTGCTGGCGGAATACCGGCTGACGCTGCGGGAGGACCGGCGCAGCCTGTTCGACCGGTTCACCCAGGCCGACGTCGTCCGCCAGGTCGTCGGCGTGGGCAGCGTGGGCATGCGGGTCTATCTGGTGCTGCTGGAGGGCCGGACCGGTGCCGACCCGTTGTTCCTGCAGGTCAAGCAAGCCGGGCCGTCGGTCTACGAGGCGTACACCCGACCCAGCGTGCACGGCAGCCACGGCGAGCGGGTGATCAGCGGCAAGCGCCTGGTGCAGACCGCCACCGACATCTTCGTCGGCTGGGGCTCGCTGCACGGGAACGACTACTACGTGCGGCAGTTCCGCGACATGAAGATCATCCCGACCACCGACCTGATCGCTCCGCGGCTCGCCGAGTTCGCCACCGCGTGCGGTGAGACCCTTGCTCGCGCCCACGCCAGGACCGGCGATCCCGTGGCCATCGACGCCTACATCGGCAAGGGCAAGAAGTTCGCGAGCGAAATGCGCCGGTTCGCGCGCGCCTACGCCGACCAGAACGACCGCGACCACGCCCAGCTCGTCAGCCGCATCGCGTCGGGCGCCGTCGAATCCCGGCCGGGCTAGATCGCCGCGCTCTGTCTCGCCCGCACCCATTCCTCGACGACCCCGCGCAGCACCGTGAGCGGGAGGGTGCCGTGGTCGAGCACGGCCGCATGGAAATCGCGGATGTCGAAGGCGGCTCCGAGCTCGGCCCGGGCGCTGTCTCGCAGCCGCAGGATCTCGCGCTGCCCGATGAGGTAACCCAGGGCCTGCCCGGGGAGCGCGATGTAGCGGTCGATCTCGGCGTTGACGAAGTCCTCGGGCATCGGCGAGTGGCTGAGCGCGAACTCCCTCGCCCGCCCGCGGCTCCACCCCCGAGCGTGCAGGCCGGTGTCGACGACGAGGCGTACCGCGCGCCACGCAGCACAGCTGAGCATGCCGAGCCGCTGTGTGTCGTCCGAGTACAATCCGGCCTCGTCAGCCAGCCGCTCCGCGTACAGGCCCCATCCCTCGCTGTGCGGCACGACGTTGAATGAACTCAGCAGCAATGGCAGATCGGGCAGGAGCTGCAGCCGGGAGAACTGCGCGTGGTGGCCGGGCACCGCCTCATGGAAGGCGGTGGCCTCCAGCGCCCAGCTTCCCGCCTGCCCGGGCCGGACGTTGTTGAACAGGTACGCGCCGGGCCGCGAGCCGTCCCGCGCGGGCGGCGAGTAGTACGGAGGCGCGCCGAACTCGGCCATGTGCGGCGGCATGGGCTCGACCGCGCACGGCGGGGGCAGCGGGTCGTGGAACAGCTCGCCGAGCCGTTCCTGCGCCCGCCCGACCGCGGCGGCAGCGCGAGACATCGCGTCGCCGCCGTCGGGAGACGACGGGGTGGAGTCGCGCAGGCGGCCCATGGCCTCGGTGGCGCTGCGGGCGCCGAGGGCGTCACGGCCGAGTTCGGCGATCGCGTCCTCGATCTCGGCGAGAGCGGCCAGCCCGGTTCGGTGAATCTCGTCTGGGTCCAGCGGAAGCGTCGTGCCCGCCCGGACGCTGCACGCGTACGCCGCCACGCCGCCCGGCACGTAAAGCAGGCCCGCCCGCTCGGGCGGCCGTGATGTCGGGAGCAGCTCCGCCAGCAGATCGGCATAACGACCGATGGCGGGGCGAATTTCGTCGCCAACGACCTTCTCCACCTCGGCCTGCCAGGCCGCCGCCCCGTCCCACCCAGCGGGTGGCTCGCGGGTGAGCATGGGGTCGCGCTCCGGCCGCGAGAGGTGCTCACGCACCTGCCGGAGGGCGTCGTCGACCAGCGGAGCTACGGGCAGCAACCCGGCGCGAGCCGCCGCCCGCACGACCTCCGTGTACTGATCGAGGTAAGCGGGCATCCGCTTGCAGCGGGTCAGGTACGCGGCTGCGCTGTCCGGATCACCCAGCCTGGTACGCGACGCGACCAGCAGCATCCGCGAGGGGCCACCGAGCGGGAAGGTCGTCACGCTGAACTCATCCAGCCGCGAGTCGGCCCAGGCCAGCGACCGTACCGCGTGGTCGCGCACGGCCGCGAGCAGGACGCTGCTGTCGGTATCCGCGGCGTCGGATTCGGCGTCGCCGCACCGGACGATGATGCTGACGACGCGGCCGCGCCATTCCTGCCGGTGCTCCGGCGACAGGTCCGGCACGGCGTCCTCGTAGCCGCCGACCGCCATCAACGACGCGTAGAACGGATCATCCCAGAACTCCACGTCGGCAAGCTCATCGGCCAGCGAGCGGATTGACGCCGCACCCGTCATCCGTCATGCCCCCCAACGCTGGGCGCGCGGCCGGCGCCGTCTCGGTCTGCGTGGTCCTTTGCCGCTAGCCATCTTGTCGTGTTGGCAAGCGTCCAGGGAACCCGCAGAGGATCCGGCTTGTCCGCGAGGAAATCTCTCATCTGCCGCAGCATGGCCACCGCGTCATCGGCCTGCTGATCGATCCGTCCCGACGGGAGCCACCGGCGCAGCGCGCCGAGCCCGGCCGGGTCGCCGCCCGCCGCCTTGCCCGCCTCGAGCAGCGCCGGCCACGTGCGGTCGCGGTAGAACAGGGCCGCACCCGCGGCAGCCAGGATCTCGCGGGTGGCGTCGGAGATGATCTTCTCGCGATGAGCGGCCTCGAGCGTCGCCCTGACGCTGACCATCGCATCGGAGAGCGTCCGGCACGCGCCCGCTCCGCCCTCCCAGGCGACGGCCACCTCGTCGTCCCGTTCAAGGATCCCGTCCTTGACGGCCTGGTAGACGCGGCCGACGCCGCGCATGCCGAAGGCGTCGAGCTCGGCCGCGCGCAGCGCGCCCAGGGCGGCGCTGCCAAACACGTGGACGCCCCGAGCCATGATCCACATGATTTCCTTGTGCCAGACCGAAGGGACGTGCTCGAAGTAGCCGTCGACGATGCCGACGGCCTTCGGGCGCCGCAGCCACAGCCGGAACATGTCCCCGGCCGACACCGGCGGCAGGTAGACGGCGTCGAGTTCGGCTCGCGCGTCGGCAACGGGCAGCGTCGGACCGAGGAAGACAAAGGCCTCGCTCATCGGCTGCCAATCAGGCTCATGGCCCGGGGGCCGAGCAGGCACGAGACAATCCCGGTGGGGCCTTCCAGGCCGGGCACGATCACCCGCACGACCGAGATGCCGAACTCCTCGCGCGTCAGGTCCACGGCGACCACCTCGCTGATGCCGGCCGAGCGCAGGGCGTCGAGTTCGGCCGCCACGTCCTGGTCGATGCTGTCGCTTGCGAAAGCCGGAACCGATGTGAAGTCGCGGGTCGCGCCTGCGGTGAGGTCCGCCTGCTGCTCGGCGAGCTCCTCGGGACTTGCATCGTCGTGGCGGCCCAGGTGATCTGGCTCGTCGCGAACCGTGTAAAGCGTTCCCAGCCGGGCCTGCGCCGCCTCGGTGAGCGCCCGGAGCAGCGCGATAGCACGGTCCGGGTGGCATCCCATGCCCACAGACCGGCGGCGCGTGCGCGCCGGGTGCTGGTCGCCCTCGGCGATCTCGCACCGGAAGGCGGGTATTCCGATGTCCGTGGTCATGTCCCAGATCGCCACGGCCATCCCGGCCCGTTCGAGCCGGTCGAGCGCCTCGCGGCAGCCGGCGTCATCCACGGTCCGGGAGTCCACCAGGCGCAGCGCCTTGTCCTGTGGCGTTCGCAGGCTGTGCAGGGTGTCGGCGTCGCGCTCGACCGTCTCGCAGATGCCGTGGCTGATCGCCTCGAGCAGGTGGTTGCCGGACGCGAGCCCGTTGGAGGTCGCGATGAAGCACCCGGTACCGGTCGGCGCGGGCAGCGTGTACGCGGTGTGCACGAGCTCGTAGGGAACCCACACGGGGCCCTGGCTGATCAGCCCCTGTCCCTCGACCCACAGCAGCGGGAAATCGGGATGGTAGAGCGAGTCGGCCGTGCGCGGGATTAAGTCAACGTCGACCAGGCGATGACTGAACCGCAGGTCGTTGACGCTGCCGATGATGAGCGGCCGGACGATCCGTTCCGCCATGAAGGCTTCGATGCTCTCCATGACACCGGACGCCCGGGCCGCCATCACATCGAGGCCCTTGCCCAGCGAAACCACGACCGACCTCGAATTCGGCCGGCACACCGCAATGACGGGAATGCCGATCGTGTCAAGCCCGGTAATGTCGGCGACGCGCGTAATCCCCATGACCGGGAAAAACCGCTGCGCCCTCTCCAGCGTCTGTTCCGGGGCAATGAGCCGGTGCGTACCGGCCCAGTACCCCGTCGGCGCGTTCACCTCGTCAGGCATGGACCTTGCCCGTTCGTGTGGTCAATCCCGTCTCTGCAACGCGTCCTTGATCAGTACTTGAAGCAGAGGGGTATGTCCCCGCCATCCCGGCGCGGCGTCTCGGGCGCGTAGCTGAAGCACAGAGGGATGTTTCCACGGTCGCGCCTCGGCGCCTCGGCGGAGTCGTTGAAGCAAATGGTGGGCTGCCCGCCATCTCGGTGCGGCGCGGCACCGTACGCGAAGCAGGGATCGATCACCCCAGGATCGCGGTGCGGCGTCTGCGCCGAGTACTTGAAACAAAGAGGGACGTCCCCGCGGTCGCTGTGCGGAGCCTCGGCTCCATAGCCGAAGCAGGCAGGGATGTCTCCCCGGTCGCGGTGCGGCGTCTCGGCCGAGTAAGCGAAGCAACTGCCGCCATCACCTGTTTCGCTGGAAGGCGGCGTCTGCAACGTTCCCGCTCGAAGGGCGTAGACCGCACCGTCCGGACCCATCATCAGCCGGTCTGCTAAGGACGCGCGGTCCTCGACCTGGTTCATGTAGCCTCCTGGGCTAGAAGCGATGAATACTATGGAAACTTACTGTTCATGCACCAAACATGTCAAGAATTGTTATGTCATATTAAAATTGGGCATCCCAGTGGGGGCTTTCTCATGGCCACGGACACCCAGATTTGTTGAGAGTGATCGTTTAGGGCCCTTCGCTCGGCGGGCAGAGCACGTTCTCACTTCACTCATGACGGGCGGTCAGCTGGATGCCATCGGCGCGGCTGTACGCGAACCCGGCGTTCGTGGCCTTGTGGTCTACTCGCACGATCTCATTCGCTGGCACCGGGATCGCCCTGCCGGTCCGCGCGTGATTCCTGTCGGTGGTCAGAAGCGCGTACCCTTTTCCAGCATCTCCGCCGGGGCAATGAGCCGGTGAGTACCGGCCCAGTACCCCGTCGGCGCGTTCGCCTCGTCAGGCGTAGACCTTGCCTGGTCGGGTGACAATCCGCCTCTGCCACGAGCCCTTGATCAGTACTTGAAGCAGATAGGAATGTTCCCGCCGTCCCGGCGCGGCGCCCCGGCCGCCCAGCTGAAGCAGCCGCCGGCTACCCCGCCGTCCCGAGCCGAGAACCGGAAGCAGCCGGTGCCCGTCCCGCCGGCCATCTCTGGCGCCTCAGCCGAGTAGCGGAAGCAGCCGGTGCCTTCCCCGGTGTCCCGGCGCGGCACCCCAGGCGAGAAAGCAAAGCAGCCGCTGCCTTCTCCTGCTTTACTCGAACGCGGTGCTTGCAGCGTTCCCGCACGAAGGGCGTAGACGGCACCGTCCGGGCCCATCATTAGCCGGTCTGCTAAGGGCATCCGGTTCTCGAGCTGGTTCATGTAGCCTCCAGGGCTAGAAGTGGCAAATATCGGGCAAAACCCTACTGTCGGTGTCACAAGCATGTCAAGGATTGCCATGCCATATCAAGTGTTGATATGGCAAATTTGCTTGGGGCGGGTGATCGTTTAGAGGCCCTTCGCTCGACGGTTAGCGCTGTGCCTCATTTCGCTCATGACGGGTGGTTAGCTGAGTGCCATCAACGCGGCTTTACGCGAACCCAGCGTTCGTGGTGTTCTGGTCTGCTCGCACGATCTCGTTCGCCGGCACCGGGATCACGTCGGTGGTCCTTCCCGTCCTTGTCTACAGGCTGACCGGATCGGCGGCGGAAGTTGCCGCACTGACCGTCCTCGAGACCGCGCCATACATCGTCTTCGGGCTCTTCGCGGGAGCATTTGCTGACCGTGTGAACCGGAAAAAGATGATGGTCGCCTGGAATGCGGTTGCCGCCTTGCTGCTGGCCTCCATCCCGGCTGCGGCAGCCGCGCACGTGCTGACGATGCCGCAGGTGTTCCTCGTCACGTTCGGCATCGGCACGGCCTTTGTGTGGTTCGACGCGGCGAACTTCGGCTCAGTCCCCGCCCTCGTAGACCGCGCCCAGCTGCCTGCCGCGCTAAGCATGATCGCGTCGTCGGGCACGCTTGCACTGCTTTTAGGGCCTGCCCTCGGCGGCCTGCTGCTGACGCTCATGGCTCCGCCCTACGCACTGGGTTTCGACGCGGCAAGCTACCTGATCTCGGGCGTGCTCCTTGCCTCGATCCGCCGTCCGTTCCGGCGACCGCAGCACACGCCGGAGTCGGCTAAGCGGATTCGCTCCGACATCACTGAGGGTCTGCGGTTTGTGTGGCACCAGCCGGTCATTAGGACAATGACACTCTCTGTCTTTTTCGCGTGTTTGAGTTGGGGCGGCACCGGGGCTCTGCTCGTCGTCTATGCGAGCCGGGCTCTTGGCCTCGCTCACGCGGATGTACGGCTGGGCCTGCTCTACAGCGCTGCCGAATTTGGCGGCTTGATCTCGCTCGTAGCGGTTCCAGTCCTGGTGAAGCGACGAGCGATTGGGCGCCTAATGGCCGCGTTCCTGACCGCCAACGTCGCCGCTGTCGCACTCCTGGCCATTGCGCCCTCATATGCCTGGGCCCTGGTGCTGTATTGCGCCTACGAACTCGTCTACCTCATGGTGACGTCGACCGGCGTCACGGTAAGGCAGATGCTGTCACCCGACCATATGCAGTCACGGATCAATACGGCAGGCAGGCTCATTGCGTTCGGCGGGCAGCCCGTGGGCGCCCTCCTGGCCGGCCTGCTCGCCGAGGTGCTGCCGATCCGGCTCACCTTCGCGGTACTGGCGCTCGGCGTCGCCATTGGCGCTGGCCTGGCCGGATGGGCATGCCTGGGCTCACGCCCGCTGTCCGCAATCTCAATATCCGCCCCACCCACTGGGCCGTGAGCGAAGGATCGCAGTCCCCGCTCACGGCCAGCGAGCGAATCCGAGACCGCAGCGACAGATTGATACGTCCGGGCGAGTTCGTGATCAGTAGGCGAAACAGCCACCGCCTTGCCCGCCATCGCGGTGCGCCGTCTCAGCTGAGAACCGGAAACAGCCACCGGCTTCGCCGCCACCGCGGCGCGGCGCCTCCGCCCTGAACCTGAAGCAGCCAGTGCCTTCCCCTGAGTCCATACGGGTCACGCTGGGCGAATAACTGAAGCAGCCGGCCCCTTGTCCTCCGTCGCGAACACGCCGCGCCGAGGGCACTGTGTTCGGGCCATCGAGGCGGCAGACCGTCCCGTCCGGGCCCATCATGAGCCGATCCGCTAAGTACGTGAGGTTCTCGAGCTTGCTCATGTAACCTCCAGAGCCAGAAATGAAGAATATGGCGAGAAGAACGTAGTATTAGGTATTAAGGCTGTCAATCATTGACATACCATATCAAAGATTGATATATCAACCGCGAGGCTCCTGTTTCAGTGTCTCATTTCGACCCATGACAGGCGGTCGGCTGGATGCAATCGACGCGGCTATACGCGAACCCGGCGTTTGTGGTGTTCTGGTCTGCGCGCACGGTCTCATGCGCCGGCACAGGGATCACAATGGTCGTCCTGCCCGTCCTGGTCTACAAGCTGACTAGCTCAGCAACAGCCGTTGCCGCACTGACCGTCCTCCAAAGCTGCCCGTACGTTGTCTTCGGGCTTATCGCTGGGGCGTTAGCTGACCGCGTAAACCGGAAGAAGATGATGGTCGCCTGGAACGGGGTCGCCGCCCTGCTGCTGGCGTCCATCCCGGCTGCGGCAGCTCTGCACCTGCTGACGATGCCGCAGGTGTTCGTGGTCAGCTTCGGCATCGGAACGGCCTACGTGTGGTTCGATGCGGCCAATTTCGGCTCGGTGCCGGCTCTCGTGGATCGCGACCAACTGCCCGCGGCGATGAGTGTGATCGCGTCGTCGGGCACGCTAGCAGTGCTGATCGGGCCGGCCATCGGCGGCCTTCTGCTGACAGTCATGCCCCCGCCGTACGCGCTCGGGTTCGACGCGGCGAGCTATGTGATCTCCGCCTTACTGCTGGCGTCGATCCGGCGCCCATTCCGGAAGCCGCAGCACACCCAGGAGCAACTGGCGCGCATCCGCTCAGATATAGCCGAGGGCCTGCGCTTTCTGTGGCATCAGCCGGTCATCCGGACGATGACGCTGTCGGTCTTCTGTGCCTGCCTTGGTTGGGGCGGCACCTTCGGGCTGCTCGTGGTCTACGCGAGCCGAGCCCTTCGCCTGGCTCATGCAGACGTACGACTCGGCCTTCTGTACAGCGCAGGAGAGCTGGGCGGCCTGATTTCGATCGTCGCCGTTCCGGCTCTGGTGAAACGGCGGGCGATCGGGCGGGTAATGGCGGTGTTCCTGGCCGCCAACGCTGCCGCTGTCGCGCTGCTGGCTATCGCCCCTTCATATGGCTGGGCACTGGTGCTGTTCTGCGCTTACGAGCTCGTCTACCTCATGGTGGCGTCGATTGGAGTCACCGTAAGGCAGATGCTGTCACCGGAACACATGCAGGCACGGATCAATACGGCAGGCAGGCTGATTGCCGGCAGCGGTCAGCCGATAGGCGCCCTCCTGGGAGGCCTGCTCGCCGAGGTGCTGCCGATTCGCCTCACCTTCGCGTTACTGGCCCTCGGCGTCGCGGTTGGCGCTGGCCTGGCCGGCTGGGCATGCCTCGGCTCACGCCCGCTCGCCGCAATCTCAATATCCGTCCCGCCCACCGCGCCGTGAGCGGAGGCAGCGCTCCGCTCACGGCCCGTCGTGAGAGCGTTAGTAGCTGAAGCAGACCCCGGTCTGCGGTAGCCGCCGGATGTCTCGCAGCGCCAGGCGCGCCGCGTCACGGTCCGCCAGCGGCATGGGGGCCGAGTAACAGAAGCAGCTAGTGCCTTGCGGCATCCGGCGGGTGCCATGCAGACCAGCGTTACGTTCTGACGACAGATCTTGCTGACTCATCAGTCTGTTCTTGACGGTTGGGCCTGACCCGATCTGACGCATACATGCCTCCATTCCTAAAAGGGTGTCCGCACACAATCCATCAGCGGGCCGGTTCTGGCAAGCGCCGCTGGCTAGCCGCCTCGCTGCGGATCTCGGCCCTGAACCCACTGCCGGGTGACGCCGGAGCCGACGAACGGCCAGTCGTGCCGCCCGGTGCGGCCTCACCATCGCAGCTGGCTCCGCCGAATCCTGGCCGGGCCCAATCGCGCCATACTGATGCCCGGGACGGCCCGGCAACTGAGTCCAGGCCCAGTACCCCATCGGCGCGTTCGACTCGTCAGACACGGACCTTGCCTGTCAAAGTGATCAGTACGCGAAGCAGATGCCGCCGTCGCCGCCGTCCCGGCGCGGTGTCTCAGCCGAGAACCGGAAGCAGCTGGAGCCTTCGCCGCTGTCCCGGCGCGGTGTCTCGGCCGAGTAAGCGAAGCAGACGCCGCCTTCGCCGCCGTCACGGGGCGGTGCCTCAGCCGAGTAGCCGAAACAGATGGTGCCGCTCCCGCCGCCCCGGCGCGGCGCCTCGCCATACGCGAAGCAGGGATCGATCACCCCAGGGTCCCGCCGCGGCATCCCGGCTGAGAACCTGAAGCAGACGTTGCCACTCCCGCCGTCAATCTCTGGCACCTCAGGCGAGTAAGCGAAGCAGCCGGTGCCTTCGCCGCCGTCACGGCGCGGCGCCTCGCCGTACGCGAAGCAGGGATGAAGCACACCGGGGTCCCGGCGCGGCGCCCCGGCCGAGTAAGCGAAGCAGCCGGTGCCTTCGCCGCCGTCACGACGCGCCACCCCGGCCGAGTAGGCGAAGCAGACGCCGGGTTCTCCTCCGCTGGAGCCCTGAGGCAGCCGCGGCGCTGCGGCGCTGCCGAGGTCGTTTGGCAGCGGCTCCTGCCGGGTCCCCGTGCGAATGGCGTAGACCGCCCCATCCGGGCCGGTCATCAGCGGTTCTGATAAGGAGGTACGGCTCTCGAGTTTGGTCATGTAGCCTCCAAGGCCAGAAGCGAATGATATTGCATGAAGAATATACTGTTACAATATTAAGTACGTCAAGGGCTAGCATTTCCTATTAAGAACTGTTATATCAATGTCGATTTGGCGAGTCACCTGTTAAACCAGCTTCTGCTGGGTCAGGTGTGGACACGATTCTCGTTCGACTCGTGACAGGTGGTTAACCGGATGCCTTCGACGCGGCTGTACGCCAACCCGGCGTTCGTGGTCTTCTGGTCTGCTCGGACGATCTCGTTCGCTGGCACCGGGATCACCGGGATCGTCCTGCCGGTTCTTGTCTACAGGATGACCGGCTCGGCAGCCGACGTTGCCGCGCTGCTCGTCCTCGAGACCTCCCCATACCTCGTCTTCGGGCTCGTCGCGGGGGCGTTAGCCGATCGCGCCGACCGGAAGAAGATGATGGTCGCCTGGAGCATGGCGGCCGCCCTGCTGCTGGTCTCGGTTCCGGGTGCGGCGGCGCTTCACGCCCTGACCCTGGCACAGGTCTTCGCGGTCACGTTCGGAATCGGAACGGCCTTCGTGTGGTTCGACGCGGCCAACTTCGGCTCCGTGCCCGCCCTCGTGGATCGCGACCAGTTGCCCACCGCGATGAGCATGATCGCGTCATCGGGCACGCTTGCGCTGCTTCTTGGGCCTGCCCTCGGCGGCTTCCTGCTGACGATCATGGCTCCCCCCTACGCGCTGGGATTCGACGCGGCGAGCTATGTAATCTCCGCCTTACTGCTGGCATCGATCCGGCGCCCTTTCCGGAAGCCGCAGAGCGCACAGGTGCAGCTTGACCGCATCCGCACCGATATCGCGGAGGGCCTGCGCTTTGTATGGCATCACCCGGTCATCAGGACCATGACGCTGTCAGTCTTCTGCGCCTGCCTGACCTGGGGTGGCACCTGCTCGCTGCTCGTGGTTTATGCGAGCCGCGCACTTCACCTAGCCCATGCGGATGTGCGGCTCGGCCTTCTCTACAGCGCAGGGGAGCTCGGCGGCTTGATTTCGCTGGTCGCCGTTCCGGTCTTGGTTAAACGACAGGCGATTGGGCGGGTGATGGCGGCGTTCCTGGCCGCCAACGTTGCTGCGGTCGCACTGCTGGCTGTCGCCCCTTCATACGGCTGGGCCCTAGTGCTGTACTGCGCCTACGAACTCGTCTACCTCATGGTGACGTCGACCGGCATCACCGTAAGACAGATGCTGTCACCAGATCATTTGCAGGCACGCGTCAATACGGCAGGCAGGCTCATCGCTTACGGCGGCCAGCCGGTGGGAGCCCTCCTCGGAGGGTTGCTCGCCGACGTGCTGCCGATCCGGCTCACCTTCGCGGTGCTAGCCGTCGGCGTTGCCGTCGGCGCGGGCCTGGCCGGCTGGGCATGCCTCGGCTCACGCCCGCTCGCCGCAATCTCAATATCCGCCCCGCCCACCGCGCCGTGAGCGGAGCCAGCGCTCCGCTCTGGGTCTGCGGGGTAAGTCTTAATAGCTGAAGCAGACTCCGCCTTCCGGCATCCGCCGGATGTCTTGCAGCGCCCGGCGCGCCACGTCACGGTCTGTCAGCGGCCTGCGAGTCGCGTAACTGAAACAGATACCGCCGTCTCCAGGCGCCCGCAGGATGTCACCCTCAGGCGACGGCATCGGAGCCGAGTAACTGAAGCAGACAGCGCCGGTTCCTGGCGCCTGCCGGATGCCATGAAGACCCGCTTCGGGCTCCGACGGCAGATCGGTCTGACTTGATGTGCTTTCCTGCTGTTCAGCGGCGGACCTGCCGTCCTTTTCTACTGGTGGCGGCGAATTCCTCCCGGCGCTGGCCGGAACGACGTGGACCGTTCCGTCGGGGCCCATCATGAGCCGATTCCGCGCGGTGAAGTCTGGCTCGATCTGGCGCATACATGCCTCCATTCCTAGAAGGATGTCTGCACAAAGATCCACCGAGGGCTTCGTTTCCGCAAACGCCAATTATGATTAATAATGTAACGCTAAGGGTAGCTAAATATAACTGTGCAGGCGCCGTAGAGCTGCGACCAGCTAGTCAACCCGCCAGCGAGGCAGCATGCTGGCTACCGTGGCCTCACCATCGCATCTGGTGCCGTCAATCCCGGCCGGGCGTGATCGCGCCATACTGCTGTCCGGGGGGCGGCGAGGCGCTCAGCCGAGGACGGCGTTATGCCGTACATTGTGTCAATACAAACGTATCGCGGTTAGCAGGATCGATGGCCACGAGCTGGCCGGGGTGGTTCGGCCGACGGAGGGAGCACGGTGTCACTACGCCACGCGCTGCTCGCGCTGCTGACGGCCAAGCCAATGAACGGCTACGACCTGGCCAAGGTCTTCGACCGCTCCGTCGCCTACGTCTGGCACGCCCCCCACTCACAGATCTACCCCGAACTGCGCCGCATGGAAGCCGACCACCTCGTCGCCGTCGAATCCATCCGCCGCGGCACCAAAGGCACCAAACGCATCTACTCCATCACCGAAACCGGCCGCGGCGAACTACGCCGCTGGATCGAAACCCCCGCCCCCATCGACATGCTCCACGACGCCGAGCGCCTGCGCGGCGCCTACCTCGAATTCGGCTCCTACGACGCCGCCCGCCGCTACTACACCGCCCACCGCGACCACTACGAACTATGGGAACGCCAATGGGCCGTGCACGCCGACCAGATCGCCGCCGGCGACACCACCCTCATCCGCACCCGCCTGGCCGCCCCCCGCACCGGCGACCCCGCCACCGTCGTCGCCTACAAAGTCCACACCTACCGCGGCCTCGCCGCCCAAGCCCACCTCGAAGTCGAATGGGCCAAACAAGGCCTCGCCATGATCGACGACCTCGAAACCCAGGCACAAGCCCGGGCCGCCGAGGGCGCCTTAACGGAGTAACGGAGTAAGGCGAGGGCGCCTTACGGACTGAGCAGACCGGCCTGGACGGCGGACCGCCATGGAGGGCGGAGCGGCCTGGAGGGTCCCGCGGCAACCCGGCGAGACGGGCTCAGGGGAACGTCACGACCGTGCGGATCCCGGTGCCGGCCCGCAGGGCGGCGTAACCATCGTTGATGGCGTCGAGGCCGATCCGGTCGGTCACCAGTTCCTCAAGCTTCAGCTGGCCGCTGTGCCAGAGCCGGATCAGCCGGGGGAACTCGACGCGCACGTTGGCCGAGCCGTAGTAGCTGCCCACGATCTTGAGTTCCTGCAGGGCGAGACGATCCGCGTTCACCCTGACCTCGCCGCCCATCCCGACGATCACGGCCATGCCGCCACGGCGGGTGGCTGCAATGGTCGCGCTCAGCGCGTCGGTCCTGCCGATGGACTCGAACGCGTAGTCAAAGCCACGGCCGCGGGAGATCTCGGCCAGCGCGCCGCCGACCGCCTCGATGCCGATCGCGGTGGTGGCACCGAAGCGCATCGCGTCGTCGCGCCGGGATGCCACCGGGTCGACCGCGACGATCTCGCTGGCACCGGCGATCCTCGCGGCCTGGATGATATTCAGGCCGACTCCGCCGCAGCCCATCACGACAACCGTCGAGCCGGGCTCGACCCGCGCGGTGTTGAACACCGCGCCAACGCCTGTCGTGACCGAGCAGCCGATCACCGCGGCCACGTCGAGCGGAACGTCCTCGTCGATCTTGATCGCCGCCTTGGCGTGCACCACCGTTTCCTCGGCGTGCGCCGCCAGCGCCAGCCCGTAGAGCGCCTGGTGATCACCGAACCACCGGGCCGGCGGCTTGCCAGCCATGCCGGGACCGCCGAGGGCGCGGCACAGGTGCGAGTTGCCGCTCACGCAGTCCTCGCAGCTTCCGCACGACGTGACCCGGGAGAGGATGACGTGGTCGCCCTCGGCGAGGCCCTCGACGCCGCTGCCGAGGCCGACCACAGTCCCGGCCGCCTCGTGCCCGATCAGCAGCGGGGTTCGCGCGCCCTGGCGTCCCTCGTCCTGCAGCTTGACATCGGATCCGCACAGGCCGCTGGCTGCCAGCCGGACCCGGACATACCCCGGCGCCGGACCCTCCACGTGGACGTCGTCGCGGATCTCGTAGGGGCTGCGGAAGGCAGGCAGGATCGCGGCTCGCACGTGGGATGTCCTCTCTGGCAGCGGTTCACCAGTTATATGTCTACTGTAACTGAAATACCTACACAAGGCGCAGCACCGACGTGGACGGGGCGGGGCACGCGGTTCGGGGGTCGCGGGAAGCAAGGCAAGGAAGCGGGGTGGCAGGGCACGCGGTTCGGGGGTCGCGGGAAGCAAGGCAAGGAAGCGGGGTGGCAGGGCACGCGGTTCGGGGGTCGCGGGAAGCAAGGCAAGGAAGCGGGGTGGCTGGGCCCGGTGGACGGGGCTGGC
>Ga0335074_10004651_pt1 | contig 18925 bp, 10 predicted proteins | sample Lox_Sample_23_FD_206715 | JGI IMG/M metagenome (GOLD analysis project Ga0335074, IMG submission 206715) | Soil microbial communities from Loxahatchee National Wildlife Refuge, Florida, United States - Lox_Sample_2.3 | ecosystem: Environmental > Terrestrial > Soil > Wetlands | place: USA... | reverse complement strand
GTGCACTTCGACCCGCCGAACGACCACAAGGACTACCTGCACCGCTCGGGCCGGACCGCGCGCGCCGGAGCGACCGGCCTAGTCGTCACGCTGGCCCAGCGTGACCAGCTGCGCGAGCTGCAGCGGCTGCATGCCTCCGCCGGTATCGAGCCGGCCAGGCACGACGACGTCACTGCCGGCCATCCGGCGGTGCAGCAGATCGCGATCACGGGCACGCCAGTGCCGCCGCCCGCGCCAGCGCCTGAAGTCAGGCCTCGCCCGGCCGACGCGCCAGCCAGGGTGCGCCGCAAGACCGCCCGACGTGCGCCGTCCGCGTCCGTCGGCGGCGCGGAGCAGGCGCGAAAGCTGAGCCAACCAGCCGCATAACGACGCAGAGCCGCGGAATCGCGCCGGCGCACGGGCGTTGGCTGCGACATCGCCCGTCACATCCGTCGCAATCTTGAGCTTTTTGGGCTAGTTGTCCGGTCTGGCGGGTACGCTCGCTGCGAGCACGCTGGCCAGGTTCGCGGCTGGCTGCGAGCATGGGTGGCAGCCGCGCGGCTGCTGAACCTGTGCGCCACTGCCCGTCCGCGCTGGAGGTGTGCCATCGACCGCCTGGTGCTGTGGAACATCGACCTGACCCTGCTGGATGTCGGCCGGGTCTCCCGTGACGCCTACGCTGAGGCCTTCCGCCGGGTCACTGGTCGTCCGCTAGCCGCCCTGCCTCAGCTCGCGGGCCGCAGCGATAGCGAGATCTTCTTCGAGTCGCTGTACCTGAACGACATCCCGCCGGGTCCGGACGAGGCTGCGGATGCCGAGCTGCTGGCCAGGTACTGCTGGGAGCTGGAAACCGCGTTCGCGCTGCGGCAGGACGGGCTTGTGCAGCAGGGGCGGCTGCTACCCGGAGCGCGCGCCGCGGTGACCGCGGCCGCAAGCCTGCCAGGGGTCGTGCAAACGGTGCTGACCGGCACGATCAGGCCGAACGCGGCGGCCAAGCTGCGCGCGTTCGGGCTGGACCGGCTGTTCGACCTGGAGATTGGCGGCTACGGTTCGGACGCTTATCCACGCGGCTCGCTGCTGCTGATGGTTCGGGGTCAGGCCGGGGACAAGTACGGCACGACTGTCGCCGCGGACTCGACCGTCTATGTCGCGGATACTGTCCGCGACGTCGAAGCGGCGCAGCTCGGCGGAGCGCGCAGCATCGCCGTCGCGACCGGCCGCTGCACGGTCGCCGAGTTGCGAGACGCGCACGCGGACCTGGTGCTGCCTGACTTGTCCGACACCGAGCAGGTTGTCTCGGCCATCGACCGGCTGACGAGGGTCCCGGCCGGCCGCTGACGGTTTGTGAAGTTGACCACACAGTTGTCCTGGTCGGCGAAATACTGCTGGCGCCCTATGCTGTAGCACGTCAGAGCATGTGCAGAGCAACATCAAACCGAGTTTGCGGTGCCAGCGATGACAGCGTTCGCGCAGGTGGTGTCCGGTATGACCGGGGTGAAGCCGACGACGTAGTGCGATATAAAAGTCGGGTCAATGAGGACTGACTTGCAGAGTTGGTTGGGAGCGTAGGGCGTGGCCGACGACCTGACGCTGGCGGCCGGGCGTGACTACGGCGACACGCTGTGGACACCGACCGCCGAGTCGGCCGGACGGACCGAGATCGTGCGCTACGCCCGCTGGCTCGAGGCCCACGGCGGCCCAGCGATATCTGCCGACGCCAGCGGCATCCCTTCCTATCGCGAGCTGTGGCAGTGGTCGGTCGCCGAGCCGGCCGCCTTCTGGTCGTCGGTCTGGGACTTCTTTGACGTGCTCGGCACCCGCCCGGCCGGCCCGGTTCTGACCGGGCAGATGCCCAGCGCGGACTGGTTCGCCGGCAGCACGCTGAACTACGCGAGGAACGCCCTGCGGCGGGCAACCGTCGACCCGGCCCGCACCGCGGTCGTCTACAGCTCAGAAGCCGGCCGCAGCGGTCAGCTCAGTTACGGTGAGCTGGCCAGCCGGGTTGCGCAAGTGCGCGCGGGGCTCCAGAGCCTCGGAGTCGGACTAGGCGACCGGGTCGCCGCCTACCTGCCGAACTCGCCCGAAGCCCTGATCGGGATGCTGGCGGCTGCCAGCCTGGGCGCGATCTGGACGTCATGCTCGCCCGACTTCGGCGCGCATAGCGTGGTCGACCGGTTCGCGCAGGTCGCTCCGCGCGTGCTGCTCGGGGTGACCGGCTATGCCTACGGCGGCAAGCGTTTCGATCGCCGGGCCGAGCTCACCGCGATCGCGGCCGACCTGCCGGGCCTGGAGGCGCTCGTCGTCGTCGACTATCTCGGCGACGGCCCCGACGCGATCGGCCTGGTGAGCGGCGTTCCAGTGCTGAACTGGGAGAGCTTCGGCCCGCGGGACGACGACGATGCGGAGCTTGAGTTCGCCGACGTGCCGTTCGGCCATCCGCTCTGGGTGCTGTACTCCTCCGGCACGACCGGGTTGCCCAAGCCGATCGTGCACAGTCACGGCGGGATCGTGCTCGAGCACCTCAAGGCGCTGGCGCTGCATCAGGATCTGACCAGCGCGGACGTGTTTTTCTGGTACACCACGACCGGCTGGATGATGTGGAACTACCTCGTCGGCGGCCTGCTGGTCGGTGCGGCCGTCGTCCTCTACGACGGCAGTGCCGTGCATCCGGACGCCGGCGCGTTGTGGCGCCTGGTCGCCGACGCCGGGGTGACCTACGCGGGCACCGGCGCGCCGTACCTGCTGGCCTGCATGAAGGCCGGCCTCCATCCGGCCGCCGAGCACGACCTGTCGGCATTGAAAGGGGTTGGCTCCACCGGCTCTCCGCTCCCGCCCGAAGGTTTCCGCTGGGTATACGACGAGCTGGGAACGAGGCCGTCCGGCCTGATCCTTGGGTCATTCTCCGGTGGCACGGACCTGTGCACCGGTTTCGTCGGGCCGGCTCCGATCCTGCCGGTCCGTGCCGGGATCATCGCCGGGCCGTGCCTGGGTGCGAAGGTCGAGTCGTTCGATCCGGCCGGGCGCCCGGTCATCGGCGAGGTCGGGGAGCTTGTGCTCACCCAGCCCATGCCATCGATGCCGGTCGGGTTCTGGAACGACACCGGCGGCGAGCGCTACCGGGCCAGCTATTTCGCGGACTATCCGGGCGTGTGGCGGCACGGGGACTGGATCATGATCCTGCCCGACGGCGGCTGCGTGATCTACGGCCGGTCTGACGCCACCTTGAACCGGGGCGGCGTGCGCATGGGAACCAGCGAGTTCTACCGCGTAGTGGAGCGGCTGCCCGAAGTGGCCGACAGCCTCGTTGTCGACACTGGCCAGCTGGGCCAGGAGGGCCGGCTGATCCTGTACGTGACGCCGGCCGAAGGCGAGTCTGTTACTGACGGACTGGCGGCCACGATCAGGTCGCTGCTGCGGGCGGAGTTGTCGCCGCGGCACGTTCCCGACGAGATCATCGAGGTTCCCGGCATCCCGCGGACGCTGTCCGGCAAGAAACTCGAAGTACCGGTCAGGAAGATCCTGCTCGGTGTGGCGGTGGCTGACGCCGCCGACCCTGATGCGCTGGCGAACCCGGAAGTGCTCAGCTACTTCGCACCGGCAGCGGACGGCAGGCACGCATGACCGAGGCAAGCGCTGGGCGCAGTTTCGGCGAGGAAGGCGGGCTGCTGACCTACGGTAGCTACCTGCGCGTGCCGCAACTGCTGGCTCAGCAAGTGCCCGAGGTCAGCCCGCCGGCTCACGACGAGTTGTTGTTCATAATCGTGCACCAGACATACGAGCTGTGGTTCAAGCAGTTGCTGCACGAGCTGACCGCGGTCCGGGACGCGCTGCTGGCTGGTGGCGAAGCGAGCGCCGGCGAGCCTGTGAGCCCGGCAAACACGGCAGGGACGGCCCGGCCGACGTGGCTGGCCCGGCACCTGCTGCACCGGGTGCACGTGATCCAGCGCTTGCTGGTGACTCAGATCGATGTGCTCGAGACGATGACGCCGCAGGACTTCCTGGAGTTCCGGGCGGCGCTAGCACCAGCCAGCGGGTTTCAGTCCGTGCAATTCCGGGAGCTGGAGTTCCTGTCCGGCGTCAAGGATCCGGAGTTCGTGGGCCGCTTCCGGTCGCTGACGCAAGACGAGCGAGACCGGCTGGAGATGCGGCTCGCCGAGCCGTCGCTCTGGGACGCCTACGTCGACTTGCTCGCATTCAGGGGCCTGCCGGTCGGCGACGCCAAGGAGATCCTCGGTTCGCTGGTCAGCGTGGCCAGGGACCGGCCGCACCACGACGATCTCTGGGAACTGGCCGAGGCGTTGCTGACCTACGACGAGCTTGCCGCGCTGTGGCGCGCCCGGCATGTCCAGATGGTCGAGCGACAGATCGGCACGAAATCCGGGACCGGTGGCTCGACGGGCGCGCCGTATCTACACCGGCGGGTGCCGCTGCGCTATTTCCCGCTGCTCTGGGAGCTACGGGACTCGCTATGACGACGAACCCTGTGCCTACCAACATTGTGATGACGAAAGCTGTGCAAGCGGCACCGTAGCCGCGACTAAGGAGTGGGATCATGCCGGACGGTGCACTCGGGTCAGCCGACAGCAAGGATGCGCTGCTGGCGAAGGCGGCGGAGACAGCCGAGCAGTTGCCGGCAGTCGGTGACCTTGCAAATTACCTGCATGCCTACTACCGGCACGTCGAAGTCGACGACCTGAGCGCGGCCGGCCCGGACCGGGTGGCGGCTGTCGCCCTGACGCAGGCCCGGCTGGCCGTCAGCAGGCCGCAAGGGCGCGCCCTCGTCGAAGTCAGGGCGGGCGGCAGCGCCGCCCTCGACGGCTCGTCCTATGTCATCGACATCGTCACCGACGACATGCCCTTCCTGGTCGACTCCATCACCATGGAGCTGAGCAATCACGACTTGTCGTCACGGCTGGTGATTCATCCGCAGCTGCGCGTGCGCCGAGACGTGACCGGCGGATTGCGCATGGTTGTCAGCCCCGCCAGCGCTGGTCAGCTGACGGCCGGCGAAGCGAGCCACGACGAGCTGGCCGAGTCCTGGACGCACATTGAAATCCCGCCGCTGGCCGCCGGTGAAGCCGAGGCAGTGACTGCGGACCTGGGCCGGGTGCTGAGTGACGTGCGGGTCGCGGTCGAGGATTACCCCCGAATGCACGCTAAGGCCACGGCACTGGCTGACGACGTCCTGGCCCCCGAGGGCGAGGGACCAGGCGGCGCGGAGTCGCCCGCCGAGATTGCCGAGTTGCTCAGGTGGCTGGCCGACGGTCATTTCACGTTCCTCGGCTACCGCGAGTACCGGCTGGTGACCGACGCGGACGGGATGGCGCTGGCCGCCGTGCCGGGCACCGGGCTCGGCATCCTGCGGCACGACCGGGTGGGTCCCGGCTCGTTCGCGCTGCTGCCGGACGAGCTGAAAGCACGGGCACTGGACCCGCAGCGGCTGATCGTGACCAAGGCCAACTCCAGGTCGACGGTGCACCGGCCCAGCTACCTGGACTACGTGGCAGTCAAGCGACTGGGACCTGACGGTTCGCCGGTGGGGGAGTACCGCTTCCTCGGCTTGTACACCCATGCCGCGTTCGCCGAGAGCATCAAGGGCATCCCGGTGCTGCGCCGGAAGCTGGCCGACGTGCTGGAGCTCTCCGGAATCGCCGCTGACAGCCACGACGGCAAGGAAGTCGCCGAAGTGCTCGACTTCTATCCGCGCGAAGAGCTGTTCATGAGCTCGGTTGCGGACCTCGCGGCCGTCACCGCCGGCGTGCACGTTCTGCGCGAGCGGCGCCAGACCAGGTTGTTCCTGCGCAAGGACATCTACGGCCGGTACGTTTCGTGCCTGGTGTACCTGCCGCGGGACCGGTACACGACGTCGGTGCGGCTGCGGGCGCAGCAGATCCTGCAGCAGGCGTTCGACGCGCCGCAGATCGACTACAGCGTCCAGGTCGGCGAGTCACCGGTGGCCAGGCTGCACCTGGTTGTGCGGGCCGAGCGCGGCCATCAGTTGCCGGATGCCGATCCGGTCGCGCTTGAGCGCGCTGTCGCCGCCGCCGTCCGGTCCTGGGACGACGACCTGTCCGACGAGGCCACGGTGGCGCTCGGCCCGGAGCAAGCCAGGGAACTGCTGAGCCAGCTCGGCGACGCGATCCCGGCCACGTACAAGACCGACGTCCCGGCCTCGGCTGCGATCACTGACTTCGCCCGGATCCTTGAGTTGCGCGCGACCGGCGGCGACGTCGACTTCGAGTTGTGGGAATCGGAGAACTACATCGGCGGCGTGCCCATCGAGGACGACGACGACGTGCCGGACACTGTCAAGCGGGTGTGGCGGCTGACCATCTACCGGACCGGCGGCCCGATCACGCTGACGGACGTCCTGCCCCGGCTGCAGCACATGGGTGTCGACGTGGTGGACGAGCACCCGTACGAGTTCCCCGCGACGCAGTCGTCGACGATGCTGCCGTTCTGGATCTACGACTTCGGGCTGCGCCGGAGGCCCGTCCTGGACAGCAGCGTTGCCGCCCAGCAAGGTGACCTGATTTCTAACCAGAAGGTCCGCGAGCAGGTCGAGGGCGCGCTGGCCGCGCTGTGGGACGGCAGGATCGAGGACGACGGCTTCAACGCCCTGGTCCTGGATGCCCAGCTAACCTGGCGCCAGGTGGTGGTGCTCAGGGCCTACGCCAAGTACATGCGGCAAGGCAACGCCACCTTCAGCCAGGACTATATCGAGGACGTGCTGCGGGCGAACTCGCAAATCACCAGGTTGCTCGTCACGCTGTTCGAGTCGCGGTTTGATCCGGCGAAGGAGCCAGGCGAGGCGGAGCGCAGCGAGGCTATCGCGGAGGAGATCGCGGGCGCTCTGGACAACGTCGCCAGCCTGGACGAGGACCGGATCCTGCGGTCCTATCTGGGCCTGATCACCTCGACACTGCGGACGAACTACTACAGCACCGCCTCGGCCGACGTTCCCTATCTGGTCTTCAAGCTGGACGCGCGGCAGGTGCCGGACCTGCCGGCGCCGCGGCCGGAGTTCGAGATGTTCGTCTACTCGCCGCGGTTCGAGGGGGTGCACCTCCGGTTCGCCCGCGTCGCCCGGGGCGGGCTGCGCTGGTCGGACCGGCGCGAGGACTTCCGTACCGAGGTACTCGGGCTGGCCAAGGCACAGGAGGTCAAGAACTCGGTCATCGTGCCGTCCGGGGCTAAGGGCGGGTTCGTCTGCAAGCAGTTGCCCGATGCCGCTGACCGCGAGGCCTACCAGGCCGAGGTGCTGTCGTGCTACCGGATGTTCATCGCCGGGCTGCTCGACGTCACCGACAACATCGAGTCCGGCCAGGTCATCCCGCCCGCTCAGGTGGCACGGCATGACGGCGACGACCCGTACCTGGTGGTGGCGGCGGACAAGGGCACTGCTACCTTCTCCGACACCGCCAACGAAATCGCGATGAGCCGCGGGTTCTGGCTCGGCGATGCATTCGCCTCCGGCGGCTCTGAGGGCTACGACCACAAGAAGATGGGCATCACCGCCCGCGGGGCCTGGGAGTCGGTGAAATTCCACTTCCAGACCCGCGGTCTCAACGTCGCCACCGACGAATTCACGGTTGTCGGCATCGGCGACATGTCCGGCGACGTGTTCGGGAACGGAATGCTGCTGTCGCGGCACATCAAGCTGGTCGCGGCCTTCGACCACCGGCACATCTTCCTGGATCCAGATCCCGATCCGGCCGCGAGTTTCGCCGAGCGGCAGCGCATGTTCAACCTGCCCAGGTCCTCATGGGCTGACTACAACCCGGCGCTGATCTCGCTCGGCGGTGGTGTCTGGGCCCGGACGGCGAAGTCCGTCCAGTTGTCCCCGCAGGTCCGCGCCGTGCTCGGGATCGACGAAGGTGAGCTGGCGATGGCGCCGGACGCGCTGATCTCCGCGATTCTGCGCGCGCCGGTTGACTTGCTGTGGAACGGCGGCATCGGCACTTACGTGAAGGCCTCTAATCAGGCCAACGCCGACGTGGGTGACCGGTCGAACGACGCCGTGCGGGTGGACGCTGCGGCGCTGCGGGCCAAGGTGGTCGGCGAGGGCGGCAACCTCGGCCTGACTCAGGAGGCCAGGATCGAGTACGCGCTGGCAGGCGGCCTCGTGTGCACCGACTTCATCGACAACTCGGCCGGCGTCGACACCTCTGACCATGAGGTCAACATCAAGATCCTGCTGGACGCGGAGGTGCGCGCGGGCAACCTGACTCCGCAGGGCCGGAACGAACTGCTCCAGCAGATGACCGACGAGGTCGCCGAGCAGGTACTCGAGCACAACTACCAGCAGAATCGCACCCTCGCGGCGTCGTATGCGCAGTCCGCGCAGATGCTGCATGTGCACACCAGGTACATCCGCAAACTCGAGCGAGACGGGAAGATCCGGCGGCGGCTGGACGTACTCCCGACCGACCGGGAGATCGCCGAGCGCAGGTCGGCCGGGACGGGGCTGGTCATTCCCGAGTTCTCGGTTCTGCTGGCGCATACCAAGATCGACACAACCCAGGAACTGCTCGCGTCCGGGCTGCCGGACGATCCGTGCCTGCAGCGCGTTCTCGTGGACTACTTCGCGAGCCCGCTGCGGCAGAAGTACTCGGGCGAGATGGGCGGGCACCGGCTGCACCGGGAGATCATCACGACCTCGGTGGTCAACGACATGGTGGACCGGTCCGGTATCACCTATGTGTTCCGGCTCAACGAGGAGACTGGTGCTTCGGCCCCGGACATCACCGCGGCATGGCTGGTCGCCCGCGCGGTGTTCGACATGCCCGGCTTCTGGGCCCAGGTCGAGGCCCTGGACGGCAAGGTCGATACCGGCGTGCAGATCCTGGCCGCGCTGGAGGGCCGGAAGCTGACCGAACGGGCTGCGCGGTGGCTGCTGAACTTCCGCCGTCCCCCGTTCGACATCCAGGAGACTATCGACTACTTCGCGGCCGGAGTGCTGACCGTGGCGGGCGGCCTGCCCAAGCTGCTGACCGGCCGGGACCTGGCCGGATTCGGTGAGCGACGGGAGATCTACGCGGCCCGCGGCGTGCCGGCCGAGCTGGCCGACCGGATCGCCGGGATGGTTCCCGCCTATTCGGCTTTCGACATCGTTGATATCGCCCATGGCACCGGTCGGTCGGTCGAGGAGACCGCCGAGGTCTACTTCGACCTGGCTGACCGGCTGCAGATCGCCCGGCTGCGCGACATGATCACTGCGCTCCCGCGTGACGACCGGTGGAACACCATGGCCCGCGGCGCGATCAGGGATGACCTGTACACCGCGCACGCCGCGCTGGCCAGGGATGTGCTCACGGTCACCGGTCCGGGCAGTCCGGAACAGCGACTCGCCGCCTGGGTACTGCGCAACGACTCGGCCGTGCGGCGAGCGGGCCAGACGCTGACCGAGATCTGGGAAAGCAACGCGTTCACAGTCGCTACCCTCTCCGTCGCCGTCCGGGCGGTGCGCACGCTGGTAACGACGAGCACGCTGCCGACCTGAACCACGGGCTGACCTGAACCACGGGCCGGGCTCAGGGCTGCCTGGCGCGTCAGTCAGCGGTCGGAACCGGGATGTCTCCCCGGCTCGCGTAGGCTGCATGCATGCCAACCGACCCCACGAGCGAGATTTCAGAGCTGATGGCGACGCTCGCCAGCGTGGAGGCCGTGCTCGACCCTGATGCCATGCGCAAGGAGGCCGACAGCCTGCGCGAGCGGTCAGCCGATCCCGGCCTCTGGGCAGACCAGGATCAGGCGCAGGACGTCACCAGGAGGCTCTCCTACCTCGATGGCGAACTGGCCCGGCTCGAGGCGCTGCACGCCAGGCTGGACGATACCGCCGTCATGTTCGAGCTTGCCGAAAGCGAAAATGACGAACCCACCAGGGAAGAGGGGCTGCGGGAGCTGGCGGGGCTGCGGAAGGAGATCGACCAGCTCGAGATCAGAACCCTGCTGAGCGGAGAGTACGATGCCCGCGAGGCGCTGATCAGCATAAACGCCGGGGCGGGGGGCGCCGACGCGGCTGACTGGACAGAGGGCCTGCGGCGGATCTACCTGCGGTGGGCCGAGCGCCATGGCTATCAGACTGAGGTCTACGACACTTCCTATGCGGAAGAGGCCGGGATCAAGTCGACCACATTTGCGATCAAGGCCCCGTATGCCTACGGCACCCTTCGCGGGGAGCACGGCACGCACCGGATGGTGCGGATCTCGAAGTACGACAATCAGGGCCGACGCCAGACCTCGTTCGCGATGGTCGACATCCTGCCGGTCGTCCAGCAGGTTGACCACATCGACATCCCGGAAGACGAGATGCGAATCGACGTATTCCGCTCCAGCGGGCCCGGCGGCCAGGGCGTAAACACCACCGACTCCGCCGTCCGGATCACTCACCTTCCAACCGGAATCGTCGTGTCGTGCCAGAACGAGCGCAGCCAGATCCAGAACAAGGCCACCGCAATGGCGGTCCTCCAGTCCAAGCTGCTGGAGCGCAAGCGCGAAGAGCAAGCGGCCAAGCTCAACGAACTCCGCGGCGACGGCGGCCGGAGCTGGGGGACCCAGATCCGCAACTACGTCCTGCACCCGTACCAGAACATCAAAGACGTGCGTACGGGCTACGAGACCGGCAACACCGCAGCTGTCATGGACGGCGAGATCGACGAGTTCATCGAGGCCGAGATCCGCTGGCTGCGGAGCAAGGGCCTGTAAGGAAGTGATCCCGGACGCACATTTCACGGCTGCCGTACGCGCTAGCGTCCTATTTATCCGGATATGCCGGTGCCGGAACCGTGAAATGTGCGTGAGACTACTGGCCCCTCGGCCTAGGACAGCGTGATACGACGCGGGGCGGACTACCGCCCGCCCAGCGTGCCCGGCCGCCCCGGCTTAGTGCGCTAGGCGCATTGCGGCCACCGTCAGCAGGGCCAGCACGAGGAGCACAGCCGCAATCAGCTGCACGCTCATGCCGTGGCTGTGGTGGTGGACATGCGCGCGGGCCTCACGGCAGGTCGGACAGCGACCCTCCGCTACCGGCCCAGCACACTGGGCGCAGATCAGGTGCTCGCAGCTCATCCGGCTCCTACCGGGCATAGCCCTCGCCCGGCCACTTCGACGATGTTGGACCTTCCAAGTCAGTTTCCCCCCTAGACTGGCCCGAGGCCAAACCGGGGCGGGTTATCTGCCCGGAATGTGTCTACCCAGTATCTCGTCTACAACGTGCGATGGGCCAGTGATCCACTTCGACAACGTCACGAAGACGTACGCGAATCAGGGCCGGCCGGCTCTGGAGAACGTGAGCCTGGATGTCGAGAAGGGCGAGTTCGTCTTCCTGGTTGGTCCGTCCGGTTCGGGCAAGTCGACGTTCCTTCGGCTGGTCCTGAAGGAAGAGCGGCCGACCTCAGGCCGGATCCATGTCGCGGGCAGGGATCTCGCCCGGCTGACCGACTGGAGGGTGCCGCACCTGCGGCGTCGCATCGGCTGCGTGTTCCAGGACTTCAGGCTGCTGCCGAACAAGAACGTCTACCAGAACATCGCGTTCGCGCTCGAGGTCATCGGTAAGCCTCGCCGCTTCATCCGGAAGGTAGTGCCCGAGGTCATCGACCTGGTCGGGCTGGAAGGCAAGCGAGACCGGATGCCGGATGAGCTATCCGGTGGGGAGCAGCAGCGCGTCGCGATGGCGCGCGCGTTCGTCAACCGGCCGATGATCTTGCTCGCGGACGAGCCGACCGGGAACATCGACCCGGCTACGTCCATCGGAATCATGAAGGTGCTGGACCGGATCAACCGCACCGGGACAACCGTCGTGATGGCGACGCACGACGCGGCGATCGTCGACTCCATGCGCAAGCGAGTTATCGAGCTCGAGTACGGCAAGGTCGTGCGAGACCAGTCGCGCGGCGTCTACGGCCAGGCTTATTGATCGCCCTGGGACAGCTACTCAAGAGGACTCAGCGACATGCGTGCCCAGTTCGTCTTTCATGAGGTCTGGATTGGCCTGCGCCGGAATCTGACGATGACGGTGGCACTGATCGTGGTCGTGGCGATCAGCCTCTCCCTGCTCGGTACCGGCCTGTTGTTCGTGAAGCAGGTCGACAACACCAGGTCGTTCTGGCAGAGCCGGGTTCAGCTAGCGGTCTACCTGTGCACGAACAGTGAGCTGGGTGGCACCTGCGCCAAGAACGGACCAGTTACGCCGGCCGAACTGACTTCCATCCGGGCCGAGTTGATTGCCACGCACGACATTCTCAGCATCCAGTACCTGTCGCAGCAGCAGGCCCTCGCGCAGTTCCGGCGCGAGTTCGCGAACGATGAGCCGATCGTCAAGTACACCGCGGCCAACCAGATCCCCAGTTCCTTCGAAATCAGGCTGAAGAACACTCAGGCAGACGCGGCGGCGGTGACCTCGGTCATGAACGGCGCGCCCGGTGTATCCGGGGTTATCGACGATGCCTCGCTCCTGGACCAGTTCTACAAATTGCTTGACGGCGCCAGAAACGCCGTCATCGTCATCGCAATCTTCCTGCTGATCGCAGCCATCCTGCTGGTTGCGAACACAATCCGGCTTTCTGCCTTCAACCGTCGCCGGGAAACTTCGATCATGCGCCTTGTCGGGGCCTCGAACTTTTACGTCCAGTTGCCGTTCCTGGTGGAGGGCATGATCGCGGGCCTTATCGGCTGGCTGGTTGCGACTGGTTTGCTGATCGGAGCCAAGGCTCTCCTGCTGAGCATCCTGCAGAGCGTATTCCCCTACGGGGTCCAGCTGAGTACCGCCGATCTGGTCGAAGTGATCATCGTGGCACTTATCCTGGGACTCCTGATCTGCGGCAGTACTTCGTTCCTCACGCTCAGGCGATACCTGCGGGTCTAACTGTGGGTAGAGGAGAGAAGTGGCAGCGGAGCAGGGCAAGAAGATCATTGCCAGTAATCGGCGAGCCCGCCACGAGTACACCATTGAAGATGTGGTGGAGGCCGGGCTGGTGCTGACCGGAACCGAAGTGAAGTCCCTCCGGGCGGGCCGGGCGAACCTCACTGACGGGTACGGTCTGATAACCGATAGTGAAGCCTGGCTACATGGTGTGCATATCCCTGAGTACACGCAGGGGACCTGGACGAACCACGAGCCCAGGCGGACACGTAAGCTGCTGATGCACCGCAAGGAGATTGACAGACTGGCTAGCTCGATCAACGAACGAGGACTGACGCTCGTGCCGCTTTCCTTGTACTTCAAGGATGGGAAAGCCAAAATCGAACTGGGCCTGGCGCGTGGCAAGCGCACGTACGACAAGCGACATGAACTCGCCAAGCGGGACGCGGCCCGGGAAGTCGAGCGTGAGCTCCGACGGCGGAGATAGCAGCGTGACACCAGATGCCGCACCGCCTCGCAGCCGCCCGCAGCGCGGCGGAGCGCATCGTGCTCCCCGGGCGGCGTTGCCCCAGACTCGGCCCGGCAAGACCCGCGGCTCAGAAGGTGAGCCCACCGCTGCCAAGAGCCCGGGCGCGCCGGACTCCGGTCGCTCGGCCAGCAAATCCGGAGTATTCGGGCTGGGCGGGCGCACCCGGAAGATGATCGCCCGCACCTCTGCGGTAGTGGTGCTGGCCGCGCTCGTCGGGGTGGGGCTCGTTCGACCGGGCGTGCCGTCGGCCGAGCCCACGGTCACCCAGTTCCTGCTCGCCTGGGAGTCCCGGCATTATCTGCAGGCTGCTCAGCTGACGAACGGACAGCCAAAGACGGTCGCAACCGAGCTCGCCAGCGCTTATGAGCGGCTGGATGCCGCTGACGTCGACCTGACTTTGCGGGGGGTCAGCCAGCACGGCAGGACGGCCCAGGCCGCGTTTGGCGTGTCCATCGACCTCAGTAGCACGGGTCTGACCTGGTCTTATGCCAACCATTTCAGCCTCACTGACGGCAGCGGCGGCTGGCGGGTCCAATGGAGTCCGTCGGTCATCGTGCCCCGCATGACCAACGGCGAGCAGTTGGCCGTAGTAAGCAACTGGGACCCCCGCTCCCAGCTGCTCGACTCGGCCGGCCAGCCGCTGGGGGTGTGGTCTAAGGTCTACCGGGTCGGTGTCATCCCGGAACGACTGACTCACGCCGACGAAACTGCTGCGGATCTTGCAAAGGTCACGCAGATCCCCCAAGGGCAGATCGAAGGCCAGATGGACCAGGGCCTGTCCGCTGCGTTCCTGCCGCTATTGACCTTGTCGCCCGCTAACTACAAGAAGCTGCGGTCCAAGCTGACCAAGATTCCTGGATTGCTGATCAGGCCGCGCCGAGAGCGGTTGTTCGACAGCATCGCGCCGGACGTCGTCGGGTCCGTCGGTACCGAGATGGCCAGCGTGCTTCGCCTCAACGGTGAGCCGTACCAGCCGGGCCGGACGGTTGGCCTGTCCGGGCTTCAGGCGGCATATCAGCGCGAGCTGACCGGCACGCCCCAAACCGAGGTGATCTTGCAGCGCTCTGGTCTTGCCGTGGGCAAGCCGCTCCAGACCTGGCTCGGTACGGCGGGCAAGCCAGTGCAGACCACCCTGAGCGCGACCGTGCAGATCTCCGCTAACCAGGCCCTGACCGATCGTTCGGCCTCTGGGGCGATCGTCGCGGTCCAGGCCCGAACCGGGAAGATCCTTGCCGTCGCCAGCCGGACAGCGCACGGTATGCCGAGCATCAGCCCGCTCGCCGGCAGCTACGAGCCGGGGCAGGCGTTCACGATCATCTCATCGGCGGCCATCCTGTCGGCTGAGCGACTGAAGCTAGACGGGCCGGTGCCGTGTCCGTCTAGTAACCCGGTGGACGGCGTAACCTTCCGTAACGACCCGCCAGTGACCGGCCTGGGCGCGAATCCGTCATTCCAGAACGACTTCGCGCACGCCTGCTCGACCGCGTTCGCTGGCGGCTTGGCGCAGAAACTCAACGCCAGCGAGTTGGCCAAGGCGAGTCAGGAGTTCGGGGTTGGCGGCTGGCGGCTCCCAGGGAGCCGGTCCTTTGCCGGCGATATCAGCCAGGCGACCAGCCTGAGCGGCCTGGCAGGAGACATCATCGGCACGAGTGGCGTCCGGATGAGCCCGCTCGGCATGGCGCTGGCCGCCTCGGTCGTCGACTCTGGCGGCTGGCATGCGCCGTCGATAGTCAGCGGCCAGTCCGATCCCAGCGCATCCCCGCGCACCGCGGCTAGCGCGCAGGTGCTGGCTGAGCTGCGGGACCTGATGCGGCAGGCGGCAAGCACAAGTCCGAATTCGCTTGCTGACATCGGCCGGGATGTCTACGCGCAAAGCGGCAGTGCGCCGTTTGGGTCCGGGCACTTGTGGCTGAACTGGTTTGTCGGCTACCAGAAAGGCATGGCGTTTGCCGTAGTCGAGCTGAGCAAGTCAGCGCCGACGTCGGCTGCGGCCCTGGCCGGCAGCTTCCTTCAGGACGTTCAGCTCGGCAGCTGACCAGCCCCGGCGGGCCGTTAGTACTGGGTTGCGGGCGGGACGCCAGAACGCCGGAATCCGTCCGATGGTCAGTGGTAGATCCTGACCGGTTCATTAATAGTCCTTTGATTACTCCGAGCAACCAATGCGTACCTCAGCGGCGTCTTATCTAGTGACTGGGGTGCCGCTTGGGGGGTTGCGGCCCAGTCGTCGTGATGAGAACCGGGCCTCATCTCGGGGGAGGCCCGGCCATTGAGACCGGCCCCGACCCTGCCGGTCAACGCCCCCGTGGATGCATTCTTCGGCCACCGCCAGCATCCGCGGGGGCATCTCATCACCTTCCGGTGGATGCCCGATGGGTGCCGCGCTCTGCGGACAGCCCGTCGGGCATTCTGTTTTCAATACCTACCGATATCGGCCATACCCGCGCGTTAAGTCGTTAGCTACGGCTGGTTACGATCGGGTAGCCTGGGTTGCTACAACTCAAGAGGGGGTGACTGGCTTCGACTTCGGTAGTTGATCCAGGGGAAGCGGGTCGAGGACGGCGGACATAACCTCGCTAACACTGTGTCCGCAAACGAATAAGTGCCAACTCAACGCGCACTCGCCTCGCCCTCGCGGCCTAATAACCGCTAGAGCACTATGAGGCTGTCAGCCCGGGAATGCCTCCGGCCCGGTGTCTGGCATCAGCAAGGAGGATCCACCGCCCAGTCCGGTCGCGGGACTGGGCGGGACAGCTAACAGCGACTGAGCCCGTCGGCAGCTTGCCTGCGTGACTGCCGGGGCTGAGAAAAGCACAGCAGGCTGCACCCGGAGAAGCCCTGGTGATGTGCTGAAGGACGCGGGTTCGATTCCCGCCACCTCCACGAGACTCGGGCGACCCCTGTGCGCATCGCGCACCGGGGTCGTCTCGTTGGGTAGCCCCGGGGGGCGACCCCCTGGAACCCCCGAGAGCCGGCTCCGCCGGCTAGGCCCCGGTGGCCGCTGTGCGCATCGCGCACCGGGGCCCAAAGCCAACTGGGCCCGCCGTCGAAACGGCGGGCCCAGTCTGGATCGGTCGGTCGGGATTTTACTTCCGCAGTGTGGCCGAGACCCCGCTCGTAGTGGTGCCGGCGGTGACCTTCACCAGCATCGCGGACTGCCTAGCCGGCTTGTCCCGCCACCATTGTGTCCGGTATCCGGAGGCACCACAGCCTGAACTGAACTCCACCCGGTACCCTCCGGCCGGCAGGCCGCTGATCGCGTAGCTGCCAGCCCTCGAGGTCACCGAGTACACCGGCTCGCTGCCAGGCGCAATCGCCGCGACGCAGACGCCCCGCAATGGGTTGCCCGCTGCCGTCACGCTGCCGCTGATAGATCCGTCGTCAGCGAGTACGGCATTGACATTGGTAACACCGCTTACCGTCACTGGCGTCGCGTCGCGTTCGCTCGCCTTGCCCAGGTACCACTGCGGCGCCAGGCCCGGCTCGTTGTAGCTGCACGTCGGATCGGCGAAGTAGACGTCGTACGTGCCGGGCGGGAGGTTAGTGATGCTGTACTTACCGTCCAGGCCGACGCTCGCGTAGTTGTAGGAATCACCGTTTGTCTCGTAGGCCTCGACACACGCCCCGGCCGGATTCTCGCTTGAGTCGCTGGCCAGCACCGTCCCGCTGATGGTCGCGGCATGCACCGCAGTCGACTTGACCCCGCTGGTGCGGTGGGGAGCCGTTACTCGCACGAGTTGCGGCAGCACCTCAATCGCATAAGAGTCAGAGCCTGGTCCGCACGGCTCGACCTCGATCTCATAGAGGCCAGAGTTCAGGCCGTGGATGTCATAGTCCCCGGCGCTATTGCTGGTAGCAGAGCCGAAGTCGGCGAACTGCTTGATGTTCTGCGCGTACACGCACAAATTGCGCACAGGCTTGCCGTCGTTGGTAACTCGCCCGGCGATTGAACCGCCGATGTGCAGCAAGCTGTCGATCTGGCGATCAACATGGGAGGCGCTGATCCTGACGGTGGTGGCACCCGCCGGGCTCGGCTTGTCTTTGTACCACTGCGCCGCAAGCGCGCCGCCGATACAGCCTGGCTCGAACGTGACCTGGTACCCGCCGACCGGAAGCCCGGTGAACTCGTACTTACGTCCGAATATGAGCCCCTCGCCGAAGAGCGACTTGGCGCTTCCGCTCACTCCGGTAAGGAATATGCAGGAAAGCTGCACCGCATAATCGTTCGCCGCGCGAATGACACCCGAGATGCCGCCTGCCTCTGGCATCACCGCATCGACACCGTTCAGGGTGCCGCTGATCACTGATACCGTGCCCGGCGTCCCGCTGACATCGGACTTGAACCCGACCTCAGCCAAGTCGGCGTTGTTGCCGCAGCCTGGGGCGAAATACACCTGGTAGTTTCCGGGGGCCAGATCTGGCACCTCGTACCGGCCGTCCCCGCTTTGCGCGATGTTAAACAGCACGCCGCCTGCCGTGCCCACCAGCACGCAAATGCCGCCCAGCCGGCGGCCGGAACTATTGGTAACAACGCCGCTGATGATCGGTCCCGGCTGGAGCGCGGCGCCGATGCCCTGCACGACCTCCCCGGCCTGCGTGACCAGGAGGTTTTGCGGATCGAGCACGTAACTGTTGCTCCAGCCCTGGGGTGCGTAGCTCCCGCTGTTTCCACAGCCGCCGCTGAACTGGATCTGATAAGTGCCTACCGGCAGCTGGTCGACTGAGTACCGCCCGTGGCTGTTGCTCGTCTCGAACCCGAACGGCAGGACCAAGCCGCCGCTCAAGGTCTCGTAAATGGTGACGCAGATGCCGCTGACGGAATGGCCGCTCGCGGCGCTGGTGACCTTGCCGGAGATTGTCGCACCGAGTGGCAGCGCCCCGTTGACCCCGGACAGGGTCTGGCCACCGAAGACGTTGACGGGCTCTGAGTCAAGCACGCCGACGTAGTTGCCGTTGTTGTTGCAGCCAGGGAAGAACGCGACCGAGTAGGAGCCGGGATCCAGGCCGTAGATTGCGTAGCTGCCAGTCGCGCTGGTGGCAGCTGTCCCGGTGTCGAACAGGCCGGCGTTCTCCGAGACAATGACGCACATCCCGGCTAGCGCGGTGGGAGGGTTAGTGGCCGCCGTCACAGTTCCGGTCACGGTACCGCCGGGCTGCATGATCTCATCGACGTGGCCGACCAGCCGGGTCCCGCGGATCTGGATGTACGGCGCCGCGTGGTAGCTCTGAGTGTCGGGCCACAGGGTCGGCGCCCAGTCAGACAGTCCGCACGAGGCGAAGCCGATCTGGTAGGCGCCGGGCGGCAAGCTGTGGATGTGATAAACGCCCTTGCTGGACACTGCGGTGAAAACCAGTACGTTGGCATTGGTCAGCGGGTAGACGCAGATGCCGGTCAGCTTCCGCCCGCCGGGTCCGGTCACGGAGCCCGAGATTTCGCCGCCGTCTTTCATGACGACGCTGATGCCGGTGGCCTTGCCTGCCCTCACCTTGACCAGCGTCGGAGCGGTCGTCTCGTTGTAAATGCCCTTGTAGATCTGGAACAGCCAGTTGCCGGTGTT
>Ga0335074_10004650_pt1 | contig 18931 bp, 14 predicted proteins | sample Lox_Sample_23_FD_206715 | JGI IMG/M metagenome (GOLD analysis project Ga0335074, IMG submission 206715) | Soil microbial communities from Loxahatchee National Wildlife Refuge, Florida, United States - Lox_Sample_2.3 | ecosystem: Environmental > Terrestrial > Soil > Wetlands | place: USA... | reverse complement strand
ATTCCCAATTCCTGCTGAGCGACGCGCATCGCCTGGCAGCGATGATTCTGGAAAGCGGCAAGAACTTGACTACGGTCTACATTACGCATCCCCATCCCGATCATTATTTCGGCCAGGCGGTGATCAAACAGGTGTTCCCGAAAGCCAGGCTCGTGGCGTTGCCGGCCACCGTGGCTGGCATCAAAGCCGGCTGGGGCCCGCGCTATAAATTCTGGAGCGCCACCTACGGCCACAATCTCCCGGCCGATCCGGTGATTCCCGATGAGCTCGAAGGCAATACGCTTACGCTCGAAGGCAACACGCTCGACGTGGTCGGCGGCCTGACCGGCGACAGTCCGAAAAATAATTCCTATGTCTGGATCCCGTCCATGAAAGCCGTGGTGGCGGGCGATATCGTGTTCAGCAATTCGCATTTTGTGGTGCCCAAAGATCAGCGCGAGTGGCTCGCGACGCTGGATCGTATCGCGGCGCTGCACCCTTTGTTCGTGATCGCCGGGCATCAGAAGGCGGACGCCCCCACCGATGCGTCTACACTCGAATTCATGAAGGAGTATATGCGCGCGTTCGACGAAGCGGCGGCGTCTTCCAAATCGGCCGAAGAGTTGCGGGCCAAGATGAAGGAACGGTATCCCGATCTGGCTCTCGAGACGCTGCTCGATTCGGGCTCGCGGGCCGCGTTCCCGCCGGCTAAGTAACGGGGCGGGCGCAAACCCCGCTAAAATAGGGGTTCGCATGAAAATCGCCCTGGCACAAACCAACAGCACAGTCGGCGATCTTTGCGGTAACGCCAGGCGAATGCTGGATTTCGCGCATCGGGCGGCCGATTCAGGCGCTAACGTCGTGGTATTTCCGGAGCTTTCGCTCACCGGGTACCCTCCGCGCGATCTGCTCGAAAAAGAGAACTTTCTCGACCGCACCGAACAGCATCTGGAACAACTGGCCGTGGAGGCCGCGCCGCTCGGTGTGGCGGTCATCTGCGGAACCGTGACGCGCACCGGCGCCAAGGCCGGCCATCCCATTTACAACACCGCCGCTGTGCTGCGCGGTGGGCGCATCGTCTTCCGCCAGCATAAAATGCTGCTTCCCACCTACGATGTTTTCGACGAAGCGCGTTATTTCGAGCCCGCCACCAAACAATCGCCGCTCGATCTGGGCGACGCGGTGTCCGCGCTGACCATTTGCGAAGACGCCTGGAACGACAAGCAATATTGGGAGCGCCGCCGCTACAGCCGCGATCCGGTGGAAGAGCTGGCCAGCGCGGGCGCACGCATCCTGATCAGCATCAATGCTTCGCCCTATCACATGGGCAAACGCGCGCAGCGCACCGAAATTTTCGCGGCTACCGCGCGGCATTTTCGCGTACCCATCGTGTACGTGAACCAGGTGGGCGGCAACGATCAACTGGTGTTCGACGGCTCCAGCTTCGGCATGAATCCGGAAGGGCAGGTGATCGCGAGCGCGGCTTCGTTCGAAGAAGACCTGGTCCTGATGGACACGCTGGATCTGACGGGCGAACGCCACGATAATTATCCCGACGAATGCGACGCCGTCTATCAGGCGCTCGCCATGGGCACGCGCGATTATATTCGCAAATGCGGCTTCGAGCGGGTGATTATCGGATTGAGCGGCGGCATCGATTCGGCGCTCACCGCGGCCATCGCGGTGGACGCGGTAGGCAAGGAAAACGTCATCGGCGTCGGGATGCCCGGCCCGTATTCGTCCGAAGGCAGCGTTACAGATGCGCGTACCTTGGCCCATAATCTCGGCATCCGGTTCGAGATCATTCCGATCAAGAATCAATACGGCGCTTTCCTGAATGTCCTGGAACCTTTGTTCGACGGATCGGCGACCCCGGCCGGCCCGGTGGGCGTTACCGAAGAAAATCTGCAATCCCGCCTGCGCGGCGTCACCCTGATGGCCCTTTCCAACAAATGGGGCGCGCTGGTGCTCACCACCGGCAATAAGAGCGAGCTGGCGGTGGGCTATTGCACGCTCTACGGAGACATGTGCGGAGGGCTGGCCGTCATCAGCGACGTTCCCAAAACGCTGGTCTATTCGCTGGCCCGCGTAGCCAACCAGCGCCATCCGGGCGCCATCCCGGAAAACACCTTCACCAAACCGCCTTCGGCCGAACTGCGGCCGGACCAGAAGGACACCGATTCGCTGCCGCCCTACGAAATTCTGGATCAGATCTTGCGTCTGTATATCGAAAACAACGACGCACCCCAGCGCATCGCGGATGCGCTTCATCTGCCTTTGACCTTGGTGCGCGACATTGTGAATAAAGTGGATCGCAACGAGTACAAGCGACAACAAGCCGCGCCCGGCCTGAAAGTAACCACCAAAGCGTTCGGCATCGGCCGGCGCTTTCCGATCGCCCAGCGGTTTTCTGAATGAGACCAGCGGTTTTCTCAATGAGACCAACGGTTCTCGGAATAGAGACCAGAGGTTTTTCCAAATGAAACTGCACGTCCTCTTCGCTACAGCCATCTTGATCGCCGCCGCGCTGTTGTCCTCCTCCCAGCCGGCGCCGCGAGAAAAAGTGGGGCCGCTCGCCGGCGGCGGATTCTTGCTGAACAGCGGCTGGCGCGTGAAACCCGCGGGTACGCAGATCCCGCTGGATACGCTGCCGATGTCGTCCATTCTTTCCAAAGACGGCCGCTTCTTGATCGTGCTGAACGGCGGCTACAATCCTCCCTCGTTGAGCGTGCTCGACACCAAGGACGGCCACGAAATCGGCCGCACGCCTGTTCCGGACGCCTGGCTGGGCCTCGCGCTGGCGCCCAACGGCCGGACGCTCTGGGTGGGCGGAGGGTCACAGGCTTCGGTCTTCGAATTCTCCCTGGGCCAGGACGGCAGGCTCACGCCGGCCCGGACTTTCGAAGTAGTGAAGGGCGCTCGGCGCTCGGCGCACGATTTTATCGGCGATGTCGCCATCGATCCCCAGGGCCATTTGCTGTACGCCTGCGATCTCTATAACGACGCCATTGACGTAATCAATACGCAATCCGGGACCGTCATTGACCGCTTCAAAACCGGCCGCAGGCCGTATCGCATTTTGTTCAACCCGGATGGAAAATCGTTCTATGTGACCAGTTGGGCGGATGGATCGCTCTCGCATCATCAGTCGAGCGACGGCGCGATCATCCAAACTCTCCGTCTGGGCGCGCACCCCACCGATATGGTCTGGCGCGACCGCGCCACCCGTGCCGGAGCCGACCCCGATGGCGACGGAGACAACGTACAGCAACCCGGTTTTAAGGCCCGCATCTTCGTGTCGGCCGCGAATACGAACAGCGTATATGCGGTGGGCGTTTCTGAAAGCGGCGATCTGCACGTACTGGAAAGCATCAATGTGTCCACCACGCCGAATCATCCCCTGGGCATGACGCCCAGCGCGCTCGCTCTGAGCCCGGATCAAAGCCGGTTGTTCGTGGTCTGTTCGGACGCCAACGCGGCCGCGGTAGTGGACGTGACAGAGGCGCATAGCCGCGTCCTGGGTTTCATTCCTACCGGCTGGTACCCCACGGCCGCGAAAGCGCTGGCCGATGGCCGTTTGGTGGTGCTCAACGGGAAAGGCTCGCGCAGCTATGCCAATCCAAACGGGCCCAATCCCGTTACCGGGAGGGGCGGCGCTCAATATGTGGCGCGCATGCAGACCGGGACGGCGTCGCTGATCCCTCCTTTCAACGACGAAGCGCTGGCGCGATACACCGATGAAGTAAGATCCAATTCGCCTTATAGCGACGAAAAGCTGGATGAGATTCCGGCCGGTATTCCCGCCGCGATCCAGCACGTGCTTTATATCGTCAAAGAGAATCGCACTTACGATCAGGTGCTGGGCGATATCGGCAAGGGAGAAAGCGATCCGGCGTTGTGCCTGTTCAAGGAGAATGTCGGACCCAATCACCATAAGCTGGCGCGCGAATTCGTCCTCTTTGACAACTTCTATGTCAATGCCGACGTAAGCGCCGATGGGCACAACTGGTCTACCTCGGCCATCGCCAACGATTTTGTCGAGAAAATGTGGCAGTCGAACTACGCCCACCGCAATTCCAACTACGGCTTCGAAGGCGGCGAGCCGGCGGCCTATCCTCCGGCCGGTTATTTATGGACGAACGCCGCCTCCGCCGGTATTTCCATGCGCAATTACGGTTACTGGGTGCAGAACAAGAGAGAAGCCGGCCCCGACGGTGTTCAGATCGAGAAGGTGCTCGATCCGGTGCTGGCCAAGGTCACCAACATGAAGTACCGCAGCTTCGATCTGGATTATCCGGACGTCAAGCGCGCGCAAGTATTTCTGGACGATCTGGCCCAATTCGAAAGTTCGAACCAAATGCCCGCGCTGATGTTTATGCGCTTGCCCAACGATCATACTTCCGCCACCACGCCAGGCAAAATCGCGCCGCTATCATCGTTCGCCGATAACGACTACGCTCTGGGCATGATTGTGGAAGGCATCTCGCGCAGCAAATTCTGGCCGTCGACGGCGATTTTCGTGCTGGAGGACGACGCGCAAAACGGCCCGGATCACGTCGATTCTCACCGCTCGCCGGCCTTTATCATCTCGCCCTACACACGCCGCGGCATGGTCGACAGCCATATGTACAACACCACGTCCATGCTGCGGACCATGGAGCTGATTTTGCATCTGCATCCCATGACGCATTTCGACGCGGGCGCGCGCCCCATGTTCGCCGCGTTTTCCGCGCAGCCGTCGCTCGCGCCGTATCAGGCCGAGAAGCCGCGCATTTCTCTCGAGGATCGCAATCCGGCCAGATCGTCCACCGCGTCGCGGTCCCTGAAGCTCGATTTCAGCAAAGAGGATTTGAACGACGACAACGAAGTGAACGACATCCTCTGGCTGGCGCTGCGCGGCACCGATCCGCCGCCGCCCACACGCAGTATGTTCGCACGATAGCGGCGAATTGACAGTGGAAAGTTAAATTGGCTCGCGCGCATCTCTGTTTCGTTTGGCACATGCACCAGCCCTTGTATAAGGACCTGGTGACCGGCGAATATCGCCTGCCCTGGACGCGCTTTCACGCGCTGAAGGATTACTACGGGATGGTGAAGGTGCTGGAAGATTTTCCGGCCGTTCATCAAACCTTCAATCTGGTTCCTTCGATGATCCTGCAGATTCAGGATTACGCATCGGGCGCCGCGGCCGATCCGTTCTTGGATTGCGCGATTAAGCCGGCGGAAGATTTGAGTGAGGCCGAACGCGAATTCGTGCTGCGCTATTTCTTCCAGGCCAACGCCGATCATCTGATCTATCGCTACCCGCGCTATGGCCAATTGTTCGATGTCTGGAAAGCGTGCGGCGCGAATCCCCGGGCGGCCATGAACCACTTCAGCGTCCAGGACCTGCGGGATCTGCAAGTGCTGTCGCAAGTGGCATGGTTCGATGAAGAGTTTCAAGAGCATGATGAAGAGGTGAAGGCCCTGATCGCCAAGGGCCGCGACTATTCGCTCGACGATCAGAAGTTAATGGCGCGCAAGGAACGCGAGATCCTCGGTCAGGTCGTCCCGGTGTATAAGGAATTCTCCGCGCGCGGCCAGATCGAGATGTCCACCACGCCGTTTTACCATCCGATCCTGCCCCTGATTTGCGATTCCGACATCGCCGGCGTCTCGCACCCCGGCGTTACGCTCCCCGAGCGCTTTCAATATCCGCAGGACGCGCTGGATCAACTGAAGCGCGCCCGCCAGTACATGCAGAGCCAGTTCGGGCGCGCGCCGGTGGGCCTGTGGCCGTCGGAAGGCTCGGTGTCCGATGCGGCGCTGGCGCTGGCCGCCGAAGCCGGATTTGAGTGGGCCGCGAGCGATAACGGCGTTCTCGCGCGAACGGTGAATCAGGACGCGGGACCGGAAGTGACCTACCGCTCGTATTTGTGGCGGCAAAACAGCCGCGAGCTGCGCATGATCTTTCGCGATCATTTCTTGAGCGATCAAGTGGGTTTCGTTTACTCCGGCTGGCGCGCCGAGGATGCCGCCGCGAACTTTCTGGAACGCATTCGAGAAAATACGCGGGTGATGCGGGATCGCGGCGCGGACGTGCTGGTTCCCATCATTCTGGATGGCGAAAACGCCTGGGAATACTACGATCACAACGGCCGCCCGTTTCTGCGCGAGCTGTACCGGCGGATTGCCGAGTCGCCGGATCTGGCGGCCCTCACGGTGAGCGAGGCTCTGGCGCTGGATACGCCCCGCACTATCGATCACATCCATCCGGGATCGTGGATCGACGCCAATTTCGATATCTGGATCGGCGCCGAAGAAGACAACATCGCTTGGGAATATCTGCTGGCGGCGCGCAGGAAATTCGACGAACTGGCGCCGGCGGTTTCAGAGCAACAGCGCGCGCTCGCGTATGAAGAGCTGCTGATCTCCGAGGGCAGCGATTGGTGCTGGTGGTATGGGCCTGAGCATGTGTCGGAGAACCGGATCGAGTTCGACGAACTGTACCGGCAGCATCTCGCGAACGTCTATCATGCCCTGGGTGTCGCGGCGCCCGCCGAATTATCCGTTCCGATTCTAAGATCGGGCGTGCCGGACTTGAATCGCGCGCCCACGCATCCCATCCATCCGGTGATCGACGGCCAGGTCACTTCGTATTTCGAATGGATGAGCGCGGGACGGTACCACCCCGACAACCGGTCCGGCGCGATGCACAGCGCCGAGCCGCGAATTCGGGACCTTTACTACGGCGCTGACGCGGACAATCTCTATCTGCGGCTGGATACCGATGAAGGATTCCATTTGCGCGCCATCGAATTGCGCAGCGACCACCATAGCGTTTCTCTGCTGGACAATCCTTCAGTTCAATTGGCGAAGCAGCGGATCACGGAGATCCGGGTGCCGTGGGCCGTGGCTGGCCAGGCTGCGGAGCGCGATTTCAAGCTGGCGGTGAACGGCGAGTTACTTGCGGCTCGAATATTTATCGAGGACCCGGTCTAACTTCGCGGCGGCGGCCGGCGGCGGCGTATTGTCCATCACGATTTGTTGGTTGGTAAGCGGTTTTCCATACAGCTCGCTGTTCCAATCGTCGTCGGGCCGCAAAGTGGCGCCCTGGAGCGCTATTCCAGCGAAGACGCCGCGCGAACGGGAATAGGTCAAAATCTCGGCGTGCAGTTGGGCGTCGGTTTCAGCGGAGGAAGTGCGGCCCACCGGGCCTGCGGCCACCGACGCGTCCGCTCCCAGAGTAAATTTGCTCTGCATGAGTTTCCGCGCTCCGGACGCGCTGTTTACCAGCATGACCACATCGGTTTCCGAGCCTCCGATCTGGAATCCGAAGCTTCCGCCTTCAATTCTGACAGCGGCCGGCGCGGACCAGCCCACGCCGCTGGCCTTACGGCACAGCATGAAGCCTTTGCCATACTTCGCGCCCACAATAAACGCTCCCTTCTTCAGACCAGGGACTAGAACGACGCATTGAGCCTTGTTGAGCAGGTCCTGGGGAATGCCTTTATCCGGCGCGGCCATGATATCGCTGAGCATATCCGCGGCATCGTCCAGCCGTTTGGCGGCGTCGCCCGCAGCGTGCAAAAGGCCGCTGGTTGCTAAAAGAAGTGCTACGTGCGTTAATTTCATCGTGGTCTCCTCAGGCTCGATTCTAGCAGCCCTCCTGATCGGTTCGATGACAATCCCGTGTGGTGCCCAGGCCGCCGATCCGCTGGCCGCGGGGGTTAGCCATAAGTTGGATCTCATCGAAAGCGGCAGAGCCAGGCCGGGATCGGTGTTTCGTTTCGCGCCGGCCGAACTGAATGCCTGGGTGCGAGTGAAAGCCCCCACGATTGTCGCGCGGGGTTTTCGTCAGCCGCGCCTGGTATTGGGCTCCGGCGAAGCCACCGCCTCGGCGCTCATCGATTTTCTCAAGGTGCGCGATGCGTCTGGAGTCGCGAGCAACTGGCTGGTGGCCAGACTGCTGCAGGGCGAGAAGCCGGTGACGGTGGAAGCGAGCATTCAATCGGCGCATGGACGTGCGACGGTGCACCTGTTGCGCGTGGAGATTGGCGGTTTGGTGGTGTCTGGAGCCCCGCTCAATTTTCTGGTCCAGAATTTCTTCCGGCCGTTTTATCCTGACGCGAAAATCGACCAGCCGTTCGAACTGGCCGACAACGTCGACCGCATCCAGGTTACACCGGCTGCGGCGTTGGTGTATATGAAGCCTGCGAGGCGATGATTTTAGCGGCCGCCTCCTGGCCCATGCGAACGCAGTCCGGAATGCCAATCCCGTGATAAGCGTTCCCGGCCAGATAAAAACCGGGGATCGCACGCGTCAACTCTTCGATCCGCTCCACGCGCTCGGCATGGCCGACGGTGTATTGGGCCATGGAGTTCGGCCAGCGCGCGATATTGTGAAACACCGGCTGGGCTTCCAGGCCCATGAGGCTATGCAAATCGGAACGCGCGCCTTCCACGATCGCTTCATCGCTGAGCGACAGGACATTGCCACCCAGGAAACAGCGCAGCACCACCATATTCGCCGGAACGCGATGATCGAATTTGTTGCCCACCCAGGTGCAGCCGAAAATATATTTGCGCTCTTTTTTCGGGACCAGGAAACCGTGGCCCTGCAGCGGGTGATCGAAAGTGCGCTGAAGATAACCGAGCGAAAGAGTAACTGAAGACGTATAGGGAATGGCTCCCAGCAGGTTTGCGACCTCGGGCTGCAGAGTACGGACGATGAGCGCGGCCTCACAAGCCGTAGTGGCCAGCACGACGTGCTCGGCCTCCATCCAACCGCCATCGGCCCGCACGCGGAAGCTGTCGCCAGTGCGTTCGATGGTTTCCACATTGGCTTGGATTACGTCGGCGCTCGGTTTCAGAGCTTCAATTAATGCGCCCAGGCCGGGTTTTAGCGTCAGCAGAAACGACCCGCCGGAGGCTCCTTTAGAAGCGGGGGGGCGAGGCGCGGCCAGCACGCCGCGCGTCAGGCTGCCGTACTTTTTCTCGATCTCGACAAAACGCGCCAACACGCTATTGACGCTCATATCGCGCGGATCGCCGCCATAGACGCCGGCCAGCAGAGGTTCGGCCAGATAGTCGATACACTCTTCGCCATAATGATCGAGAAGAAATTCGTAGACGGAGCGATCGGGCAGCGGCCGCTGCGGAGGCTGGCGGAAAAACTCCAGGCCCATGCGGATTTTCGCGCTCCAGCTTAACAGGGATGTTTCCGCCAGGGGCAGGATTTTGGTCGGAACCATCATCATCAGCCCCTCGGGCATGGGCACCAGCTTGCCCTTTTTGACGATGTAGGTGACGCGCGAATGGTCGTTAGAGCCCATCACCTGATCGGCCAGTCCCAACTCCCGGATCAGATTCATAGCCCAGGGTTTAGCGGCCATGAAACCGTCCGGCCCCTCCTCCAGAATGCAGCCCTGTTCCGTGGAGGTTCGAATTACGCCTCCCACCCGCGGCCGGCGTTCGAGAACGGTGGCCTGGAGGCCCGCTTTGTTCAGGTAGTATGCGGCGGAAAGGCCCGAAATTCCGCCGCCGATGATCAGCGCTTTATTCCGCATGGGAGTTCACCGTACTTTACCGGCACATCCCGCAACTGGAGGACCAATCACATTTTGAACTCGCGCACGAAGTCCACCACGGCGCGAACATTATCGGGCGGAGTTTCGGGCAAAATCCCGTGGCCCAGATTGAAAATGTGGCCGGGGCGGGAGCCGGTGCGCTTTAGCACCTCATGCACGCGCATTTTGAGCTCCGGCAGCGGGGCGAAGAGCACAGCCGGGTCCAGATTCCCCTGCACGGCCGAACGATAGCTGATATCCATCCAAGCCTGATCGATATTCACGCGCCAGTCCACGCCCATCACGTCGCCGCCGGCGGCGTGCAGCTCGCGGAAGAAGCCCGCCGCGCCGGTGCCGAAGTGGATCACCGGAACGCTGCCCGTGCGAATGCGCTCGATCAATGCACGCGAATAGGGGGCCACGAAGCGAACGTAATCGTCCGGGCTGAGCGCACCCACCCAGCTATCGAACACCTGAATGGCGCGCGCGCCGGCGGTCACCTGGCTGAGCGCGAAGGGCCCCAGCACGTCCACCAGCTTGCCCATCAGACGACGCCACAGGGTTTCGTCGCGATACATCATCGATTTGGTTCGGACGAAGTTCTTCGAAGGGCCGCCTTCGATCATGTAGCTGGCCAGCGTAAACGGCGCGCCGACGAAGCCGATCACCGGAACCCGGCCAGCCAGTTGCCGCACCACCAGTTGCACCGCTTCACCGACATAGTTCAGATCGTCGGTGTTGGAGATGGACAGCGAATCGACATCGTCGGACGTGCGGACCGGGTTATCGATGTGCGGACCTTCTCCGGCCAGGAATTTCAACTTCAGGCCCATGGGTTCCACCGGCAGCAGCAGGTCCGCGAAAATGATGGCCGCGTCGACATCCAGAAACTCGACCGGCTGCAGGGTTACCTGCGCGGCCAGATCCGGCCGCTTGCAGATTTCGAGGATACTGGCCTTGGCCCGGATATCCCGGTATTGCTTCATGTAGCGGCCGGCCTGGCGCATGAACCAAACGGGCCGGACATCGGTGGGCCGGCGGCGGCAGGCGTCCAGAAAACGGCTGTTCGTCGAGATCATTCGCATCGGATTCCCGGCGTAAATTGGCGATCCAGCATGTGATTGAGAATAAGCATCCTGTTGGCCGCGCGATTGCAGCCCAAATTATAGTAGTGCTTGCAGGAACCCTCAGTGTCAATAGTTTGCGGCCAAATTGTGCGACCGGCCGTGCGACCGGCAAGGACACCGTTTAGATTCAGTGGTTTAGAGGATTCGCGGTCTATCCTCGCGGACGGCCTTTCTTGATGCGCTTGAGCAGATGATCCACGCGCGGCCCAAGTTCGGTGGCGATGTCGGCCTCAAAATGCAGCTCCGGGATGCGAAATAGTTCCAGGCGTCGCGAGATTTCGCGGCGTAGGAATGGCACTGCGTGCTCGAGGGCGGCGATGGTTTGTTTGGCGTCGGCGCCTTCTTCTACACGGACGCGAACCAAAGCGTGGCGCTTGTCGGGCGAAACGTCGAGACTGGTGACGGTGGCTGAGGAGACGCGCGGGTCCGAGAGTTCGTAGGCGATTAACTCGGCCAGTTCTTCACGCAGGGCTTCGGAAATACGTTCGCTGCGGTGCTGCATCTCCGAGTTATTGATCGCCGCCTTCGAGCGTGGTGAGGCGCCGCTCGGCAATACGCAATAAGGCCTGAATTCTTTCGCCGTCGCGCGCCGCAATGGCCTGCAGCGCTCTGAGCTCTCCTGCTATTCGCTCATGGTCGCGTCGAATTGCTTCGCGTCGCTCGTGAAAGTCCATTACTCTAACCACTCTAACGTAGTCCCCACCAGCACGCCGCCCAGGATGTGGGTCGCCTCCCGCTCCACTAATTGCAGGGTTTGTTCGGCATGCGCGTGATCGCCCGAAACGGTGACGGCGGAAACGAGCGAGCGTTGCCAGACATCGTGATAATCGATTTCGGCCACCGCGACGTTAAATTTCGCGCGCAGGCGGTCCTTGAGGCTCTTGACGGTGTGGCGCTTCTCTTTGAGCGAGTGCGCGTCCTCGATGTGCAATTCCAGCGTTAATACACCGACCGTAGGCATCTCATCACGCCATGGTCTCCACGGCGACGCGTTCGGTGGCGAACGCTTCGATGACGTCGCCCGGCTTCATATCCGCAAAATTCCGCAGGGTGACGCCGCATTCAAAGCCGCTCTTCACTTCGCTGGCATCGTTTTTGAAGCGCTTCAGGGACTCCACCTTGCCGGTGTAGACCACCACGTTGTCGCGCAGCAGCCGCACTTCGCTATCGCGTTTCAGCAACCCGTCCAGAACCATGCAGCCGGCCACATTGCCGACTTTGCTGATGCGGAAGACGTCGCGCACTTCCGCGCGGCCCTGATAGACTTCCTTGAACACCGGTTCCAGCATGCCGGTCATGGCGCGCTTCAATTCGTCGGTGAGTTCGTAGATGATGGTGTGCAGGCGGATATCGACCTTTTCCTGCTCGGCGAGGGCGGCGGCGTTCCTCTCCGGCCGCACGTTGAAGCCCACGATGATGGCGTTCGACGTCGAGGCCAGCAGCACGTCACTTTCATTGATGGCGCCCACGGCCCCGCGCAGGACGCGAATGCGGACTTTATCGCTCGAAAGCTTCTGCATCATGTCGGTCAGCACTTCGGCGGTTCCGCTGACGTCGGTCTTGAGGATGATGTTGAGCTCCTTGACTTCGCCTTCCCGCAACTGCTCGTGCAACTGCTCCAGGGTCATGCGGCCGCTCTTGGACATGGCGACGTCGCGCGCCTTGGCTTCGCGGTAAATCACGATCTGCTTGGCTTTGGCGGTGTCGGTGACTACCTGGAAGGTGTCACCCACCTCAGGCAGCGATTCCAGGCCTAGAACCTCCACGGGCATGGACGGTTCGGCATCGCGCAGAGGGTTGCCGCGATCGTCGAACATGGCCCGAACTTTGCCGAATACCGAACCGCAGATGAAATAATCGCCCACGTGCAGCGTCCCGTTGCGAACCAGCACGGTGGCTACCGGGCCGCGCCCGCGATCCAGATTGGCTTCGAGCACGTTGCCCACCGCCGGACGATCCGGGTTGGCTTTCAGATCCTGCATATCGGTGACCAGCAGGATCATTTCGAGCAGAAGATCGAGACCCTCCTTGGTGCGTGCGGACACGGGAACCATGACGGTATCGCCGCCCCAATCCTCCGGGACCAGACCTCGATCGGAGAGCTGCTGCTTGATGCGCTCCGGCTGGGCGTCGGGTTTGTCGATTTTATTGATGGCCACGATGATGGGCGCGCCGGCCGCTTTGGCGTGGTCGATGGCTTCGAGGGTCTGCGGCATGACACCGTCGTCGGCCGCCACCACCAGAATGACGATATCGGTGACTTTCGCCCCGCGCGCGCGCATGCGGGTGAAAGCTTCGTGGCCGGGCGTGTCGATGAATACGATCTTGCGGCCGTTCTTCTCCACGTAATAAGCGCCGATGTGCTGGGTGATGCCGCCGGCCTCGCGGTCAGCGACATTGGCGGACCGAATGGCGTCCAGCAGCGACGTTTTGCCGTGATCGACGTGGCCCATGATGGTGACCACCGGGGCGCGCTTAACGCGGTCGGCGGTTACTTCGGCCTGCTCGATCTCCTGCGTGTTCTCTTCTTCGTAGCTGACCTTGTTGGTGGAAGCGCCGAAATCGCGCGCCAGATCCTCGGCCATCTTCACGTCCAGATTTTGGTTGATGGTGGCGAAGATTTTCTTCTCTACCAATTTCTTGATCACCAGATTGGCTTTAATGCCGAGCTTCTCGGAGAGCTCTTTAACAGTGACGCCTTCAGAAATAGTGATCTCGCGATCGATAGGCGGGGGCGCGGCCGCTTGCTCGCGCCGCGAAGGCATGCGAAGACGACCCTCTTCCTGTTCCTGATCGCGATGGCGATCCCGGCTGCCGGGCTTGGCTTGATGCCGCCGCTGCTGCTCGGCAGGGAGCGGCGTGGCAGGTTCGGCCCGCAGAGGCGACGTGGGATGCAAAGGGCGCGGCCGCCGAAAAGCTCCGGGAGCTCCCGGCGCTGCGCCGCCCACACCGGGACCACGCATCACCGGCTGGCCGGGGCGGATGGGGCCGCGATAGATTGGCTGGCCGGGCACCGGCGTGGAGCTGCGAGTGGGCATGCCGGGGCGGGCCGGCTGCGCCGCTTGCCCGGGCATGGGACGGCTCTGCTGTTGCTGCAAACGCGCCACCATGTCGGGCCGCGGAGGAACAACGGGACGCGCGGCCGGCTGTCCGGCCAGAGTGGGACGCGGCTGTGGACGCAGGGGAGTTCCTGGGGTGGGCGACGCCAGCGGCGCGCTTTCGCTGGCCGGGGGCGCGGGCGCCGGGCGTGGGGCCGGCGGACCCGGATGCGCGCCCGGCAGTGTGATGGAGGCCGGTGGCATGGGCGCCGCGGGAGTGGCCGCGGGCATGGGCTGCCGCGGTCCGGAAAGGATTTGGCCCGGACGAGGCGCGGGAAGCGGACGCGCGGGCACGGGACCGGTTCGCAACGGCGGATGTAACGGAGCCGTGGGACCTGTCGAAAGCGGTGGCCGGATGGGCGAGGGTTTGCCGCGCAATGGTTCTTCCGGTACCGGCGCAGGAGCCGGAGTTTCGGGCGCGGGCGCCGCGGCTTCCGTCTCCGGGCTTGCGGTGCGCACCGGTGACACCGGCGGCGGTGGAGCGGGCGGCTCTGGCCGGACAGCCGGCCGGACAAACTGCTCCTCGGGCTCCGGCTCGGCGACGGCTACCGAACTCTCCAGGTCGCGGCGCGGCGCGGCGCCGTTGCCGCCATGTACCCTCTGGCGGATCAATTCAGCCACCGGCTCATCGACGGAGCTGGAGTGCGTTTTCTTCTCGGTGACACCGAGCTCGGGCAACATATCGATAATTTCATGGGACGGGATCTCCAGTTGCCTCGCCAGCTCGTTGATGCGAATTTTACCCATAGATAACGGCAACACCTGTCGCGCTGCCCTAAACGACCCCCTCCGAGTTCTTTATAGTATCAGATTCGTTTTTCGCGTCCGGCGGGTTCAGGCTGTCGATATCAGGACTTTCGGGGGCATCGGCAGCGCCCGCCGCGACAAACAATTCGGGATCGAGCGGCGCCGCGTCGTCCGATTCCACAGGCGCTTCCGCCGTCTCCGCGGGCGTCTCAAACTGCGCGTAATAGGAGTTCACCGCGATCAGAATCTTCTCCACGATCTGCGATCCGATGCTGGGGATGGCCTCCAGCTCCTCGGGCGTCATGGAGCCCAGCTGCTCCACCGTATTCACTCCGCTTTCGAGCAGCTTTTCGACGATCTCCTCGGCTAAACCATGATCGATCAACACCGATACCGGAGCGCCGGCCGGGACCAGCGCCGCCATCGCGGTCTCCACTTCCTGGCGCTTCTCCTCTTCGCTCTTGATGTCGATCTTCCAGCCCAGCAGTTTCGCGGCCAGGCGCACGTTCTGGCCTTTTTTGCCGATGGCGAGCGAGAGCTGCGTGTCGTCCACGATCACTTCCATATGCTTATCGGACGCGTCCACGATAGAGACGCGGCTGATTTTCGCCGGGCTCAGCGCATGCGTGGCGAACACCACCGGGTCTTCGGAAAATTCGATGATGTCGATCTTCTCTCCGCGCAGTTCCCGGATGATGGACTGCACGCGCATGCCCTTCATGCCCACGCAAGCGCCCACGCTATCGACGTCGCGATCCCGGCTCATAACCGCGATTTTGGTCCGTTCACCGGCTTCGCGAGCGCAGCCTTTGATGACCACCGTGTTGTCGTAAATCTCGGGGACTTCCTGCTCGAACAGCCGCATCACCAGCTCCGGTGCGGCGCGGGAAACAATCACACCCGCGTTCTTGCCGGCTTTTTCGACGCTGCGGATGACGCAGCGCGCGCGATCGCCCACGCTGAAATTTTCGAGCTTGCTTTGCTCTTTCTTAGGCAAACGCGCTTCGGTTTTTCCCAGGTCCACGATCAGGTCCTGGCCCTCGATACGCTTGATCGTGCAGTTCACCAGTTCGCCCACGCGCCCGGAATATTCCGAGTAGATGGTTTCGCGTTCAGCCTCCCGAACCTTTTGCAGAATCACCTGCTTGGCGGTTTGGGCGGAAATTCGGCCCAGCGCATCGGTGGGCTTGGGAAACCGGACTTCCGATTCCAATTGAGCGGCGGGATCCATCCGTTGCGCGTCGTCCAGCGAAATTTCCTTCACCGGATCCTGCACGGACTCGACCACTTTCTTCACGCCGTAGATTTCCAGCGCGCCGGTGGAATCGTTAAAAGCGGCCACCAGATCCTCGGTAGTGCGGAAATGCTTGCGCGCGGCCACTAACATGGCGTCCTTCACCGCATCGATGACGATCTGCGGGTCGATCCCTTTTTCCTTGCTCAAAATCTCAATGGACTGATAGATACTAGCCACTGTTTCCTCTTCTCAAATGTCCGGGGGTGAATTACCAGTCAAACTTCAGATTGGCTTTTTGGACCTGGACCAGCGGGAAATGGATGACCTTTCCAGAGGCTGGCTCCAGCGTGGCGACTTCCAGAGCAACGACGCCTTCGGAGATGCCGGCCAGCTTGCCTTCCCAGCGGCGCTGGTTTTCCACCGGCTCCCGTAGCACGATTTTTGCCTTTTGACCCACGAATCGTTCGAAGTCCTTTGGTTTTGACAACTTACGCTCTAAACCCGGTGAACTAACCTCAAGCGTATAGCTGTCCCCAGGTATGACGTCCTCAATATCCAAAATAGTTCCTACCTGCTGCGAAATAAATTCGCAGTCGGCGTGTGACACGCCGTGCGGGCTGTCTGGGGCAACGCCCGTGCCAGCCGGACGGTCGATCGAAATCCGCAGCAGCCGGCCGCGCCCCGCTCCCAGCAGTTCCACGTCGACGATCTCGATCCCTTCCGGATCGGCCACCCGTTCGGCGATCTCGGCGATCTTCGCGACGATCTCTTCTTTGGCAATCAAGGACATCTTTTGCTGCAAATATACGGCTGAAATAAAAAAGTGGGCTTTCGCCCACTGCTCTCTTTCGACAATTTCATTATACACGTCTAAGATTCAGGACGGTACTGGAGGAGGACACAAGCATGCTTCGAAGACGTGTTGAGCCGGCAAAGATCCGCGCCCGGGCACTCCTGGCCGGCGCCGCGGGCTCGGTGGCGCTGGGAGCCTTCGCCATCGGCGCGCTGGCCATAGGGGCTTTGGCAGTCGGCAGCCTCGCCATCGGCAGCCTGGCCGTTGGCAAGTTGGCGATTGGAAGGACGAAGTTGAAAACACTCGAGATCGATGAGCTTACGGTGAAGCGGCTGCACGTGTCGCAGCTGGTTGTGGATGAAACATCGGGGCGCTTACGGTAGCAGCTCGGCTGTGAGCAGCGCGCCGCCCATTTCCACCATCAGTGTGGACATCTTCACCGGCGTCCGCATGTCTTTGGCGATCCAGATGGTGGATTGATCGGGCCCGCCCTCGGCCGAAGAAAGCTCCACCCGGAACGCATCGAACCGGCCCGCCGGAACCGCGACGTTTTCCAGGCCGGCCACCCGAAGCTCCATCAGCTTGGGCTTTTGTTTTTGAAGATCGAAATTGCGAAAGGCAGTGGAGTAACCCTCGGCCAGAGGCAGGCAGCCGATTACCAGATTCGCCTCCACCGCGTCGGCGAACAGCGGACCGCCGAGATCGGCGGAAATCGCCTTCTGCTGCCCGTTCATGTTCATCGCTCCCCGCGCCTGGCCGCTCGAAAAATCCACGTCAATCGCCAGCGGCCCTTGCTCGACGGTACGCTTTTGGAGCGTCAGATTGCGCTTATCGAGCGTAACCCGATCGAGCATCGGGCCCAGCGGCGAATCCACTTCGTTGCGGATGCTCCAGGCTGCGCCCGCATCCGTAACGGTAGTCGAGATCTTCAGCGGCATCTGCTGATCGCCCATGGAAATTTTGGCGTCGAATCTGTATATTCCGGGCTTCAATTGGGCGGTCACTTCGGGAACGCCCACGGCGGACGGATCGAGAACGCTCGACAGCACCACGGTTTTCGGATCCACCGTGATTTGCTGTAAGCGCGCCACCACCTCCGGCGACCCGCCGGCTTGATAGCGTCCCTTGAGGTGCGCCGCGAGAAACTTCTCGACAGCCATGTACATGGCCATGTTGTTCACCGGCCGCGCGAAGCCGTGACCCTCGTCGGGAGCAAGCAGATATTCCACTGGGAATCCGCGGTCGCGGAGGGCGATCACGATCTGTTCGGCCTCGCGCCGATTCACGCGCGGGTCGTTGGCCCCTTGCACCACCATGAGCGGGGTTTGGATGTGGGCGGCGGAATAAAGCGGCGATCGCTCCTCCAGCCACTTCCGGCCCGCCGGAGTTTCGGGATCGGCCATGCGCGCGTACATGATTTTCCGGGCAGCTTCCCAATACGGGGGAATAGATTGAAGCAGCGTAGCCAGATTGGAGGGTCCCACAATGTCCACGGCCGCGCAATACAGATCGGGAGTAAACGCTACCCCAGCCAGCGCCGCATAGCCGCCGTAGGAGCCGCCTAGAATGCCGATGCGCCGCGGGTCGGCGATGCCTTCCCCGATCAAGTATTTCACGCCCCAGGTGACGTCGTCTTGCATTTTCGCGCCCCACTCGGCGTTGCCCGCGTTCAGAAACTTCTTGCCAAAGCCGGTGGACCCGCGAAAATTGGCCATAAACACCGCGTAGCCGCGATTGGCGAAAAACTGCGCCAGCGCGTTGTAGCCCCACTCATCGCGCGCCCAGGGACCACCGTGCACCACCACAAGCACGGGCAGGGCTTTGCCTTCCGCGCCCAGGGGCCGAGTCAAATACCCGGGGATCTCCAGTCCGTCGGAGGACGCGTAGCGCAGCGGCTGCATGGGCGCCAGCCACTCGCGCGGCAATTTTTCGCGGATGCGATATTGAAACTCGAGGTTGCGCGTCTTGCGGTCGAAAAGGTAGGTCTCGCCCGGCTCGGTATCGCCATGCGCGCTGATCAGCCATTGGCTTTCGTCGCGCGTGCCGGAGGTCACCGCGATCTCTTTTCCGGGGAACCGCCCTTCCAGCCAGTGGAAATCGGCTTCGAACTGCGGGTCTTTGAAATAGCGGCGATCGCGATCGTCGGAATAGCGCGTTTCCACCAGCTCGTCGCTGGCTTCGGAGAACCAGGCGGAATCCAGATCGACGCGGCCCAGCGGATCGGACTCCACCATTTTCACCTCGCCCGTCAGCGGATCCAGCAGCCCCAGCGTCATCAGATCCAGATCGCCTTTGTTGGTTTGGAGGTAGGCGCGGGTCGCGTCTTTGTGGAACCGGATGACATCACAGCTCTCAAAAACGTTGCAAGTATAAATGGGAGTGAATCCGTTCGAATCGACGCG
>Ga0335074_10004649_pt1 | contig 18931 bp, 18 predicted proteins | sample Lox_Sample_23_FD_206715 | JGI IMG/M metagenome (GOLD analysis project Ga0335074, IMG submission 206715) | Soil microbial communities from Loxahatchee National Wildlife Refuge, Florida, United States - Lox_Sample_2.3 | ecosystem: Environmental > Terrestrial > Soil > Wetlands | place: USA... | reverse complement strand
CATCCTGACCCGGCCCGGCTGCGCGCGGCCGTCCACCGGGTGCCCAGCCCCCGCGAGCTGCCGGGACCGGCACGGTGACCGCGCTGGCAGCCGCGGCGGCCCTGCCCGTGCCGGGCGGACCGGCGGCGGGGCAGGCCGCGGACCTTGTCGGCGTGTTCGACGACCCGGCATCCGATCGGGCCCTGGGGCCGGGGACGCGACGGCTGGCGGGCCTGCTCGACCCGGGATTCCTGGCTGGGGCGGGCTGGGATCCGGTGCGGCTGATACTGGAGGTTCCTGCTGGTCACCGGCTGCTGGGCTGGCAGCAGTGCCGGGTCGTAGGCTGCATCAGCCGTGGTGACGGCCCGGAGCAGGTCTGCCTTGGCTGCCGGTTGCGGCTGGCCGCGAACGGCCTGGGGCTGGACGAGGTGGATCTGATGCCGGAGCGCGGGTGGCAGTGGCCCGAGCAGTGCCAGGTCCCCGGCTGCCCGCGGACCTGGCGGACCCCGCAGCTGCCGTTGTGCCGGGCGCACCTGCACCAGCAGCGCGAGGTGCTCAAGATCGGGCTGGAGGAGTTCCTCGCCCATCCCGAGGTCGGGCCGCTGCCGCCGTGCGGGCCATGCCAGGTGATCGCCTGCGTCCGGGACCGGGACGGGACCAGCGGCGCCTACTGCACCGCGCATGTCGACCGGTGGGCCAAAGCCCGCAAGGCCGACCCCGGGCTGGATGAGCAGCGGTGGCGGGTCACGACGCCGGCGATCGCCCGGCCGGGCCTGGTCAGCCTGCGCGGCCTGCCGCCCGGCCTGATCACCGAGATCTTGTTCGGGCTGCAGCAGCGGTGCGCGGCCGAGCGCCGCACCAGCCACAAGATGCTGCGCACCATCTGCGACGACATGCGCCGCCAGCAGGTCGCCGCCATCGCCGAGTTCGCGCCCGGCAACGTCCAGCGGCCGGTCGTCGGCTCGTTCCTGCTGCACCTGCGGCGGGCGGCCGCCTCCGCGGAGACCGAGAAGGCCGCAGACGTCTGGGATCTGGCGCTGTTCGGGCACGGCGGCCGGATGACGTTCACCGCGATCACCCAGGGCTGGCTGCGGGACACCGCCAAGCGGTGGGTGCTGGAGGAACTGCCGCGCCGCCGCGGCCGCCGGGTCGGCGACACGGTGCAGGCCTATGTCAACAGCGTCGCCCGCCTGTCGGAAAGCCTGCGCGCCCGCCCCGACGGCGGGCAGGTGCCCGCGGCGCTGGGCCGCGCTGATGTGGAGAACTTCCTGAACCGGCTGGCCTTCCAGCAGTCCGCCGGGCAGATCAGCCTGCAGTTGCGGGAGCGGATCTGCCGGGATCTGCGGCAGGTGTTCGAGCACGTCCGCGCCCTCGGCCTGACCCGGCCCGGGCAGCCCGCCGCAGGCCTGAGCGACGACTTCGCGCTGCTGGCGGGGGACGTGCCGCATCCGCCGCAGCCCGGTGAGCCGTCCCGGGACCTGCCCGCGGAGATCATCGCCCAGCTGTGCGGGCACCTGGATGAGCTGGAGGCGATGAGCTCCGGGAGGATACGGACCGCCGTGGAACTGCTCATCGACACCGGCCGCCGTCCGGAGGAGATCTGCGCCCTCGGATACGGTTGCCTGGACCGGGATAGCGACGGGGCGCCGGTGCTGGTCTATGACAACCACAAGGCGGCCCGGCTGGGCCGGCGCCTGCCGGTCAGCGAGGCCACCGCCCGGCTTGTCACGGCCCAGCAGGCCTGGACCCGGGCCCGGTTCCCGCGCACCCCGGCGGCGGAGCTGAAGCTGCTGCCAACCTCGTTCGCCAACCCCGGCGGGCGCAAGGGCATCAGGAGCGAAAGCCTCAGCGAGCGGCACCGCACCTGGGTCGACGCGCTGCAGCCGCTGCTGCGCGCCGATGGCAGCGAATACGACAAGGCCAAGATCACCCTGTATGCCTACCGGCACACCTACGCCCAGCGGCACGCCGACGCCGGCATCCCGGCTGACGTGCTGCGCGAGCTGATGGACCACCGGCTGCTCGATGCGACCCGGCAGTACTACCGGGTCGGCGAGACACGCCGCCGCCAGGCCGTGGACCGGGTGGCGGTGATGCAGTTCGACCGGCACGGCAACCGCACCTGGCAGCAGGCCAGGGCACTGCTGGACTCCGAGCATGTCCGCCGCGCGGTCGGCGAGGTCGCGGTCCCGTTCGGGGTCTGCGCCGAGCCGTCCAACGTCAAGGCCGGCGGGCAGGCCTGCCCGTTCCGGTTCCGCTGCGCCGGCTGCGACCACTTCCGCACCGACGTGTCCTACCTGCCCGACCTGCAGGCCTACCTCGATGACCTGCTCCGCAGCAAGGAACGCCTGCTCGCCGCCACCGAACTCGACCAATGGGCGAAGACCGACGCCATGCCCGCGGAGGAAGAAATCGCCCGTATCAGGCGGCTCATCACCCGGATCAAGACCGGCCTGGACGAGCTGACCGCCGCCGAACGCGACGAGGTCGATCAGGCCGTCGCCGTGGTCCGCCGCCACCGCGCCGTCATGCTCGGCATGCCCCGCATCCGCCAGATCCAGCCCGCGATCCGCCCCGGGCGCACCACATGAGCACCAGCAGCACCCGTGCCAAGGCGCTGGCCGACGGGCGCCGCGCCGACTCCGCACGCCGCCGGCAGCGTGTCACCGCCGCGATCAACCGCGCCGTCACCGACGGCACCGAGATCAGCGTGTCCGCCATCGCCCGCGCTGCCGCCGTCGACCGCACGTTCCTCTACCGGCACAAAGACCTGCTCGGCCAGATCCACGCGACCCAGGCCGGCCCGCCCGCGGACGGCGGCGCCGGCCCGGCCGTCACCCGAGCCTCCCTGCAAGCCGACCTACTCGCCGCCCACCAGCGCGCTCTCCGCCTCACCGCCCGCATCCAGCAGCTCGAAAAATGCCTGTCCGAAGCGCTCGGCGACCAGGCCTGGCGCGAATCCGGGCTCGGCGCCCCCGCCGACATCGACGTGCTCAACCACAAGATCACCGATCTGGACCAGCAAGTCACCGGCCTGCGGGTCGAGCTCGACGAGCGCGATAGCGAACTCGCTGCCGCCCGCGCCGCCAACCGGGAACTCATGGCCCGGCTCAACACGACAGCCCACCGCTAAGCCCGTCACCACGTGCACTACACCTGTGGCGCTAAGGATCAGCCTCTGAGCTGGAGTAACCGACAAGTCGCCCATATATGTCCGATTTGTCCCCCAGAGAATGAGCTGCTCGTCTGGATCATCCGCACCGCAGCAGTAGGCGGCCCGGTTCGCGTACCAGGCGCGGACCACGCCAGCCCGCAGGCGGACCACCCCATCGCTGGCACACGGTTCGCTGCTGCTCAGGCGCGTGGCGGCGGGCCGGGCGACTGCGACGAGCAGCTCACTGGCCTCATGCCCGGCAGCGGGGATGGCACGCCTCTCCTGGACCGCGCTGCGGAAGCGGACCAAGCAAGCCGACCGGACCAGAACACGGTGAGCCATCCGGACCACGCGGCCCCGGCAGCGGATCAGATCCCCGGTTACCTGTCCGCGGCACATAACGCCAACGGCGCCACCAACATCGACGCCGCGGCGGTCGCCGCATACCGCGCCGGCGTCCGGACCGGAAAACCGCTGTCGGAGCGCAAGCTCGCGGGCATGTTCGGCAAGACCTCGCGTCGCTGGGCACGCAGCCGCATCGCCGAAGCCCGGAACAGCCCGCTACCTGCGTAGAAGCGCGCCCGGACAACGCGAAGCACCGAGTGGTATCCGCTGGTGTTCCGCGTTCATCTGCCGTTTCCGGCTGGTGATCGCAGCGGCCAAGCCCGACTAAGTCCTCACAAGCGGTTGGATCGTCGGCTCGTCGCGGATGGCGTCGGACGACGTCCAGGTCTGCAGGTCGCTGCGGCTGACCTCGGCTTGTGACAAGAGCCCCGGCAGCATTGCCAGTGCTTGTTCGCGTGCCCGAGCAGGATCTGCTTGGCAAGCTCGAACCTGGGCGGCCTGATGTGCCCCCGCGAGTCGTCGACGTCGCAGCAGCCCACACGGTCGAACTCCCAGCGGCACCCATAAGGGCCCCCACTGTCAAGAAGGCATACGGATCTGGCCCGGTGACTACGCGCGCCTCCGGGCTGGGCTGACTATTCTTCTGGATCCTTCCTCGCAGCTGCCCGGTCCTGCCGCCGCAGGGCCAAGGGGTCAAGCTGGAGCGCCCGCAGCCGCGCAGCGGCGAGGACGAACGAGCTTGACGCCGGCCAGCGGCGGAAGATCATCGAGGGCGAGGAAGGATCTGGTCGCGATGTTCGATTGTCAGGTGTCGCGTGCTGGTTCCCGGAGCGTGGCGGGCGGAGTGGTCTCACAAGCACCCATCCGGCGCCGCCCTGGCGTGCGGGGCGGCTGCCATGACCATGTGTCCGGGACCGGGCTGCTCAGTCATGAGATCGAGCGCGGCGCGGGGCGCCGGCTCATGCCGCAGGGCGAGCTCACCCGGGGCTTGGCGACCCTCCCGTCTTCACGGCCGCCGCGGCGGCGTGCTGGCCCCGGCGGTCTCCATCTCGGCCAGCAGGTGCCAGGCGCGGGTCACCAGCTTGCGGGCGATCGCGATGGTGGCGATCTTCTTCCCGCGCTTTTGCGCCAGGGCCGGGTAGCTGGCAGCGAACTCCGCAGACCGCTTGGCGGTCTGCGCCGCCTGGTTCATGACCCAGCGCAGCCACACCGGGCCCTGCTTGGAGATGTGCCCGTGCCGGGCTTTGAGGTCCGAGCCGCGGACCGTCGGGGTCAGCCCGGCCCAGCTGGCCAGCTTGCGGGCGCTGGGGAAGCGGGTGATGTCCCCGATCTCGGCGACTATGACCAGGGCGGTGAACTCCCCGGCCCCGGGCAGCGTCCGCAGCGCCTTGACCCGCGGGCCGGCCTTGGCGTGCTGGTGCAGCTCCCCGTCGATCCGGTCGGTCAGTACGGCCAGGGCGGCCGGTGACCGTCAGGGCGTCGGTGATGATCTCCCGGGAGGCTGGGGGCAGGTCCAGCTCGGCCAGCCAGCCGCGGCCCGGCCCGGCCCGGTAGCTGGCCGACCGGTCATAGCCGTGGTCGGCGGCGACCGCGTGGATCCGGTTGCGCAGCTGCGTGCCGAGCCGGACCAGGCTGACCCGGTGCCGCAGCAGTGCCCGGAGCTGGCGCACTTTCGCCGGCGCGAGCCAGGCTTCGGGCAGCAGGTCCGCCCGAAGCAGCTGCGCCAGCATCGCGGCGTCGACCTCGTCTTCTCCGAACAATGCAAGCCGAGTTGCACGGTGGGGATGTCGTAGCAGGTCATGGATACTGCAAAAGCGCTCAAGGCCCGCTGCAGCTGACGTCGAAGATCGGCAGCGAGGAGAAGGTAGGCGACTGGTTGAACCCCGTATGTCCGGTTTCTGCGGGATCGGGCTGGCGGCAAGGTCGCGACGGCCTGGCGATTCGGATCTTCAGGACATCCCGACGATCGGCTGCCGTGACCTGTACCCATCCTGAACTGGGGAAACGCCTCGCAGTTCAGTCAATAGGTCGTTCTTCAGCCTGGCCGAGGCGATCGCCTTGCACCGCAGCGGGTGCACCAGGTGCGCCTCGAAGCCGTAGTCTTCCAGCAGGTCGGCCAGCCAGCTCCAGCCGGACGCCGCCTCGAACGCCACCGGTGTCCCCGCGGGGAGCTCGCCGATCAGCCGAAGCATCGGCGTGGATCCGTTGACCACGTTCTTGTTCAGCACCATCGTGCCATCCTCGGTGACCACCGCCACCTGGGACCGCCTGCGGTGCACGTCGATGCCCACATAGACAGACATTGCCGGGTCTCCTCTCCCGAGCTTGTGCTTTCACCCGGAGCGTCCTGCTACCGGGCTGAGCTGGGAAGAGGCCCGGCCCTTATAGGGTCATGAGAGGTAGGCTGCTGAAGCCCGTGCGGCAGTGCCGTCGCCGACCCGCAAAGCTGGTGGATGCCGTTCTTACTTCATCTCATGACTGCGGAGATGAAGTTACTCACCAGCGCCTCGGGCGTGCTGCAATTATTTATCCATGACACCGTTGTGCGATTGAGAAGCTGCGTGTAGCGCTGTTCCTCGCGCAACTTATCCTTTTCAGTGGTCAGGATCAGTGATCCATTGAAGAACGCTTCGTGGTGGTGGATGAGACACGCGTCACCCTCGCTCTCAAGCGCTCTGACCGTCTCGTGTTCCCGGCCCGGCGGCAGCCAGTCCGCAGGCTCCCGCACAACCACGGCCACATGCTCAGCCACCGTCGCCACGGTGCTCCATGCCGTTCCGTAGACGCTTTCCGGCGGCACCAGCATCCGGGCGTTCTGGTCATGCTCTGATAGATCGCTTGAGTACGAGCCCGCTGGCGCGGTCGCGAAGAAGCCAGGGCAAAGGGCCAGTACGCTGCCCGTCTTCATGTGAAGCATCCTTTCTCCCGTACTGACCAGAATCCCGCTATCAAGCGAAAGGGCACCCCAGTCATCGTTCAGCACCGCCACTGAACACTCGGGATGCCGCAGCAGGCCCGCCACCAGCGTCGTCTTCCCCGCACCGGAACTTCCCGTGATGAGCACACCGCGCCGGCCAGTCCGCGCGCCGACGGACAGTGCGCATCCGTGCACGAAGACGATGTCATCCCCGCTCACGGCCGAGCAAATGCCCCGCACACACACTTTAGCCAGCCTGTAGGAGCCAAATCCGAAGACCACCATCGTCTTCTGGTCCCGCGACCACCATCGCGCCCCGTCCCACCGTCGATCAAGCCCGTAGCCGCAGGCCGACCCCGCCAGCGCATAGAGCGTCGCGTCCGGCTCCTGGCCGGCGTCGGCCTGAGCCCAGTTGGCCGCGAACATGCGGCTGAGCAGCGCACTGTCAGAAACGAAGGCGAGCACAACCCGGCCTCCGGGCACGCGGACCGATGCGAGCGCCCGGTAGGGAAGACGGATACGGGCCAGCACGGCCCGCAGGCCGGCTCCGGGCTCGCGTACTGGCAACAGCGCGTCGTAGTAGCTGATACCCATCTCCTCGCACCCCTTGCAGGTAGCGTCGGGGGCACGGGGGCGGCCATGGCAGCGGCGTTCGGCAGCCGTACCCGGGCCCTCAGTCCTCCCCGCAGGAGTCCAACGACCCTCCCCAGGCCCGGCCCGCCGCCGGGCATCGTCTCGCCGTCCGCCTCTGCCAGCCGCCCGGCAAGATCACGCGGACTTTCCGCGGTGCGGTGTCCAGGCGGGGATGCCGGGCCGAAAGACCCCGGTTTCCCGGGACCTCAGCCCGTTGCCAATGCGCGCAGCGGCGGGCCAGCGTCTGATACAAGACCCGATCGCATCAGGGTGCTGCCCGGCACTCCCCGGGCCATCTGCGGCCTACGTCAGCGGAGCGCGAAATGCCACGTTACCCGACCGATCATGCAGGGCTCGAGATATTGCCATTCGACGTGTGCCTCCAGCTGCTGGCCGCAGTCCCGGTCGGACGGGTCAGCTTTCTCGCCGATGGCGAGATCATGGTCCTGCCAGTCAATCACCTCGTGGACGGCCAGGACCCGGTTTTCCGCACGGCCCGCGGTTCGAAGCTGTCCGCGGCCGAAGGCCAGGATCTAGTGGCATTCGAGGCAGACGGATACGACGAGCGGACCAAGTCCGGATGGAGCGTTCTGGTTAACGGCCGCGCCCATGCGGTCTACGACGAGGCCGAGATACAGCGCCTGAGCCGCCTCGGCCTGCACCCGTGGGTCACCGCCGTAGACCGTCCATTCTGGATCCGTATACGGCCCACCTCGATAAGCGGACGGCAAACACCAGGCCACCTCTGAGCCAGGAATCCGCCTCTGACCACCAGAGGTCATTACCCCCGTCTTTAGGAGAAATGCCGACCGTAAAAGGCGAGAAAGCATTCATCTCGGCATGTGGGTGAGCGACTTTGCCGAGTGAGGACCCGGTTCCCGGTACCGGCACTGCTGGGCGCCTTGACCACACTGCCGCAACGGCTGGACAGGCCGCGTACCTGACCGCTGGCGCCAGGCCCGGCGGCCATCGGCCATCTTCCGGTGCCTCACCCGGCAATCCCGGCCCCCGGTGGCCCGCACCGGCGGGTACCGTCGCAATCGGCTTGGCTGGCAGCGACGTGTCCGGCCGGTCCCAGGTACACAGCCGGACGCGTTCGCGCCAGAGGGCCGCTCACCGGATAAGGACAAGTGGAGTCGTCATGCACGATGTAAGAGCACTGCTGCGCGAGTACGACCGTGCTCGGGCCTACACCGACGAACTGTGGAAGGACCTCAGTCCTGACGAGGTGACCTGGCGCCCCCACGAGAACTTCAGCGCCATCGGCTGGCATCTCGGCCACCAAGCCCACGTCGCTCACTTCATGATCCGCAACCTCACCGCGGCCGAACCCAGCCCCGACCCGGCTCTGGACGGCCTGATGGACTCCGCGCTGCCCGAACAGTTCCGCGGCGCCCTGCCCACGGTGCGGCGGCTGTCGGCCTTCCGCGACACCGTCGCCGAGCGCGTCCATGCCCGCATCGGCGACATCGCCGCCGGTAAAGTCAGCGCCCCCACCCAGCTGGGCATCGTCGCGACCTGCTTGCTGACCGCGCTGATCAACCACGAGTACCAGCACGACCAGTGGATCAGCGAAGTCCGTGCCGGTCACCTCGGCCACGCACTGCCCGCCGACCCTGAATCCGGCCATATCCGGCGCATCGACGGCTACCTCGTCCTGCATCCTGACGCGTAAGACCACAGGCCGAGGGGTTTGAGCCGCCAACTCGAAACCTCCCTGCCGACTCCATCCCTGCCAGCAGTCGCGTCGGTGGATCGTGAGCATCCGGCCGCTATCGCGATTGAGACTCGCTGACGCCGCAGCACTACCGGGCCAGCCCTCAGGGTGGCAGGATCTTGGTCAGTTCCTGGAGCCGGGGCCACAGGTATCCGAGCCCATCGGCGACGTCCATGGCGGCGAGGCGTTCCACCTCACCGCCGTCTTCCAGTTCGTGCACCAGGTCAACCACCGGCCCCTCGCCCAGGGCCCGCAGAGCCTGCTCGTAGCCGGGCGGGAGGTGGGCGATCCTGGATATCAAGGTGGCGAAGGTACCGAGCTCATCGCGGCGCGGCCCGATCCTGGCCGGCTGGGCCCTGCGCGCCTCGCGCGCGGACAGCTTGCCGAAGTCGTGGCATCCGTCCCAGTAGCGATCCGGCCCGGCGAACCGCACGGTGGCGACCGGGCCGAGCCGGATGGCACCCGCGCACTGCAAGCACGGCTGGAGCGTCGTGGTCAGAACCAGGTCCCGGCGGCTACCGAACGGCAGCCGCGCCAGCACGTTCGCCTCGGCATGGGCAAGCGCCGAGCCGAAGATCTCCCCGACCGGTCCTTCGCCGTCGTTCACCCGGTTGCGGGCCGAGCAGATGATCTCCCCGTCCGCGGTGGAGGCACAGGCGCCCACCGCGATGTTCCCGGTCCGCAACGCCTCCCAGGCCTGGCGGAACGCGTCCCGCCACGGCTCATCAAGCCCCGCCCAGATCCGTACCGCAGCAACCGGCGGGCCGGAGGGCGACAAGTCCACCGCATGAGTCTGGCCGGCTACGCACCCTCCAGGCAACCGGGGCCCGGCCGCGGTACCGCAGACTACCTGACACCGGCTACCTCCGCTCCGGGCCGGCCCCGCACGACCCCATCCGCAGGGCGACAGGGCATATACGCCGAGTCCGTAGCGATCCGACAGATGCTCTGCCCGCGGCAGATGCGGATATTCACCCCAATGGTGACGATGCATGAATATACAGAACGGACGACCATCCAATAGGCCATACGGGGCTGAGAGGCCCCGTCAACGCCCCAAATAACCGCGCACCGAGCCGCATCCGGGTGTCTTCGCTGTAGCCGCTGCGGGTGTTTTGTGTGCATTTCCCGGCGTGGTGGGCGCGTTACCTTAACAGTGTCTACGCCGCAGGCTTGGTACACATCTCCTTGTCGATGCCGCTTTTAGAACTAAATGGCTACGGCTAGAGCGTTGTGCGGCTACAGTGTCTACGCCGCAGACGTCCTGGTCAGGTGCGGCGTAGACAGGGATGACTTCAGATAATCGCCTGGGCGCTAGCACGGGTCGGTCGTTCGGTCGTATGCGGCGCGCTGGAACGGGCATTATGCAGCCTGGAGGCGCTGGCGGCTGCGAGGCGGTCCAACGTGGTGGAAGACTCGCGTGATCGGTAGCCTGCGCTGGTCTCCTGGGGGCCCGGGATGGGGATGGAGTATGGTCGCGTGTTCTTGTGCTGACACTGTGCTGGTGGCCGCGTCCGGCCCGGCGTTTTGGCCGCGTCTTCCCGGGAGTATGTCCTCATAGCGAGGTTCCAGCTGCGGCGGCGGCCGTGCGGGCTGTGGCCGCCTGGTATGCCGCGCTGGCCCGCCCGGCCGCGTTGCCCGAGACCCATTTGAGCAGGGGCGGAAGCAGGAGGGTCGGGAACACCAGCGGCAGGACTATCCCGAGCCAGCCCCATGCGGTATTTCCGGCATAGCCGGTCCACTGCCACCGCAGGGCGTAACCGCCGATGACGGTGAGGATCCACCCGGCGGCCAGGGTGGCGATGATTGTCTTCTGGTACGGGCGCAGGCGGGCCTGCGGCCGCCGGGTTCGCATGCCGGCCAGCGCCATCGTAATGGTGACCGCGGCCGGCAGCACGAGCAGGTTAAGCCAGGCCCAGAGCGTCTGGCCGCGGAAGCCGGTCCAGTTGAGCGGGATCAGGTAACCGGCGATCACCAGCCCGGTCCAGGCCGCGATGGCGGCTGCGTAAATGACGTGCCTGCCCTTGCCGATGTGGTCCTTGTCCTGGATCCACAGGGGGATAGTGCCGAGGGCGACCGGGAACAGCAGGAGGGTTAGCCAGTTCCACAGCTGGTTGTTGTCCCGGAAGCCCGTCCACGCCCAGCCCCGGGTGTAGCCGCCCCACAGCGTGACCGCTAGAGCGGCAGCCGCCACGCACGCGGCGGCTTGGCGTGCTTTGCCGTTTCCTGTGATCCGGTGCATGACGCCAGCCGGCGCGGCGGCCTGGGCGGCACGCTTGCTGGCTGCTTCCGCGGACGGGGCCCATGGCAGGCCGGCTTGTTCCAGCTTTTCCGCCAGCGCTGTGCGCATTAGCGCCTTGGCGGTGCGTACCGCGCCGATGCCGGTGCCGGTGCTGTCGGCACCGGCTGCCCTATCCAGCTCGACCAGGGCACTGAGCCCCAGGAGCTCATCCGGCTCGATGGTGCAGGTCAGGGACGTCATCTCGCGGTTCCTTCCAGGCCGGCCCGCGCTGTCCGGCTGTCCGGTTGCCGGCCGTGGCTGGCACGGCAGAAAAGGCAGCGCAACGGCGGCATGCCACCGGACGCGCCGCTGCGGGCGGCTGCGGCAGGCGGTGTTCCGCCGGTTCCTGGCGCTTGCCCGTCGGCGCTGAACAGCCGGTGACGGCTGGCGTCCGGCGCCGCGGTGCCGGAGTGGCCGGCGAGCCGGCTGGCCTGCCGGGACATGATCATGGTCGTCTCCTGTCTGCTTGGACCTGGGGTTCTGGCTGTCACCTGGGCGATCCGCCGGGTGATTGTGGCCTGGTCGCTGGACGGCGGCCGAGGAGGTGTGTGCCCGCCGGGCCGGTGGCTGGATCGGGACTCAGCGCCGGTGTGGTGCACGAGTCGGCGGGCGGGTCAGGCGGCGGGCGAGGGGGCGGCCCGGTGGGTGGCCCGTGCCCGGGCCAGCACGATGGTTACGACGGCCGTGATCAGGATGGCGCCGGCGGCGATCAGGGCGGTCTGCCAGCCGGCCATGCCGCCGGTGGTGGTGGCCGCGTGGACGGTGCTGGCCGGGACCGGCCCGTAGGCGGGCCGGTATTGCCTGCCCGGGAGCGGGTTCGGGATGTCCCTGGCGAACGCGGCCGGGATGGCGGCGGCCGAGGCCAGCAGGCCAGCGGTGACCGCGGCCAGGGCTGCGGCGACCCGCCGCAGGCGGGTGCCCGCCTGGGACGCTGGCATGGACGGATGAGTCCCCTGGCGGTGAAGGTGTACGAACATGGTCTTCTCCTGTCTGCCTGGACTTGTGATCGTTGACCGTTCCCGATGCCTGCAGCTGAGGGCCGGTCACGGATACCTATAAGCAAGGGTCGACCGCGAGGGCAGCGGGGCCTTGAACGAATCTGCTCAGCCGTTGAACGAACCTGCTGGATCGGCCCGGCAGTAAGGATCTGGAGTGATGGGCGCGAAGGGTCTGGGTGGGGCCATGGCCGCAAAAGGGCCCGGGGCTGAGAATCGCCAGGCGGGCAAGCGCCGAGGGTTGCCGGGAACGATGCGCGGCTTCCTGTGGCCAACCGAGTTCCTCGTGTTCTCGGACTTCCTGGTCGCCGACCCGCATGCGCACGGCGCGCTGCAGCTGTCCGTCGGGATCGGCGGAAGCCCGCGCGTCTGGCTGGACGGTGCCTGGCGCAGGGCCCGCGGCGTGCTCATCGAGACCGATGTCGCGCATGCGTTTGACTGCGACGGGCAGCTGACCACGATCGGCTGGATTGAAGGCGAGAGCCGGCTAGCCGAGCAGCTTCGCGACCGCGTCCTGGACGGCCGGCCGTATACCCTGCTCGATGAGCCGCTGTGCGATCATCTCGCGGACGGGCTAGGTCCCGCGTTCGGCAAGACGACCGGCTGCCCGGAGGCGTACAAGCGATGGCGCGATGCGCTCGGCTGGCTCGCGATCGACGTGACGCCCGAGCCTGAGTACGACGACCGCATCGCGGCCGTTCTGGATCATCTGCGTGCGACGCCGTCGCCGCCGCCGTCGATCGAGGACCTCACGAATATCGCGCACCTGTCACAGAGCCGGCTCCAGCACCTGTTCCGCGAACAAGTTGGCGTCCCGATCCGCCGGTACCTGCTCTGGCACCGGTACCTGACCGCGTTGAGCCTGCTCGCCGACGGCGCGTCCGTGACACGCGCCGCGCACGCGGCCGGCTTCGCCGACAGCGCGCACCTGACACGGACCGCTGTCCGGATGAACGGCTTCACGCCGACAAAGATGCCGTTCGGCATGTGGCTGACGAACTGCCGCTGACTATGGCACCTCCCCGCGATCCGGCAATGATGCCTGGTGAGGAAGTACCTGATGCGCCATTCGCGCGGCCTGCCGGGAAGGCATCATGAAACGGCACCACGGTGCCGCTGCGCCTAATCCATGCCCTCACTGTCGGGCGAAATTCAGAACCTCTTGAAATGTTCATGATTGATAGCGGCGATGTGCTTCCGGCGAGAAGGCGCGCGAGAGACAGAACAGGACTTATGGGCGGCGGCCTGGGATGGTGGCCGGGTGCCGGCAGCGAGTGAGCCGGGGTGTGACCCTACTGCCGGTCGGTGTTGCCGTCGCTGCCGAGGCCCAGGCGGCGGCGGGCGACCTGGCGGGCCAGGTCCAGGACGGCGGGGTTGTCGTGCAGGACGAAGTTGGCGTCGGCGGCCAGGCAGATGCCGTTGAGTTCGAAGGCGAGCTGGTCGGGGTCTTCGCCGCGCGGGAGCTCGTGCTGTTCGATGGCGGTGGCGGCGAAGCTGCGGAGCAGGTCCACGAACCCGGCCTGGAAGCCGGCGACCGCTTCTTTGACGGGGCCGGGGCGGGTGCCCATTTCCAGGGCGGCGCCGGCGAAGAAGCACCCGCCGGGGAAGGTGCGGCGCTGCAGGTGCTCGAAGAACGCCTCGCATACCGCGGCGAGCTGGGCCAGGCCGGGCGGGGCGGCGAGGGCGGGCTGGACGACTTCGCCGGCGAAGATCCGGCCCGCCTCCTGCACGGTGGCCAGCTGGAGTTCCTGCTTGGAGCCGAAGTGCGCGTACAGGCCGCTCTTGCTCATGCCGATCGCGGCGGCCAGGTTCCCGATCGACAGGCCCTCGAGCCCGTCCACGGTGGCCAGCGACGCGGCGGCGCGCAAGATCGCGCTGCGAGTGCGTTCCCCGTCGGCGCGCGGGCGCCGGCGGGCGCGGGTTTCCGGGGCGGTGGTATCGGTCATCGTCTTGACAACATAGCACGACCGGTCGTACTTTCCTTAGTACGAACGATCGTGCTAACTAGGCGGAGGCGCAGGCCGTCCAGGCCCGGGCCGGCTGCAGGTGGCACCGGAGGAGAGGGAGCCAGTCATGGCGGGAAAAGCAGTCATCAGTCTCAGCACCGGCCTGGAAGACCCGGAGAAGGTGACCGTGGCGTTCCTGGTCGCGGTCGGCGCCGCCGAATCCGGGCGGCCGACCCTGATGTTCCAGACCAAGGAAGCCGTCCGGCTCGCGCTGGACGGAGTGGCCGCAGGCACCGCCTGCGAGGGCTGCCCGCCCCTGGCTGACCTGCTCGGCCGCTACGACAAAGCCGGGGGCCAGTACATGGTCTGCCCGGTCTGCTTCAACGCCAAGCACCTCGACAAGGCAAACCTGCTGCCCAACGCCGAACTGGCGGGCACCGTCCAGCTGTGGGAATGGATCGGCGACCAGGGAGCAACAACCTTCAGCTACTGACGCTCGCGTCCAGGACCAGGCAACTGACACGCGTCCCGGATCGCCCCGAAGCCGGACAAGTCCCTGCGGCGCCCCCTCTCCAGCCGCCAGCCATGCTCCCCGCTACCGTCACCAGGCCGGGCAGGCACCGGGCGATCCGGGCGCGAGCCGGACCCCGTAAGAGGGACGCCAGAGTGGTTAATCTGAGCGCGGCCCGGGCGAAAAGTCTACTGAATTCGTAGAAATTCAGAGTCGGCGGTATGGAGCTTGCTTTTCCCGTGATCGAGAGCGCGCTGCTGTCACGGAACGTGGCGCGGCTCATCATCTGAGGCCGGCGTACCTTCCGTGCGGGCGTCGTTTGCCCTGCTCGGCCGGATGATGCTAGCAGCACGCGCGGGTATACCGCGGGATCCGGGGAAGGCAGTTGTCATGCCGGAAAACGATGACCGTTCTTCCCGCCGTCGCTGGAAGCTTCGGCAGGCCGGGGCCTGGGCCGGCGCTGCCGCGCTCTACGCCGCCGCCCAAGGGCTGTCCGCCTGGGCGGCTCAGCGCCAGTCGGGCCGGGGTACCAGGCCCCGGTACAGCCAGTTCGAGCGTCCGGCGTTCGCGCCGCCCGGCGCGGCCTTCCCGATCGTGTGGTCGGCGCTGAACCTGACGACGGCCGCATCCGCCTGGCGTATCTGGCGTGCCCCCGGGTCCGCGGCAGGAAAACCGGCCCGCGGTGAAGTCCTGGCCTGGTGGGCAGCTGCCATCGTCATCCGCAGCGGCTACGTGCCGCTGGCCTTCGGCCGCCGTCGCTTGCGGGCGGCCACTGCCGACGCCGCGCTCCTGCTCGCGGTCATGGCGCGCTATGCCCTGCTGGCCCGGCGGATCGACCAGCCCGCGGCCCGGCCCTGCTCGCGGTTCCCGAGGTTGCCTGGACGGCGTTTGCCGCAGTGCTCAGCGTCACGGTTGCCGCGATCAATGGCCCGTAAGACTGCCACCCGGAGCCGCGCCGGCCGCGGAACCGGAAGCTGATAGCCGGCCGCGGCATTCCTCAGCGGATCCGGTCGCCCGCATTGACCGGCTCTGGGATCGCCAGCGCTCCGGGCGGTCAAGATGGCCACGTTTGGTCAGCGGCTCAGGTCGGCCGGCACCGTCCGAGAACCGCCTTATATGGTCGGCAGCCGGCGCGCGGCAGAGTCGCTCGCCGTCCGCGCTGAGCCGGGCGGTCTGGACGTTTGCGACGCGGCTGCGGGGATGCCTGGTCATGGGCCGAGTTGAGGAGCAGGGCCGGGCGGCCAGGACGGCTACGCCGAGCTGGCCGCATGGACTCGCGCGTTCGGCCCTGTACTCCTGACGGCTGTCAGTGGCTGCGGCCGGGAAGTCCGCCGATGGGGGCCGGGTCGCGGTCTGTCCAGGTGGCGTTGCCGGGGGTGGGTGAGGATCCACTGGGCGATTGCGTCCTCGCGGTCCCGCCGTCGCGCGGATACCCGGTGGAGTACCCGGACGCGCGAGGCATGGCCGGACAGCTGCTCATGCAGGCTGATGACCATCAAACGGCGCCGGCTCGCGCCCTTCCGGGTAGACCTGGTTGAACTCGTCGAGGAGCTGCTGCTGGTAGCCGGCCGCGGAGCAGCCGGGGAAGCCGGGGCTGGTGATGTCGTGGAGGTGGACCTATACGGGACGGTGGCGAAGGGCTGGCCGTTGATGCGCTGCAGGAACGGCCCACCGGCGGACAGGTCGCCGGTGTGGCAGGTGCGCCGCTGATGGGCTGTCCGCCGACCTTGAACTGCATGGATGCCGTCCGGCCAGAGTTCAGTCATGGCGGTCATCTCCTTCCGCTGGCGGTGCCTTCCCAGCCTGGCCGGGCTGGTGTGGCCGCGGATCCGGCTGATCAGTATTCGGGGGCTTCGGCTTTGCCTGCGGCGAGGTCAGCTATCTCCTCGGAAAGCGGCTTTTCCGGCATGATGACGGCGAGGATGAGGGCTAGGACCATGAACGGGATGGTCCAGGCGAAGACGGCCTGGTACGCGGCGGCCGCGGGCCCGGCCGCGAGGTGGTGGGCGAGGATGGCGCCGAACAGCGCGGCGCCGCAGGCCCCGCCAGTCGACTTGAAGAAGTTGAGGGCGCCGGTGGCGGTGCCGAGGTGGCGGTACTCGACCGCGTTCTGCCCGGCCAGCAGCGCGACCTGGACGAGCAGGCCGATTCCGGCTCCGGCGAAGATCATCGGGACGATGATCACCGGCGTGCTGCTGCCTGCGGCGGCCACGGCCAGCCCGGCCATGGATGCGCCGGCCAGGACGGCGCCGATGACCGGGTAGATCTTGTAGCGGCCGGTCCTGGCGATGACCGGGCCGGCGATGACGGTCGCGGCGATCAGGCCGGCGAGAAGCGGGATGACGTACAGGCCCGCGGTGAACGCCGACTCGTGCCGCGCCGTCTGCAGGAACGACGGGACGTACAGCATCGCGACGAACAGCACCATGGTGGCCATGCCGAACTGGGCGGCGCAGATGCTGAAGACCGGCGAGCGGAACAGGGGCAGCGGGGTGAGAGGTTCGGCGGCCCGCCGCTCGGCGGCCAGGTAAGCCGCCAGGCTGGCTGCGGACACGCCGGCCAGGGCCAGGATCAGCGGCGAGTCCCAGGCATGGGTGGTGCCGCCCCAGGTGGCGGCCAGCAGGGCCGCGGTGGTGAAGATGGTCGCCAGCAGGGCCCCGGCCACGTCGACCCGCCGCGCGGGTCCGGCCGGCGCGGGCAGGTGCAGGAACGCCGCGACGGCGATGAGGGCGGCGATGCCGATGGGGATGTTGATGTAGAAGATCCAGCGCCAGGACAGGTCGTCGGCGAACAGGCCGCCCAGCAGCGGCCCGGCGATCAGCGCCAGGGTGGACACGGCTCCGAGCAGGGCCTGGTACTTCGACCGCTGCCGGGCCGGGACGAGGTCGCCGGTGATCGCCATCACCAGGGAGTTCAGCCCGCCGCCGCCGATGCCCTGCAGGGCGCGGAACAGCACGAGCCACACCATGCCGGCCGCGGCGCCGCACAGCGCCGAGCCGGCCAGGAACACCGCGATGGAGAACAGGAAGACCGGCTTGCGGCCGTAGATGTCGCCGAGCTTGCCGAGGACCAGCGTGCTCACCGCGCTGGTCAGCAGGTAGGCGGTGGCGATCCACGGGGCGCCGGCGAGGTCGTGCAGGCTGCGGCCGATGCTGGGGATCGCCGTGGCGACCACGGTCGCGTCCAGGTTGGAGATGAACAGGACCAGCGTGAGCGGGACCATCAGCCGCAGGATGCCGCGTGGTGCCCTCTGCTTCTGGTCCGCGGCGGCCGTGACAGCCATGACGAAGCCCCTTCCGTTAAGGTAAGTATCTAACTAAAGTAAGTCACTTACCTTAGTTATGCAAGCGGGAACTTAACATGCTTACCTAGTGCGGGTATGCTGGCGGCATGGCTGAGGCGGCGGATGTAGCGGATCTGGGGTCCCTGCCGCTGCGCGAACGGAAACGGGCGCTGACCCGGGAGGCGATCCTGGCCGCGGCCGAGCGGCTATTCGAGGAGCGCGGCTACGACCACGTCACTGTCGCCGAGATCGCCGACGCCGCCAACGTATCGGTCAAGACACTGTTCGTGTACTTCCGGTCCAAAGAAGACCTCGTCTTCACCGACACCTGGCTCCTCGACCTGTGCCTGGACGCCCTGCGGCGGCGGCCGCCGGACACCAGCCCCGCCCAGGCGGTCACCCGCGCGCTGATCACGGTGCTGCGCGACGGCGGGCAGCCGGTCAGCGAGGGGATCGAGGGATTCCACCGCGGCTACGGCGGCTCGGCCGCCCTGCACTCCCGGCTGCTGCGGATGTGGGAAGAGTACGAGGACCGCATCACCGCCGCCCTGGCCGACCAGGCCGGCACCGGACCCACCCCGGCCATGCGGCTGCAGGCCATCAGCATCGTCGGCATCCTGCGCAGCCTGACCTACCCCGAGGTACGCGACGCGATCGCCGGCCTGTCCCCGCACGACAGCCTGGCCTACATCTGCGACTGGCTGGCCGCCGCCGCGCAGGCCACCGGGACGCGGTAACAAGCCGCGGTGGACACCAGCCGATGAATATCCTCACGCCCTGGACGGACTACTTCGTCGCCCAGGCCGGCGCCGCCGGGGCGCTCACCGGGCTGATCTTCGTCGCGCTGTCCTTCAACTTCGACCAGATCATCAGCGACGACCTCTGGCTCGGCCGGGCCGGCACCGGGCTGATCCTGCTGGCCCAGCCCATCGCCTACGCCCTGGTCTGCCTGTGGCCGACCCGGACCGCCGCGCCGCCCGGCTGGACCACCACTGTGCTGGCGGCCCTCGCCACCGTCATCGTGACCCGGATCGTGCTCCGGCACCCCGGCCAGGCAGCCAGCAGCACACCAGGGGAGCAAGCCTCCCGCCTGGTCATCACCCTCACCGAGCCCGCCGCAACCGCAGCCGGCTCAGCCCTGGTCGCCACCGGGCACGCTGCCGGAGCGTT
>Ga0335074_10004648_pt1 | contig 18931 bp, 17 predicted proteins | sample Lox_Sample_23_FD_206715 | JGI IMG/M metagenome (GOLD analysis project Ga0335074, IMG submission 206715) | Soil microbial communities from Loxahatchee National Wildlife Refuge, Florida, United States - Lox_Sample_2.3 | ecosystem: Environmental > Terrestrial > Soil > Wetlands | place: USA... | reverse complement strand
ACCGCGCGGTCAACGAGAATGCTGAGATAAATCTCGCGTTTGATATCGAGCCCTTCCTCGATCAGCAACCGCCGCACTACGCGCCCTTCGGGACCGGTTTGCGGCGTCACCAGCGTCATGCCCAGAATGCTGCTTGCAAGCGCCGCGGCTTCGTCGACTGATTTGGCCAGTTTTACACCGCCCGCTTTGCCGCGCCCGCCCGCGTGAATTTGCGCCTTTACGACGACCACCCGCGTCCGGAGGCGCTGCGCCACCGCGCGCGCATCCTCTTTCTTGAACACTACTTCGCCGCGCGGCACCGGAACGCCAAACTTCGCGAGAATTGCCTTGGCCTGATATTCGTGGATTTTCATGCGGACGTACGTATTCTGCCGATAGGAGGCTCGTAAATGCTAGGATTTATGAACTCACAAAGCATCTCAGTGTACTTGGAACCCCTGACTCCGGCAAGGAGGCCTTGGATGAACAGTAAGATGTTTCTGGCGGTCGGCCTAGTCGCGTTGGGAGTCCGAAACCTGAGGCTTGCACTCGGCGGCTTCAAAAAGGAACCTGAGTTCGCGACCCTCGGGCAGGATTCGATTTCCCGCGACTTGGCAAAGCCACGCACCAATCGATACTTGTTCTCTTTGTCGCTGTTTATGATCCTTGTCGGGGCTTTTGGCTTGATTCTCGGGGTCGCTGAGATTTATCACAATCGCTGAGATCGAAGAAGGCTGAATAGCACAAATGATGCACGAAGCGCTCGAAAAAATCGTCGCGGACGAAGATCTCTCCCGCGCGCAGGCGGAGGCCGCGATGGAGGAAATTCTCGCGGGCCGCGCCACCGACGCGCAGATCGCGGCGCTGCTTACGGGCCTGCGGATGAAGGGCGAAACGGTCGACGAATTAGTCGGATTCGCAACCGCCATGCGCCGCCACGCCACGCGCATTTTTGCAGGCCATCCGCATATTGCAGACGAAGCGTTGGTCGATACCTGCGGCACCGGCGGAGACGCCTCCGGTACATTCAACGTTTCAACCGCCGCGGCTTTCGTCGTGGCCGGCGCGGGTGTGCGCGTCGCCAAACACGGCAACCGCTCGATCAGCTCGCGATGCGGTTCCGCGGATGTTCTCGAGCAGCTCGGAGTGCGCATCGATCTTCCGGCGGAACGCGTGGCGGCCGCGATCGAAGAGGTGGGCATCGGCTTCCTCTTCGCCCCTGCCGTGCACGCCGCGACACGCCACGCCATGGGAGCGCGCCGCGAACTCAAGATGCGCACGGTTTTCAACCTTCTCGGTCCGCTCACCAATCCCGCCGGGGCTTCAGCGCAGGTCGTAGGCGTCTACGATGAAAGTTACACGGAGCTTCTGGCGCGTGCGCTTGGCGAACTTGGCGTGAAGCGCGCGTTCGTCGTGCACGGCGCGGACGGTCTGGATGAGATTTCGATTTCCGATGAGACGTATGTCGCGGAATTGCGCGAAGGCGCGGTGCGAAGTTTCACGGTGAGACCGGAGGATTTCGGGCTGCACCGCGCTCCACTCGAGGAGATTCGCGGCGGCGACGCAGCGCGCAACGCCGAAATTATCCACAAAATCCTGGGCCGCTCCCTGCTGTATCGCGACCACGGCCCGCACCGCGAAATCGTCCTCGCCAACGCCAGCGCGGCGCTGGTCGCCGCCGGGCGCGCCGCGGATTTTCTCGCGGGCGTCCATCTCGCCGCGAAGTCGATCGATTCCGGCGCCGCCCGCGAAAAGCTCGACGCCCTCGTCGCCTTCTCGCAAACCGAAAAGGACCATCCCAATGTCGTGCCGTGATCTACCTGCCGTTTGATGGATCGGCCGAGGTCGCCGAATCGAGATCGAGAAAAATCGAATGCGCCGCTTTTGTCCCCGGCGCGTAACAATTGCCGTCCCCGTCGTACGTCGCACCGCACGGAGCCGTGAACTCGCGGCGGCGCGGCGATTGAGCAAATTGCCAGACGGAAGCAAATGGCACCCCGCTGGCCGTGGGTGGCCGAGGTTTCTTCTCGTAGGCGCAGCCCGGCGAAGGAGGGCAGGCATCGTCGTAAACGAAGAACGCGATACTTCGTTTTCCCGCCCGCTCGTGGATGTCCCGAGCGGTCACGACTTCTCGGGAGCCCACGGGAATTCCGGAGCAGTAGACTCCGGGACGAAAACCCGCCGCCGCAACGCCATCCGTCCAGGCCAGCAGATACGCCATTTGGTCGGGTTCCATTTCGCCGCCTTCCTCCTGGTCCAGGAAAATTACGGTGCTGGCGCGAAACCCCTCCCGCGCGGCCACCTTCGCCGCGAGGCGCGCGTCGGAAGAGCCAAGCATGGCCGCGTGCGACGCTGTTTTCAGCTCGTGTTCAAGCCGTCCATTAAACAGCACGAGGAATCCGAAACCGTTCCGTCGCAGTATCTCCCTCTTCCCGGTCCATGGCGTGGACGCGCCACCCGGCGGTTCGTTGAGCCAGTAACCCGCGAAAGAGAATGTTTCTTTTAGTATCGGCAGCGCAGCGTCGCCCGGATAATTGTTGGTATCGAATCCGAGATACGCAGCGGGCGCCGCGCCGGCGGCGAGGTGCGCGGCGAAAAACAGGACGGCGAAAGCGCAGGCGGCGCATGCAGGTCGCGCAGTCCGAGGCACGGCTAGATACTCAGGAAATTCTCGAGAAGGCGGAAGCCGGCGTCGGTGAGGACCGATTCCGGGTGGAATTGCACCCCTTCGACTTTCAGCTTGCGGTGGCGCAGGCCCATGATCGTACCATCAGCGGTTTCGGCGGAAATTTCGAGCTCGCGGGGCAGTGACTTCCGCTCAACAATCAGCGAATGATAGCGCGTGGCCTGGAAATCCTGCGGCAGCCCATAAAATATCGTCTCTCCGTCGTGATGGATCTGGCTCGTTTTGCCGTGCATCACTTTCGGCGCGCGGATCACGCGTCCGCCAAATGCAGCGCCGATCGATTGATGGCCAAGGCAGACGCCGAGAATCGGAATCTTGCCGGCGAACCGTTCGATGAGCGGCACGCTGACGCCCGCTTCCTTTGGCGTGCACGGGCCCGGCGAAATCACGATGCGCTCCGGCTTTCGCTGCTCGATTTCATCGAGCGTGATTTGATCGTTGCGCCGGATCAGCAGCTCCTGCCCCATCTGGCCCAGATACTGCGCCAAGTTGTAGGTGAACGAATCGTAGTTGTCGAGCAGCAGGATCATACAGATCTATTGTAACAGTCCGTTGAAAGGCGCGCAGTTGCGGAAACGTTGAAATGCGAACGCCGAATCATTTTCCTCGGCGCGGCGCGTCGCTGCCGGCGTGTGCGATTTCGAGCGCCCGCAGCACCGCTCGAGCTTTATTCGCCGATTCCTCGTATTCGCGCTCGGGAACCGAATCCGCCACAATCCCCGCGCCTGCTTGCACGTAGGCGCGGCCATTTTTTGCCACCAGCGTGCGCAGCCCGATGCACGAATCGAGATTGCCGGAAAAATCGAGATACAGGATCGCGCCGGCATAAATGCCGCGCCGCGTCGGCTCCAGCTCGTCGATAATTTCCATCGCGCGCACCTTGGGCGCGCCCGAAAGCGTTCCCGCCGGGAAACACGCCATCAGAGCGTCGAAACAATCCACGTCGTCGCGCAGCCGCCCGCGCAGGCTCGACGCGAGGTGCATCACGTGTGAGTAGCGCTCGACGAACATCAACCGCTCCGGCTTCACCGAGCCGTACTCGCACACGCGGCCCAGATCGTTGCGCCCGAGATCGACGAGCATCACGTGCTCGGCGCGTTCCTTCGGGTCGGCCAGCAGCTCGGTCTCGAGCCTTTCGTCTTCTTTTTCATTTCGTCCGCGTGGCCGCGTCCCGGCAAGCGGCCGGTAAAGTGCATCGCGCCCCTGCACCTTCACGAGCATTTCGGGCGAGCTGCCCACGACGGAAAGCTCCCCCAGCTTGAGGTAATAGAGATAGGGTGAGGGATTCACCACCCGCAGCGCACGATAAATCTTGAAAGGATCGGCCGACGTGCTCGCCTCGAACCGCTGGCTCACCACTATTTGGAACGCATCGCCCGCGCGGATGTACGACTTGGCCCTGCGCACCGCCGCCGTGAATTGCGGTTTCGTCATGTTCGAGGTAACGCGGAGCGGTTTCGCGCGCCGCGGCTTTCGCTGCGCGGGCAGTGGGCTCTCGAGCATCTTTCGCGTGCGGCCAATCTCGCGCACAGCCGCGTTGTATTTCTCGCGCAGGCTTCCCGGACCTTCGGTGAAGACGTTGCGAATGATCCACACCCGGTGCTGCACGCGATCGAAAGCCACGAGGCCCAGGTAAAACATCATCATGCAATCTTCGACCCCGAGGTCGTCGCGCCCGGTGTCGGGAATCCGCTCGACCAGCCTCACCATGTCGTACGCGAAATAACCGATCGCGCCCGCCGTCAGCGGGGGCATCCCTGGTATGCGCACTGGACGGTAGCGCGCAGTCAATCGCCGGAGCTGCTCGACTGGGTTTCCTTCGAAGGTGGCGGTTTTGCCGTGCGTGTCGAGCTCGCAGACGTGGCCGCGCGCCCGAAAAACCTCCTCGGGATTCGCTCCGGTGAACGTGTAACGACCAATATTCTCGCCACCCTCCACGCTCTCCAGCAAAAACGCGTATTTCGCGCCACGGGCGATGCGCAGATACGCTCCGACGGGCGTCAGCAGGTCGGCGGTATACGTGTCGTAGACCGGCACGAGGTTGCCCTCGCGCGCCAGACGGCTGAATGTTTTGAAGTCAGGCCGAATCATCGGCTGCCTTGCATCTTTCGTCGAATTTTCACTTCTTTGCGCGGCCCGCGCGCCCGGATCTTTCATCAGCCGCTAACGTTCGGACCACGGCGCGCTGCATCGCCTCGACCGGCGCGCGCTCGCCCGTCCAAATTTCCCATTGCGCTGAACCCTGCGCGACAAACATCTCCACGCCGGAAACCGTTTCGATGCCACGCTTGGCGGCAAGCTGCAGAAGCTTCGTCGCACGCGGGCGATAGATGGTGTCAAATACGAGCCGGCAATTCAATTCGTGCGCCTCGAGAGGCGCAGCTCCAATCGCAGGGTACATCCCGACGGGGGTGGCGTTCACAATCGCGTCAAAGAATTCCCCATGCAGGCGATTCCGCGGAATCGCCTCTCCGCCCGCCGCGCGTGCGAGCGCTTTAGCCCGCGCGGGCCGCCGGGCCGTGACGCACACAACACCGCCTGCCTGCACCAGCGCAAAAGCTACCGCCCGCGCCGCTCCGCCAGCCCCAACGATCAGCACGCGGCTACCGCGAAGCGGTATTCGCTTTTCCAGCGCCTGCAGCACGCCGACGTAATCTGTGTTGTAGCCGTACAGCTTCCCGCCAGGGCGCACCACCGCCGTGTTCACAGCCCCGATCCGCTCCGCCAACAGATCGCAGCCATCGAGATGCCTCACAATTTTTTCCTTGTGCGGCAGCGTCACGCTGAATCCTCGGATGCCCAGCGGATCGATTGAATCGAGGAAATCCCGCAGGTTGCGCACGAGGAACGGCAGGTACACGGCATTCATTCGTCGCGCCGCGAAGCCCGCATTCTGCATCGCGGGCGACAGCGAATGCCCGACAGGATTGCCGATGACGCCGTAGACGCTCGTCCGCGGGCCGAGCCGCCCCGCGCGATAGATATCCTTCATGTCTGCGAGCGACACCTGGCCCGGAGCGGTCGCATTCTCCACCGGCGCATATGCGAACGAATCTCGCGCGCGCAGCGCCAGAATCCGCGCCGGCAGCGCGACGTCACCCATCGGAATCACGACGGTATCCCGCTGCCTTCGCGCGAAATCGAGCAACTTCCTGCTCTCCTCGAGCGAATTGCACTGCGCGGCGATTTTGATCGCGTCCGGACGCCCTCGCCGGAGTTCCCCTGCAACGCGCGCCAGATTTCTTGGCATGCGCTCGAAAAAGTGCGCCGACCTGAGTTGGCGTCCTTCGCCTAACAACACCTCAATCAGTTCCGCGGGACATTGGCGCGCCGTCTCGACTTCCAGGTCGTACCACGCGCATCCCGCGCGAATCGCGTCCGCCAGATGGACAAGCTGTTTCGCTATCGTGCCAGGATATCGGCCGCCGGCTTCCCGCCTTCGGCATGTCGCGATCAGCGTCGGTCCGGCACTGGCTCGCACCAGACGTCTTGCTTCGAGTCGCCGCAAGAAACGGTTGATTTCGGCGTCGTTCGAAAGCCAGTCAAGTCTCAGCTCGACGGTGCGGCCGAGCCGGAGCGCCTGCCCCAGCTGAACCAGCATAGAATTCGCGTCCGGCGCCGCGACCACCGCGCACACCTTATCTGGCCCTAACATGCCGTGTTTCCAATCTCTTCGGTGTGAAGCCCCGTCGCGCGCCATCCGCCGTCCGCGAGGGGAATTCTCGCTTCTATCATGTGGTACCCAATGTGTAAAGCCCACCCGACCATTATCTTGACGGCCTGGAATGCCAATGTTACGGTCGGGTCATTGGGGAGCGCCAGCCCTTCCGGCGCTAAGAATCGGTCTCAAGGAGCCAGCATCATGCGTGGGAAAATCGTGCTTGCCAGTCTCGCAGTGACCCTTGCCGGAGCAATCGCGTCGGCGCAGAGCGCGCCACAAGTTCCACCCCCGAACGACCTCTATTGTTCTGGTACTGTCACGACTGAGTCGATTCCGCGCGGGGCCTTCATCATCACGGGCGAAGAATCCAATTACCGCCTCAGTTTCGACGAAGGTGACAACGTCTACATCAATAAGGGCGCCAGCGACGGCGTCAGGGAGGGCGATGTCTTTTCCGCCGTCCGCGAGGTCCAAGATCCCTTCGGAATCGAATGGACCAAATGGCAGGACATGATCCTCAAAAAAATGGGCAACGTTTGGGCCGATGAGGGGCGCGTCCGGGTGACCCGGGTTTTCGCCCACACTTCCATTGGCAGGGTCGAGCATTCCTGCGACATGCTGCAGCGAGGCGATATCCTACTGCCTTTCACCGAACGCCCTGCGCCGCCACTCAAGTCCGAAGCCAATTTTGATAAGTTCGCTCCGGCAAACGGAAAGCCTCTCGCGATGATCATTATCGGCAAGAACTTCCAGGCCGAGGTCGGGCGCGAGGATATCGTCTACGTCAATCTCGGCAATGGCCAGGGCGTGAAGGTTGGCGACTATTTCCGCATTTTCCGCTACACCGGCACTCAGCATGAAACCGTTTACCAGGATCCTCGTTACGCCTTCGATCAGAACGATCAGGTGGCTGCGCCCTTCTTCCCGATCTACGGCTTCGGAAGCGTGCCGAAGAAATATGATTGGAGCAACACGCCGCGGGAAGACGTAGGCGAGGGAGTCGTGCTTCGCACCGGTCCCAACTCTTCGACCGTGCTGATTACCTTCAGCCTGCGGGAGATCTTTCCAGGGGACTACGTCGAGCTCGAATAGTCCGGCTAGGCGCGGCCTCGCGTTTCGGGCGCCGCGCTTTCTTCTTCACCAGTAACGTCTGATTCGCTGAAGATTTCAGCCGTAAACGCCTGAACTTGCGTGCCCGGTTCTTTCCAGGCGTCCCTCTCGAGTCCCGCCTTCACGCACGTTTCTTCCAGCAAGCGCTGTCCGCTCCATCGAAACTGCGTCGCCACCTGCGGCAGCAGAACGCCCCGTTGTCCGCCGCGGCTCACCATCAGGCCGTGCTTGCCGGCCTCGATTTGCTGGGGAGCGATCGGTTCGAGGCGCGATAGGAGAGAAAGCTCGATCTCGATATCGTCGAGCTCGTCTGGACGGACTCGGTCGAACCGCGGGTCTTCGAGCGCAGCCGCTTTCGCGCAATGGGCCACGGTTTCCACGAGAGATTCGTTCGACGTGATCTTTCCCACGCAGCCGCGCAACCGTCCCCGCCGATGCAATGTGGCGAATGCCCCGCCCAGATTCCGCACATTCGCAATCTCGGGTACTTGCCCGGGAAATTCGCGCCCTTCGACCGCAGCGCTCACGGCTCGACGCGCAACTTCCAGCAGCAGTTTCTTTTCGCGATTACCGACTGAGGACATCCTGCGGTTTTTCTTTCGGATCGACAACGAGTACGCGCGTACGACGCTGCTGTACGCGGTCATTGATCTGTCCCCAGAACATCTGGAAATAGTGGATCGCCGAAGCGACCGCGCTGAGCACCACGAGCCACAGCAGCACGCTCCCGACCAGTTTCAGGGCGGGATGATTCGCCGTCAGAATCACGGTGCAACCCGCTATCACCTGCAAGATCATCTTCATCTTCCCCAGCGGAGAAGCGGGAATCACGAGTCCCTCGACCGAGGCGATTTCTCGAAGGCCCACAACCATGAATTCCCGCCCGATGATGATCACCACCATCCAGGCTTGGATCAGGCCCATCGAAACGAGCGACACGAATGCCGCGGAAATCAAAAGCTTGTCCGCGATTGGATCGAGCAGGATTCCGAGGGTTGTGATTTCCTTGCGCGACCGCGCCAGATACCCGTCCATCGCGTCGGTCGCCGCCGCCGCCAGCAAAATCAGGACACCCCAGACCTCAAAACGAATGGGCAGCCCCCAAAAGTTCCAGTTCGGTTGGCGCGTCAGTAGAACGACCACGAGGAGTGGAACGAAAAAGATCCGCAGAATCGTCAGGCTGTTCGGCAGGTTCATTTTCGCTCTCGGAGAGACAAATCGGCGAAGCCGCCCGCGTGCAACGGCAGTCTCAAGATTAGATCATAGTCCCGGGCTCGTCGCAGAGTCAACGGTACGGGCCTTATCCCGCCGCCTTCCGCGCGTTTACGAGAGAGACAAATCCTCTCACTCGTTACTCTTACCGCAGACAGCGCCCTGCCGCTGTGCAAATTCGAAGCTCCGGCTCCGAGCGCCCGGCGAATTACCGAGCCAACTGCGATGAGAGCAGGCCTCTCGTTAACATACTGGGAATAAAGTAGTTATCGTATGGACTCCGGCGGGTGCCGGACGGGGGGCTTACCCCTAACTCGGCCTCAGAAGGCCAAATCGCGAAACCTTTTCCACAGGGTTTTCCACACTCTCGGCAGGTACGCTCCCCGATTCATCTCAGAATGAACTCTTGAAGCTCCCTCGCGGTCGATTCCGGGACTTCGGCCTCCAGCACCAGGTGCCCCTCCTCAACTTCTGACCGGAGCACTCGCCCGCGGCCCTGCACCACCGAGAGGCTGCGGCCGTCTGCCAGCGGCAACCGAAGGCGCAGCCGCAATAGCGGATCGATGGGCATGGCTGCGTCGATCTTCTTGAGCAACTCGTCGAGCCCCACGCCCGTTACGGCCGATGCAAAAGCCGTATCGACGCCTCGGCCGTTGGAATTTTTCAAGATTTCCAAATCCTTCTCGCTCAGACGGTCGATTTTGTTCAGCACGTGCAGGCGCGGACGATCCTCGACGCCGAGTTGGCGTAGAACGCCGAGCACTTCGGCGTCGTGTTCGGTGTGGTGCGGATTCGAAATGTCCGTCACGTGCAGGATCAGCGCGGCCTCCTGCACCTCCTCGAGCGTCGCGCGGAACGCCGCGATCAGATCGGGCGGAAGGTCGCGCAGAAATCCCACGGTGTCCGACAAAAGCACGCGCCGCCGCGAAGGCAGTCGGATCGCGCGAATCGTCGGATCGAGAGTCGCGAACATTTTGGAGGACGTCAGCACGCTCGCATCCGTCAGCGCGTTAAACAGCGTGGACTTGCCTGCGTTCGTGTACCCCACGAACGCGATCATGCCGAGCGGCACGGCCTGGCGCGCCCGGCGCCGCGTCGCGCGCTGTTTGCGAACGGTTTCGATGGCTTGCTGGATTTTGCGAACCCGCTCGCGAATGCGCCGGCGATCCGTCTCGAGCTTCTGCTCGCCGGGACCCCGCGTCCCGATTCCGCCACCGAGCCGCGAGAGTTCTTCACCGCGTCCCGTGAGCCGCGGAAGCAGATAATTCAACTGAGCGAGTTCCACTTGAAGCTGCCCTTCGCGGGTATGCGCGTGCGTGGCGAAAATATCGAGGATGAGCTGGGTCCGATCGATCACGCGGCATCCCGTCCCCTTCTCCATGTTGCGCAGCTGCACGGGCGTCAGGTCGTGATCGACAATCACCAGCGGCACATCGCGCGACTTGGCTTCCGCGCGGATCTCTTCGAGCTTGCCGCGCCCCACAAGCGTCGCCGGGTCGAGCGCCTCGCGAGTCTGCAGCATGCTTCCTTCGATTGTGGCGCCCGCGCTCTCAGCCAGCTCTTGCAGCTCATCGAGCGAGTCGCGGCTGACCACTCCGTCGCCGTTTCCCCCCGCCGAACCGTTCCTGCGCCCGGCCCTCTTCAGGGCGATGCCCACCAGCAAAACCCGTTCTCGGCGGTCCACAGATTGCGCGGTTTTCATCAAAGTAAACAGGCGGGAAGGAACCCAGACTTTTGCGCGAAGAATCTCATCTCTCCCTGCTATTATACGCCCGTCCTGGGGCAGTCGGCGAATCTCGCGAGTCTGAAGGCAGTGCCTTCGCACCCGATTGCGCGACCAGCGTCCGTATGGTCGTCTTTGCCCGTGCGTGCGGCCTAGAAGCGAGCGGGACCTTATTATCCAAAAATGCCTGGAGCTTCCGGAACAGCTGAGTTGACCTCTCAGTCCAATCGCGAGAAGTCCCAGCGATCGAGAATTCTGCTCATCCTCGGTTATGTGCTGGCAACCGTCTGCCTGATCTGGGTCCTTCGTGATTTCCACATCGTGCGGGCCTTGCACGATATGGCGAACGCGGACTGGCGATGGGTTCTCGTGGGTATGGCCTTCGACATAATCAGCTATGCCGTTCAGGCCCTGCGCTGGAAATTTCTCTTGAGCCCTTTCGGAAAAGTGCATTTTAAGAATGCGATTCACGCGGTTTTCTCCGGATTGTTCGCCAATCTCATCTTGCCGCTTCGCCCGGGCGAATTTCTGCGAAGTTATCTGCTTTCGAATTCAGAGGGAATTTCGATTGGACGTGTGCTGGGTTCCGTGGGCGTCGAACGCTTCATGGACCTCGTGATAGCCACGGCATCGCTGGCCTTCGCCTCGCTTTTCGTCCAGCAGCTCCCGCGACGCTTCGAGCGCACCGCCGATATTCTGGGCGCGGTAATTCTCGTTCTCGTCAGCATCATCGTGGTGCTCGTTTTCTATCTCGAGTTCAAGCTTGGCCGGACCCCCGACCCGCACATCGGGCGGCGCCACTTGCCGGGCAAAATGATGTCGGCCCTGCTTGACCTGCACGCGATGGGCACGGCGCCCAGTTTTTACAGCGCAGTGTTCTTCTCGCTCCTGATGCCTTTCTGCCAGGCGATCGCTCTCTGGGCAATGGCGAAATCGTACGGGTTGCAATCTCACGGAGGGCCGCTGTCTTTCATGGCGACGGTGGTCGTGCTGCTGGTGATCAACCTGGGCGTTTCCCTTCCAAACGCTCCCGCCAATGTGGGCGCCTATCAGTTCTTTTGCGTGCTCGGTTTGAGCGTGTTCGACGTCGAAAAGAACGCTGCCATCGGGTTCTCGTTTTTTGCTTTCATCGCCCTTACGATTCCCTTCGTTTTCCTGGGGTTTGCCGCCCTTTTGAGCACCGGCATGTCGCTCCGTTCCATGCGAGAGGTTACGCGGCTCCCGCGGCGCCGCAGCGAGGCCCCCGAACCCAACTGACGCCCTCTTCCCCCTCTTCGGCGTTTTGAGACACATTGCCTTGATTTCCTTTGGAGGCCGGTGAGCCGTCCGTTATATAGTTTTTGAAGGGCCTTTGCGCCCAGCAAGGGACTGTCCGCGGAGGCGCCGACCGGACAAGCGGGGTTTTTCCTGCCAGATGAAACGCGCGAAGGACGTGGAATTTTCGCATGGCTTCGGACCTCAACAAGCATCTCGATAAGGCCCGGCGCAGCCTCGAGAAGAACAAGTTGCGCGAGGCGGTCACCGAATATCAGGCCGTCCTCGAAGAGGCTCCAGCCAATCAGGAAGCCCTGCAAGCGCTTGCCGATATTTATACTCGCCTGAACGAGCCTGCGCTCGCGGCGCAATATTACGGCGCGCAATTCGACCGGCATATCGACGCGGGCGATGTCGCCAAGGCTTCGGCCATCTTCACGCGGTTCCTCCGGTCGTTTCCCCAGCCGCCGGACCGGCTAATGCGCTACGGCGTTCTACTGCAAAGGCAAAATCGATCGTCCGAAGCGATCGAACAGTTCAGCACTGCTTCGGAACTCTTCCTGCAGCATCAGCGCGATATCGACGCGCTCGCGTGTTACGAAAGCATCGCGCTTCTCGATCCCGAAAACATCGCTCGCCATGTGGTTCTCGGAGAACTCGCCGAGCGCCTCAAGCACGCCGACCTTGCCGCACGCAGCTTCCTGCGCGCCGGTCAGCTCGCGCAGGCCGCCGGGGGACTGGACGAGGCCATCGGATACTTCGGCCGCGCGTATGCCCTTCTGCCCAACGACCGCACCGGCGCTCTTCTCTTCGCGGACGCCAAGCTGCGCAAGGGCGATGCCGAAGGCGCCGTTGCGCTGCTCGAACCGCTCTCGCCCGATGAAAAGGACACCGCATTCCTGAGCCTCTTCGGCGAAGCGCTTTTGCGTACCAAGCGCCTGGACCGCGCCCGCGAGGTTTTCGAAGCCTACTACAGACAAAAGCCCGAGAATTTCGCGAAGCTTTTCGAGGTGGCCTCCGCCTATCTCCGCGCAGGCGAAGATCCGAAGGCCGTTTCCCTTCTCGCGCAAACGAAAGAGCTGATGTACGGCGCTCGCAGGGAAGCGGATCTCATGGCGCAGATCGAACGTCTTGCCGGGGAGTATCCCTCCTCACTCGCACTTGCCGAGACAGTTGCCCATCTCTACGAAGAGCTGAACCGCGAAACGAAATACTTCGATGCGCTGGTCCGCCTCTTCGATCTTTACGTAGCCGCCCAGCGCGTGACCGACGCCTGCGAAATACTCGATCGCCTCGTGGATATCGATCCCTATGACTACCGCAATCAGGAGCGCATTGGGCATCTGGAAGGCAAGGCCGATCCGGTCTTCCTGCAAAATATCCTCGCCCGCGCTGCGAAGGCCGCCACTGTTTCCAGCCACAGCGGCTCGGGGTTTTCAGGCGCCGGCTCGGACGTTGCCGCGGCCGCCGCGCCCGTCTCCGAAGAAGTTCGCGCCCAGCAGGCCCTCGAGGATCTGATCGTACAGGTGGAAATCTTTCTCCAATATTCGTTGCAGACCAAAGCCATCGAACGGCTGGAACGCATCGGCGAGCTTTTCCCCGGAGAAGAAGAGAAAAACGAGCGCCTACGCACTCTCTACGAGCGCGCCAACTGGTGGCCGAAGGGCGCTCCCCGCAAGCCCGGGCAGCCCGCTCCTTCTGCCGCCCCCGCGCCCGTTCCCGTCGCTCCAGTAGCTCCGCCTGCGCCCGCCGCTCCAGCGCCTTCCGCGGCCTTTTTCGCGGCGGAGACTCACCGGGATCTTTCGACCATCGCCGAAATCAATCGCCTCATGCACCGGCAGTCCACGCCTCGCGAGGTGCTGTCTTCGACGGCGGCGGAGGTCGGCAAGTATTTGCGCGTCGCGCGGTGCCTCGTCGCCTTGGGAGCGCAGGGGGACGCCGCCCAGTTGACCGCCGAGTATTCCGCCCCCGGGGTTCCACCGGCTGGCAGCGCGCATCTCCCTGCTATCCTTTCTCTCGTTTCGAAAGCCTCGCCCGATGACCTCGGGGGGATTCTGCTCTCGGCTTCCTCCGCTCCCGTGCTCGGCGAACTCGGTGTGGAATCGGCTCTCGCGGTGGTGCTCCACGACAAGGAGGCTCAAGCGCAATCCGGGGTCCTGCTTGTCGCGGATAAGGCCGGCAGAAAATGGAAATCCAACGAAAGCTTCTTTCTGCAGGCCGTTGGCGACCAGCTCGTGCTCTCTGTGAATCACACGCGCCTGCGTTCCCTGGTCCGTTCCCTGGCGGTCGCCGACGAAAAGACCGGCCTGCTGAGCCGCAGCGCCTATATGGATTGCCTGCTCGTCGAATCGAATCGCGGACGCACCCAAGGCACTCCGCTCTCCCTCATCATCCTGCACGTCGATCACGGCGGCGATCTCTTGCGCCAGCACGGCGACGCTGCCGTCGATCAGTACATCGAACAACTCGCTCGCGCCCTTTCTTCGACGGTCCGCCAGACTGACATCGCCGTGAAATACACGGCGTGGTCGCTCGCATTCATCCTGCCCGACACGTCGATCGACAATGCGCGCGTTCTCGCCGAGAAGCTTCGCCAGGTCGCCGCCACGGTGCGCTCTCCCTGGGGCGCTCAGAGCCTCAGCGCAAGCGCCATCGTCGCCGAAGCATCCTCGCGTCCCGGAGACGACACCGAAGACCGCGTCACCGAATGGATCAACCGCGCCGAGGCCGGTCTCGACGAGGCTTATCAGAACGGCGGTAACGTGCTTGTGCCTCTCGCCACTCCATGACATGCTTCAGTAGCAGCTCCTGCAGTCGATTTCCGTTCACAGGTGGGAAAGATCGATGGTGAGCACTGGAAAGCCGGATCGAGTGCGCGGTGAACTCAGCGCCGCGGGGCTGCGTTTCGGCGTCGTCGTAAGCCAATTCAATAGCTTCATCACGGATCGCCTGCTTTCCGGCGCGCTGGACGCGCTCAAGCAAAGCGGCGCGCAGGACAGCCAGATCGAGCTCATTCGCGTTCCCGGATCGTTCGAGATTCCGATCGCCGCGAAAAAACTCGCCGCATCCGGCCGCTTCGATTCCCTGATCTGCATCGGCTGCGTCCTGCGCGGCGAGACGTCGCATTACGATTACGTCGCGTCCGAAACGGCGCGCGGTATCCAGCTCGCCCAGCTCGACTCCGGCGTCCCCATGATTTTCTGCGTTCTCACCTGCGACACCCTCGAACAGGCCATCGACCGCGCCGGCTTGAAGAGCGGCAACAAGGGCTACGAGTCCGGCCTAGCTGCGGTGGAAATGGCCAGCCTCGGCCGCAAGCTATCCAAGAATGCGCCCCGTTCGGGCCGGTCGTCGCGGCGCCGCTAGCATGGCCCTTCGTCACAAATCCCGCGAGTATGCGCTGCAGATGCTCTTCGAGTGGGATATGACCCACCAGCAACCGAAGCGCGTCGAACAGCTTTTCTGGAAATCGGCGCCGGCCTCGGACTCCACCCGCGCGTTTGCCAATCAGCTATTTGAGGGCGCCGCGGCCCGAGCGGAAGCGAGCGATGATCTGATCGAAAAGCTTGCCGAAAACTGGCGCCTTGAACGCCTCGCCGCAGTCGACCGCAATATCCTCCGCCTCGCCATCAGTGAGTTTCGCTCCGGCACAGCGCCGCCGGCAGTCGTCATCGACGAAGCCATCGAGTTGGCCAAGAAATTCTCCTCCGCGGAGTCGCCGGCATTTCTGAATGGGATTCTCGACGCGGTCTACAAAGGACTCGAGAGGTAATTCTTCGGTCGCGGCTAGAGCTTTTGAACCAGCGTCGTCACTTCGTTGAGCACGCGCCGCGTGGTCTCCGCCCGGGTCGTCTCGGAATACACGCGTAGCATGCGCTCGGTCCCTGAAGCGCGCACCATGGCCCAGCCGATTTCGCCGAGGTAAACCTTCACGCCGTCAAGGTCTTCGCGACCGACGATGGGCCAGTCGAGCAGCTTCTGGAATTTCGGATCGGCAAAACGCGCGATCGCCTTTTCTTTTTGCCCGTCGCGCAGCGCGAGGTCCACGCGCCCGTAGTGATGCTCGCCGAATTCGCGATGCAGCATTGCCACCAACTCCCCCAGCCGCTTGCCGTGCCACGCCATTACTTCGGCCAGCAGCAGCGCGCTGACAGTTGCATCGCGCTCAGGCAGATACAGTTTCGTGCCGATCCCGCCGCTCTCCTCGCCTCCGACGACGATGTCCCCCTCGAGCATGCGGTCGCAAATATATTTGAAGCCGATCGGCGTTTCCCAGACCTTGCGCCCCAATTTCGCGGAAATCTTGTCGATCATCTTCGTCGTGGAAAATGTCTTGGCCACATCGCCGGTCAGTTTTCGCGTCCCGGCCAGATGCCAAAGCAGGATCGAGAAAATCTGGTGTGGCGTGACGAACGTGCCGTCCCGGTCAATCGCGCCGATGCGGTCCGCGTCTCCATCCAGTGCAAATCCCGCATCGTACCCGCCGTCGATCACGGCGCGTCGCAGGGCTTCCACGTGCGGCTCGATCGGCTCCGGGTTCACGCCGCCGAAAAGTGGGTCCCGCGTCGCCCGAATTTCGCCGGCCTCGATCCCATGGCGGCGGAAAAGCTCGCGCAGCAAGGTGCGGCCCGCGCCGTGCATCGGATCGATCACGAACCGAAACGGCGAAGCTTTCAGCCGGCCCCAATCGACCAGACCCTCGAGCGTTTCAAGATACGGCGTCCGAACGTCGAGCGAATGCACCAAGTCCCTTCGCGGCGGCAGCGGCGGCACGCCTTCGCGCAACACCCTCTCGAGCTCAGCCTCGACTTGCGCGACGATCACCGCGGAAGCCGAACTGCCGTAACTCGCCTTGAATTTCACGCCATTCCAGCGGTACGGATTATGGCTCGCCGTGATCTGAATTCCGCCGCCCGCGCCGCGGAGCCGCACCAGCAGCGAAACCGCCGGCGTAGGGCACGCCTCCGTCGCGAGCCACACAGGCGTCCCCGTTGCCGCAATCGCTTCCGCTGCGACGCGCGCGAAGTTTTCCGAGCCGAATCGCGCGTCGAAGCCGACCACGATCCCGCTGCCCGGCTTTTCCGCGCGCACCACGTAGCGCGCGATGGCATGCGCCACCTTGCGTACGTTCTCGCACGTGAAATCCTCGGCGATCACGCCGCGCCAGCCGTCGGTGCCGAACTTGATCTCGGCCGCTGCGCCTGCCGATTTGTCGCGATTCGACAATTTCACCTTCCCGGGCAAGCACTACAGCAAATGCTTCGCCTTCCGCTCCTCGAGCCATTTCACAATTTTGCCAACGTCCTGCGAACGCTCGCGCGAGCACACCAGTAGCGCGTCGTCCGTATCCACAAGCACCAGATCGCGCACTCCGATTGCGGCTACCAGCTTGTTCGGGCTCCACAAATAGTTTCCCCTGGCCTCGTGCGCGAAATGCTGTCCCGCCGATACGTTCGCGCCGCCCTTCCCCGCCAGCAGCTCGTAGACCGCCGCCCACGAACCGATATCGCTCCAGCCGACCTTCGCTGGAATCACAAACACCGGCGACAAGCTTCCCGCCCGCGTGGCCGGCTCCATGATCGCGTAGTCGACCGAGATATTTTCGAGCCGCGAGTAGATGCGCCGCAGCGCTGGCCCGTATCGCGGCGAGCCGATCGTCTTGCCCAACTCGATCAATGCTGCGTGAGTTTCCGGCAGAAATCGCCGCAGCGCGTCGAGAAACGTGGAAACGCGCCAGAAGAACATGCCGGCGTTCCAAAAATATTTCCCCGATGCCACGTACTTGCGCGCGAGCGGCAGCGGGGGCTTTTCCGCGAAGCGCTTGACGGCGAACGCCGGCACGCCTCGCGGCCGCACCGCAATTTTCGCGCTCTCGATATAGCCGAAGCCGGTTTCCGGATGCGTCGGCGGAATGCCCAGCACCACGAGGTTTCCCGGCGTCGCCGCCAGCTCCATCGCCGCCGAGACAATCCTGCGGTATCCCTTCGCCTCGGTGATGCTATGGTCGGAAGGCAACACGGCCATCACCGCGTCCACCCGTTCATTCGCGAGATGAATCGCCGCGAGTCCGATCGCTGCCGCGGTGTTCCGCCCCACTGGCTCGGCCAGGACGTGCGACGCCGGCACGCCTCGGAGCTCGCGCCGCACGGCCGCGGCCTGCTCCGCGTTCGTTACCACCCAAAGATCGCGCGACGGAATGAGCGGCTCGAGTCGCGCGGCCGTCTCGCGCAGCATGGTTTCGCCACCCGTAATATTCAGGAGCTGCTTCGGCGTTCGCATCCGGCTGCGTGGCCAGAAGCGTGTGCCGCGCCCCCCAGCCAACAAGACGGCTGCTGCCGGCAAATACCCTCGCTTGTTGCTTTTCCTCGGCGTTTTCACAGATCGCTATGGTAAAGGATGGCGCCCTTCGTTCCTACGGCCTTCGCGCCGCACGGTGCCTCCGGTTCACCTCAGTTTTCGGATTCGTCGGCGGCAGCGCCGCCGGCTCGCAGCTTCCACCGAATCTGGTTCAGGATGCCAAGCCAGAGCACCGTGTCTCGCGCGGACAAGTGCAAGCGCTTCACCAGGCGCCGGATTCGCTCGTCGATGTCTGCCACGCGCCGCCGCCCGACGTAACCGCTCGCGTGCAGCGCATCGAGCAACATCGCGGTGATGCGCTCGACCTCGCCCGCTGATGCGCGCGCTACCTTGTCCCGCACGCGCGGCGCCTTCGAATCGCGAATGATTTCGTAGAGACAGACCGCAACCGCCTGCCCGAGGTTCATCGAAAAGTTCTGCGGGCTGGTCGGGATGCGCATCAGCCAGTCGGCGTGGCTCATCTCTTCATTCGAGAGCCCCGATTTTTCCGAGCCAAAGAGGATCGCCACGCGCCCCGATTTCAGCCTCCGGCGGACCAGCCGCGCGCCCTCCTCCAAGCGTTTCACCTCGTGCTGCAGATTGCGCCGCCGTGCCGCCGTCGTTGCGACGACCAGAGTGCAATCGGCGACAGCCTCGGCCACCGAATCGTATTTCTCCGCATTCTTGAGGAGGTTTGCCGCTCCCACCGCGGACTTCGCTTCGCGAAAGCCCGGCTCGTATGGACTCACCACGCGAAGATTCGAAAAGCCGAAGTTGCTCATTGCGCGCGCCGACGCGCCAATGTTCAGCGGGTTCCGCGTGTTGACCAGCACCACGCGCAAGCGTTCGAATTCGGCGGAAGTCACCAACGGAGCAACTTCGTAAGAGCGGAGTCCTTCACGCCGCGGGTTGCGAGGACGCGCTTAAGCTCGTTCCGGTCGCCCGGGACGAACGTGCGCAGCAGCGAAGT
>Ga0335074_10004647_pt1 | contig 18933 bp, 21 predicted proteins | sample Lox_Sample_23_FD_206715 | JGI IMG/M metagenome (GOLD analysis project Ga0335074, IMG submission 206715) | Soil microbial communities from Loxahatchee National Wildlife Refuge, Florida, United States - Lox_Sample_2.3 | ecosystem: Environmental > Terrestrial > Soil > Wetlands | place: USA... | reverse complement strand
GCCCTGCTCGAAGCCGCTCCCGGCGCGCGCATGCTGCGCGACGCGACGCGCGGCGGCGCCGCCACGGTGCTGAACGAGATCGCGCAAGCCTCGCGCGTCGCGATCGAGATTGACGAGACGAGAACACCGCTGCGCGATGCGGTGCGCGGGTTCTGCGAGATCCTTGGCCTCGACCCGCTCTATCTCGCGAATGAGGGGAAATTCATCGCGGTCGTGCCGGCGGCGGAATGCGATGCGGCGCTCGCGGCGCTGCGCCGCGACCCGCTCGGCCGCGATGCGGCGGTGATCGGCAGCGTCGTCGCCGGCGAAGCGGGCCGCGTAACAATGTGCACCGCCTTCGGTGGTCGGCGCATCGTCGACATGCTGGTCGGCGAGCAATTGCCGCGCATCTGCTGAGCACTGTAATGCACGAGCTGGCGCTGACCTGCAGCATCGTCGAGGTTGCCGAGGACGCCGCGGCGGGCCGTCCGGTCGCCCGCGTCACGCTCGTCATCGGCCGGCTGTCTGGCGTCATGCTCGACGCGATCCGCTTCTGCTTCGACGAAGTGGCGCGCGGTACCGTGCTCGACGGCGCGCTTCTCGACATTGAGGAGCCCGCGGGCCGCGCCCGCTGCAACGCCTGCGGCGCCGAATTCGCGATGCCCGACCTGCTGACGCCCTGCGCCTGCGGCTCTTGTGACGTGACGCTGTTCCAGGGCGAGGAACTGTCGATCCGAAGCATCGAACTGAGGGAGGCGGCCTGATGTGTGCGACCTGTGGCTGCGACGGCGACGGCGCGATGGTGCATCTCCCGCACGAGCACGACCACGATCATTCACATCCGCACGAGCACGATCATTCGCATGATCACGATCATTCGCACGAGCACGACCATGCCCATTCGCATGAGGGCGGCGGCCTGATCGACATTGAGGCCCGCATCCTCGCCAAGAACGACCGCGCCGCCGAAAAGAACCGCGGATGGTTTCGCGGCCGCGAGATCCTGGCGCTCAACCTCGTCAGCGCCCCCGGCGCCGGCAAGACGGCGCTGCTCGAGCGCACGATTGCCGATCTCGGCGGCGACGTGCCGCTCTTTGTCATTGAGGGCGATCAGGCGAGCGCCAACGATGCGGCGCGCATCGAACGGGCCGGCGCGCCGGCCGTGCAGGTCAATACCGGCACCGGCTGTCACCTCGACGCCGAGATGGTGGCGCGCGGCCTGTCGCGGCTGCGCCCGCCCGCCGGCGCCGCGGTGCTGATCGAGAATGTCGGCAATCTCGTCTGCCCCGCCCTGTTCGACCTCGGCGAAGCGGCCAAGGTCGTCGTGTTCTCGGTGACCGAAGGCGAGGACAAGCCGCTCAAGTACCCGCATATGTTCCGCGCCGCCGGCCTCGTGCTCATCAATAAGATCGACCTGTTGCCGCACGTCGATTTCGCCGTCGAGCGGGCGCTCGCCAATGTGCGATCGGTCAACCCCGCCGCGCCGGTATTGCAATTGTCGGCGCGCAGCGGCACGGGCATGGCGGCGTGGTATGATTGGCTGCACGCGGCGCGTGCGGCGGCGCGCGACGCAGCCTTCGCGTGACAGGTGCGGCCTGCAATCAGCCGACCGGCCGCGGCCGGCCGAGCCGCCCTTCCTCGATGTCGAGCGCGGCGCGGTCCCAATTCCCGGCGTTTGCCGCCGCCTCGTAGGTCGTCTGCAAAAAACTCAGCAGCGTCGCGTCCGGGTCGGCCGCGCGGCGCACCGCCTCGTACGGCAGCAGAAACTCGCCGAGCTCCTGGTTGAACTGCGCCGCCTGCGGCGCGATCGTGGCCGCGGCAAAACCCGCCGGTGCGGGATAGCAATAGGAATAAAAGGCGGCATAGTCGATATCGCCGCTGCCCGGCCAGAAACCGGCGCTCGAGACCTCGTGCGAATAAGCTTCGCGGGTCACGGCGTCCGGCAGGCGCGGCACGCCGCCAGGATGCAGCGGTGCCGGGCGGCCGGAAAACCGCGTCACCGCCAGATCAAAGCTGCCCCAAAAGAAATGAACCGGGCTGCATTTGCCGATAAACCGCGTGCGGAAGCGTTTGAAAACGCGGTCGCATTGCAACAGCGCCTGCCAGAACCGTTGCGCCGCCCCGCGGTCGTAGGCGCGCTCGGCGCGGTCCTGCGGAAACGGTGTCGCGTCGGGCAGTTCGTTGGGGCGGCTGTCGATCGCGACGGGCAGTCCGAGCGCCGCCAGCGTTTCCAGCACTTCGGCGTAAAATTCGGCGACGCTGCGCGGTGCCAGGGCGATACGCGCCTCGCCGCCGTCGCTGACGCGAAGCACAAGCGCATGCGCCACCAGGTCGAACTCAAGTTCGAAGGCGCGCCCGCCGTGCGGCACCAGGGCGGTCGTCAGCCCGCGCACCGAGACATAGAACGTCGCGTGCCATGAATGATTGACCCAAGGCGACTGCGCCAGCCGCACCTTGCCGACGATCTGCGCCCAGCGCTGCAGCGTGTCCATTGTCGGCCGCAGCGTGGAATAATCCAATTCGGGCCACACGACGCGGCAATCGATCGCAGCCATTCGCGTCTCCTCTGGTCCGCATGCCGCACGCGTTCAGATCGGGTCGAGCGGCCAGATCGGGCGGCGGACGCGGAGATAATTTTCCGCGACATAATGCGGCGCGCACAGCGCGCCGGTGTCGACGAGGACGATATCGCGTGCGATCGGCGCAAAAGCGGCGCGGAAATGCTGCATCGACTTCACGCACACCGTCGGGTAATGCGCCGGATCGATCCCCATCGACGTAAACTGGCCGAGATCGGTCGCCTGGCCGTTATTGGTGATCGCGATGATGTCGATGCCGCCGACGCGAAACACGATTGACGGGCCGAAATCGCGCTCCACGCCGCCGCCCATCGGCCCCCAGGCGATGAATCTGCCGTTCGACAGATGCGTGATTTCGCCGGCGAGCGTCAGCGGCCCGCCGCCGAGCAACGGGTCGGTCTTGCCGCCCAATGTCAGCGTCGCCGGGCCGATACCGGTGCGCATCGCCTCGGCAACCGCCGCCGGATCGCAGATCGCATGGAACGCGACGCCGTCGACCCCGGCCGCGACGAGACCGTGCAGCAGCGCCGTCGCATCGCCGTAACCGCCACCGCCCGGATTGTCGGTGTAATCGGCGATGACGAGCGGCTTGTCGCCGGCCCGCCCGGCCTTCGCACATGCCACCGCCTCGGCCACCGACAGCATCGCGACGGTCGTAAAGTCGCGCGTCCGCCAGGCATGGTCGATGAACTCATCGGCGACGCGCCGGCCGCGCTCCGCCGCATCCTCGCCGCGCGTCAGATCGACCGTCACGGTCACCGACGGCCCGACATCGCGGATGTCGGCGAGCGGGAAACCGGCGCAGACGCTCGCCACCAGCACATCGCCAGCGGCTTCCAGCCTTTCGCCGCGGGCGATCAGCTCGGCCATCGGCCCCGTCTGCGTGCGCCCCCAGTCGAGGCCGTGCAGCATCGGCCGCCGCGCGATCAGCGTCCGCGGCCGGATCTCGCCGCGCATCGCGCGTTCGAGGAGCGCCGCGCCCTGCCAGGCGCGCTCGTACATGTCGATATGCGGGTAGGTGCGAAATGCGATCAGCGCATTTGCATGCTCCGCCATCAGCGGCGTGACGTTGGCGTGCAGGTCCAAGGTCACGACGATCGGTACGTCGGCACCGAGCAGCGCCCGCAACCGCGCCAACAGCTCGCCCTCGCCGTCTTCGTACGATTGGACGACCATCGCGCCATGCAGGTGCAGCAGGACGCCATCGATCGGGCCCTGGTGGCGCGCCGCGTCGAGCAGCATGCCAGCGATCGTCTCGAAGGCGTCGTCGGTCACGATACCGGACGGGTTGGCGTTGGCCGACACCGGATGAACGAGCGTCCAGCCGTGTTTGTCGGCCGCCTCGAACGTCGCGCCCATCGCCGAACGCGTGTTGCGGAAGGCGGCCGGGATCTCGTTGCCAAGGTGGAAGTCGCGTCGCCGCCATGTCGCCAGGTCGGTTTTCTGGACGCTGAACGTGTTGGTTTCGTGCATGAACCGGCCGGTCAGAACGCGCGCCACCGCACGCCTCCTACGCGTCGCGCGAGGCGAGGCGCGCCCCTTCGACGAGCGCTCTCAGCTTCGCCCATACGAGATCGGGGTGAACCCGGCCGCCGAGGCCGCAATCGGTACCGGCGACGACGTTTTCGCTGCCGGCGATGCGGACAAAGCGCCGGATCCGATCGGCCACGAGCTGCGGGTGCTCGACGAGGTTCGTCGCATGGCTGACGACACCCGGCATCAGCATCTTGCCGGCCGGCAATTTTGCCTCTTCCCAAATGCGCCATTCGTGCTCGTGGCGCACATTGGCGGCCTCGAACGAATAGGTCTGCGCCTTTACCTGCAGGATCAGGTCGATGATGTGTTCTAATGGCAGGTCGTGGGTGTGCGGGCCGTGCCAGCTGCCCCAGCACAAATGGTAGCGGACCTTTTCTTCCGGGATGCCGGCGAGCGCGTGGTTGACCGCCGCGATGCGCAGCTGCGCAAATCTGCGGTAGTCGGCGACCGACGGCTCCGGCTTCAGCATGTCCCACCAATCGGGCAGGCCCGGATCGTCGATCTGCAGCACAAAGCCGGCCGCGACGACGGCGCGGTATTCCTCGGCCATCGCGTCGGCCAGCGCAAACAGGAATTCCTCTTCCGTCTTGTAATATTCGTTGAAGATGAAATGGTCCAGCCAGCCCGGCGCGATCAGCGGAATGAAGGCTTCCTCGACCGTCGCTCCGGACCGCTCGATCGCCGCCTTGAACGTGTCGATCTGGCGACGCACTGCCGCCGGTCCGCGCGAAGCGACGGGGCCGCGCGCGACGACCTTCTCGGTGATCGGCGGCACCGGCGTCTCGCCCGGCACCAGAAACATCGTGCCGGCGCGGTCGCAGGCGTCGTAGAAATCACGAAATTCGTCGCGTTCCCGCGTCGAATGTCGGGTCGTCGGCGGCTCGCCAGGGGCCAAGGGCCGCGCCTCGACGCCGGTGAAATGCGCCGCGTAGTGGGCATGCGTGCGCGCCGTCCAGAACTCGCCGTCGCCAATGCAATCGACGCCGATCTCGACCTGCCGCTTGACAATCTCCGCCACCGCCGGGATGGCGCGGGCGGCGAGCGCCTGCGGATCGGTGATCTCGGCGTTGGCTAGCTGCGCCGGCATCGCCTCCCAGCCCTTGGGCGGCGGCAGCCGGCCGACATGCGAGGTTCTGATCCTGTCCGTGCTCCGCAGCATTTCCGCCTCCCCGACCACCGTTGCGCCACGTTAGAGCATGCCGCGCGGCCTCGGCAATCGCTCCCTAACCCGGGCCGCTGGGTAAGAACGGCGGCACCTCCTATATAGGAGGCATGACATCCACACCGACTTTTGCCACCCGGCCGAGCTTTCTCGGCATCGACCGGGATGACCGCGCGGCGGCGATCTGCGTCGCCGGCATCCCCTATGATCTCGGCACCTCGAACCGTCCCGGTGCCCGCTTCGGTCCGCAGGCGATCCGCCAGGCGAGCCGCATGCTCGTTGACGGCGACCATCCGATCGCCGGCATTGCGCCGGCCGAATGCGACATCGCCGACATCGGCGACTTCCGCATCGCGCATGGCGACATCCAGGCGACCCTTGCGACGATCGAGGAACAGGCGCGGGGCCTCGATCACCTTGTCGCGCTCGGCGGCGACCATACCGTGACGCTGCCACTGCTGCGCGCATTGCGGGCCCGGATCGGGCAGCCGCTCGCGCTCGTGCATTTCGACGCGCATGTCGATACCTGGCCCGAGAGCTTCGGCCAGCGGTGGGGCCATGGCTCGCCGTTCTACCATGCGATTACCGAGGGGCTGATCGACCCGCATCGCACGGTGCAGGTCGGCATCCGTTCGCCGATGGAGCGGGCGGTGCGCGACTGGACGGTGGGACAAGGGGTCACGATCCTCCACGCCGAAAGCGTGCACGAACAGGGGCCGGGCACCGCGGTCGAGCGTATCCGCGCCGCCCTCGGCGACGGGCCGGCCTATCTGACCTTCGACATCGACGCGCTCGATCCCGCTTTTGCGCCCGGCACCGGCACGCCGGAAATCGGCGGCCTGTTCAGCTGGCAGGCGCAGGCGATCCTGCGCCGGCTCGGTGGGCTCGATTTCCGCGGCATGGATGTCGTCGAGGTCAGCCCGCCTTACGATCACGCTGAGATCACGGCGCTGGCTGCGGCGACACTGGTCTGGGAATATCTGGCCGTGCTCGCACCGCGGCCGCCTTTGGAAACAGCTCGATGCAAGCACACGACTTGATGACGACCGATGTCGTCACGGCGTCGCCGGAGACGCCGGTGCGCGACATCGCGCGGCTCCTGCTGGAGCATCGGATCAGCGCCGTCCCGGTCGTCGATGCGAGCGGCATCGTCGTCGGCATGGTCAGCGAAGGCGACCTGATCGGCCGCAGCGAAGACGAGCGCACGGCGCGGCGCGACTGGTGGCTGGCGCTCCTCGCCGAAGGCGGGCAGCTCAATCCCGATTTCCTCGCCAGCCTGCGCAATGACAGCCGCACCGTGCGCGACGTGATGACCGCGCCGGTCATCCGCGTCACCGCGGCGACCGAAATGGCCGAGATCGCCGCGGTCCTGTCGCAGTACCACATCAAGCGGGTGCCGGTCGTAAGCGACGGCAAACTGGTCGGCATTGTCAGCCGCGCCGATCTGCTGCGCGGCATCACGCGGAACGAAGCGGGGCGTGCCGCGCCGGAGCACGGGGCGCGGTCGCACGGCCTGATTACGGAGGCAGTGGCGAGCCTCGATCACCGGTTTTTCGGGAATCGCAGCGACGCCGCTGCCGCGCAAACGACACCGCCCGAGCCGGCGGGTGCGAGCGGTCTTGATGTCGCCGATTTCCGCTCGCTGGTCAGCGGTTTTGAGCGGCACCGAGCCGCGGCCGCGGTTGAAGCGCGCCATGCCGCCGAGGCGCGGCGCAGCGAGCAGGTCAAGCAGTTGATCGACGAGCATGTGCGCGATCGCGACTGGAACGCGCTGCTGCACCAGGCGCGCGAGGCGGCCGAGCGCGGCGACCGGGAGTTCATGCTGCTGCGCTTCCCGAGCGATCTGTGCACCGACGGCGGCCGGGCGATCAATTCGGCGCTGCCGCAATGGCCGCAGAGCCTGCGCGGCGAAGCTGCCGAAATCTACGTTCGCTGGGAGAATGAATTGAAGCCGCACGGCTTTCACCTGGTCGCGCGGGTGCTCGATTTTCCACGCGGCATGCCGGGCGATATCGGCCTCTTTCTCGGTTGGGGCGAATAGAGAATGCCGGCTGCGCCGAGCGATCTACCCGGCCCCGCTCACCCTGTTCTCGATCAAACTCGGCCAACTCGGCGCCGATTGCGCCTGTCTGCACGCCCGCCGACCCCGATGCTAGCGACGCCCGGCCACGACGGCTAAGCTCGCAGCGGCACGAGGAGGGCGGCATGAAGCTCGGCGTTCTGCAATTCTTCAGCTGGCCCGAGCGGCGTACCGCGCTGGCCCAGGTCTACGAGCGCGCCTTGCAGCGCATCGAGATCATGGATCAGGTCGGCTTCGACGCGGTGTGGCTGGCCGAGCACCATTTCAGCAGCTTCAGCGTCTGCCCGTCGGTGCACATGGTCGGCGTGCTGGCGGCCGCCCGCACCAAGCGCCTGCGCATCGGCACCGGCGTGTCGCTGGCGCCGTTCTATCACCCGCTGCGGCTCGCCGAAGAAGTGGCATTGCTCGACGTGCTCTCGGGCGGCCGCGTCAACTGGGGCGCCGGGCGCGGTTTCGCCCGCGTCGAGTTCGAAAATTTCGGCGTGCCGCCGGAAGAAAGTACGGCGCGGTTTCACGAAGCGGTCGAGATCGTGTTGCGCGCCTGGACCGATGAGCGCCTCGTCTATGCGGGCGCACATTACCGCTTCGACGGCGTCGAGGTGTTGCCGAAGCCGTTGCAGCAGCCCCATCCGCCGGTGTGGATGGCCGCAACCTCCGACCCGGCGATCGAATGGGCCGCCGGGCGCGGCTTTTCGATCCTGCTCGACCCGCATGCGGCGCATCGCGACATCGGCCGCAAGCGCCGCCTTTACGCCGAGCGCCTCTCGGCGGCCGGGTTTTCGCCCGCGGCGCGCGATCTGCCGGTGGCCCGCCTGCTGGCCCTCGGCAAGACGAGCGCCGAGGCGGCGGCGGTGGCAAAGAATGGCGCGCAATGGATCGTCGATTCCTATTTCGGCGCACAGCACCGCCCGGTCGGCATTGCCGATCCGAATTCGTCGGACCGTGACCCGGTGCGGCGCTACCTCGATGAGGTGATCCTGCACGGCACACCGGCCGCGGTTCTTCAGCAGATCCTTCAGCTGCGCGAAGAGATCGGCCTCGATTATCTGTTGTGTGCCCCCCTCAGCCACGAAACGTTTCTGATGCTGACCGAAAAGATCTTACCCCATCTCCCATAAAAAAGAGATCTGCGGTGCATTGCGGGCACGGTAATTAAGCTGGCACGTGACGTCGGAACGACGCCTTGCATCCCCTTGTTTTTCATTTGACCAATCGAGCGATTCTTGATGGGAGCGAGAGATGGAGAGGGTAAACCCCATGACCGACCGACCGCTCACGACCGAACCGCTGGCGGAGCGTCCCGTCGGCGCCGCGCCGGTCGGCGAGCGTCCGGTTGAAACCGATGAGACCGATCGGCTGATCTCCTCCGAGAAGGTGGAGGATACGACGGTGTACAACCGCGACGGCGACAAGCTCGGCGTCGTGCGCAATCTGATGATCGACAAATACACCGGCAAGGTCGAATACGCGGTCATGTCGTTCGGCGGCTTTCTCGGCATCGGCGACAGCTACAGCCCGCTCCCGTGGCGGGCGCTGACCTACGATACGCGCATGGGCGGCTATGTCGTCGACGCCGACCGCAGCCGGCTGGAGCGCGCGCCGCGCTTCACGCCCAGCAGCGAGCCAGACTGGGCCGATGCGGGCTACCGCTCGCGGGTCGACGAATATTGGATCCCGCCGCTTTAATCGCCGGGACATCGCCCCGGATGCAGCGGCCGCCTCGTGCGGCCGCTGTCGTTTTGCAACGGGGTCCAACGGCAATGCGTTGAAGTTTCACGAGGCTGGCGCCGCGAAGCCGAGATAGGGTTCCGCCGATCGCCAACAGCGTCGCGAGAGACCATCAAGATCGCCGCAATCGGCGCGATCCCGTTGTCGTGCAGGGTTGATCCGTCCTATGCCGGCGCCGCCGGCGTGGTGGGTGGCCGGATCAAGTCCGGCCACAGATTACTTTAAAAATTCAGCGCGTAAATAGCAGTCAAATTGAAACCGCTTCAGCGGGCGGGGGCCGCGGCCTGCCGGCTCGCGTAACTGCGGATCTCGTCAAGACTTTCGCTCGCACGCTTGTGCAGGATCTCGGCAGCGTCGGTCCCCGCCTTCGTCGCAATCGTCGCGATCTCGCGGCTGTGGCTGACGCCTTTTTCCAACATTTGCTTGACGTATTCGGTATTTTTGGCGATGCGGTCTTCGGTGGAGGTCGGCTGCGCCAGATCGCGCAACAGCGCCGAGAGCCCCTCGAACGTTTCGCGGGTCAATTCCATCTGGCGGCGCGCCAGCGCATTGACGCCGTCGACGGCTGCTTGGTTGGCCTGGCTCAGCGCCTCGATGTTGCGGCGCTGCGCCGCCCAGACCGCCTCGACATCGAGCGGTCGAAAGCGAAAGTCGGCGAACATTTTGGTTACGTCGAAATCGAACGGGTTGGGACGAGCATCAGCCATGGTTGGAATTCCGGATTGAGGTGTAGCCAAATTTGTGCGGTGCACAAATGCCTATATCATAGGCGCAGCGTGCGTCGTCAAGGTGTTTTTGCACCGCAGCAATTCGCGCGATGGGCGTCACGCCTCGGCAGTCGCGGGCCGGCGCGGCGGTGGCCGGCGGGTACGAGCAAGCCAGCGCTCGATGCCGCGCAGCCGCCGGTCGAGCGACGCCATCGTCGGCGCCAGATCGGGTGAGTCGTCGCGCAGCCAGACGCGCAGCGTGGCGAGATATGTCGCCGCCGTCAGCTTGACCGCTACGGCACCGCCCAGCCCGGCAACGGGAATCCCGGATGCCTCCAGCATCCAGGCGATCGAGCGCAGCAGCCGCGCAGCAACCGCTAGCGCCGCGCATGGCTCGCTCGGCAACTCGCGGCCGAGCACGAGCAAGGCGTCGCGATAGGGCAACAGCGCGTCAAATCGCCGCATGATTAGATCGAATATCCGGTCGCGCGGCCGTTCATCAGCTTCCGCTTCCGGCGGCGCCGCCAGCACCGCCTCGTCGATCCGCCGGAAAAATGCCATCAGGATCGCCGGGCGCGAGCCGAAATTGCGATAGACAGCGAGGATCGGCAGTTCCGCTTCGGCCGCGACGGCCGCCAGTGACAACCGGCGCCAACCCTGTTCGGCGATAAGCCGCAGCGCAGCGTCAATGATGCGGTTGCGCTCGTCCGGCGGTTGCACCGTTGAGGCAGTCCCTGGCGCGCGGCGCGGCGCGGCACGGCCCTTTGCCATGCGCTACCCCGCCAGTTCCTGCGAACGCCGGGTTGCCGCGGCGACGGCGCGATCGATCAATTCCGGCAAGCCGCCCGCCGCCATCAGCACGTCGAGGGCCGCACGCGTCGTACCGCCAGGGCTCGTCACGTTCTCGCGCAGCCGCGCCGGCGGCTCAGGCGAGCGCAGCGCCAACTCGCCGGCGCCGGCGACCGTCGCTCGCGCCAGCTGGAGCGCCAGACCCGCCGGCAGGCCGACGCGCTCGCCGGCCGCGGCCAGCGCCTCGATCAGCAGGAACACGTAGGCGGGGCCGCTGCCCGACACTGCGGTCACCGCATCCATCAACGCTTCGTCGGCAATCCAGGCGCTGTCGCCGATCGCGGCAAGCAGCGCATCACATAGTCGCCGCTGACTGCCGGTCACATGGTGGTTGGCGCAGGCGACGGTGATCGCGCGGCCGATCGCAGCCGGCGTGTTGGGCATGCAGCGCGCGATTGCCGCCGCCTCGCCGATACAGCGCGCGATCCGGCCGATCGTCGTGCCCGCGGCGATCGAGACAAACAGCGCCTTGCCCGGCGCAAAGCGTCGATACGCCGGCAGCACGTCGTCAATGACCTGCGGTTTGACGGCAAAGACGACCGCCGCGGGTTCGATCGCAGCCGGCAATCCCGCGGCGTCACGATGCCAGGTGACGGACGCCGTATCCGCCGTCGCGGCGGCCAGGCCGGCCGGCTCGACCACGTGAAAGTGCGAAGCGGCGCCGCGCGCCAGCCAGCCGCGCAACATCGAGCCACCCATTTGGCCGCAGCCGACGAGGACAACGGTGCCGGCCTCCGGCCGATCCGCCATTGGTGCATTCATCCAGGCAAAGGTGTCATCGCGCACGCGGCTGCGCAATCCCGTTCGCGACGGTGCAGATGACGGCTTGACATTCGATGCAATATCGATATATCGTATATCCGTTATATCTAAATCCTATCGGAGAAAGCCTCGATGAACGACCAAACTCCCCGCATCGCCGGTTACCACGCGCACGTCTATTACGATGCCGGCAGCCGTGCGGCCGCCGAGCAGCTGGCCGACGCGGTCACCGACATGTTTGCCGTCGAACTCGGCGGATTTTTCGACGAGCCGATCGGCCCGCATCCCGTCGCAAACTTGCAGATCATCTTCTCGACAGCGCAATTCGCGTCGGTGGTGCCGTGGCTGATGCTGAACCGCCGCGGCCTCAACGTGCTGATCCACCCGCTGACGGACGACTCGGTGCGCGATCACGACACCGACGGCGCGTGGCTCGGCACACCGGTGCCGTTGAAGCTTCATGTCCTCAGCCGGGACTACCGTCCCGAGCTGTTGCCGTTAGCTTGAATGGAGGAATCCGCATGATGGAACATCGATACGGCCATCGCCACGCGCATGGCATGTTCAGCATGGGCGGCGGCCGCTTCGGCGGCCATCGCCACGGCGGCGGGCGCGGCGGCCGTCTCGGCCGGTTTTTTGACCATGGCGATCTGCGTTACGTGCTGCTCGGCCTCATCGCCGAGCGGCCGCGCCACGGCTACGAGCTGATCAAGGCGATCGAAGAGAAATTCGGCGGCATGTACAGCCCCAGCCCCGGCGTCGTCTACCCGACGCTGACCCTGCTCGAAGAGCTTGGCTATATCCGGCCGGACAGCACCGAGGGTCCGCGTAAACAGTTCGTCGTGACCCCGGAGGGGACGGCATTCCTTGCCGCCAACCGCGCGGTCGTCGACCAGATCTTCGCGCGCATGGCAGAGATCGGCCGGCTCTATGCCGGCGGCCCGGCGCCGGAAATACGCCGTGCGATGCACAATCTGGAAGCCGCGCTGACGATCCGCCTCGGGCGCGGCCCGCTGAGCGCCGAGCAGGTACGCGCTGTTACGACCATTCTGGACCGGACCGCGAGCGAAATCGAGCAGAGCTGACCCGGCATAACGCGAATGCAGCCGCAAACGCCGCGATTACGGCGCCCGGCGGCGGCTGGTTCGCTGCCGGTCAGGCCTCGCCGATCGGTTCGATCATCGCCGCTTCCATTGCCTGATCCGGCGGCTTGCCGCCCCAGATCACGAGCTGGAATGCCGGGTAGAACCGCTCGCACTCGGTCAGCGCGATATCGACGAGATCCTCGACCTGCTCCGAACTTGCCGTGCCGATACCGCGGAGCAGCACCGCATAGCGAAAGGCCGGCGACGCTTCGCCGGCCGCCAGATCGAAATGGCCGAGCCACAACCGCTCGTTCGCCAGCGCCAGCAATTCATAGAGCGGTCCGCGCCGGCGCTTCGGCACCTTCATATCGAAGCCGCACGAAAAATGCAGCGCGCTCAGCTCCTCCTGCCACAAAAAGTACAGCCGGTAATCGCACCAGCGGCCGGAAATCTCGACGATCATCTCTTCCTCGCTGGCGCGGTCGTGCGCCCATTCATTGGCGAGGACGATCTCCTCGACGAGATCGATCGGGTTGCCGGTGGGAGAATGAACTTCGACCAGGGACACAGAGGTCATCGCGCCCTCCTAGAGGCGACGGAACGTGGCAATGACGGCAGATCTGGCGGCTTTTGATCGGGCGTGGTCCTCCCGGCTGTGGAAAACGGCGAAAATGTCTCCTCCGGCGCTACGCTGCCAAAGCATGGCGGTCGTGGCAAGACTAGATTTAGCGTATCGGCGCTTTTTCCGATCAGGTAATTGAGGGTGCAGGCGTCTGCCGACCGCCCTCTTCTAGCACCGAGAGCCGCGCCTCGAGCGCCTCGATCCGGCGCGTCAGCACCTCCTGCTCGTCGCGCGCCTTGGCCGCCATCGCCTTCGCCGCCTCGAACTCCTCGCGGCTGACCAGATCCATGCCGGCCAGAACACGCTCGAGCTGGTCGCGAAACCGCGCCTCGATCTCGCCGCGCACGCCGGTCAACGCCCCGACCGCGCCCGAGGCGACGCGCGTCACGTCATCGAAAAAGCGGTTCTGGCTCTGCATGCGACAACCTCTTTGCTTTCGGAGCCGATGGCGCAACGGCAGATATGGGGCCGCAAGGCGATGGACGCAAATCGCCGCGCGGTCATCCGATCGGCCGGTTCGCGGCCAGCGGCCGCGGCGTTTTCGGCTTGCGAATCGTAAACTTCAGCACGCCGTCGTCACGCGTCTGCGATACCAATTCAAGCCCTGCATGGTGGCAGTAATACGGGATGTCGACGGCCGATGCCGGATCGGTCGCGAGCACGGTCAACGTGCCGCCCGGCTCGATGCCGCGCATCGCTCTGGCCGTCCGCAGCACCGGTTCGGGGCACATCAGCCCGCGCGCGTCGAGCAGTTCCGGCAATTTCCGCAAGCTACTCCGCAGCCGCTCGTTTGTCGTCGCGGCGCGCCTCGTGCTGGTCGATCGCCCGCTGGATCGCGGCGGCGGCCTGGCCGGTGAAATCGACATGATGGCTCGTCGCAAAATCATAGCTGCCGCGCAACAGGTCGCGACTGTGCTGGAAATGCGGGTGCACGAAGCGCGCCATCAGCTCGTAATGCCGTTTTGTCGCCTCCCAATCGGCCCAGTTCTGCGCCAGTTCGCAGATGACGCCGAACCCGCCCGACGCCTTCATCAAGCGTTCGATATAGGCAATCGCATCGTCGGGCGTGCCGATGCAGGCCGTCCCGGTGTCGATGAGCCAGTCGATCGGCTTGTCGATCTCGGCCGGGATGATCGGGAAAGTCGCGACATTGCGGAAATAATCGGCGAATGCCTGCATGCCGAACTCGACGTTCTTCCGCGCCTGCTCGCGAGTTTCGGCGACGTGGAAAAAGCCGACGACGCGCCAATCCTTGCGGTCGGGCGCATGACCGTGCGCGCGCGCCGTCTCTTCATAGAGGTTCCAGTTGGCCGTATGGCGTTCCATCTGCGCCGGCGCGGTGCCGCCGATCGACAGCATGCCGACGCCATGCTTGCCGGCCAGCACGCCGCCGGAGGGCGAGCGCGCCGCCGCGACCGCCAGCTCCATATGCGGCTGCGTGTAGGACCGCAGCTGCAATTGCGCTTCGGTCAGGTTGAACCAATCGGTCTTTTTGTTGACCGTCTCACCGTTGAGCAGCCGGACGACGACCTCGAAGGATTCGTCCATCATCTCGCGCTGCTTCAAGGGATCGATGCCGATCTTCAATGCGTCGTGCACGAGCGCGCCCGGCCCGACGCCGAACATCGCTCGGCCGCGCGTCATGTGGTCGAGCTGCACCATGCGGTCGGCCAGCATGAACGGGTTGTGGTAGGGCAGCGACACGACGCCGGTGCCGAGCCGGATGTGGCGGGTGCGCTGGGCCGCCGCGGCGATGAACATCTCGGGGCAGGCGATCAGCTCGAAACCGCCCGAATGATGCTCGCCGATCCACGCCTCCTGATAATTGAGCCGATCGAGGTGCTCCAGCAGTTCGAGATCGCGCTCGATCGACAGCGTCGGGTTTTCGTCGTGATTGTGGAACGGCGCCAGGAAGATGCCGCTTCGCAGATAAGGTTGGCTCATGGTCCGCCTCGCAGCCGGGAGATGCGCGTCTGCAGCCAATGTCGCGATTACCGGCGGCGGCGGCAAGCGATTTCCCGGCAAGGCTGCCGCGCCGGCGATCCACCCTCTTCGGCTCCGCCGGAATTTCAGGCCGGCTTGCGTCAGGTCTGGAAGCGGGCGGCGATGTGAGCATAGAGCGCACGCAGCGCCTGCGCTTCGGCGCCCTCGGGACGCCCGGGGCGGGCGCGCGTGTTCCATGCCATCAGGTCGAGATGCGCCCACGGAATGCCGGGCTCGACAAATTCCTGCAGATAGAGCGCGGCGGTTATTGCGCCCGCATGCGGCCCGTCCGACACGTTGTTGAGATCGGCGATCTTGCTGTCGAGCAGCCGGCGATAGGGCCGCCACAGCGGCATGCGCCAGAGCGGATCGTCTTCCGTCGCGCCGGCTGTGATGATCGCGGCCGCCTGGTCGTCGTCATTGCAGAACAGCGCCGCCAGCTCCGGGCCGACCGCGACCCGCGCCGCCCCGGTGAGGGTCGCGGCATCGATGACGAGGGACGGCTTCTCCTGCGACGCCTCCGCCAGCGCGTCGCACAGAATGAGCCGGCCTTCGGCATCGGTGTTGCCGATCTCGACGGTCAGCCCCTTGCGCGTCTTGACGACATCGAGCGGCCGCATCGCGTTGCCGGCGACCGAATTCTCGACCATCGGCAGCAGCACGCGCAGGCGCACCGGCAGACCGGCCGCCATGACCGCCTGCGCCAGCCCGAGCATGATCGCCGCGCCGCCCATGTCCTTCTTCATCATCTTCATGCCGGAGGGCTGCTTTAGATCGAGGCCGCCCGTATCAAAGCACACGCCCTTGCCAACGAGCGTCACCTTTGGCGCCCGCTCGTCGCCCCAGACGATGTCGACGAGCCGCGGCGGCCGCGTGCTGGCCCGTCCGACCGCATGGATCGTCGGATAGTTCTCGGCGAGCAGAGCCTCGCCGGCGATTGTCCGATGATAGGCGCCGAACCGCTCGGCGACCGCGGTCGCGGCATCGGCCAGCTCCGCCGGCCCCATGTCGGAGGCCGGCGTGTTGATCAGGTCGCGCGCAAGGAATGCCGCCGCGGCGAGCCGCTCGACGCAACCGCGATCAGCGCCGTCCGGCCAAACCAGCTCGGCGCCGCCGGCGTCTTTCGGCGCGTTGCGATAGCGGCCGAAGGCATAGGTGCCGAGCGCCCAGCCGAGCGCAACCCGGGTCGCATCGCCGCCCTCCGGCAGCCTCTCGACGCGGTACGTTCCGCGCGGCAAGATTTCGGACAGCCCGGCAAATGCCCACATCGCCGGCTCGCCGTCGCCCCCGCCGACCAATACCCGGCCGAGCCGGCCCGCGCCGTCGGGCAGAAAGGCGAGCTTGCCGGCCTCGCCGGTAAACCCGGTCGCCGCCGCCCAGTCGCGCTCCATTGCCGGCGCCGCCTCGCGCCACGCCGCCAGCCGCGCCTTCCCGACCGGTACGAGCGGCACAGCGCAGCCGGCATCATCGGTCAGCGAGAAGCCCATCGGTGTTCTCCACTCCGCGCCTCAATGCCGCACTATAGCAGACCGCCGCCGGCGTGCGACGATGCCGCCGTGCCCGAAACATCACGGCGGCTGTTTCAGCTAGGCTTGCCGCAGCGATCATTCGCGGAGGTTTTCATGCTCAGCACGTCTGCCCTGGCCGAAACGGCAGCGCTCGTCGGCGACCCGGCGCGCGCCGGTATGCTGCTGGCGCTGATGGACGGACGCGCACTGACGGCAGGCGAATTGGCGCGTGTCGCCGGCATCACGCCGCAAACGGCGAGCGGGCATCTGGCGCGGCTGGCGGCGGCCGGCCTCCTCGCGATGCAGCGCCAGGGCCGGCACCATTATCACCGGCTCGCCTCGCCGGCGGTCGCGCAGATGCTCGAAAGCATCATCGAGGTGTCCGCGAACGAACGCAGCGCCGCGCGCCGTGCCGTCGTGACCGGGCCGCGAGACAAGGCGATGCGCGCCGCCCGCACCTGCTGGGACCATCTCGCGGGCGAACTCGGCGTCGCTCTCGCCGACGGCCTCGTCGCGCACGGTTATCTCGAGTTGTCGCCGGAGGGGGGTGCGATGACCGAGGCCGGTGCGCTGTTCTGCGTCGAGTTCGGCCTCGACCTTGCGGCGCTGCCGCGCGCCGATGGCGGGCGGACCTTCTGCCGGCCGTGTCTCGATTGGAGCGAGCGGCGGCTGCATATCGGCGGTCGGCTCGGCGCGGCGCTCGCCGAACGTTGTTTCGCGCTCGGCTGGATCCACCGCTGTGACGGCTCGCGCGCCGTCGGCGTGACGCCCGCCGGCGTGCGCGGCTTTCGCGACGCTTTCGGCATTCGCGCATAACCGGCCGGCGATCCGGCGTCATGAGCTGGGGGTTGGTGGGCGCGGCCGCGCTTGGCGCCGCACTTGGCGGCTTTATCCAAGGCCTGTCCGGCTTCGCGTTCGGCCTGGTGGCGCTTGGCGTGTGGGCCTGGGTCATCGACCCGCGGATTGCCGGACCGCTGGTGGTCTTCGGGTCGATTGTCGGCCAGCTCCTCGCCTTTGGCCCGATGCGCCGCGGCTTCGAACCGCGCCGACTCCTTCCCTTCCTCCTCGGCGGCATTCTCGGGGTGCCGCTTGGTGTTGCGCTGTTGCGCCGTATCGATCCGCTCGGCTTCAAGCTCGCGGTCGGCATCATCCTTCTGTTGTGGTGTCCGGTCATGCTGCTGGTGCGCGAGCTGCCGCGGATCGTGGGCGGCGGACGGTGGGCCGACGGTGCCGCGGGGTGGGTCGGCGGCGTCATGGGCGGACTGGGCGGGCTGAACGGGCCGGCACCTGTTTTGTGGTGCGTGCTGCGCGGCTGGGAACGCGATACGCAACGCGGCGTCGTCCAGCCCTACGTCCTTGTGCTGCAGGGCGTGACGATGGCGGCGTACATCGCGACCGGCACGATCAGCGGCGCTACCGTTCGGCTGTTTGCGGTCGTCGCGCCGGCCTTGGTGATCCCGAGTCTGATCGGGGTGCGGCTTTATGACAGATTCGACGGTATCTGGTTCCGCCGCCTGGTCTTGTTGCTGCTGACCGTCTCGGGCCTGGCGCTGACCGGATCGAGCCTGCTGCAGCTCCTGTGACCCTGCCCAATCTGCGGAACCATCCGACGGCTGAAAGCGTGTAGGATGGGCTGCGGGCCGCCGCCCGCCCAATCTTGCGGTATGGGGCCATGGACACAGCACTTCCGGTCTCCTCCGAGCCGCCCGCCGCCGGCGACGCTGCCGCGCCCGCGCGGTTGCAGCTCCATATTCCGCCGCACCACCCGGCGCCGGGCGAAAACCCCGATTTCAGCTATGTCCGGCGCTACGAGGCCGGCGTCACCGAACGCCCGACTATCGATGTTCCGGCGCAGCAGACGCACGATCTGGCTTACCACCTGATCCGCGTCCTCGACGACGACGGCGCGCCGCTCGGCCCCTGGGACCCCAAGCTCGACCCCGAGACGCTGCGCCGCGGCTTGCGCGCGATGATGCTGACCCGCGCCTTCGACGACCGCATGTTCCGCGTCCAGCGCCAGGGCAAGATCACCTTTTACATGAAATGCACCGGCGAGGAGGCGATCGGCGTCGCGCAGGCGTTTGCGCTGGCGCCGGACGACATGGCGTTTCCCTATTACCGCCAGCAGGGCCTGTTGATCGCGCGCGGCTGGCCACTCGTCGATCTGATGTGCCAATGTTATTCCAATGCGCGCGACCGGCTGAAGGGGCGCCAACTGCCGGTGCTCTACTCGGCCCGGGATGCGGCGTTTTTCTCGCTCGCCGGCAATCTCGGCTGCCAGTTCCCGCAGGCGGTCGGTTGGGCCATGGCCTCGGCCAGCAAGCGCGACCACCGCATCGCGGTCAGCTGGATC
>Ga0335074_10004646_pt1 | contig 18934 bp, 17 predicted proteins | sample Lox_Sample_23_FD_206715 | JGI IMG/M metagenome (GOLD analysis project Ga0335074, IMG submission 206715) | Soil microbial communities from Loxahatchee National Wildlife Refuge, Florida, United States - Lox_Sample_2.3 | ecosystem: Environmental > Terrestrial > Soil > Wetlands | place: USA... | reverse complement strand
GACCGTAACGCTCGATCTGCGCCGCGCCAAGCCTGGAAGCTATGTTCTCCTCACCGAACTAAGCGGACAGGATGACTGGTACTCCTACCCGCTCAGGATTCAGTGATTCCAAACGACGCTAAACTCAAACAGCCGCGTCATATGACGCCCCCGTAAAGCGGTGTCGATCGATCCTCGCCGAGCGACTCGCCGATATCGCCCGCTGGTGCTTGGGATAGCGTCGGGGCGATCGCAGGAGCAGAGCCCGTTTATAGCGAGTCAGACAAAACGGACGCAAAGACGCTTAGATTACTCCACGATTGTGGTGGCTGAATTGGGAGGTACACATGCTTCGAAGGAATCAGCTATCGCTGCGAAGTTGGCGATTCGGCTGAAGGGAATCATTCTTGGATTGTCACTGACGATCGGGAAACGCGAAACCAGCAGATGTTGCACGGCGCCAAGAGATAATTTTGATTTCAACAGGTGCTCGCGATGTCGTTCTTTGGTCAAAGCTCGTTCATAGGCTCGAACCAACATCGCGTTGTACCGAGCAAACCGACGGGCGTCGGTATCAACAAGTGCAAGGTCGATGAAGTTGTTTTTACACTGAATATTCCAGATCACACCATCGCGCACGCTGACCACATCAAACTCATGTCGATTGATGCGCGTAATATCTTGCACGCTGAAGCCTTGTCGCATGAGTTCGTTTGCTACTGCTTCTTCGAAAATGAACCCTGCTCGAATTTGATAGAGCTTCTGGCGGTCGAGACATTGAGCTCGCCAGTAATAGAGGAAGCGGCTCAATAACGTGACAGTGGACCTGTAGACATCATCGATCAGGACGAATGGGGCATACGTCGACAGGCAGGCCATGTAGCCGTGCGCAGAGTGAACGAGAGCGGATCGCAGGAGTTGCGATGCGCCCAGTTCGTTCGCGAGAACGGCAAAGTCAGTCGGGCGTATGGCCACCCAGAAATCGCGGTCGACAAAATCCGTTGACAATCGGCGCACCAGAGCGGCGGCTGGCGCGAAGTCAGTGTCCGCGAGCTCGAACTCGGCGTAGACTGCCTCGATGGCCAGGATGTCATTGCGAAGTTCGGCAGCGGAGAACAACCGGTCCAGCCCCAGCGGCTCCCTCGTTTTCAGTATCTCCGCGCCCTTTTCCGTGATTGGGATGTCCGTAATTCGCGCCCGTTCGGGCTCGAGATAGAGGTTGTCGAGCATAGCGATCTCGCTCGACGCGCTCTCGGGAAGCCCTAGCTTGGCACGGGCCAATTTCACAAGAAGTGCATTTTGTGCGCCCATCATTTGGACTGCACTTAGCTCGATGATGGGCAGAAAGATGTTGAGAGTATCAAGCGGCGCAACGCGTTGTTGCCCTCGGCACGCGTTGGGAAGGATATGGAGCAGACCTACGAAGTGGCGTCTCCGCGACTGAAAGTATCCCATCATTGTGCCGACGGTACGAAAGCCTGCAGCTGCATCCATGAACCCATGGCTGGCAAACGCTACTGCAATTGACATCCCCTGGATTAGCAGGTTGCTGAAGCGGTTCCGAAATTTCTCGCCGAACCGCCGTTTCACCCGCTCAAGCACCGTGACAAGATGGCTCGAGACGATTCGCGATCGAACGAGCGGGAGCGAGATCAAGTCCTTCCCGAAATACTCGTCATCCCATTCAACCGTGATCAAATTGATGCACTCTTCGATCGCGCGCAGCATATCGAACCACGCGTAGGTAGCTGAGAGCGGCTCATAAGGAGCGAGTGCTTCCGCAATCTGTTGCTCCTGGCGTGCTATGCGGCCCACGAGCACCTCTTCGGTTGCGGATGCAGTCAAGATCTCTTCAGCCCCGTCCATGAATCAACGTGTCCTCAGGTTATTTCGCATCGCTTGTCCATGCTCCGCAAAGGTCTTCGAACCGATCGAGGGATGCAGCTCTTGCGCAGTGCTGTATGACGCCCGCAGGAGGTCAACCCCGCCTCCTACGCTTGGCGTCGCGACGTGGAACAGGACACAACATATTCTGATGTCATCAACTGAGCGAAGGTAAGGTCTCTGCTTGTCGACTTCATCTTCGAGACGCTTTCCCAACTCACTCATCTGGCCAGAGAAGACCTTATCGCCGGGGTTGAAGACGCGGCTAAGGGAAATTGCAGCAACGCCGTACATCCCTGGCGGGGACGCATTCAAATTGCGCTGAAGCTGCTGGATGGCGTCGCGAAGATTGACATTGATGCTCTCGGCGGAAGCAGGTCGTTTGCAGGCGATCAAAAATGGGATGCCCTTGCTCGTGAGGCGTAAGTCCGGCTCCTCCAAACTCACCAATGCACCCCGCAATCTCCACTCAGCGGCCAGTGCGAGTTCAAACCAAACATTTCTTCCGTCCCTGTTCCTTGTCGTTTCATCCGATGGGTGGAGCGGACCCGATAAAGCTCTTTTGAGGGATGGCCTGATCACAGTCGGGGAGTCGTTCTCAAACGCAAGCAAGACGTCGTGAGCTTCCAGCGCCTCAATAATTGGAAACCATTCCCTCGGCTGTATGTCGCTGTAAATGCCAGTCTCGCGTCCCTTGCGACTCGCCGCGTCTGCCTTGCGAAGCATCTTGATCGCTTCATGAACCCGGTCGTTTGGTCTCGGCGTCAATCCGATGCGGATTAGCCAGGAATCGAAGCCATCCAAACGCCGCAGCAATTCCGAATATGTGAAGGCTTCCATGTTGGCCTGAATCGTTCGGTGCGCTGACTACTGATTATCTCGCTGCCAACCTGCGCCGCTCAACCGCTATGTCGCTTGGGCGTGGGTACTACTTGAGGTGGGGACGCACTTCTGGCAAAACCCTGCTTTCGACATAGTTCAGTATGCGCTCAAGAGTGTCGTCGGCAGCTTCAAATCCGTCTTCCTCTTCATCAGGATCGAAGAGATCTGAGAACCCCACAAACTGGGTGCATTCGCCTTCCATTCTTGCGTTCAGGCTGCGTGTCCGCATCGACCCGAATTCCTCTGGAAGATCCCACGGAATGCCAATGTTCCCGAAGATCCCTCCGTCGCACAAAGGAATGTCCGAGACGAGGCTGAATGGACTCGCTCCGCCAAACGCCTGGAGATGGCTGCTGTCCGCCACAACGGCCGTCAGATTGAGACGCTGATGTTTGTCGGGATTATGGAGTCTGCTGAGAACCCGGAGCGGCTCGTTGCCGGGATGATATGGCTGAAACTTTTCGAGGACGGCGCGCATTTCGTCCGAGACTCCCGCGAGCTGCCTCGACTCCACGTTCTGAAACGACTTCGCGTCCTGCGTGATGGGAAACTGGTTGGACCGCGTGGGCGTTTGTCCGTTCGAGAGGACAGCCTGCGTGATGATGTAGTCGAGTGCTGCACGCAGATTGAACAATGCGTCTCCTGCCACCAGACGGAGTTCATCGGGCGCCTTCGGCTCAATCGAAATGCGCATGACGGTCATCTGGCGTTCCTGATCTTCTTCGGGTTTGATGGTGCAGTAGCCATTGCGGATGGTGGCTGCTTTAGTGCGGAACTCAGCGATGTGGGTTCGGGCGCGCCCAAGCTTCAGCTCGATGTCGATATCGCTCATGAATCAACTCTAGTGCAGCACTTGTACAGAAATCTCATCAACTTCTGAGATGTCGGCCGATCGCCAGTGGATCTTTTCAACTAGGTAAACCGCGTGATGAAGCGAACAGATTTAGCCGGTTCATGCAGGATGCTTTCAGCTCTCGCCATTTGGGCAACGCTTTATGCTCTTCGTTGCTTCACATCCGACTCCGGTGGAAGCATCCTAAAATTGTCCCCAGAGGGCAGTCCATGAGTGCCTTCCGGCGAAGGTACTCAACCGGGGCATCAAATCTGTACTGAAGTCGGCTTAGCGGAAGCCATCGGGCCATTGCTTGGGCCCAGGTCGGCTAGAGGATGGGCGCGACTAACGCGGCTTCGGAGATAATGGACTCGCAATTGGGCCTTGGCTCAATGAACGGGGGAGTAAATGGCGAGCCCGGCTTCCAGCGGTCCTGCTGGACCACATTTCGAGGGACAGGTCGGCGCTTATTATTTGCTGGCCATGCTTGCCGGTGCAGAGGCCCGCGGCCTCCCGGGTTGCACGATTGAGCATATTCGCTTGCAGGGAGCACCTGAGGGGCACTCCCTGGACGACGTGATTGTCCATGGCCATAATCCTTCGGGAAGGGTACTCGAGCTCGAAATACAGGTCAAACGGCACATCGACTTCGCTCCTTCCGACAAGGTATTTGCCGCTTTGATGGAACAGGTCTCGACGGCAGTTCTGGCACCGAACTTCTGGGACACCCGGCGCGAGCTCGCGGTGGCAACGGCACATCACTCGAAACAGATTGATGGCCCGTATCAGGATCTGTTGACCTGGGCTAGAGAATTAGGCGACGCAGCCAGCTTCCACAACCGTCTGCTGCTTCCGAAGGTTGCGAGTGGACCGATGCGTACCTTTGTGTCGACTTTCCGTGCGCATTTACAGGCGAATGGCGCGCCCTCTGACGATGAGACCGTCTGGGCTCTCCTGCGCCGCTTCCACATTCTGGTCTTTGACTTCACATCGGAAGCATCCGTTGCCGAGGACCTGGCCAAGGAGCGCGCTGTCCGTGTCCTGCTACCCGGTCAGGAGCACCTGGCCTCTGATTTCTGGCGGCTGCTGGTTGAGCGATCGATCAGGATCGCGGCCAGCGGCGGAGACAGGACGCGGGACCAACTCTTTTCCGAGTTTGCCGATAGCTTCCAGTTCGCACCACTGCGGAGACATCAGGAAGCTCTTGCCAGGCTCGAGGAATTCTCGCGCCAGGCGCTCGAGGACATCGAGACCTTCGTCGCCGGTGTTCGCTTGAGCCGGCAGAAATACGTTGATCAATTATGGGAATGCCTTGAAAAAGGCAGGTACATCGACATACGAGGAGATGCCGGCGTCGGGAAATCCGGCATACTCCGGCACTTCGCTGAGCAACTTGCCATGCAGGGCCGCATCGTCGTTCTCAGCCCAAACCGAGGCTATCTGAGGGGATGGGCCGGCATGATGCAGGCCTTGGACTTTCATGGGACCTGCAGGGAGCTCTTATCCGAACTGTCTGCCAATGGCGGCAGCGCGATCTTCGTCGACAACCTCGATTTCTTCCGCGCTGACGAGAGGCCTGCCGTCATCGATCTGGTGCGAGAGGCAGTATCCGTCCCCGGCATGGTGGTCGTGACGACCGCGCGTCGGGCATCCGATGTCGCCGAAAAGAACTGGCTGTCTGGGATTCTGCTGGACCGGCTCGGACGCACTCCGGTGATTTCGGTTGGGGACATCGACGATCAGGACCGGATGGAGCTCAGAAGCGCTGCTCCGCAGCTCGTGCAGCTGTTGAGCGAAGACCATCCCGCAAGTGCGGTCTTGAGCAATCTGTTCCGGCTTTCACAACTGGCGCAACGGCCGGCTTCCGAATCGCTGCCTCGCACGGAAGCCGAGATGGCGGCTGTGTGGTGGCGGGCAGGCGGGTTGGACGAAGCTGAGGGGCATCGCGAACGTGTCAGGCTCCTCAAACATCTGGCGGAAGAGTCGTTGGCGGCGACCCACTCGTTTGATGTTTCGCAGTGGCCCTCCGCCCCGATCGACAGCCTCGTCAAGAACGAGACTCTCCTAGAGCTCAAGGCCGACTCGGTCATCTTTCGGCATGATGTGTTTCGGGAATGGGCGATGGCCTGTCTGCTCTTCGACGAGCCCGGGAGAGTCAGCCAGCTTCCTTTGAACAAGCCTGCGCAGGCCGACTCGGCGCGAGGCGTAGAGCTGATGGCCCGGATGAGGATCGAGAACGCAACCGATGCGGCGGGCTGGCTCGAGCTTCTGGCGACGCTGAGCGCACCGGGCGCCCATAGCAGCTGGCGGCGCGCCATTGTGCTCGCGCTGGTTCGTTCGGAGGCAAGTCCAAAGATCCTAGATACCGCGGCGCCGGTCCTGATCTACGACCATGCAACGCTTCTGTGCGAGTTGATTCGACTCGTACTGGCTGTTGAGGTGATGCCCGCGCGGGCTCGCTTCGTTGCGGCAGGCCTGGACGAGAAATACGTTCCAGCATCGATGACCGTGCCGGCGGGTCTGTCGTGGATACGCCTCATGGCATGGCTTGCGTACAGATTGAAGGAGCAGCTGCCTCCCGAGGCCATTCCGGATGTGGTCAAGCTCTACTCCGGTTGGTGCATCAGCTTCCAGGGTGGAGACCCATTCGGCCCTACCTTGGTAGCACAGATGTACCGCTGGCTTCGCGAGATCGAGGAGGCTCGGGAACCGCATCCCCATTGGGACAACCCGGGAGCATTTTCAGGCGCGATTCAAGGGCAGCAACTGAAGTCTCTTGAGGATACCCTGAGGTTCTATTTCCTCGCGTTTGCCTATCACGCGCGACAGCTTGCGGCGGAATATCTCAACACCTTCAAAACGCGCACTTACTCCGAAGAAATCAAGCTGGATATTCTTAAATTCCGCGGTTCGCTTGCCATCGCCGCTCCTGCAGAACTGGCAGAGTTCACGCTCGCGACTTTGATACCGCGAGAGCGCCCCGTGAGACGAAGGGATTCCCTTGTCCCGGAAGGTCCGTTTGGCTTCACCGATGGAAAGTTTCTTCCATGCTCGCCGTCGCAGGGTCCATTCTTCGAACTCCTAATACACTCTCCTCAGAACGGGCTGAGACTGATTCGCCGATTGGTGGACTATTCCATTTCTTTCTTTTCGCACGGCGCGGACCCGGGTCTGGACGGCATCACGATTCACCTTGCAGGCGGACCGAGGTTCTTCCCCTGGGTGCGCACCTATATGTGGTCGCGCGAGACCTTCGGAGCCCCGTACCTGGTCACATCGGGGCTCATGGCGCTCGAAGCCTGGGCTCATCGACGGCTAGACAACGGAGAGCCATTCGAGACCGTTCTGGATGATGTGATCGGGGAAGCCGGAGCCCCGGTAGCTTATCTGTTGCCGGTCGTGGATCTCATCTTGTCCCACTGGGAACAGGCAGTGGAGGGCGCAGTGCCGTTTGTCGCCTCGCCGGAGTTGCTGGCGCTCGATCGTCAACGATACGTGAGGGACAATCCGCCCAAGCTGCCGAAGCCAGCGATTTTCGAAGAACTCGAACTTCTGCAGAAGGAACCACCCGGCACGGTCAGCAACGAAGAGCTCAAGAAGCGAAACTCGCGCAGTTTCATGCTGGATCAAGTAATCGGGAACTACACGTTTCTGACCGAACGGCCAGAGCTCTATGAACAGCTTCGCACTCTTCTGACGGAGGCTGCTGCCCGTCTTGCGCCACCCACAAAATCTGAAGGTTTGTACCATCCGCAGTGTATGGTGCTGCATGCCCTGAATAAGCTGAAGCCAGAAAACTTCAGCCGAAGAACCCTACCCTTGAAAGGTGGCGGCACTGTGGAGGTGCCGTTCTACATACCGCCGGCTGAGGAAGCCTCACGCCTCGAGAGCCTGGAGTTGGAAGGTACGAGTCAAGAGAGGTCCAGCCGGAACCTGCGGCACGAAATCAAGGCCGCGATCCAGGACTCGAAGCAGTCGACCGAGCAGTTCTTTGAGGACGCTTTGGCTTTCGTTCAAAATGCGGCTTCCTATCCTCCGCCCGAAGAAGAGCCTTGGCCCGGCACAGTTTCTCCTCAGATCGAGGATGCAATTTCGCTCGCTGTGCTGATCGCGCGCGATGGCAGCCCGGAGCTCAGGCAGACACAAGCGGATTGGATGAGACGAGCCTTCGCTCTAAGCTTCAGCGAAGAAGAGAAGGAGACACATCGCCATCGCTCGGAGTATCAGTTCAATCCGCAGGCAGTTTCCTTCGTAGGGTACGTCTGGCTCTTCAAGCAGGAGCGGAGCGCGGAGAACCTTCACCTGCTCCTCACCGCAGCAGGCTTTAGCAATCCGCAGGGGTCAGTAGGCTTCAAAGCTGCCGTTCAGCAGCTGGCAACGATGGATGAACGCCTGATTCGATCGATCCTTCGTGCTGCCTTCACCGCACAAATCCGGCCCGGCCGGGATTGGCAGACGCCCCAGGCCGAACAAGAACAGCAGCGCGCCGAGTGCGAGCGAAGCATCGCACAGCGGGTTGAGGCCGAGACGAGCTGGATTCTTGGAAATGGAGACGAGCCACCTTGGCCGCAGCTTCCTCAGCAGCGACCCCATCTTCGAAACACCTATCGCCGCCGGGCTTCCGACACGAGCGGGGAGACCAAGGACGAAGCTCCCATTGACCGGTTCGATTTCTCCTACTACGGAGCGGCGGAGTGGTTAAAGGCAATTAAGGATCTGTTCGATACAGCCGCCCATCCGTGGCTGCGACAGTTTCTTGCCGCGTATCAGACCTGGACCACCATCGCGAATGGAGCTGGAATTGATAAGGACGAACAGGTAGATGGCACTCCGGAAGTTTGGAACCAAGTCTACTTCGAACTTCTCGTTGCGTCTCTGAGAGGGCTTTCGGCGGACGAGGTAGGCGCGCTCATCCCGGCATATTTTGGCGAGATGCCGGACGAGCCGCTCTTCAAAAACCTCGCTATCTTCTTGAAGTCCGCGGACCTCTTGTTCTTCAATCAGAATGCACTTAGTTCCGAGATTGCTGTTCTGGTTCGTACTCTGGTTGGCAGCTTGCTCCAGTCCACGCGAGGATGGAAATGGATGCAGAAAGACAGAAACGATTCTGTCGAGATGCACATTGCCGAAGCCATCTCCACGTACTTTTTCAACGATGCGGGCAGCATCCTTACGCCAACGAAATGCTATCTCTTGCCGGCCGCCATTCCACGGATAACGCCCTTCCTCGAGCCTCTCCTCGCATTGGCGCTGGATTGCCGCTCGCCGAGAATCGGTGCCGTGGCACTGAACCTGATGGAGGTATCGCCGCGTTCCGAACACCTATCCTTTCTGATCGGTCTAGGCTCCGCCTGGCTCTCCACGTATCAGGACGGGGTTCAATTCTGGATTGAGTTTCAGTTCGGCAAGCGGATTTCGTCATTGTTTGAGACGATCCTGATCACAGGAGTCAGGAATTCAAGTCCCGCAGACACTGAAGCGCTAGATCGGTTGCTTGGACATTTGGTGAAGTTGGGAATTCCGGAAGCTCTCAGAGCGGAAGATCTCCTGCGGCACATAAATGTAGAAGCTAGCGGGCATTGACTGGCGATCTGTCATTACGGAAAGAAGCAGAATCGAAGTCGCTATATGCATTTCGCTCCACCGATTATGACACTCTGAACGAGTGCAAATCGTCGAGTCGCTCATCCAGGCCTAATTAGTAATGGGAAGCCGGTATTCGCCCAGTTTGCGATCGAGGACGAGCTGATAGCACCCTGCCTGGGTCATCTGCGGCGCAGAAGTCAGCTCGTCGAGGAACAAAATGCCCTCCCCATCGAGCGGGAGGAATTTCGGCGGAACCCATTCGACACGGTCGGCGGAAATTCGTGGGAGGCCGCGAAGATCAACCGGATCGAGCTGCACAGCCCGGATGTCGAGGAATTGGCACTTTCGGTCGGCGGCGACCTGGGCAACGATCTGAGACTTGCCGACGCCGCATGCGCCCCAGATGTGCAGCGGCACACGTTCACTGATCAGCGCATGAAGCGCCTCGTAGAGTTCTGAAGGTTTCATTGAATTCGGTCCTTAGAATGGAGGGAGTCAGGAGAGCGGCATCGAATCGGATCGCTCATCTAGCGAGAATCCTGGCAAACATGAGAGGTGAAATCCTATGTTGGGTTCGAGCGGATCGGTATTGGGAAACGTGCTATGTTTCTCGCAGAAACATGCGAACGTTACAGACCGACATTAAGAAATTCGCTAAGGCTCCACCGTCAGTTTGAAAACGGAGACAAGTATGGCGATGGACGACGAGATCGATGCAGCTCGAGTGCAGATCGAGTACGACAAAGGCTCCCCCGCACCCAAGATCGTTGTCGGCGTCCTAGAGGGGCTAGCCGCCGTCGGCGTCACGCCGCTGAAGCCAGCCGCTTTCTTAATGAAAAAGGTCTTCGAGCAGCGAGAAGACAACACCGCCTACTTACTCGAGGCCACAATCTCGAAACTGCGACGGCTCGAGGAGCAGTTCAAGGAACTCTCCGCTGAGCATAAACGCTTCATCGAGGAACAATTTCCACGACTTCTCTTGGAGGCCGTCAGCAAAGCCGAACGAACGGGATCAAAGGAGCGGATTGGTCGCCTCAGTCTGATCATCGTCCACACCGTAGTCCAAGGCCCGTCGGCCGATATGGAAGAGGTGGATGAGATGCTACGGCTCACCGTGGATCTGAGCGACGAAGACATCGACGTACTGGCTAAGATTTATTCAGTGCAATGCGATGAGTTAAGGAGAACGGGCTTCCTTCCCGAACAGAACCTTGCCAATAGCACTTGGAAGGATCTCCAATCGAAATATCCCCTTTTCAAGTCGTCGAAGATCCATAGCATCTGTGCCAAACTGCAAAGCCTCGGTATGGTTGCGCAAGTGGAGCGGATCGCGACGACCCTGGATTTGACCTCGATCCCCTATGCCGTCCTCGAAAAAGGAGCGAATTACCTTGAGGCGGTAGGCCACCATGACGCTACTGCTATCTGACAAGGCAGAAGATATCGGATCCGACAGTTCAGTGGATCTCGTTTACCTTCTTCGGCACCTTTCGAAAGACTTTGCTAAAGATCTCGCGAGCTAACTCCACCGACTCTTCGATCGCCTGTCGCGTGGGCACCACCCGCACATTCACCTGCCGCTCCCGGGCAAGTCGGATGCCGGCAATCAGGCAGGCTCCCAGATAGATCATTCCGCGATTGATCCGTGGCAGGTGTGCGTCGGGATCGAACATCAGACAGCCCCCGCACGCTTCTGGCGATTCACCAGCTGATCCACCCGTCCTAGAAATACCTCGGATGGCAGGTAGCGGCGCTTCTCCCCACACAGCGGGCACTCAACGACAATCGACTGGAACGGAAATTCGCCGGCGCCGGTCGGGACGTCCCGGCGGCATTTCTTGCAGGCGACAACGAACGTCTTTCGTGCTGACGGTCCCTGGAACATGGATAAAAGCATAGGCGAATATAAGGCGAATGTATAGGTGACACAAGAACGGCTGGCAGGTTCATCGGGAGATCTTCCATTTTTGCGGACGCTGGAGGACATTCCCGTCACGTGCTGCAAACCCAACGATGAATAGAAGTTACGTTCGTCCTGCCCTGGCTCGCCCCTAGCCACAGTCGATCGTCTAGGCTGTGGATTTCACCTGGAAAAGCGGTGCACAACCGGCGTCTCCGAAGTTCTTTAGGCCGCTGCGTCGTCTTCCTCGCCTTCGCCTTCGGCATAGGCTTCCCGGAGGATCTCCTCGTCCTCGTCGGTCTCCGATGCCACAGTGGCAGGCCGCGCGCTGGCGGCAGTCGATCCATCGTCTCCGCGAAATCTGACTGGCTCCGGCGCGGTGTCGAACAGGCTAGCCGCTTTGGGAGCTTCCGCCTTTGCAGGAGCCGGCACTTCCGGCGCTACGGCTGCCTTTCCGGAATCCCCGGCTGGATCTCTCTTCGTCATCTGGCCACCGGATTTCTTTCTCGCTTCGGCTCGGGCGGCTTTGGAAGCTTCCTCCATTTCTGCTTTGGCTCGTTCGAGCGAGTTCTTCAGTTCGAGGTGGCTGGAGACGAAGTGGAGCAGGGTTTCGGGAAGCTCTTTGTCGAGATCTTCGACCGTACCGCTGACGCTGACCGGCGTGGTGAGGGCGTCGTTTTCACCATCAGCAATCTTCTTCGGAATAACGTTCACGCGAAACCGGTCGTCTTCGACGTGGCTCACGGTGAGCAGGACAGCGCGATGCCGCACGAGCGGCGCAAGTTCTTTGAACATAGAAATGGTCCTTGAGTTGGATTCTTGGATTCGAGTCGAAACGTTTGCAGCTTCTAAGGGAGTGGTTCTAGGCTCTCTGTGCAAACCGAAAATGGGGGCTACCGGCCACACAGGCAAGTTCATTTGCGATAGTGCGTTAAACTATGAGCTGCCGAGCTCGCTAGCATGTACTCGACTTGTGCGACGTAGACACGCCCATTCATGGGTACGCTCTAAGTAACAGCTACCGTAATGCTGCTTCACTCGTTGCTCCGTTAATGTTCTCCAAGAGTGCAGTTACAACCTGATCCAAGCTCCCACTTACGACATATGCAGGAATTGACCTGACCAACTCTGTTGCGTACTCTATCCGAGCGCCTTCGGTCTCATAAGAGAAGAATATTGGTACCGGTTGCCTCTGCCCAACAGATATGCTAGGAAAAGCCTGCGCAAAGTAGGTTAACTGATCATATAATTTGACGAGCTTTTCCGGTCCCGTAAGAAGGCGCATTGGACTCCACATGCCCGAGGTTCGTATAAAGAAGAAACCGGCAAGCCGGCAGGCTGTGGAACAAAGTGCAGAAGAGAAATCGACGCTCACTTTGTTGTCCCATAGGTCATCGCCAGATATAGTGCCCCCGACCAATTGGGGCAATTCATGAACCAGAGAGCCCTTGCGGAAGGTCAATGTGGTTGTTCCAGCAATCGCCAGATTGTCCTCAACGACAGTCCTGTCGCTCGATAGAATCCGAATTGTTGGTTTACGCAGACAACAAGCCGCAGCGGCCGTTGTCTTGCCAACTCCTTCAGGTCCTAAAAGCAGGAACGCCTTGTCTTGATCCACAACGCATGAACCGTGAAACGAGTATCTTTTTCGCCGGTTGAGCTCTCGTTCTAGGAATCGTGAGAGAAGCGCTGCGGCGTCTAGTAAAACGTGGTACTTGTCATAGCTACCCCTGATCACGAATCCGTTCTCAAAGTACTCAAGGCGGTTCTGACCAAGGTCACAATCAATCGAAATGTCCGCGGAGTCCGGACGTTCGTACAAGCGTCGAAGTGATGGGATCCACCGGCTACCCACGTTGATGAATTCATCTGGCGCGAACTCTTCTGAGCGAAATGCGATCGTTATTCCGGCTGACTGTAGGAGAGATTCCGGCATTGGTTTCCCACACCTCCGTTCCGCGTTACTTTCAGAGACTCTCCAGTAGTGTAGGTCTATGCGTTCGATACGGCCGAAGTGATGAACTTCGGAGACAAGAGTCAGAGGACGCGCAATTCCGGTTGCCCCAATCTGATGCTCCGCTCTTTCGCCCAGTTTTCAAGGCGCCGAGCCGCCCAAGAACTAAACCCCGGTAGTCGCTTGCGTAGGCGCCTCAAGGCCTCTGCGGTCCTCCAAGTGAACAGCATAATCGGTGTAGCCAGCTTCGGAGCTCCGGGATCAATGTGAAACAGCGACCTATGATTATCGACCTGTAGTGGGAGCAAATCTGTCTCGTAGGAGATTTGACCTTCTTTGAGTAGTTCGGCATAAAGGGGAGCATTAGGGAATAGTCTGGTCCAACTCAATAGACATCGGGAATTCGCGAGTATGAAGTGGGAGAACACCACAAACCGGATCGAACACAATACGCTGCGCCAGTCTTGGCCCTTGGTCCCACAAAATAGAGTGAAACGAAACGCCACGTCAGGGTTCCGGGCGGCGAGGTTCAGCACTCTCTCGACGTCCGCTTCACGGCACCGCTTGCCAAGCGCCGCCATTGTGGCGTCTGTGGCGCCATCGGGAGAAAAACAGAAGCGGTAGCATCCCGCGCGCTTCGCCAGTTCAAACCATTCCTCATCGAACCGCCATGTTTCGAACCATGCGCTCCACCGGATGCCGAGCTTGCGCTTTATGAGTTCTTCGCAGATGTCACGTGCAAATGATCGCTTTAGGTCGAAAAGACTATCTGCGAAAATCACCTCTCCGGCACCATATTGCCGGTGAAGGTACTCGATTTCATCAACTACATCCAGTGCTGTGCGTGTCCGGATTCGCCGGCCGTTCAGTGTCGGATAGTTGCAATACGCACATTTCAGTGGGCAGCCGCGGTAGGACTGAATTCCTATGGCACGCTCCGTTGTAAGGTAGGGGTCGAGATCACAGAAGTCTCGCTTGGGCCATGCGATGTCCGGATACGGTGAAAATCCTCGCGGGCCGGTAAAGATTACTTCATCTCCCGTTCGGACATATATCCCGCTAACCTTGTTGGGATCATCCCGTTTCTCCAAGAGTTCGATGATGGTGCTCTCTCCCTCAAAAACAACACCAAAATCAATGCGAGGATGGTCACGCATTATCCTCTCGGGGAATGTCGAGAACCCAGTTCCGCCTATGACGATGGTCGCCTTGGGCGCCGCCGCACTTATTGCATCTAGCGTCTCCGCGAGTTGCCCATAATAGTAGCGATAGTGGAGATAGTCGGTGGTGTCAATGTTGCGCAGAGAGATGCCGACGGCATCAGGTTGCCATGCCGCCGATTGGCGGGCGATGGCTTTCAACCCATCGGTTTGGGCGTTAGGATCGCAAATGCGCACTTCATGACCCGCAGCGTCGAGCGCCGTGGCGATGTAGGAAAGTCCGAGAGGATATACCAGGGAGTCCGGCGGATCGATCCCTAGAAATCCTTGTACAAGCAGGACTCGCACCCGACTCCTCCCAAGCAAACCTTGCGCAATTCACTGGCCAACCAGGTTGTGATATCGCACGTTCGAAAGCCATATGCGGCGAGCAGATCTTCCTCGCTGTCAGCAATCCGAGTCACGTCAATTGGAAGATGGTGATGTGCCACGACATGGCCACCTAAGGAACGCAAGCGATCAGCGAGGCCACCGATTGATACATGATCTTCTATCACGAGAATTGGCTTGCCGCTGCCGGAGAGTTCGATCAAGAATGGGTCATCAAAGTCCTCAACGGGAACTAGACCAACATCGGCTCCGCGGCCACGCAATTCTGCTATTGAATCGATGCAGCGCACCCATGTGTCCCCGAGCGCAGCTACGACAACCGCCCCATCGCTTGGCGGTGCATTGCCGGCTACTAATCCCTCGCCAAGGCGAATAAAGCGAGGCCCGCCAGTCCCGTTGGCAACCATCGAGCGAAGAGAATCATCAGTCGCCGGTGCAAAAACGCGCATGTTCGGCACAAGCCGCGCCAGGGCGATGTCGTCGGGCGTACGATGCCCGTGTCCGATGATGTGATAACGCCATCCGAAGCCAGTACCGATAACGGTCACATCTTGACGCCAATAGCCTACAGCAAATTTCAATTGTTCCCAGGCACGATATAGGGTGAACCCGGCAACTGTGTAGAGGAATACGGCCCTGCCTTCACTAGCGAGGCCTGCCGCAAAGGCGACTGAGAAAGGCTCGGCCACTCCAACATTAAAAAAACGCTCAGGCGCGACGGCACGGAATCTTCGAAACGATCCAAGATCGGCTGTGACCAACACTACAGACTCATCGTGGGCGGCCCGCTCTGCCAATGCAGCGTCCAACGTGTCTCTCATTGCAAACACCTTACTGCTTCCGAATAGCTCTGTGCATCAAGCTTTCGGTAGTGCCAGGCGGAGTTTCCTTCCATAAAAGAGACGCCTTTGCCTTTGATGGTGTCGAATACAACAATTGTGGGTCGGTCACAAGGGGAGAAACCTGCATCAATCGCTTTCTCAATCAATTCGACATTGTGGCCATCGCTACGGAGGACGCGCCATCCGAATGCGGCGAGCCTCGTTTCTAAAGGTTCTATTGCGCAGATTTCAGAGATCCTACCCAGCACCTGCATATCATTGTGGTCAACTGTGACCACTAGGTTATCGAGTCCTTTCGAGCCAGCGTACGAAATCGCTTCCCAAATTGTGCCTGTTTGCAGCGCGGCATCGGAGATGTTCACATAGACACGGGCGTCGCAGCCTTGCGCAACACCACAAGCGACACCGACTGCGTTGCCCATAGTGTCGTCGATGTAGTGTGCGAAAGGATTGCTGCGATCCATAATGTATGTCCATCCTGGCTGAGACGTTCCATAAAGGTCCCAAGTCGGTTCGATCACACCGTAGCCAGCGAGAAGTGCATAATAAGCTTGCGCACCGAATGGTTTACCCAGAAGGATGCGGTCAGTGCCCAGTTTAAGGCGGCCGAACACGACAGCCATGTAGTCGACCATGCTCAATGCGCTGGGAATGTGCCCAGCTTTAGCGCGCAGTGACATCTCCAAGATGTCAAGTCGGGCTTGCCTGGCGATCTCTGCGACTCGAGTCACTAAACCACCTCTAGGTACGGGACCACCTTTGCTTCATCGTTGAGCCAGGGGCCAATGCGGTAGCCATCGTAGTCAACAACTCGCACGCTCCCATTCGGGTAAATCTGGAATCCGAGTGTTCTGCTGAGTCGCGGAAGTGCCTTGCGTCGATACCACGCGAGGCCTTCTTCTTGAAAGCTCTCTGGCATATCGCGAAATAGGCGCGCCCCTCGGCCGACCGCCATTGGCATCCCAGCATCACGGCTCCGCGAAATCGTCTCTTCTACGGAGAATCCGGCTGCTGCCCCAATACGTAACGCTATGACGGTGACTTCTGAGCAAGCCTGGTCAGCAGGGTTACTATAACGCTCCACGGCACTACATGCTTCCACAACCGTAAGTCGCGGGTTGATCGCCCACAACAGTGTTTCGGTCGCAGCCATGGGGCGCATAACGGGGTAGAGAATGTGCATGCGCAATTTTTGCATCCCGACAACGTCCACAAACTTGCGTATATTAACGGCTACGTTAGCCACATATGACCCGATGTTGGTGCGCGCCAGCCGACTATAGGTATCTATCGAGACGTTCACCATCTCGATTTGCAGGACGCGGTCTGTTAGCACTCGCAGCGTGGCATCAAATTCAGCTTGCTGGCTCGGGTCATCTAAAAGCCAGCCATGTGTGTAGAATCTGGTGAGCGACCAGGGAGGCAGAGCGTCGATCCAAGTTGCAAGGTAGCTCGCGAAGTCGGGAATAGACGACGGGTCGGTTGCGGAGCCGAGAAAAAGAAACTCGTATGGCATTCCTGTTCGACGCGCTACTGTTCCAAACTCCTCAGCCAAGCGTGCAAATCCTCTGAGTGACATAGTGGTGCGACGCGCGGGCGGAGACGCAAAGCAATGCGTGCATCCATGATGGCAGCCAATCGTCGTGTGAACCTGTCGAATGAGGTAAGCGACTTCATCTCCGTGGACCTCTTCTCCAGAAAAGCGGTTCCAAGCGGCGGCTATGGCTTCGAGTCCTAAAGTGCTGTTCATTCACAACCTTCAAAATAGGCGTGATTCGCTCTGAGCCATTCTGCGAGCGCCTCCAGAAACTCACCGACACTCTCAAGGTCCGTGTACGGGTATGGCGTTCTAGGCGCTCCTTCAAACTTTGCTTCAAACACGGCGTGAGCTTCACCTAGTTCCGACGTAGGGGAGCCGGCGAGTTCGAGAAATTCCAGAAGGCACAGTGGCACCCAATGCTTGTACTTCGCGCACCAGAAAATTGCCTCGTGGGCTTTAGCCTCATTCAAAACGACGAGCCGCGCTCGCTGGCAGAGTTGTACAACGCGACGCAGCGCGCCTTCAAAAGTGACGCGGATTCTCGCGGGGGCCGCCACAACGTCGATTCCAAGAATATGGATTCCGCCGCGGTGCACGTTGGTGTAGTAGTGGTGGCTCCACCCTGGATGCGTGCCTTCACTCACTTCTGTTCGCCGCAGAACCGTCACGTCGGCGTAGCGCACGATCCCAGATATTTGATTCACAATAGTACGGACTGCCCGAAGCGGTATGTTGTCCTCTACGACGACCAGCACATCTACATCGGAGGCTGGTCCGACGTCGGCCCGAATGCAGCTTCCGTAAAGGTAAGCTGCAACTACGCCTTTGTGCTGCTTCAAAGCGGAGGCGATAGCGTCGACAACGGACGCGATGGAGTCCCTAATTGCTTCGTCCGACGCCAAATTAGTGGCCAGGAGGTCGCTGCGAGGGGCAACTCCTGGAAATTCAATGCGAATGAGAGGCATGCTCGGGCATCCCCCAAACGGGGCTCGCTTTATGCCGCTCTACGTGGGTTTTAGCCGAACATCATTACCCTTGACCATCACGCTTTGCAGCAGTGTCAGGACGCATCCGTTTTGGATATTGAAAGTAAGAGAAATGGTGGAGAACAAGTATAAGGTTTTTCTTCGATTTCCGCAATTGGCAGTCTCTTCCAACACAAGATGAGCCTGAAGGAGGGATGGATTCCAACGCAAGATGAGCCTGAAGGGGTAAGGCATGCTGGGGATTGAACATCCGCGTGTTTCAAGCAGAGAAGTTGAGCATGGAGGAGATCCGCCGGTTTGTTGCTGCCAGCGAGGGTCTCCAGTTTCAGGGCAGGCATCGGGCCGAGGTGTATGGCTGGATGGAGCAGGTCCTTGTGGGGCAACGGTACGCGATTCAGGGCAAGGCGGCGCGCGGTCTGTTGCGGCGCTACATGGAGAAGATGACGGGGCTGAGCCGGGCGCAGGTGACGCGGCTGATTGCCCGCTACATGGCCACGGGGCGCGTTCCTGTGACCGAGTATCGGCGGCACCGGTTCGCCACCCAGTACACGCGTTCGGATGCCGAACTGCTGGCCCAGGTCGATGAGGCGCACGGCACGCTGAGCGGGCCGGCCACGCGGCGCATTCTCGAACGTGAGCATCGGGTCTTCGGCAAGGCGGAGTTCGAGCGGCTTTCCGCGATCTCGGTCGGCCATCTCTACAACCTTCGCAAGAGCGCCCGCTACCGCGAGCGTCTACGCACTTACACCAAGACCCGGCCCACCGCGGTGGCCATCGGCGAGCGGCGCCGCCCCGATCCCTCCGGCCAACCCGGCTTTCTCCGCGTCGACACCGTGCATCAGGGAGACCGCCCCGATGCCAAGGGCGTTTACCACATCAACGCCGTCGACGAAGTCACCCAGTGGCAGATCGTGGTGGCCACGCCGCGCATCGCGGAGAGCTTTCTGGAGCCGGTGCTGGAGCAGATGCTGCGCCAGTTCCCCTTCCGCATCCAGGGCT
>Ga0335074_10004645_pt1 | contig 18934 bp, 17 predicted proteins | sample Lox_Sample_23_FD_206715 | JGI IMG/M metagenome (GOLD analysis project Ga0335074, IMG submission 206715) | Soil microbial communities from Loxahatchee National Wildlife Refuge, Florida, United States - Lox_Sample_2.3 | ecosystem: Environmental > Terrestrial > Soil > Wetlands | place: USA... | reverse complement strand
CTGGGACCGTCTTGGCCGTGAATGAATTTGTACGCCTGTCAGGACACCGCGCGCAAGGGTTTCTCCAAACAATTCCATGATTCTTTTCCAGCCGCGCCTGCACGCCGGGGACACTTTGCGCCAACCGGATTATCAGGCACTTTATGTTGGTCGCTCAGATTGCCGCTTGCCAGCAAACTCCGGCGGACGGTCGGGTCAGCTCGGCGTAGCCGCGCGCAAACGCCGTGAGGCCCCCGCATGTATGAGATGCAGGGGCCTCACAGGGTCCGAGCAAACCACTGACCTGCTGATTCCTCAGCCAGTCAGGACGCCGCCAGACCGCCACCTAGTTAACAGTCCATACGCGATACCCGGTCCCCCGGCCTCGCGGAACCTCTCGGGGTTGCCTCCGAGGGGGCCTGCTGTTCAGGTGGTGAGTGACTTTCTACTGCCTCTGCCGACAGGCACGCAAGGCCTTTCCGGTAATCTTTCCAAGATTCTTTTCTCGTCCACAGCGCGGCGATTGTTATCCCCCGGCATTGCCGCTTATCCACCGGATACCCACAGTCTTTGCACAGCCGCGGACCGACGCCGGCCGGCTGACCGCAGCGCTCCCGGTGCGGGCCTGCGCAGCGGCGGCGAGCGACAGCGGTCGTCCTGGTGCTGTCGCTAGTGCGGCAGCACTGCCATGACCGCTGTCGTACCAGGCAGGCGCCCGATGCCCAACTCGAACTTTGATATAGTAGGAAAAAGGAACCAATGTCAGTAGCGCCATCGCGCATGGCCCGGCATTATTCACTGCGATATTTCGCAAATCAAGAGCTTTTTGCTAACGATCTACCATCTCTTTTAGCCTTCTTTGTTTAACCATCAGCCGGCGCCGCTATAAGTTCTCGGCAACGTCCCGCTCGTGGTGATGAGTAGTCACCAGGCTTGAATATGTAGTTTGCCCAGACTCCGGATGAGTTTGGGCTTTTTTTGAGCCCGGCATCGCCGCGACACAACCCCGGCCGAAGGAGACCGATGTTAAGACGCTGGAGCATCCCCCTCACGACGGTAGTCATCGCTGTCGGCTCGCTGCTCGGGCTGGCCGCCGGCAACGCATCTGCGGCCACCGTGCACCACCCGTCCACGACGGCTGTGCGGCCAGGCGGCGCAGCAGCGCAAGGTTTCAAGCCCGGCGGCGTAATGCTGCGGCCAGGCGGCGCGGCCCGGACCACGGAACGGAACGGCCACTTCCAGGCCGAGAGCACCAACTGGTCAGGTTACGCAGTGACCGGATCGAATGGATCTTTCACGAGCGTCTCGGCGAGCTGGACGCAGCCAACGGCGACATGCACGAGCAGTGGCGGCCGGCGCGGCAGCAGCGACGACTACGCCGCGTTCTGGGTGGGCCTCGACGGATACAGCAGCGACTCGGTCGAGCAAACTGGCTCCGACTCCGACTGCGACGGCAAGACGCCGGACTATTACGGCTGGTACGAGATGTACCCGGCCGACCCGGTGTATTACACGAACACTGTCAAGCCCGGTGATTCCATGAGCGCATCGGTGACGTTCTCCGGAACGGACACCTACACGCTCGTGCTCAAGGACAGTACCCAGGGCTGGACCCAGACTCAGAAGATCAACGAGAGCGGGTTCGACAGGTCCTCGGCTGAGGTGATCACCGAAGCGCCGTGCTGCACCGCCAGCGGCGGCATCCTGCCGCTCGCCGACTTCGGCACTATCAACTACACCGCATCGACTGACAATGGCAGCTCGATGGACTCGCAGAGCCCGACTTCGATCGTCATGATCGACAACAGCGGGCTTGACAAGGACTCCACCAGCTCGATGTCCAGCACGGGCGCGTTCAGCAACACCTGGATCAGGTCGAGCTGACATAGCCCACCACAACTTCTGAAGCCGTAATCAAGATCAACGCCAGCGCCGCCCCGGAGCCCGTCATGATCGTTGTGACGTTAGGGGGCCTGTAGGCCCTCGGGATCAACATCGATCATGGAGCGGGCCGCCGGGGCGGCCCAGCCCTGCCCACAGCGCAGTGGCTGCTGAGACTGGTGAGGCGGCTGGGCTGGCGAGTCTTCCGGGTCACCGGCAGCGGCTAGCCCGTACCGGCAGCTTCCCTGATCGCCGCTACCAGCGCGGGGATCACCTCGTTCAGGTCACCGATCACGGCATAGTCGGCACGCGACATGATCGGCGCGTCCGGGTCGGTGTTCACTGCCACGATGTGCCGGGCTGACTGGCAGCCGGCCAGGTGCTGAATCGCGCCGCTGATGCCGCAGGCCAGGTAGAGCTCCGGCGAGATCTTCGTGCCTGTCTGGCCGACCTGCTGGCGGTGCGGCCGCCAGCCCTGGCTGGTCACGACTCTGGAGACGCCGACAACACCGCCCAGCAAGCCGGCCAGTTCCTCGAGCGCCGCGAACCCCTCCGGCCCGCCGACGCCCCGGCCGCCGCCGACCACCACCCTGGCAGTCGCCAGCGACATCCCGCCGCCCTGCTCGGCTGACTCGGTGGCCCGGACGCGCAGGTCCGCCTCGTCCAGGGCGGGCGCGAACGTAACAACGGGCACCGCAGCTGCCACAATCACGTCCGCGCCGACGGGACGAGGCGAGGCTGGGGAAAGCGACCCCCGGTCAGCCGCAACCGTGTCAGCCGCAACCGTGTCAGCCGCAACCGCGTCGGCCGCAACGGTCAGCAGCGCGCACGGTGCCTCCAGGACCGCCTCCTCCAGCAGGCTTCCGCCCCAGCGGTGGCGGAGCAGTTCCCAGCTGCCAGTCCCGGTCGCGCTCGCCGCCACGCAGTTCGCCGCGACCGGTAGCCCGGTCAGCGCGCCAAGATGCGCCATCACCTCGTTCCCGCGATCGGTGGCGGCCGCTACCACGGCTACGGCTTCTCTCGCGACGACGAGCTGCTCGAGGACGCGTGCCCAGGCCAGCGGTGCGTATCCGCTCAGTTCCTCGGCGGACACCACGCACAGCTCGGCGACGCCTCCGGCCGCCGCCCCGGCCACCACGGCTTCGCCGGCATCCGGCGGGCTGAACACCACCGCCGTCACCGGGCCGCCCAGCGCGCCGCCCAGGGCGCCGGCGATCGACCGCGCCACGACCAGCGCCCGCAGCGACCCGTCGGCCACGCCATCGCCATCACGCTCGAGCAGGCAGAGCACGACGCCAGGGCGGCTCATGCCAGCAAGCCGATCTCGCCGAGTACCCGTATCAGTTCCGGCACAGCGTCTGTCCCGTGGCCGAGCACCCGGGCACGCTGGCCTGAGCCCGCCGGCACCCGCAGCGCCACCTTGCGCAACCCGTCCGCCTGCCAGACCGGCTTCAGCACCGTGATCTCGGCCCGCTTGGCCCGCAGCCGCCCCGGCAGCGAAGGGTAACGCGGCAGGTTAATGCCCTCCTTGACGCCAACCACGGCGGGCAGCGCAACCTCGAACGCCTCTTGCCCGCCGCCGTATTCGCGCCACGCGCGCAGCACGTCGCCAGCTACTTCCAGCCGCTTGATCCCGGTCACGCAGGGCCGCCCGAGCGCGTGCGCGACCCGGATTCCCACCTGGTAACCGCCCGTATCCGCGGCCTCGTTTCCCACCATTATGAGCGGGAACGCCGCAGTCCCGAGTTCGCCGATCGCCGCCCCGATCGCGGCCGCCGTGGCAACCGGGCCCCACTCCCGGCCGTCGGTCTCCAGCAGGATGCCCCGATGGGCGCCAAGCGCGAGCATGTCCCGCAACTGATCAGCAGCCTCCGGCGGTCCGAGCGTCAGCACAGTGACGGTGCCGCCGGAGCGCTGCGTGATCTGGACCGCCTCCTCGACGGCGCACTCCTCGTGCGGGCTGACGGTGAACCCGGACATGCGGGTATCGACCTCCTGGCCGTCGGCGGTCAGCACTACCTTGCCGCCCACCATGGGCACCCGCTTGACGCACACCAGGACGTCCACGAGCGCTAGCTCCTGATCCGCTCGTTCGCCGGGTCGAACAGCGGTGTCGAACCCGCCACCGCGACCGTCACCGGGTATTGCTCCCCCAGGTACTCGACCAGCAGCGGGGTTCCCGCGACAGCCTGATCTAGCGGCAGGTAAGCCAGCAGGAGGTGCTTGCCTACCGACGGACCGGAGCCCGCACTCGTCACGTAGGACCGGCGTCCCTTCGCGTCGGTCAGCGGCTCACCAGTGTCCGACAGCACCGGCTCGCCGCCGAGCATGTAGCGGAGCTCACCGGAATCGGAGACGTGATCATCGACGGTCAGCGTGCACAAGATCGCGGCCGGCGGTGCTGCTCGCTGGCGCAGGTACGCGGTCTTGCCGACGAAGTCCTGCTCCTTGACCTTCGGCCGCGCCATCCCCGCCTCGACCAGGTTGTAACTGGCGTCCAGTTCGGCGCCGTAGGCGCGGTAGCCCTTCTCCAGCCGGCCAGTCGTGCCGTAAACGCCGATGCCGGCCGGCACCATGCCGTAAGCGAGGCCCGCCGAGAAGAGCGCGATCCACAGCTTGGCGCCCTGAGGGGCCGGCACGTACAGTTCCCAGCCAAGCTCGCCCACGTAGGAGATGCGGGACGCCAGCACCGTCATCCCCGCGGCCTCGATGTCCCGGCAGGTCCCGAACGGGAACCCGGCATTGGAGATGTCGTCCTCAGTGAGATGGCTCAGGATCTCGCGCGCCTTCGGCCCCCACAGGCCGAAGGTCGTCCATGCCGAGGTCATGTCGGTCACGGCTGCGGAACCGTCATCAGGCAGGTGATCAGAGATCCATTTCAGGTCCGTCATCCCGGTAGCGCCACCGGTCACGACCCGGAAGTGCCGCGGACCCAGGCGCATGATCGTCAGGTCCGCGCGGAATCCGCCCGCGTCATCAAGGAACGAGGTGTACACCACCCGGCCGACCGGAACCTGCAACTGGGCTACCGCCAGCCGTTGCAGCGCCTGCAACGCTCCGGGGCCGGTGACATCCAGCACCGCGAAGGCCGACAGGTCGAACAGGCCCGCGCGCTCGCGCATGGCGAGGTGCTCGGCGTTGATGATGGGCGACCACCAGCGGGACTCCCACTCACTGCCGCGGTCCATCAGCCGGCCGGCGTACCGGTCAAGCAGGTCGCGGTTCCGCTCGTACCACATGGGCCGTTCCCAGCCTGCGGTCTCGTGGAACACGGCGCCCAGCTCGCGCTCCTGCTCGTAAACCGGGCTGACCCGCACGGGGCGGCCGGACTCCCACTGCTCGGCCGGATGCACGATCCCGTACATCTTGTTGAAGCCCTCGCGGGCCCGTGCCGTCACGTGGCCGGAAGTCCGCTGATGCGGGTAGAACCGGGAGATGTCGGCCTCGTGAATGTCGATCTCCGGGGTGACTCCGCTCATCCACTCGGCGACCGCCCGGCCGATGCCGGGACCTTCCTTGATCCAGCTCGCCGCAACCGACCACAGGCCCGGTACCTCAGGCGTCTCGCCCAGCACCGGGTGCCCGTCCGGCGTCATCGAGATCAGCCCGTTGATCGCGTACCTGACTCCGGCCCGCTCGTCGCCCAGCAGTTCCGGCATCAGCTCGAGCGCGCGCTCGAGTTGCGGGTCGAAGTCGTCGGAGGTGAACGGCATCTCAGTGGGCGACAGCACCGCCTCCTCGATCGACGGGATGTCATCCGGCGCTACGATGATCGGCCGGTGGGCGTACGAGCCGACTTCCATGTCGCCGCCGTGCTGGCGCTCGTACATGTTCTCGTCCACGTCCCGCACGATCGGGTAGCCGATCTCCCCTTCGGTGCCGTCGAACAGCGCGATCGGCCCGACGCTGATCATCTGGTGCACGATCGGGGTGAGCGGGATCCGGGCACCGGCCATCCGCGCGATCCGCGGGCTCCACACTCCGCAGCAGATCGCGACCACGTCGGTCGCGATATCGCCAGTGCTGGTGCGCACGCCCGCGACCCGGCCGTCCGGGGTCTTGTCGATGCCGAGCACCTCCGCGCCGGCCACGACCGTCAGGGCGTCAAACTGCTGGGCCCGCTCGCGCATCAGCGTGCCCGCCCGCAGCGAGTCGACGACGCCGACCGTCGGGAAGTAGGCGCCGCCAAGTATTACCGAGTCATCGAGGTACGGCACCAGCTTGCGCACGCCCTCGGGGGTGAGCAGCTCGGCCGGGATGCCCCACGACTTTGCCTGCGAGCAGCGGCGCCGCAGTTCCTGCATGCGCGCGGCGGTGCGGGCGACCTCAATGCCGCCGCTCTGGGTGAAGACGCCGAGTTCGATGTACTGCTCGGTACTGTCCCTGGTCAGCTCCATCATCATCTTGGAGTACTCGATCGGGAAGATGAAATTCGAAGCGTGCCCCGTGGACCCGCCCGGATTGGGCATCGGGCCCTTGTCCACCAGGACAAGCTGCGTCCAGCCGAGCCGGGCCAGGTGATAGGCCAGGCTGTTGCCGACGATGCCGGCTCCGATGATGACCGCACTGGCCCGGCCAGGTGTCTCAGTCATGCTGCGATCTCACTCATCTTCCTGCTGTGTCGACGGCTGCTTGCCGGTGCGCGGCTACCTGAGCATCCGCGGCCCGGCGGGCATGATGCACTGGCAGAATCCCCGTTCCCGGAAGAATCTGTCAGTGCACCATTAACCCGCGCGGATGCGGTCGCTCGCTACTACTCGACCGGAATCTCCTTGTTGACAAGGCTGAGGTCGATGCCCTGACGGCGGCGGACGATGCGCGCCGTGAAGTAGACCACGATCGCCAGGACATACATGATGCCCATGAAGATCAGGGAGTCGTGGTTGTTCACGAAGTACAGGTCGTTGGAGAACCACTCGACCAGATCGAAGACCAGCAGCGCGATCGTCACCCAGCCAGCGGCCGGGACGATCGGCACGCCGAAGAGCTTGAAGCGGCTCGCGGGCGATGCTCGCCACAGGTCCGGCTTGCGCCACGGCAGGATGACGACAGCGATGGCGCTGAACAGGTAGGTCACCGCGATTACCAGCGTGGCGTCCAGTGTGTAGTTCCGGAAGGACAGCCAGTACGCATAGACGGCGCTCAGCGCCGCGGCGGGCAGCAGCATCAGGACCAGCGAGTAGAACGGCACCTTGCGCTTCTCCGACACCTCGGCGGCGCGGTCTGGCAGCACCCGGTCGAATGCCGCGGCAAAGATCACCCGCGTCGAGGACAGGAACAGCGTGCCCACCCAGCCGAAGAACCACAGGCTGAGCGCGAGGATGAGGATCACCTGGAACGCAGTGTTATGCACTAGCCAGCCCGCGAACATGAACGGGTAGGGCCAGATGCCGAACTGCGGCGTGAGGTTGTAGTCGAGCGAGTTGAGGTTCTGGTAGAAGCCCCAGCCGATCGTCTTGTCGACAAGCAGCAGGAAGACGATGACCAGCAGGACGGTCATCCACAGCCCGGTGAACATACCGGTGAAGACGCGCTTGAAGTCGCTCGCGCCGCGGATCTCGCCATACAGCGTCGAGCCCCAGTTCGGCCACAGGATGAAGAACATCATCGCCGGGACCAGCAGCATCGTCGGCCCGATCGGACCGAAGCCAATGTTGTAGGTGCTGTATCCCGCCTTCTTCGCCGCGGCATTGGTTGCCGCGTAGGCGTTGTGCACGCCGAAGATCTTCTGCGCTTCGTAGTTGAACGAGCTGACGAACGAGGCGTGGCTGTTCACCAGCAGGAGGATGATAACGACCGCAAACGCGACGAGGCCGCCGTAGAAGCACCACTTCTGGATCCGCGCGTAGCCGGCCATGCCGAGCGACACCAGAATGCCGGCGATCGCGATCGTGATCAGGCACACCACGAAAATGCCGTTCTTGGAGGCGAACCACAGGGCCCCGCTGGGAGAGCCGAGCGTAGCCCAGAGCGGCTGGAAGACCATGACCGACAGGATGTTGCCGTAGATCGGCGCCCACAGCCAGAGGATGAACCACCAGCCTGTCGCGGCCATCACGAAGCCGATACCGCCGCCCAGGATCCGGGTCTGCCAGACGTAGTCGCCGCCGGCTCGCGGGATCGTCACGATCAGCCCGCTGTAGGCAACGACCAGGAATGAGACCAGGATCGCCGAGATGATAATCGAGGTAATGAACTGGCCCTGGGGGAACGCTGGGCCGGCAAAGGTGAACTCGTAGATTCCCAGCGTCACGAAGTTCGTCGCCAGGCAGGCATAGATGATCGAATCACGTACCGACCAGCCGCGGACCAGGCCGGTCGCGTTACGCAGGAACAGGGTCGGGGTTCCGCTAACGGATTCTGTCGCCATTTCCGCCTCTCAGGTTGGGGCGGTCAGCGTGGCTGACCGCCCGTCGTTAGTCCACGTCCGCCTGGCTCCCGGCCGGAATCAGCCGTTCACCAGCAAATATCTGCTGACCTTCGCCTTCTTCTTGTCCAGGTCCAGCACGGCGCCCTGCAGGACGCCGTCGCCGTAGACGCTGCCGGGATTAATCGCCATCGTCCTGCCGAGCCGCTTGATCGCCCTACTCTCGTGAATGTGGCCGTGCACGGAAAGCATTGGCTGGTGCTTGAGGATGGCGTCTCTGACGGCCATGGAGCCGACCGGCTTCATCACCGCGCCGCCGTGCATCGGCCGCAGGTCGTCGTCGAGCGCGGGAGCCTCGTCGAGCCCGCTGCCGTACGGGGGTGCGTGGAAGTTGAAAATGGCCCGGCCCATGTCTGGCACAAGGCTCGCGAGCTGCTCGATCTTGGCGGCTAGCTCGTCTTCCGGGGCCTCCCGGTAGGTGTTCCACGGCGTGGGGTTCGTCCAGCCCATGGAGACCAGCGAGAATCCGTCGAGGTCCAGCAGCTTGCCCTCGGCGAAGCTGACGCAGGGCGAGGACTCGATGACATTGTCGATCTCGAAGATGTCGTCGTTGCCGCCGTTGAGGATGCACGGGATCTCACCGCCGTGCAGCTTGCCGTCAGCCATGTCGAGCCACCGGTCGAGCGAGCTGATCATCTCGTGCTCGAAGCGCTCGCCGACGGCTGCCTCGTTCGCGCCCAAGTGAGTCAGCTCGTCAGGGCTGACGATCGCGGGATAGAAACCGCTGTTGCGGATTCTGGCCATAGTGGCGTCGAGTTCGGACTTGGAGTCGAGGCGAATCGCCTCACCGCGCCAGGTCAGTTCCCAGTAGCCGTTGTGAGCCGTGACCGGCACCATTGCCTTGCCGGTGACATCGCCGCCGAGCACAACGAGGTCCGCCTTGTAGAAGGCAGCAGAGTTGAGGAACTTGCGCCAGCAGACTTCCGATCCGTGGATATCGGTGGCAAAGAAGATCTTCATGGCACTGTCTGACCTTTGCTTGTCTACTTGTTCAATGGGTGTAGCAGTCAGCGCAGCGCAGCGTCAAGGATCGATAACCCGGCAATGATGCAATGGCCTGCGCGAATGACGCAGGCGCGCAGCTAATGCGGTGCTTGACCGGCGCCATAGCCAGGCGTCGGCGGTCCTGATCCGCAGCCGCGCGGTTGCCGGTACTCTCGAACGGAATATAGGATTTAGTCCTATATGCGGGTAATATCGCAGCGTAGCGCGGTGCTGACGCACTGTCGTTTCACTGATCTTGGCCGCGCGAAACGGGACAAACCATCCCAGGTGGCGGACAAGATCCGTGAAATGTGACCCGCGACGGGGGCCCGCTGAGCCCGGACGACAGGGAAGCGCGGTGGCTTAGTGGCCGACTTCCTCGGGGAGCTCATACCAGCGGACGCGATCGCCGATGTTGGCGCGCAGCTTCCACTTCATGCCCTTGGGCGCGGACTCCGCCACCTCGGCGAGCTGCTGTACCTGGGCGACCGGATCGTGCGGAGCGTTCGCCGGGACGAGCCCGGGCTTGTCCGCGGCGAGCCCAGGGAGCTTGCTCAGGTTGCCGGTGACAGTACGCCACCAGCCCCAGTCGCCGGCCAGCAGCTGACCGAACCGCTTGGTGTCCAGGAACGGCTCGCCGGCATCGCTTGCGGCGCCGTCCGACTCGCGCACCGGCAGCCCGGCCAGCAACTGCAGGATGTCCCTGGCGTCCTTCTCATTGAGCTCGACGATCTGCAGCTTCGATAGCAGGATGTCGACGGCGTCCAGAGTCAGCGGCAGCCGGTTGTATCCGGGCCGGAAGTCGAGTGTGTGGCACATGGTCAGCCGGTCCACCATGATGTCGACAGGCCGGCCTGACGGAGCGGTGAAGTACATCTGCCGGTCACCGTTGAGGTTGTTGAACCTGCGGTCCGGCACGCAGCCGTTGTCCTCAAGGAACGTTGCGGTGGCCTTGCGCCCTTTGGACAGGCAAGCGAAATCCATGTCCTGCCCTGGCCGCAACCTGGGCGGAAGGTCGGGGGTGAGCACCCGGACGGCAAGGCCGCCAAGCAACTTCAGCCCGACGCCGGCCTGACGTGCCCCCTGCGCCAGGGCGATCGCCTCGGGCAGGGCGTCGTCGGCAACTGCTTCTGGCACTTCACCAGGCTGAACTCCCACGGCTGCTCCTGCACGGCGACGAGGTAAGGCGTCTTCCGCACAATACAGCGGAGTCAAGGCGAAGCGGTCCTGCTGGCGCGTAACGGCGAGCAGCAGCGGTGGTTGGTGACGTCGCCTGTAGTGGCGACGACCTAGTGGGGCCGGACTATCGCGGCGGCAGCCCTATTCCGGCCCGTCCCCGTTTGTCAATCGGCCACCCGCTGCCATCAGGCTCGAATGTGCTGGTCGCCCCGAGGTCATGGGTGTCGTAGCTCTCCTCGGCGGCCGCGGCACGCTGGCGGGGAAGCTCATGCACCCGCTCTCCCGGGATGGGCTCGAGCTGGCGGCCGCCGTCGACTGCCATGAAGGATCCGCCAGCTACCTCGGTGCGGGGCGGTGAACCGTGATGCTTCCACCTCGGATGCCGGTGCGCATACAAGACAAGTGAGATCCAAAACGCCAGAGCGGCCGCAATCACAATCGGCATAACCCATTGGCTGGTAATCGATCCTGACACGACGGTCCACCCCCGCTCCGCGTCATGTCCTGATAGCGGCCATACCCCCTAACTGCGATCGGCAACAGGACCCGAGCGAGCACACCCTGCTAGTTTCACGGGCGCAAAACCCCCAAAGCGGGCGCTGAAGGCCGGGAAACTAGCAGGGTGTGCTCGCGTCTTATGCAGCCGGCACGCTGAGCTAGGCGCCCGGCTGGACCAGCCCGCCCTCGTAGGCAGCCACCACCAGTTGCGCCCTGTCCCTGGCGGCCAGCTTCGTCATGGCCCGGCCGGCGTGCGTCTTGACCGTCGACTGACTCACGTACAGCTGGCTCGCGATCTCCTCGTTGGACAAGCCACGACCGATGAGTCCCACTACCTCCCGCTCCCGTGGCGTCAGCTCGGACACCCCGGGCACGGGGCGTGCCCGGCGGGCATGCGTACTGAACTCCGCGATTACCCGCCGCGTCACCGCAGGTGACAGCAGCGCGTCGCCGCCGGCCACGACCCGGACGGCCCTGATGAGCTCCGCAGCGTCCGTGTCTTTGAGCAGGAACCCAGCCGCCCCGGCTCGCAGGCCCTCGAAGATGTACTCGTCCAGCTCGAACGTTGTCAGGATGACGACGTGAACGCTGGCCAGCTCAGGCCGGCCGGCGATTCGCCTGGTTGCCTCGATCCCGTCCAGGACGGGCATGCGCACATCCATCAGCAGCACGTCCGGCCGCTCCCGGGCGGCGAGCCAGACCGCTTCCTCGCCGTTGGCAGCCTGGCCGGCTATCTGCATGTCCTCTTCCGCAGCAAGCAACGCCGCGAAGCCGGACCGGACGAGCTCCTGATCGTCGGCGAGCCCGACCCGGATCACGCTGTGCCGCCTGCAGTCGGCTCGTCGCCAGCATCGGGCGCCTGGACCGGAGCCGGCGGCGCGACCGGGGCCGGCGGCGCAATCAGGGCCGCGGGCGCGGAGCCGGGCAGCCAGGCAGCGACCCGGAATCCGCCGTCCGGTCGCCGTCCGGCCGACAACCTGCCGCCGAGGGCGTTTGCTCGCTCAGTCATTCCGGTGATGCCGTTCCCGGCTTGCGCCGTAACCGGTGACCGGGCCGGGCCGGTGTCGTCTACCTGCACCAGCACGCCGTCCGCTTCGTAGGAGACGAGGACATCCGCCGTGCCGCTGGTGCTGTGCCGGGCGGTGTTGGTCAGCGCCTCCTGCACGATTCGGTAAGCGGCGAGATCCACGCTGGCCGGAAGCTGCCGCCGCTCGCCGCGCTGGCGCAGCCGGGGCTCAAGACCGGCCCTGCGGACGGCCGACAGGAGATCATCGAGCTGGCCGAGGCCCGGGCTCGGCGCCCGCGGCGCGAGGTCGTCATCCGAGCGCAGGACGCCGAGCACAGAGCGCAGCTCGGTGAGCGCCTGCCTGCTGACATCGTGGATCGCGCTCAGTGCTTCCCTGGCTCGCTCGGGCTGGCGGTCCATCAGATGGAGCGCGGTGTTGGCCTGGACGTTGATCACGGAGATATTGTGCGCGACCACGTCATGCAGGTCCCTGGCGATTCGCATCCGCTCCTCGCTGGCCTGGCGGCGCACCTGCTCGGCCCGGTTGCGTGCCAGCTCAGCCGCGTGATCCCGGCGGAAGCGGACGAGCTCAGCCGCCGCGAGCAGCACCAGCAGCCAGGCGGCAACACCCAGCACCACCGCTACCGATGCATGCCCGGGCTGGCCGATCTGCCAGACCGGCCAGAAGCTCGCCGCGTAACCGATGACCAGGGAGGCTGCGGCGGCGAGCCGCTTGCCAGCGACCACCGCGTTGAAAAATGCCGCGATCAACGCAATCCAGATCATCCCGGCGTGGCCGATCGCGCCAGCAAGCAGGGTCGCGCCGAGCGACGCGGTGAGGACCGCGACGGGGAATCGCCGCCGGAAGGTCAGGACCAGCCCCGCCACCGTCAGCAGCAGGTATCCGGCCCAGCCCGGTACGCTACCCGCCGCATCGTGTGACGGATGCCACCAGGACCAGCTCGCATGAGTTGCGCCCAGTTGCACGACAGTGACGACGACGGCGATCGCGATATCGATCACCCAGCGGCGTCGTGGATCTGCCGGGCGCGACCCGGCCTGCACGGACTCAGTCATGACTAAACCCGACGCTACGTCAGGACAGTCGTTAGCCGTGTCGCCCTGCGGCTGACTTTCGCGACCCCCGCCTCCACCTCAGGTCTACCGGGCGACCACCCGACCTGGCCGCGGGGCCAGAACAGTCAGCCCGGCAGGCCGACGACGGCCGCCTACTACACCCAGCAGCATGGCTACCGGTTGCCGCCGCGCAACCCACATGGCAAGGGAGGACACCTGCAGATGGCGATCATCGAGGCAGTCGGCCTCACTAAGCGATACGGCCCCGTCACAGCCGTCGACGGGCTGAGCTTCAGCGTGGAAGCAGGCCAGGTCGTCGGCTTCCTCGGGCCCAACGGCGCCGGAAAGACGACGGCGCTGAGAATGCTGCTCGGTCTCGTTCGCCCGGACAGCGGCAGGGCCACGATCTGCGGGCGGGTCTACGCCGACCTGACGGCTCCAGCGGCACAGGTCGGCGCCGTGTTCGAGGCGGCAGGCTTCCATCCGGGCCGGACAGCCCGTAACCATCTGCGCATACATGCGCTGGCGTGCGGCGTCGGCGCAGCGCGCATCGACGACGTGCTAGAACTCGTCGATCTCGGCCATGCTGCCGGCCAGCGGGTCAGCGCGTTCTCGCTGGGCATGCGCCAGCGGCTCGGGCTGGCAACCGCCCTGCTCGCTGATCCGGACGTGCTGGTCCTTGACGAACCCGCGAACGGCCTTGATCCCGAAGGCGTGCACTGGCTGCGGGACCTGCTGCGGGGCATGGCGGCGGACGGCACCGCCGTGCTGGTATCCAGCCACATTCTCGCCGAGGTTGCGCAGACTGCCGACTCGGTCATCATCGTCAACCGCGGGCGCCTGGTCACCCAGGCGCCAGTCGCCACGCTCACCGCAAGCACCGGGCTTGAGGACGTTTTCCTGAGCCTTACTGCCGCCGGCACCGGCCGCGTAGACGACCGCCAGGGCAACAACCAGCCGGCACCGGAGGCATCGCGATGACCACGCTCATCCGGATGGAACTGCTGAAGCTGCGCACCACGCGCCTGAGCTACGGCCTGCTTCTCACCGCGGCTGGCCTGACGCTCGCCTTCGCCCTGCTCGAGGCGACCAGAGCGGGAACGAGGGGAGTCGCGCCGCTAGCTACCGCAGCGGGGCTGACTGCCGTGATTACCGGGGGCACCCTGGCGCTCTTGCTGGCCATAGTGCTCGGTGTCACGGTCTCCAGCGGTGAGTTCCGGCACGGCACGGCAACCGCGACGTATCTAGCGGTCCCGCAGCGCAGCCGGGTGCTCGCCGCGAAGTGCGCAGCGGCCTCGTGCGCCGGAGCGATATTCGGGTTCGCCGGCTGGTTCATCGCGACCGGCGTCGCACTCGGCTTCGTGGCGAGTGATGGCTACGCGGAGCCGATCGGCGCAGCGACGATGGCGAGATACGCCGCCGGTCACGTCCTGGCAGGCGCGCTGCTAGCCGCCATCGGCGTCGGGCTCGGCTCGCTGATCCGGTCTCAGCTGGCCGCCGTGCTGGGCGTGTTCGTCTGGGCAATCGTGATCGAGTCGGTTGTCGGCGGCTTGTACAACGCTGTCCAGCCGTACCTGCCGTACACGGCGGCGACGACACTGGCGGGCAGCACGCTTGGCGGTGCGGCGTTCGGCCCCGCGCATGGTGCGGTCAGCAGTTCCAGCCCGCTGCCGTTCGCCGCGTCCGCCGCGCTGCTGGCCGCAGTTTGCGCCGTCGTCGCGGCGACGGCGGCGAGGACTACTGTCGGCAGAGATGTCAGCTAACCGGGGGAACCGATGACCGAGCCCAACCTGATCGTGAACCCGCTCAGCGGCGAGCAGATAGCGATCCTGCGAAGCGCCGCGGATACCGGCGGGCAAGTGCTCGACTGGGAGCTCAGGCTCGCGCCGGGGGGCCGGGTGCCGAGCAGCCACGCTCATCCCGAGCAGCAGGAAACCTTCACTGTGCTGGAGGGAACGATGCGCTTCCGGGTCGGGCGGCGCCGCATCATCGCGCGGCCCGGCGACCGCGTGCTGGTCCCGCCGGACACCGTGCATCATTTCGCCAATGCGGGCGGCGCGACCGCGAGAGTGGCGGTGGAGTCGCGGCCCGCGCTGCGCATGGAGGAACTGCTCAAGACCGCGGCAGCGCTGGCGCAAGACCAGCACACCGCCGGCCGGGCCCTGCCGCGACCGCTGGACCTCGCGCTGTTCATGACCGACTTCGAGCGTGAGGTCGCGGCTCCGTTCCTGCCACGGGCCCTGGTAAGGCTCGTCATGCGGGGACTCGCGCGGGCAGCGCGAGGCCTCGGGCTCGACGCAACGTACCAGCGGCTGCGCGAGTGCCAGATCGCCCGCACCGGCCAGCCCGGTGCCAGCTGGCAAACCTCAGGTGTCGCACGGCAAGTCTCCGGTACCGCCAGTGCCCGCCATTGAGGTCGCCGGCCTGGTCAAGCGCTACCGGGGTGCGGAGCGCAACGCGGTGGACGGGATCAGTTTCCGGGTCGCGAGCGGCGAGCTGTGTTGCCTGCTCGGCCCGAACGGAGCCGGCAAGACCACCACGATCGCGATCCTCACGACCACACTGGAGCCGACATCGGGTGTCGCCCGGGTCGCCGGCCGCGATATCGCGGGCGATCAGGCGGGCGTGCGCCGCCAGATCGGCGTGGTATTCCAGCAGCCCGCCCTGGATCAGAACCTCACTGCCGAGGAGAACCTCCGGCTGCACGCGCTGCTGTACGGGCTCTACCGGTGGCGGCCGCTGTACCGCATGATGCCGGCTGCCTACCGGACCCAGGTCGCCGAGGTAGCCGGCATCCTGGGCATGTCTGACCTGCTCAGCAAGCCAGTGCGGGCGCTGTCAGGCGGCCAGCGACGCCGGCTGGAGATCGTGCGGGCGCTCATGCACCGGCCCGCCGTGCTGTTCCTCGATGAGCCGACGGCGGGCCTGGACCCGCAGAGCAGGCGCAATCTGTGGGCTTACCTGCGCCAGGCCCGGTCGGAGTTCGGGACTACCATCCTGCTGACCACGCACTACCTGGAGGAAGCCGAATCCGCCGACACAGCGTGCGTCATCGTGGCCGGCCAGATCGTCGACCGCGGCAGTCCAGCAGAACTCAAGGAGCGCTACGGCACGCGCTCGCTTGAAGACGCGTACCTTACCCTGCTCGGCGACGAGCACGAACGCGAGCACCAATGACGGGGCGGATGGCCACGGCAGGCCAGGCAAGCCGGGCTGATCGAGTGGCAGTGAAGTTCAGTGCGTCAGGCGAGGTCAGCGCGCTGCTCGCGATAGCCCAGCGAGATGTCGTCAAGCTGCTCAGGGACAAGCTGCGGCTGGCGGTGAATCTGGCGTTCCCGGTCTTGCTCATCGCAGGTCTTGGCAGCCTGCTGCAGGCAACGGTCGGCAAGGTCACCGGCCTGAGCACAATCACCTTGTCGTTCACCGGCGTGCTCGCGGCGAGCTTGTTTCAGTCCGCGGCGGCCGGGATGATCTCGATCGTCGAAGACCGGGAGAACGACTTCTCGCGCGAGCTGTTCATTGCCCCGGTCTCCCGGCTGACGCTGCTGGCCGGGAAGATCGCCGGGGAGAGCGCGGTCGCGCTCACCCAGGGCGTGCTGATCGTCGCATTCGCGGTCGCGTTCGGGGTCCGGATGACCGGCTGGCAGCTGCTCGGGCTGGCCGGCACCGGCCTGGTGTCCTGCCTGCTCGGCGCCGCGTTCGGGCTGGCTACGATCGCGGCGTTGCCGAACCAGCGATCTGCGATGCAGATCTTCCAGTTCCTGATCATCCCGCAGTACGTGCTCGGCGGCGTGCTGGTGCCGCTCACCACCGCGCCCCGGCTGCTGGCCGACATCTCCTGGCTGATGCCGATGCGCTACTGCGTCGAGCTGGCCCGTGCCACGTTCTACGCGGGACTGCCCGGCTATCACCGCGTGGTAGCCGTGAGCGCCGGCGTCGACCTGGCCGTCATCGCTGCGCTTACCGTGACATTGCTCGCTGCAGGCGGTGCACTGTTCAGTTACCGCGAGCGGGTCAGGTGACCGGGCGGCACTCCGCGAGCACCCGGCCGAACGCCTTCAGGTAGCTATCGTCGCCCTGCTGCTTGCGCAGCAGCCAGTACTCCGCGCCCCAGAACAGGTACGCCCACAGGCCGGCCGGAACGCTGCGGCCAAGCCGCATTGCCGAGTTGTAGTTGCCGATAACGTGCTCGGGCAGGCAGCTGTACATGGCGCGGCCCGGCGTGCTGGGCGGCGTCGTCATAGTCTCCCAGGGTTCGCCCTGACCCTCGGCTACCATGAGCCGCCGGCCTGAGGCGGCCACGCCACCGCAGTAGCGGGTGCTTGCGCTGCGCACCCACCGGGCGTTGCTGCCGGCCAGGTACGCGGTCACCGGCCCGAGCCGGGCTAGCCCGTGCCGGGGGTAGAAGTCCAGGCCGACGATGTCCGCGAGCCTGGCGGCGACAGCCAGCGAGTCGCCCTGGTCCCTGGTGCGCCACTGCTGCTGCAGCCGCACCGGCAGGGACGTCGGCAGGAACCCGTTCAGCACGATCGGCCTCGAGCCGTCGGCGGCGCGGACAGCCGCGACCTCAGCGGCCACGAAGCTAGCCGCGAGCCGCCACGAATGCTCCATGCCTAGCGGGTCAACGGCATCGTGCTCGATCTGCCAGCCGGCGATCGCGGGGTGCGCGCGGTACCGCTCGACTATCCGGGTGACGAAGCCGACCGCCGCGTCGAGCAGTGCCGGGTGCGTCCGCTCGCCGATCAGCTGACCCTCCGGCAGCGGTACCGGCAGGTGATGGGCGGGAACGAAGAACTCGGGGTAACCGAAGGCCTTCACCGCGCCGACGCACAGGATGATCTTTTTGCCGGCCTGGCTGGCAGCGTCGAGTTGCTCATCGAGTGCCGCGGTATCGAAACCGCCAGCCACCCGCTCGATCTGGCTCCAGTAGGCCGCGAGCCGCAGCAGCGGGAACGGGAACGGCAGCAGCTCAGCCAGGGCTCGCCCTGGATCGAGCCCGAACTCGCGCGCCTGCAGGGGCCGGAAGCTGATGCCGAGCAGCGTGCTCCCGGCTAGCTCTACCGGCAGCCGGGACCACTGGCTGGTCAGTGGCTGGCTCGGTCGGGCGACCCTGAGCTCCCCCAGTACCGGAATAACAGACGCCGCACGCGCCGGGTTCATCGCGGCGCCACGGTAGTGAGCGGGGCGGCGACAGCGCGCCGGAGGCTCTGATTACCTGTCATGCGACCATGTTGTCGCGGTACTGCGCCGGAAAGCGTCATACTTGCGGCCAGTGCGGGCTGCACCTGCAGACGACTGTCGGTCCTGCCGTCAGCTGAGTGGTGCGTGTTCGTGCAGCCAGGGCGGCTGCCACGGCGGATAGCCGGACACGAGCGCGTCGGCCTCCGGCGGACCCCACGTCCCGACCGGGTACCGGCGTACCGGCGGCGGGTAGGCCACCAGCGGTTCCAGGATTCTCCAGCTCTCTTCCACCGCATCCTGGCGAGCGAACAGGCGGTCGTCGCCGTTCAGCGCGTCGTGCAGCAACCGCTCGTATGGCGCCGGCGGTTCGCCAAGTTCCCGCGCGAACGCGGTGTCCAGCCGCACCGGACGCCACGCCCGTTTCTCATCAAGCCCGGAGAGCTGCAGCCGGAGGCCAGGATCAGGAGCGATACGCAGCACGATCTGGTTTCCCTCGACCCGGGCAGCGTCGGGCAGGAACCGCAGCCGGGGAGTGTGACGCAGTATCAGCCGCACCTCGGTGTCGCGGACCGGCAGTTGCTTGCCGGCCCGGATAAAGACCGGTACCGTCGCCCACCGCCAGCTATCGATATCCAGCCGCAGCGCGGCAAACGTCTCCGTGTCCGAACCTGGGGCCACCCCTGGAACCTGCTGGTAGCCGTCGTACTGGCCGCGGACATAAT
>Ga0335074_10004644_pt1 | contig 18935 bp, 3 predicted proteins | sample Lox_Sample_23_FD_206715 | JGI IMG/M metagenome (GOLD analysis project Ga0335074, IMG submission 206715) | Soil microbial communities from Loxahatchee National Wildlife Refuge, Florida, United States - Lox_Sample_2.3 | ecosystem: Environmental > Terrestrial > Soil > Wetlands | place: USA: Florida... | reverse complement strand
CCTTCAGCAGCTCGCGCTTGCGCGGCTCATCGATGAACACGGCGCCCTCGTTGCGCCGGCTCATCGCGCCCTGCATGGTCATGAAGAGCGAGCCGACCGGACTGGTCATGCCGGCGTGAAAGCGCGGATTCTGGCGCAGGATGGCGCTGAGGAGCGTGGAGCCGGAGCGCGGCAGCCCCGAAATGAAATGAATTCCATTTTCCATCGTTATCTCGATCCTCGACCCCGCAGCGAGCTTAGCACCTAGCGAGCATCCCGCACCGCCCATAGCCCGAGCCGGCCGAGGCTCGAGGCCAACGCGAGGCGCCCGATGCGCCAGTCCGAGAGAGTCTGGATACGCTGCTGCTGAGCGTTGGCGAAGGCCGTTTGCGCCGTGAGCAGCTCGAGGATGCTGCCCGCGCCGCCCTCATATCGATGCTGTGCCGCCTCGAGCGAGGTGCGCGCGCTCGTGAGCAAGACCTCGGAGTTGGCGAGATTGTCCGTATCGGCCTGCAACACCGTATAGGCGTTCCAGACATCTGCCGCCACCTGCTGCTCGGCGGCGTAAAGCGCTTCCTGCTGGATCTGTACCTGCGCATGCGCCTGCGCAATGAGGCCGCGCTTCCACAAAGGATCGGAGATCGGCACTTTGAGCTCGATGCCGATCTCCTTGTCGGTGACGCTGCCTGGAACCGAGGGGCTGCCGAGGCTCGGCGTCAGGGGCTCGTTCGAGCGCTCGAGCTGGCCCACGATGCTGATCGTCGGATAGCCGTGCGCGCGTGCCGCCCGCTCATCCGCGCGCGCGGCGGCCAGCTCGCTTTCGGCCACGGCGACGCGCGGGTGGGTGCGCTTGGCGGCCTCGATCAACTGGCGCAGCGACTCGGTGAAGTCGCTGTGCACGATGATGTTCAAGTCCGCCGGCGGCAAGGCGAGCGTGCTATCCGGCTCGAGACCCATGTCGAGTGCCAACGCGCCGCGCTGATAGCGCAGCTGGGCTTCTGCCTTCACGCGGATGAGCACCGCCTGTGCGTGCGCCGTCTGTGCTTGCAGCTCATCGCTCACGGGGGCGACACCGCGCTGCATGCGCTCGTGCGCGGCGCCGAGGCTCCTTTGGGCCAGATCCTCGACCTGCCTGGCGGCATCGAGACTCGCCTGCGCGGCCTGCGCGCCGTAGTAGTCGGCGGCGGCCTGGAGGAAAATCTGCTGCAGATTGAGATCGAGGTTGGCTTGCGAGGCTGCGAGCAGCTCGCGCGCGGCTTCGAGCTGGTTGCCCCGCTCACCAAAATCATAGAGCACCCAGCTCAATGACACGATGCCCTCGGGATAGCGGGCTCGCGAGCTGGTATCGAGCGCCGGCAGGTCGTTCAGGCGCGTATGGGTGTTGTTGTCCTGCTCGGTTGCCGTGGCGCCGAGGTCCGGCAGGTAGCTCTGCTGCGCGGTCGCGACCTCGGCGGCGTAGAGCTTGATGCTCACCCAGGCGCTGCGGGTTTTCGGGTTTGCGCACAACGCCCGGCTCACGGCATCGGCGAGTGCCAGCGGCGCGGCGAGGTTTCCCATGAGGCACGGATCGGCGCCGTTCGGCGGCGATAGCATCGGCGCCGCGGGAGATATCGGCACGGCGTTCGCATCCCCCGCCCGGGCGGTGTGCGTCGCAGCGATGAGCGCCAGCGCAGTGCTCAGCCCGATCGATAGCGCCGCGGTTTTTCGTATTCTTGTTTGCATGAGCGCTCGAGAGGCTCACCGCACTCGCACGGCTCGCTTGCTTGCCTTTTGATGAGCGGCGCAGCGCGCGCGGCGCCCCACCCATAACCCCTCAATACATAACGCAGTTTTTGCGTCCGCTGGCGGCGCGCGCGTTCTCGCTGTAGCGAATCAGCTGCGCGCTCGTGGACTTGGACTCCTGATTGGACGCATACTTTCTAAAAATAGGTGCGCGCGAGTTAGAGTGTATCCGCGGGCGCGCGGTGTGGGAAGGATGATGAGCGCGCGAGCAGCCGCGAACAGCGGTGCCATGGCGCCGCCGCGTGCAGGAACAGCGCGCGGCGGCAAGAATAAGTAGCGCCAGATGAACAGTGTCCCCGATTCGGGCACAGCAAGCCACGCAAGCGTGACGGCAGGCAGGCTCGCGAACGCCGACTCCGCGGCGCCGCGCGATGCGGGGCTCACGGCGCTCGCCTTGATCGCGCGCATGCACGGCATCGCCGCCGATGAGGCGCAGATTCGCCATCAGGCAGGCATCAACGAACGACGCCTGGGCGAGGTGGAGCTGCTGCGCGCGGCGAAGGGTCTCGGGCTCAAGGCGCGGCTGGTGGACATCGATCCTGAGCGCCTTGCCTTTCTGTCACTGCCGGCGCTGCTCTTCGACTCGCAGCACAACCATTTCATTCTGGTGAAGCTCTCCGAGCAGCGCGCGCTGATCCAGCCCGGGGATCGCTCGCCGCCGCAGATCGTGACGCTCGAGCAGCTGCGCGCGCGCATCACGGGGCGAGCGCTGCTGGTTGCCTCGCGCGCCTCCCTGGTCGGCGACCTGGCGCGCTTCGATTTCTCGTGGTTCATCCCCGCGGTGGTCAAGTACCGGCGGCTGCTCTTCGAGGTGCTCGCCGTCTCCTTCCTGATTCAGCTGTTCGGCCTGGTCCCGCCCCTCATGTTCCAGGTCATCATGGACAAGGTGCTCACCAATCGGGCGTTCGACACGCTCAGCGTGGTCGCCATTGCCATGTTGCTCGCGTCGGTGTTCGAGACGCTGCTGACGGGGCTGCGCAACTACATCTTTGCGCACACCACCAACCGCATGGACGTGGAGCTCGGCGCGCGGCTGTTCCGCCATCTCGTGCAGCTGCCGCTCTCCTATTTCACCGCGCGCCGCGTGGGCGATTCGGTGTCGAGAGTCCGCGAGCTGGAGAATATCCGCAATTTCCTCACCGGTCAGGCACTGACGGCGTGTCTGGATGTCACCTTCTCCGTGGTGTTCATCGCGGTGATGGCGCTCTACAGCGTCAAGCTCACCCTCATCGTGGTGCTGTCGCTCTTCTTCTACGTGCTGATCTCCGCCGTGCTCAACCCGGCGTTTCGCAAGGCGCTCGATGTGAAGTTCTCGCGCGGCGCCGACAGCAATTCTTTCCTGGTCGAGAGCGTCTCCGGCTGCGAGACCCTCAAGGCGCATGCAATCGAGCCGCAGTTCGCCCGCAAGTGGGACACGCTGCTCGCCGCCTATGTCACCGCCGGCTTTCGGGTCACCACCCTCGCCAACATCGGCCAGCAGCTCATCCAGCTGGTCGGTAAGCTCGTGACGCTCGCGGTGCTGTTCTTCGGTGCCTACCAGGTGATCGAGGGCAAGCTCACGATCGGCCAGCTCGTGGCCTTCAACATGCTGGCGCAGCGCGTGGCGACCCCCATCCTGCGGCTCGCGCAGCTGTGGCAGGACTTTCAGCAGGTCGGCGTGTCGATGCAACGCCTCGGGGATATCCTCAATACCCGCACCGAGCTGCCCCCGAGCGCGCAAGTGCTCCCGCCGATGCGCGGTGCGATCGACTTCGAGGATGTGCATTTTCGCTACAAGCCCGACGGGCCGGTGATCCTGCACGACATCGATCTGCACATCCATCCGGGCGAGCTGATCGGCATCATCGGGCGCTCGGGTTCCGGGAAGAGTACGCTGGCAAAGCTGCTGCAGCGGCTCTACGTGCCCGAGCGCGGTCGCATCCGCATCGACGGCATCGACCTTGCGCTTGCCGATCCGGCCTGGGTGCGGCGTCAGATCGGCGTGGTGCTGCAGGAGAATCTGCTCTTCAATCGCTCGATACGCGAGAACATCGCGGTTGCCGACCCGGGCATGCCGCTCGAGCAGGTCATCGAGGTGGCAAAGCTCGCCGGCGCGCACGAATTCATCTGCGAGCTGCGCGAGGGCTACGATGCCATCGTTGGAGAGCACGGCTGCGGGCTCTCGGGCGGGCAGCGACAGCGCATCGCCATTGCGCGCGCCCTGGCGACCAATCCGCATGTCCTGGTCTTCGACGAAGCGACCAGCGCACTCGACTACGAGACCGAGCGTGCTTTGCAGCAGAACATGCCCGCGATCTGCCGCGGCCGCACGGTCATTCTCATCTCGCATCGCCTCTCGGTGATCCGGCACGCCGACCGCATCGTCTCGATGGAGAAAGGCACGATCGTGGAGGCCGGCAAGCACGAGGAGCTCGTGAAGCGCAGCGGACCCTACGCTCATCTGCTGGCGTTGCAGGCCCAATGAGCATGCGCGCCGCCAGCTTCACCGCACTCGGGGCGCTGCGGCGGCGCTATTCGGCCGTGTTCCGCCAGAGCTGGGCAGCACGGCGCGAGCTGGACTCCAAACGCCGCCTGCCGGAGGAGGTCGCCTTTCTGCCGGCGCACCTCGAGATCGTCGAGACGCCCGTGCATCCGGCTCCACGCTGGACGGCACGCATCTGCGCGCTCCTGGGACTGTGCACGCTCGCGCTCGCGGTCTTCGGCCGCCTGGACATCGTGGCGGTGGCCCCGGGCAAGCTGGTGCCGAATGGGCGCGTAAAGGTCGTACAGCCGGCTATCACCGGCGTGGTGCGCCGCATCCTGGTCGTCGACGGCATGCGTGTGCGCTCGGGACAGCTGCTGATGGAGCTCGATCCTACGCAGGCGGCGGCCGACACCGACAAGGCCACGGCGGTGCGTCTCGATGCTGAGCTCACCGTGGCACGCGCCCAGGCGCTGCTCTACGCGCAACAGATGGAGACCCACCCGGTCGTGGCGCGCGTCCCGGAGGCTCCGGAGACCCGCCAGATTCAGACTCAGGCGCTCGCCGACGGCATTTACGGCGAGTACCGTGCCAAGCTCGCCTCCCTGCAGGCGGAGCTGCACAAGCGCCAGGCGGAGCTTGCCACGACCGACGCCGAGATCACCAAGCTGCAGGGCATGGCGCCGCTCGCTCAGCAGCAAGCCGATGACTACCGCGCCCTCTCTGCCAACAACTACGTCGCACGTCACGACTACCTGGAGAAGCAGGAGAACGCCCTCGCTCAGAAGGGCGAGCTTGCCGCACAGATCAGCCACTCGCATGAGCTCCAGGAGGCCATCGCAGAGCAGCAGAGCGACATCCAGACGACGATGGCGACGTTTCGCAGCTCAGCTCTCGAGGACCTGGGCAAGGCTCAGGCGGTGCTCTCACAAGCGAGCGACGATCAGACCAAAGCCGAGGTGCGCCAGGCCCTGATGAGACTGGTCGCACCGGTATCAGGAACGGTGCAGCAGCTCTCCGTGCACACCGTCGGCGGGGTGGTAACCACCGCGCAGCCGTTGCTCGAGATCGTGCCGGACGATACGCTCGAAGTGGAGGCGCGCCTGGCGAACAAGGACATCGGCTTCGTGGAGGTCGGCCAGTCGGTGGTGGTCAAGATCGACGCGTTCCCGTACACGCGCTTCGGCTATCTGCACGGCACGGTCAAGGACGTCTCGAACGATGCCGTCTCCGACAAGAAGAGCGGCCTGTACTTCCCCGTGCGCGTCGCGATACCGGGCCGACAATTCCGCGTGGACCGCAAGTGGGTGAATCTCACCCCGGGAATGGAGGTCAACGCGGAGATCCACACCGGTAAGCGCTCGGTGGCCGAGTACTTCCTAAGTCCAGTCATCGCCACGGCGAACGACGCGCTGCGCGAGCGCTGAGCTTCTCGCAGGTCGGGTCGAGCGTGCGGGTTCGATCCGTACCCGGCTCGATCCGTATCCGGTTCGATCCGTATCAGGTTCGATCCTGTCGAGACACTTTACGCATCGCCATTGCGCATTACCTGTGCGAAATCTCGCACTTCCGCTGCAACCTTCGCGCGCTTGAGCGGCGCTGAGGTGGTCGCAGCGGCCGGGCAGCGTCGGATTTCTTGGCAAACCTGCCGCCGTGCTTTGCACACGCGTGCAGTCGCGGGCTCGCCTGTTGATAAATATCTTTTGTCGATATGCAGAGGCTCACTCGTCGACGTTTGTCTGTCATCTCTTTGAATTTGCGAACGCCGTGTCGGGAGATGGCGCGAGGCGGCTTGTGAAAACCGCCCGACGATGCCGCAGTGCATGGTCGCGCGCCTGCCACAATTTTGCATAGTATTTGCTTGAACGTAACGATAGCGCTGCCCGAAGAGGGGTGTGCGCTGCGGGGTAGTCGGGAAAACTCGCAGCGATAATCGAAGAAGCGAGACTGAACTCGACGGACCGAGACCCAAAGGAAACGACCTAGAGCGCAGAAGCTCCCGATCGCTTGCACGGCTCGCACGCTAGCGAGGCCGGCGGCGCGACTGCGTGTGTCCGGTTCTCGTATTCGCAATCTCGGTCTGCCTCCCGGCGTCGAAAGGTGAGTCTCCATGGGCGAGAAGTACTACAGGGGTACCGCGGGAACTGCGGGGGCGGCCGGCACGGGCACGAGCGGTGCGGGCGGCGCGGGCGGCGCGGGGGGAAACGAGAAGTACACTTATACCGGTGCGGCGGGTCAGAGCAACGTCGAGACAGAGCTGGTCGGCGGCGCAGGCGGCACGGGCGGCAGCGGCAGCGCTCCCAACGGTGCGGCCGGTGCGGGTGGGGCCGGTGGGTACGCAAAGGCCTACACCACCACTTCCCAGGCGATTGGCTCGACTGCGTACGCGAGGAGCTACGCGACCGGTGGTGCCGGCGGTGCTTCGGGAGAGCCTGACGGAACCGGCGCTGGTGCCAACGGCGGGGCAGGCGGGGCCGCGGTTGCCACGGGCAAGTCGACGAACACCTCGGGCCCGGCGGAATCGCTCGTCAGCGCAACGGGCGGAGGCGGTGGTGCCGGCCGAGGCACCGGCTTCTCCGGTGGCGCAGCCGGCACCGTCAGCGGCTCCACAGCGGAGGCCTATGGGACCTCCTCGGCCTACGCGCGATTGGTTCAAACCGGCGGTGCCGGTGGCAACGGCTATTCGGGCGCCAGTGGGGCCGCGGGCGCTGCGAGCGCACTCACCAACGCGGTCAAGGGCACGACGGACGCCGGCACGCTGACTTTGAGCCAACAGGCCTCGGGCGGTCGTGGCGGCTACAGCAGCGGCGGTACGACGGGCGCCGGTGGCGCTGCCAGCTCTTCGCTGACGCTCAATGATGCAACCACGGCAACTCCTTCCACCCAGGTTTACGCCAGGGTGCGCGCCTATGGTGGTGCCGGTGGCAATGGCAGTACGAGCACCCCCACCGCGGGCGCTGTCGGTGGCGCCGCATCCGGCTCGTTGACGCTGACCGTTGCCCAGGAGGCGTACGGCAGGGTCATCGTGGAGGGCGGCAACGGCGGCTCAGGTGGCGCCACGGGTGGCGCGGGCGGTGCCGCCTCAGGCAGTGCGACCGTCACGTCCACCACCACGGGCACCCAGAACGAAGGCCCCTTCCTCACCGTCAAGGGTGGTGACGGCGGCAAAGGCTCCGACGGAAGCGGCGGCGCGGGCGGTGCAGTCACGTCGGCGACGGCAAAGGCATATGAAGCAGGCGCAACGGGCGCTCGGGCTTATGCCCATCTCGCTGTCGAGGGCGGCTCGGGTGGCGGTGGTACGGGCGTCGGGATGAGTGGCGGAGCCGGCGCGAGCTTGACCGACATCGGCTCGGCCTATGCCAAAGGGAAGAACGTCCGAGCTCACCTCTACCAGACAGCCGGCAATGGAGGTTATGGCTACGGCGGCGCGGCGGGTGGCGCGGCGGGCAGCTCGACGCTGACAAACGCGGTCTCCGGCGTTGCGAATGGCGGGTATCTGTACCTCACCCAGTCGGCGACGGGCGGTAATGGCGGCGGTACCTCGAGCGGCACCGGCGCTACCGGTGGCGCTGCGAGCTCGACGCTCTCCTTCAACGACACCAAGAACTCGACCACTTCGGACAGGCTCTGGGCCATCGTCGATGCCACCGGTGGCACCGGTGGCCTGAGCGGCAGCGGCACGGGTGGCACCGGCGGGGCAGCCAGCGCATCGCTGGCGCTGACGGGTGCTGTCGTCGTTTACACCGACGTCTCGGCGACCGGGGGAACCGGCGGGCGCTCGCAATCCGGCAGCGGCGGGGCGGGCGGTACCGCGACCACCGCAAGCTCCTACGCGACAACCACCTCGGCAACCACCTACTCCAAGGCGACGGTCAGCGCGACGGGCGGTTCCGGCGGGGCTGGCACGGGAAGCGGCCACTCGGGCGGTGCGGGCGGCGCTGCCAGCACCGGCGCCGTCTCGGCGACGGGCTTCGATGCGTATGCGACGGCGAAGCAAAGAGGCGGCACGGGCGGCAACGGGTACAGCGGCGCCTCGGGGGGAGCGGGCGCATCCAGCTCCCTCAAGAACGATGTGACGGCGCAAACCACGGGCGGCACCGAGCGCATTTCTCAGGACGCCTATGGCGGAGCGGGCGGCTACAGCAGCGGCGGCACGGCGGGTGCGGGTGGTACCGCGTATAGCAGCCTCACGTTCAACGACAACAGCAACACGCACAAGTCCGCACATCTCTACGGTTACGCCCGCGCCGCGGGCGGGAGCGGTGGTAACGCTGCTACCAACAGCTCCGGCGGCGCCGGCGGCACCGCCGCCGTCGACATCAATCTCACGGGCGCCCAATCCGTCCTGGCCGAGGCACGTGGTTACGGTGGCAACGGTGGCGCCGTCAGCAGCGGTACCGGCAGCGGTGGACAGGGCGGGAGCGCTTCGGGCACCGCGACGGCGGTCAGCACCAACACGGGCTCATCCAACGTCGGTGCTTATCTGAGGCTCGAGGGTGGCGCAAGCCGCAATTCGGGCGCGGGCAATGGCCTTGCGGGCGGAGCCGTCACGAGCGGCACCGCCACGGCCACGGAGTCGACGACGACGAGTGGGAGTGCCTACGCCCACGTAGTCGCCACTGGCGGCGCCGGCGGTGGGGCGAGTGGCGCAGGCAAGACGGGGGGTACCGGTGGACTCGTGGGCACCGTCAGCGCTCTGTCGGCGACTTCCTACGGCTTCGATGCGCGCTCGAACGTTTCTGGCCAGGGAGGCGGCGGCGGCAACGGCTACTCGGGCGCGACGGGCGGAACGGGCGGCGCGGTTTCCCTCAGCAACACGGTGTCCGGCACCTCCCGCGGCGGCTCCATTTACCTGTTCCAGGAGGCGACCGGCGGCTCGGGTGGGGACGGTGTGAGCACGGGCCTCGGCGGCGCCGGAGGCGATGCCACGTCGAGCCTGAGTTTCAGTGACACCGGCACGACGAAGGCGTCGTACGTCCTGCTGCATTCCTATGCGTCGGGAGGCACTGCCGGCTACAGCGGTGACGGCAACGGTGCTGGCGGGGGCACTGCCTCGGCCACTGGCACCGCATCCGGTGCCGGCAATGTCACGAGCCTCGCGCGCGCGACGGGTGGAGGCGGCGGCACCGGCCGCACCAGCGGCAATGGAGGCACCGGCGGCTCGGCCACCATCAGCGCATCGAGCGCGATCTCCAGCGGCGCCACCTCCACGGCCGAGGCCTTGGCTTATGCCACCGGCGGCGCAGGCGGGCATGGTTACGGCTCGGGCAAGAGCGGTGGGGCTGGAGGGACTGCCTCCGTCAGCGATGTGACCGCCACCGGCTACCACGCGGAGGCGCGGGTGAGTCAGTCGGGCGGTACGGGTGGAAGCGGCTATTCGGATGCCGCGGGCGCTGCGGGGGCTTCCAGCACGCTCAGCAATGTCGTGAGCGGCGTCAGCAAAGGTGGCACCAACAGCAGTCTGTCGTTGTTCCAATACGCGACCGGCGGTACTGGCGGCAACAGCACGGGGGGGACGGCGGGTGCCGGCGGTACGGCGTCCTCAACGCTCACCTTCAGTGATGCCGGCAACGCCACTCATGCGGCGTACCTCGATGCGCGTACGCTTGCTACGGGTGGCGACGGCGGCGGGAGCTCCGGCACAAGTGCCGGAGCCGCGGGTGCAGCAGCCACGGCGACGACCAATGTCACGGCGGTAAGCAGCGTCAAGGGCCGCGCCGGCGCTCAAGGCGGCTCGGGCGGCTACAGCTCGGGCGGCACGGGCGGGGTCGGTGCCACGGCCACGGCCACCGCCACCGCCACGAGCAGCTCAACCGGCACGGCGACCGTTGATGGTTGGGCGTACTCGAGAGGGGGTTCGGGCGGGCGCTCTGCGTCGGGCTCCGGCGGTGCTGGCGGCTCGCTCAGCAGTACCAAGGGCTATGCTATCGCCACCTCCGAGACGGGGGGCACCGCATACGGCTATGCCCACGCGGCAGGTGGCGCCGGCGGAGAGGGAACGGGTGCCGGCAACAGCGGCGGCGCCGGTGGCTCCGTCAGCGGCAGCATCGCGCAGGGCACGGGCAACAGCTCCCGAGCCGTTATCAAACAGTACGGTGGGGCCGGTGGCTATGGCGCTTCCGGCGCGGCGGGCGGCGCGGGCGCATCCAGCACCATCACCAATGCCGTGAGCGGCTCGACGAGCGGCGGGTATTGGCGCGGATACGAGACTGCGGGCGGCGGTGCGGGCGGTGGGTCGAATTCGGCTGCGGGAGGCGCAGCGGGCAACGCCAGCGCATCGCTGACGTTCAACGATTTGCCGAACACCTCTCACGCCTCCTCCGTCATCGATACCACGAGGGCGACCGGCGGCGCCGGCGGCAGCTCGGGCGCCAAGAAGAATGGCGCGGCCGGCGGTACCGGGTATGCATCGACCAGCTCGACAGGCGCGAATTACGTGCGCGCCGCGGCGACTGCCATCGGCGGTCAGGGTGGTAATGGTGGCAGCACGGGCGCCGACGGCGGTGCAGGTGGTGCGGCCACCCTCGGCGTGGTCAGCAGCAGCTCCAGCTCGACCACGTCGGGTACCCCCAGCAACGCTGCTGGCAGCGCTTACGGCGGCATGGGCGGCAGAGGGTACGCCAGCAGCAGCTACGCAGGCGGTGCCGGTGGGGCCGTCGCGTTCAAGGATGTGCTCAGCGCCACCGGCCAGACCGCCACTGCGGACCTGACTGCGCGGGGCGGCGCCGGCGGCACCGGCTACACCGGGGCCGCGGGCGGTGCCGGGGCTTCAGCCTCCGCCACCAATATGGTCAGCGGCACGGCGAGCGGCACTTTGTCGCTCGACCAGTACATGACCGGTGGTGCGGGAGGAAGCTCCAACGGGGGTGCCGGCGGGGCCGGCGGGGCTGCCACCTCGGCGTTGAGCTTCAACGACGTGACCGTCAACGGCGGACTCGCGTCCTACCTTGACCTACGTTCCGATGCAACGGGTGGCGCCGGCGGCAGCGGTGCTGCACCCACGGCAGGGGCGGCTGCCACCGCATCGGGCAGCGGCACCGCGGCGAATGGGCTCTTTGTTCGCGCCTATGCGACCGGCGGACACGGAGGTGCCAACACGGGCACATCGGGCACCGGCGGCGCGGGCGGCAGTGCCTCCTCCTCGGCGACTGCCTCCTCGACGACTTCGAATCCAGATCCCGCAACCGCCGAAGCCTTTGGCAAGGGGGGTGCCGGCTATCACGGCTCGAGCACCTCGGGCAGCGGCGGAGCAGGTGGGGCTGTCACGGCGGTGACCTCCTCGGTCACTGAGACAGCGGCCACGGGCAATCGCGCGTACGCCTACAGCCGGGGTACCGGCGGCACCGGTGGTCGAGGTTATGGCAGCGGCAAAGTCGGTGGCGCGGGCGGGGCCGTGGCCGGTTTGTCGGCAGCGGCGAGCGGATTCTCAACCCGTGCGACGGTGGTGGGCGAGGGCGGCACTGGCGGCGGGGGCTATTCCGGCGCCACCGGCGCAGGGGGCCAAAGCGTCACCCTTACCAACACGGTGAGTGGGGTCACCGAGGGCGGGTATTCAAGACTCTTCCAGGAGGCCGAGGGCGGTAACGGCGGCTACAGTGCGGCCAGTGCCGGAGCGGGCGGCGCCGCCACCTCGACGCTCACTTCATACGACACCTCGAACCCCGTCGCGGCGAGCAGCTTCAATACCTACGTACGGGCCTACGGCGGCGGCGGCGGCAACAGCAGCTCGGCCGGTGGGGCAGGCGGTGCAGCCACCGCATCCGACACCAGCAAGAGTCTCAACAGCGACTACGTCGTCGCGACCGCGGGGGGCGGCGGGGGCGGCTCCGGATCCACCGAAGGAACCGGGGGCAATGCTCAGGCGACTGCCGTCTCGACGGCGACGGGGCTCGGATCGGGCTCCACGGCGACTGCCGACGCCACCGCAACGGGCGGGCAGAACGGCAACGACACGCTGCGCGGCCTGGCCACCGCCAGTGCCACGGCGACGACCGCGAACGGGCAGCTCGCGGAGGCCATCGCAAACACCGAGGGCTCGACCGACACCGTCACTGCGACCTCGAATACGTCGGGTACGAGCGTACTCGAGGGACTGACAACCGTTGCGCAGGCACCAGGGGCCGGCGCCAACGCCGAGCGGACGATCCTGACCGAGGCTTCGATCAATGGCGAGGCTGCCGGTTTTCCCGGCACTTACAGCGCGTATTCCGATGCGGACGGAATGCCCACCAGCGGCACGGTGAGCTCGCTCGTCGGGAGCGAGACCAACATCAATCCCGTGCTCGGCACCGGGACCAAGGCCGTCGACTTCGCCAATGGCACCCAAGGCGCCTACTACGGTACCAGCGCATCCGGAGCGAGCCAGACCTACACCACGTCCGAGACATTCACCATCGATTCCAAGAATCTGAGCGGGGACCTGGAACTCGGTCTGATCACCCCCGAGGTGAGTGGTAGCGGGCTTAGCAGCGCGACACTGACGGTGAGTGTCAACGGCACGCAAGTGCTCTCGGACACCGAGAGCAGTGAGTCCGCGGCGAATACCCTCTTCACCGACGACGTGGTGTCCCTCGGCACCGTACCGACTACCGCCACCACCACGATCACGGTCAGTCTCAGTGAGACGGTGAGCGGAGCCGGCAACGGCTATGGCATCGAGTATCTGATCGGCGCGACGAACGGTGCGGGACCGCCGGTCATCACGGCGCCGGCAACCGCGCATGCCCGCAGCGGCATCGCGTTGGCGATCCCCGGGGTCAGCCTGAGCGAGTCCGGCGCCACTGCCTCCGAGCTGTTCACGGTCACGCTCGCGGACACCAACGGCCTGATCAGCCTCAGCGCCTCCGGCAGTGCGACGATCACGGGGGACGACACCACGTCGGTCACGATCAAAGGCGACCTGACGGATGTCAACAACACGCTCGCGACACTCAAGGATACGGACAGCACGGCGGGGAGCGACCCGATCGCGATCAACGCGACGGATGCGAACGGTCAGGTCGCCACTCCGCAGAACATCGCGCTCTCGGTCAGCGCCGATCTGGGGATCAGCGCGCCGGCGAATGCCGGTGTGGATGAGGGGCACGCCACGGCGATCAGCGGCATCTCACTCGCGGAGGCGGGCGCCTACAGTGGCGAAACCTTCGACGTAACCCTTACCGACAGCGACGGCTTGCTCGCGGCAACCAGCGAGCAGGGTGCGGGCATCGGTGGCTCAGGCAGCAAGACGCTCACCATCACGGGCTCTTTCGCTGCGGTGAACGCAACGCTCGCGACACTTACGGACAACGAATCGAGTGCCTCCGACACGCTCGTCATCAATGCCACCGACAGCCTGGGCGGTACCGGCAGCACAGCCGGACCCACGGATGTGGCACTCGAGGTGACCGGTGAGCCCGTCATTGCGGCGCCGGCCGCCGCCACGATCGGCGTCGGGCAACCGAGTCCGATCAGTGGCGTCAGTATCAGTCAGACGGGCGTGCTGGCCGGTGAGACCTTCACCGTCACACTCGCCGACAATGCCGGTGAGCTCTCCGCCACCGCAACTGACGGGGCGACGGTTACCGGTGCCGGCAGCGATTCTGTGACGATCAGCGGCTCGTTGACGGCGGTCAACGACACGCTCGCGACGCTTAGCGACACCGACCTCAGCACCAGCGCGGACACCATCACGATCAACGCCACCGACAGTGTGGGCGGTGCGGCCGGGCAGCAGCAGGTCGCCGTGACGGTGAACGGCAAGCCGCTCCTGTCCCTCAGTGGTGCGCAGAACATCAGCGCCAACAAGGCGGCGGCGGTCTCGATCGGCTCGATCTCCGAATCCGGAAACACCACCGGCGAGAGCTTCACCGTCACGATCAGCGATACGCACGGCGTGCTGGATGTCACCAACGCGGAAGGTGCCAGCATCACGGCCAACGATTCGACCGACGTGACCCTCACTGGGACGCTCACGGAGATCGACGAAGCACTCGGCAACGTCACCGACGACAACGCTACGACAGGATCGGATCCGATCAGCGTCACGGCGACGGATCAGTACGGCAACAGCGCCACGCCTGGCGCGGTGCCAATCACGGTGCTGAGCGGCCCGGTCATCACGGCCCCGACGACCCTCACGGTCGGCGTCGGCCACGCCGCAGCTGTCGCGGGCGTTAGCATCACCGAATCCGGCGCCGAGGCGGGCGAGAACTTCACCGCAACGGTTACCGACACCAATGGCGACCTGAGTGTCACCGCCAACGGCTCGACGGTGACGGGCAACGGGACGGACGCCGTCACGATCGCCGGCTCGCTCACCGACGTGAATGCGGCGTTGGCGAGTCTGTCCGACACGGATGCGACGGCGGGCTCGGACAACATCACCATCAACGCTACCGACAGCCTCGGCGGCGTGGCGGCGACCAAGAACATCACCGTCACGGTGAACAACATTCCGGTCATCGTCGTGCCCGGCTCCGAGACCTCGGGCGTCGGCAAGAGCGGTGCGCTGACGGGTATCAGCGTCTCCGAGTCCGGAAACACGGGCTCGCCCGAGACCTTCACGGTCGTGGTGTCCGATGCGGCGGGCGTGCTCTCCGCGACCGTCTCGGGCACCGATAGCGTGGTCTCGAGCAACGGCGGCAAGACGCTGACCATCAGCGGTGATCTCGGCGACGTCGACAACTCGCTCGGCGGTCTGCACGACACGGAGCCCACGGCGGGCTCTCCTGCCGATACGCTCACCGTCACGGCGACCGACAGCTTCGGCAACTCGGCGGCCACCGCAGCGACTGTGCCCCTCACGGTGAACGGCCTTCCGTCGATCACCGCCCCGGCGTCGACCAGTGTCACGCTGGGCACGGCAACGGCGGTGAGCGGTGTCAGCGTCACCGAGTCGGGCAACCTCACCAACACCGGCGCGCCCGAGGTCACTGTCACCCTGACCGACACGCATGGGCTGCTCAGCGTCACGGATGAGGCCGGCACCATCGCGGGCAACGGTACCACCAGCCTCACCATCACGAGCAACTTCGCGGGCGTCAACGAGGATCTGGCGACACTCACGGACGACGATTCCACCGCCGGTGCGGACAGCATCGTGCTGAATGCCACGGACAGCTTCGGCAACGCGGCGACTCAACAGACGATTGCGGTCAGCACCACCAGCGGGCTGTCGATTGCGGTACCTGGGGCTCAGGTGATCGGGGTCGGCAAGGCGGCCGCGATCAGCGGGGTCAGCCTGTCGGCGACGGGCACCGTGGCGGGTGAGACCTTCACGGCCACGCTCACCGACACCAATGGCGACCTGAGTGTCACCGCCAACGGCTCGACGCTGACGGGCAATGGAACGGACGATGTCACGATCACCGGCTCGCTCGCCGATGTGAACCTCGCTCTTGCGAGCCTCACCGATACGGATGCGACCGCTGGCTCGGACACGATCAAGGTCAGTGCCTCGGACTCGCAGGGCGGCTCCACAGGTCCCGACTCCATCGCGGTCACGGTCAACAGCGCACCGAGCATCACGGTGCCTGGTGCGCAGGTGCTGGGGGTTGGCAAGGCTGGAACGATCTCTGGGATCTCGATCTCGGAGACGGGCAGCACGGGCTCGCCCGAGACCTTCACGGCCACCTTGAGCGATACCAACGGTGACCTCACGGTTGCGGCGGATGGCTCGACGGTGACCGGCAACGGCAGCAAGTCCGTCACCATCAGTGGCTCCCTTGCCGATGTGGATGCAGCGTTGAGCTCCTTGAGCGACACCGATGCCACCACCGGTGCGGACACGATCACAGTCAACGCCTCCGACAGCTTCGGCAACGCAGCGACTCAGGAGACGGTGGGCGTCACAGTCAATGCAGCTCCGGTGCTGCATGTGCCCACGGGCACGCAGACGCTGGCGCTGGGAGCGGCGACGGCGATCAGCGGGGTATCGCTCACCGAGACCGGCAGCACGGGCTCGCCCGAGACTTTCACGGTGACGTTGAGCGATGCCAACGGTGTGCTCAACGCCACGGGCGGCGTGCAGAGCAATGGCGGCAAGACCCTCACGATCACGGGCTCACTCGCCACGGTGAACAGCGATCTGGCCACCCTCACCGATGATGATTCCACGGCCGGTGCGGACACGATCACGCTCAATGCCTCGGACAGCTTTGGCAACACGGCGACCCAGCAGACGATCGGGGTGAGTGTCACCAGTTCCCTGGCGATCGCAGTGCCGGGCGCTCAGGTGATCGGAGTTGGCAAGCTGGCGGACATCACCGGCATCAGTTTGTCGGCGACGACGGTGGCGGGTGAGACCTTCACGGCGACGCTCACCGACACCGCAGGCGATCTCAGTGTCACGGCCAATGGCTCGACGGTGACGGGTAACGGCACCGACGATGTCACGGTCACCGGCTCGCTCACGGATGTGAACCTCGCTCTTGCGAGCCTCACCGACACCGACGGTACGGCAGGCACGGACACGATATCGGTGAGTGCGACGGACTCGCAGAGCGAGTCGGCCGGGCCGAAGACGATCGGCGTCACGGTGAACGGCAAGCCGAGCATCGCGGTGCCCGGGGCACAGACGCTTTCGCTGGGGACGGCGACGGCGATCAGCGGAATATCGGTCAGCGAGAGCGGCAACACCGCCTCGCCCGAGACTTTCACGGTGACCTTGAGCGATGCCAACGGGGACCTCACGGTTGCGGCGGATGGCTCGACGGTGACCGGGGATGGGACCAAGTCGGTGACGATCAGCGGCTCGCTCGCCGATGTGAATGCGGCGCTGGGCTCGCTGACCGATGATGACTCCACCGCCGGTGCGGACACGATCACGCTCAACGCCTCGGACAGCTTTGGCAACACGGCGACCCAGCAGACGATCGGGGTGAGTGTCACCAGTTCCCTGGCGATCGCGGTGCCGGGTGCTCAGGTGATCGGGGTTGGCAAGCTGGCGGACATCACCGGCATCAGTTTGTCTACGACGACGGTAGCGGGTGAGACCTTCACGGCGACGCTCACCGACACCGCAGGCGACCTCAGTGTCACGGCCAATGGCTCGACGGTGACGGGCAACGGCACCGACGATGTCACGGTCACCGGCTCGCTCACGGATGTGAACCTTGCTCTTGCGAGCCTCACCGATACGGATGCGACCGCCGGCACGGACACCATCAAAGTCAGTGCCTCGGACTCGGTGGGAGGATCGGCGGGTCCGGACTCCATCGGCGTCACGGTCAACGGCCTGCCGACGGTTGCGGCGCCGGCGAGTGCCACCGTGCTGCAGGCAAATGCTACCGCGGTGTCGGGCGTCAGTGTGGCCGAGACGGGCAGCACGGCCGCCGAGACCTTCACGGTCACCTTGAGCGATACCGACGGGGTGCTCAATGCCACCGGTGGCGTGCAGAGCAACGGCGGCAAGACCCTCACGCTGAGCGGCTCGCTCACCACGGTGAACACCGATCTGGCATCGCTCACCGATACCGACTCGAGCACCGCTGCCGACACGCTCGATGTCACGGTCAGCGACAGCTTCGGCAACACCTCGTCGACCAAGGCGGTGCCCATCGCTGTGACGGCGCTCGTACCGACGCTCACGGCGCCCGCGTCGGCAACGGTGGCGCAGAGCGCGGCGACGGCGATCACAGGGGTGAGCGTTGCGGAGCCCAACAGCGTTGCGAGTGAGACCTTCACGGTCGTGCTGAGCGACACCAACGGGGTGCTCAACGCCACGGGTGGTGTGCAGAGCAATGGCGGCAAGACCCTCACGATCACGGGCTCGCTCGCCACGGTGAACGGCGACCTTGCCACCCTCACGGATGACGATGCAAGTGCGACGCCCGACACCATCAGCCTTACGGCTTCGGACAGCCTCGGCAACGATGCCGCGCCGAAGTCGATCGGGGTGACGGTCACCAGCGGGCTCGCGATCGCGGTGCCTGGTGCTCAGGTGATCGGGGTCGGCAAGAGCGCTGCCATCACCGGGATCAGCCTGTCGGTGGGCAGCACGACGGCGGGTGAGACCTTCACGGCGACGCTCACCGACACCGCAGGCGACCTCAGTGTCACGGCCAATGGCTCGACGGTGACGGGCAACGGCACCGACGATGTCACGGTCACCGGCTCGCTCAGCGATGTGAACCTTGCTCTTGCGAGCCTCACCGATACGGATGCGACCGCCGGCACGGACACCATCAAAGTCAGTGCCTCGGACTCGGTGGGCGGATCGGCGGGTCCGGACTCCATCGGCGTCACGATCAACGGCGTGCCCACGGTGGCAGCACCGGCGAGCGCCACCGTGGTGCAGGCGAATGCCACGGCGGTGTCCGGCATCAGTGTGGCCGAGACGGGCAGCACGGCCGCCGAGACCTTCACGGTCACCTTGAGCGATACCGACGGGGTGCTCAATGCCACCGGTGGCGTGCAGAGCAACGGCGGCAAGACCCTCACGCTGAGCGGTTCGCTCACCGCAGTGAACGCCGATCTGGCGAGCCTCACCGATACCGACTCGAGCACCGCCGCCGACACCCTCGATGTCACGGTCAGCGACAGCTTCGGCAACAGCTCGACGACCAAGGCGGTTCCGATCGCTGTCACTGCGCTGGTGCCGGCGCTCACGGTGCCCGCGTCGGCAACGGTGGCGCAGAGCACGGCGACGCCGGTCACGGGCGTGAGCCTTGCGGAGCCCAACAGCGTTGCGAGTGAGACCTTCACGGTCGTGCTGAGCGACACCAACGGGGTG
>Ga0335074_10004643_pt1 | contig 18935 bp, 22 predicted proteins | sample Lox_Sample_23_FD_206715 | JGI IMG/M metagenome (GOLD analysis project Ga0335074, IMG submission 206715) | Soil microbial communities from Loxahatchee National Wildlife Refuge, Florida, United States - Lox_Sample_2.3 | ecosystem: Environmental > Terrestrial > Soil > Wetlands | place: USA... | reverse complement strand
TCCCGCGCAAGACCTTCTATCTCTTCCTCAAGGAATGCGAGTTCCGCTTCAACTACGGATCGCCTAAACAGCAGTTCGAACAACTCAAAAAATGGGCTAACCTCTAACCCTTATCTACGTCAGCCCCCAATTAAATTGCCCACGCGAATCGCCATCAGGTCCGGCGCCGAACCGAAACACGAATTATCTCGAGACAGCTCATTCTCGGGATATATCTTTTGCACTGATGGATTGGCGGTTAGGGCATTGCAAAAGCGATGCGGTGGAATGCGCTTTTTCGATCCTGAATATCTCGGCAACCCAATGCATTTTCGCAGCCTCCGAGGGATCGAGGAAGAAACTTGGGATCCGGTACAAGAAAAATATCATATGAAATTGGTGCAAACGATCCCGTAAGCTGCGCTCTCGCAAGCTTACCTATCTCGGCGGCGGCGTCACGTCCTTCGCCAGATCGCTGAAGCGCGTGTAGCGCTCGTCGAACTGGAGATCGATCGATTTGGTGGCGCCGTGGCGGTGCTTTTCGATCATCAGGTCGGCGCGGCCGTGCGCGGCCTCGCACTTCGCCATCCATTTTGCGTGGTCGTCGCTGGTGACGTCGGGCTCGCGGGTCTTCAAGTAATATTCTTCGCGGTAGATGAACATGACGACGTCCGCATCCTGTTCGATGGAGCCCGATTCGCGCAAGTCCGACAGCACGGGGCGCTTGTCGTCGCGGTTGTCGACGGCGCGCGAGAGCTGAGACAGCGCCAGGACCGGCACGTCGAGCTCCTTGGCGAGCGTCTTGAGGCCCTTGGTCACTTCCGTCAGTTCCTGCACGCGGTTCTCGGCGCGGCGCGAGGGCGCGATCAACTGCAGATAGTCAATAACGATGAGGCCGATCTTCTTCTCGCGCTTCAGACGCCGCGAGCGCGCGGCGATCTGCGCGATGGAGATGCCGCCTGTGTCGTCGATGTAGAGCGGCAGCTCCGAAATGTCCTGCATGGCGCGGACGAACTTGCTCCACTGATCGTCGGAGAACCGGCCGTTCCGGATCTGCCACATCTCGATCTCCGCCTGCTCGGAGAGAATGCGGGCGGCAAGCTGTTGCGCGGCCATTTCGAGCGAGAAGAAGACGACCGGCGCCCCGCGCGGCGTGTCCATACCGTCACGGGTGTCGTGCATGTAGCGAACGGCGGCGTTGAAGGCGATGTTGGTGGCAAGCGATGTCTTGCCCATGCCGGGGCGTCCCGCGAGGATCAGAAGGTCGGATTTCTGAAGGCCACTGATGGCCTTGTCGAGATCGGTAAAGCCGGTGGTGACGCCGGAAATGGCGCCGCCCAGACGCTGCGCACGTTCCGCACTTTCGGCCACGGCCTGCAGCGCAGCCGCAAAATCGAGCGCGCCTTCGCCGTAGCGGGAATTCTCCGCGACCTGATAGAGCGCTTTTTCCGCTTCTTCGATCTGCTGCGCGGGCGTCTTCTCGAGCGGCGCTTCATAGCTCGTATTGACCATGTCCTCGCCGATGCGGATCAGCGAGCGCCGTATCGCGAGGTCGTGAAGAATGCGCGCCAGATCGCGAACATTGGCGAGCGCAGGTGCGGCTTGCGCCAGCCCCGCGAAATAGGTGTGGCCTCCAACCTCGATGAGGCCGGGATCGGCCTTCATCGCCGCATGCAGCGTGAGCGGCGTGATCACGCTGCCCCGTTCCCATGTCGTGACCATCGACTGGTACACGCGCTGGTGCATCGGATCATAGAACTCTTCCGATTTGACCAGCGCGGTCACGCGCTCGAGAACGTTGTTGTCCACAAGGACGGCGCCGAGCAGCGCCTGCTCGACCTCGATGTCGTAAGGGACGTGGCGGTAAGCCTCTTGTTCCATGCCGTGTACGTCACGCGTGTTCGGGTCGAGCGGGGAGGCGAATCAACCGATGTGCCGCCTCCGCCGCAAGGCATCGGAGCCGCTTTCCCACAGCTTAGTTGGAGACGCGATTGTATCTGTCGCGGACGGATCAGGCCGCGCGGCTTTGTCGCGGCATCTCTTCCACACCCGCGAATCGCATCGTCCGCTCCGATTCGAGCATGTAATCGCGCGTGATGGGAAGTGCGTCAACGCGTTTGGCGAGCTGAACCTGGAATACCACAAGCCCTTCGTGTCGAAAGGCCATTTCCGCGCCTGCGAGATAGAATTCCCACATACGGCAGAAACGCTCGTCATAGAGCTCGGCCGCCTCGCGCCAATGCGCCTTGAAGCGGCGGCGCCATTCCTTCAGCGTCTCCGCGTAGTGGATGCGCAGGATCTCCACATCGGTCACCATGAGCCCCGCTCGTTCGATCGCAGGCAGCATTTCGCTCAGCGCGGGCGTATAGCCGCCGGGGAAGATGTATTTGGAGATCCAGGGATTGGTAACGCCGGGACCGTCGGAGCGGCCAATGGTGTGGATAAGCGCCACGCCGTCGTCCTTGAGCAGATCGCGGACCTTGGCGAAATAGGTGGGATAATAATGCACGCCCACATGCTCGAACATGCCGACCGAAACCACACGGTCGAAGGTGCCGCCCAGTGCGCGATAATCGATGAGCTCGAATTTGCAGCGATCGGACAGTCCCGCCTTGGCGGCGCGCTCTCTCGCCATCGCAATCTGTTCTTCCGAGAGCGTGATGCCGAGGACATTGGCGTCGCAGTCGCGCGCCAGATCGAGCGCAAGTCCGCCCCAGCCCGAGCCGATGTCGAGCACGCTCAAATCCGGACGATGGAGATACAGCTTGGCTGCGATGTGGCGCTTTTTGCCGATCTGCGCCTCTTCGAGGGTTTCGCCGGCTGCGGAGAAATAGGCGCAGGAATATTGCCGATCGTTGTCGAGGAAGAGGTCGTAGAGCTTGCCGGACAAGTCGTAGTGATGCGCGACATGCGCCTTCGAACGGGACGCGGGGTTGTATTGTGTCCAGCGTTTGATGGCGCGTCTGAGGCTCCGCACGAGCCGGAGCGTCGCTGGCGGACGCACGCGCGAGAGATTGGCCATCAGGATCGCCATCAGATCGGAAATATCACCGTCTTCTATGGCGATGCGCCCGCCCATATAGAGCTCGCCCAGCTTGAGATCGGGATGCAGCCCCAGTTCGATAAGCGCGGCGCGATCGCGGACGCGGACCGTCACTTTGGGACCGCCGGTGCCAAAGGTCATCTCGCCGCCGCGCGGCCCGATGATCGTCACCGTGCCTTCCCGAATGACCCTGCTCAGGAGCTGCTTGAGGATAATGAACCGCTTCAGCATTAAGACGCCCTTCCAGCCGTGCGCCAGTCGCCGTATGCAACCCAGCGTAAACTGAAAAAGCGGCCGAATCGAAGAAAGTTCCCTGAGCCGTCGCGGCCTTTCGCCGGTAGTCGCCTAAGTAATTGAAATCGTTAGGCCACGGGGCAGGCGTCGACCATCAGACACGCAATGGCCAGCGGCCCAGCACTTCATGGCGCGTCTGCCCGACGAGACTGCGGACGAGGACGAATTCCTGCGCCGTCCACGCGACGGGCGCGACGTCCTGATCCTCGGGCAGGACCTTGTCGTAGAACAGGGTCAAATGCGGCGTGAAGGCCGCCGGCCATTTCCCGAGATCGGCTTTGCGCAATTCGAAGGACAGCGGCTGGCGGAAGCGGGCCACGCCGGTAACGCCGTCATCGCCCACGAGCACGAACGGCCGCTCCCCTTTGCCGCCCCTGAAACGCGCCGCGCGATTGAAGGCAATGCGAAACGGCGCGGCCGCAACCGAGGCGGCCACTTCGACGGCGATGTCGATCGTCCTTTGGATGTTCGTGCGGACGCTAAGATCGCACAGCGTGACATGCAGAGGACGCAGCGCGCCCGTCAGCCCGTGCGCCCGACGGAAATTTTCGACGAGTTGCTCGATGTGCCGCGTGGCGTCTTCGTCGGGCAAAAGCGCGAAGAACAGCGGATCCGGATTGAGCTCGCGCTCGGGTACTTCGAACAGAGACAATTGCTGAGGCATAAGAACTGCTAGACCGGGTTGCCGCTTTTGCCAAGCGTGATCTTGCGCGGATTCGGCGATATCAATGTGACGGCGATATCTGCTTCTGGCGCGACGGCGGCCATGGCACGAAGAGACTCGTGCGGCGAACATAGTCCGCATAGCCGGGCCTGCGCTCCGCGATCGTATCCTCCATGAGACCTGCGCCGGAATAATGGATGAGGAGCGCGCTCATGACGACGGGTCCGAGCAGGATCCACCACGGGCCGCCGGCAGCGAGACCGACGAGGAAGAATCCCCACCACAGGGTGAAGTCGCCGAAATAGTTGGGATGGCGCGACCACGACCACAATCCGGTGTCGAGCACGCGACCGGCGCTTTGCGGATCGGCGCGGAAGCGCGTGAGCTGCGCGTCCGCAACGCCTTCGATCGTGATGCCTGCCACGATGAGCGCGATGCCGACGCCGTCGAGCCAGTTGAGCGGCGTGACAAAGGAGAACGCGGCCTGCAGCGGCCAGGAGATGATCCAGAGAAGGAGCGCCTGCAGCCAGAAAATCCAGAAGAGGCTGGTGAACGGAAAGTTCGGGCCGCGCGTCTTGCGGATGGCGGCGTAGCGATAGTCTTCGTGCCCGTGACGCCGCCAGCGGCGGAAGACATGGCCGCCCAGGCGAAAGGCCCAGACCCAGACCAGCGCCAGCACGATCCAGGCGCGCGCGTCGAGTTCGACCGCAAACAACGCACAAGCGGAGGCCACGATCGCAAATGCCGGCGCCCAGAGAATGTCGATGATGCTGACATCCGTGAGCAAAAGGCTGACAGGCCAAAGCGCCGTCATCATCGCGAAGGCGAGCGACAGCGTCATCAGAGGTTGGCTCATGGTGGGGCCCGGTGCGCGATAGGCTCGCATAATACGGATAACCGCCTGTCGCGGATCATATTCTCTCCTCGCGAAACGCGCCTATATTAAGAGGACTATGTCCTGAAGGAGACTTTCCGTGTCCGCAAAGCCGATGAGGATCCCCGGTCCCGAACATCCCATCACGATCGAGCGCAACCCCAAACGCATCGTGGTCAAAGTGGCGGGCCGCGTGATCGCCGATACGAAGGGCGCGCTGGCGCTGCGCGAGGCGAGTTACCCCGTCGTGCAATATATCCCGCGCAAGGACGTCGACATGTCGCTCCTCACGCGGACCGATCACACGACCTATTGCCCTTACAAGGGCGATTGCTCGTATTTCAGCATCACCGCCGGCGGCCCGCGCGCGGTCAACGCCGTGTGGACCTACGAAGCCCCTTACGCAGCGGTGGCGGAGATCAAGGACTATGTCGCGTTCTATCCCGATCGCGTGGATTCGATCGACAGCGACTGAGCGCTATTTCTCTTCGAGTTCCTGGATGCGTGCCGAAATATCGGCGGCGATCTTGTCGGCCTCAGCGAATTGCGGCGAGTCTTCGCCGTATTTGCGCAGCACCTCGGCGGCATAGCCGGACGCCTTCAGATGCTCGGCGCGGAGGTCTTCAAGCCTGGCGTGGTTGGATTTCGTCATCGCACTTGTGCTCCCACCGTCTTCGTTGCCGTGCGGACGTCCGCAGAGCCTGCGATCATACTAGACCAAATGAAGCCGTCAGCGGAATGTTGCCGCGTAGGTCTCGGGCTTGAAGCCGACAATCAACGCCTTGCCGGTATCGAGCACGGGTCGCTTGATCATCGAGGGCTGCGCCAGCATCAGCGCCAGCGCTTTCTCTTCGGTGACGTTCTCCTTGTCCGCATCGGGGAGTTTCTTGAACGTCGTGCCGGCACGATTGAGGAGCGCGTCCCAGCCGACGTCTTTGGCCCACGCGGCGAGCGTCGCTTTGTCGATGCCGGAGGTTTTGTAGTCGTGAAAGGCGTAAGCCACCTTGTGCGCGTCAAGCCACGCCCTCGCCTTCTTCATCGTGTCGCAGTTCTTGATGCCGTAGATGGTAGTCATTGTTTCCGCTCGAGACTGTTCCCGCGAGACGATTAAGCATTCGCAGTGCCGCCCGCAAGAAAGTTCCCCTGCCGCAATCGCGATTCGGGCGAACAAAATGCCTTAAGCCTAACGGTCGGAAGGCCGGAAAACCGCGCAAAATCGGCTGCGGTCGCGCAATTCGTGTTTTCCCGTTTCGATTTCAACGAGCGGTGGGTTGTTGCGGGGGATGTCGTCGATTATGTACCGGTTCGCGCGGGTTTTAGCGAACTCGCGCAAGCTGGCGGCGTAGCCCCGGCGATTGTGCCGCCGCTTCGACCAAGAAGCCGCCGCACGCCACGTCCAAAAAACCAACCTCGTTTGATGGAGCATTTCGCATGCGTAAAACGATCGGGGCCATTGCTGTTGTCGGCGCGTTGTCCGCCGCGATTCCTGCCTTTGCTGCCAGCCCCAAGGCTGCCGAGGCGCCCAAACCGGCGGAAATCACGAACGTGATCAAGGCCGATGCGCCCTATGGCACAGGAAGCCTGCGCATGCTTTTCATGTCGGCCTACGACGCCGCACTGTGGACCGACGCCTCGCGCTGGTCGATGCAGTCGCCGTTCGCGATCAGCATGATCTATCACTTCAGGTGCGACGCCAGCGATATCGTCGATCGTGCCATCGACGAAATGAGTCACGCCAATCCGAATTTGGATACGGCGACGCTCGCGCATTATCGTTCGCTGATCGCGGGCGTGTTTCCGGCGGTGAAATCCGGCGACGAGATGACTGCCCTTTCGACGCCCGACGGCACCGTGAAGTTCTTCCACGACGGCCAGGAGACGGGTCAGGTGCATGACGCGTCCTTCGCACAGGCTTTCTTCGGCATCTGGCTCTCGCCCGATACGAGCGAGCCCAATCTGCGCGCGAAGCTTCTGCACCTCGACACGTAACTTGCCAACTGCGCCGGGCGGCTGCGGCTGTCCGGCGTTTCAGCGTTTCCGCTGCACGAGCTGGACGGGATTGCCGTCGGGGTCGGCAACCCAGGCCGAACGCAGGCGGCCACCAAGAAAATCATGCGCCGGAGACAGGACCGGCGCGCCATAGGCTGCCAGCATTCTCACCGCGGCATCCGTGTCGTCGGTCCAAACGACGATTTCGATCCAGCGCCCCTCGCCTTCAGGCTGAAGTCCGTGATGTTCTCTCGCGGCCTCGACCGTCGCAATGCCGAGCGTGAACCCGTCGAGCTTGAGCTCGACATGAGCGGGCGCGCCCGATGCCGGCGTGCGAAACGTCTCGACGAACCCCAGCTGTGCATAAAACGCCAGCGCGCGCGGAAGATCGCGCGAATAAAGATTGATCTGCGGAGATTTGAAGTCGGCCATCGCTCGTCCTTGCAGCGCACAATCAAAAGCGTTCCGGGCGGCGCCGTCTCCCTTCGTCCGGAGAGTGTAGCCGCCCGGCGCCGCGATCCCAATGTCACGCCGCGACGCGGTTTTCTTCCCAGCTGTCGAGCTTGATCTCGTTCGGCCAGGGCGTGCCCCTGCCTGTTTCGAGAAGCGACTTGAGGCTCAGCAGGAAGATGCCCCATTTTGTGCTGCAGTGATGCATGAATTCGACCGGCTCCTTCCAGCCCTGGTGCTTGAAGAAGACGATGGTCCAGTCGCCTTCCTGCCGGATGTCCCAGCCGATCTTCGTGCCGATCCATTCCTGCGGGCCATCGATGACCTCCCAGAGAACGTGCCTGCCGGGATCGAGCGTCAGCATCTTCATGTCGAAGCCGCCATTGCCGAAGCGGAACGGATCACGCCGCCGAACGATGGCCTCACGAGCTATCTGCACAAGGCGGAAGCCGCAACGCGGCGACGGAGCGCCCTGGTCGCGTGATCACGATATGGCCGCATCGCCGACGCCCGCACGCGTGGACTGAGGGCGCACCAGAAGATAGAACGCGGTGAAGTGCGTGATCATCAGCGGGGGCACATAGAGGATCGGGATTGCGTATAAGGCGCCGAGTTGTCCCGTCATGGCAGGCAGTCCGAACTCGACGGCATGGTAATAGGCGATGAAGAGGTCGGCCACGCCGACGAGGTTGAAGGCAACGACGAACAGCCAGAAGAGCGGACGCACCCCAGCCGTAAGCAGCGCCAGCATGGCGAGCAGGCCGGTTGCGAAATCGCCGTAAGCGGTGAACGTGGCAAAGCCTGGCGGCAGATGCGGACCGGCAACTCCGGGGACGAGAAAGACAAGCCCGAAGAAGCGGAAGCTGTGCAGCGTGGCGATCGCGCGCTGCGCCGAAACCCGATCCATCGACTTGAGCCAGGGCCAGATGTAGGCGCTGAAGCAGAGAAGCCAGGCCACGTATCCCAGGACGAGATGGGTCTGGAAGATGGTCTGCGTCGACATGCGATTTTCCTCGTCGGATGGCGGGGTGCTTCGCAGACGTAAGGATACTTCCGGCGTGCGACTATCGGCGATAATGTCGATGGGCCATGAAGCAGAACTTCACAGTCCGGCAGGGGGCGCTCGACGGCGTGGAGGCGTTCCTGAGCGTTGCCCGGCACCGCAATTTCCGCAAAGCCGCGGCCGAGCTGGGCGTCACGCCATCGGCGATCAGCCAGGCGATACGCGCGCTGGAGAGAAAAGTCGGCGCCGCGCTCTTCATGCGCACGACGCGCAGCGTCGGCCTGACCGAAGCCGGCGAACGATTCCTTGCGCGCGCCAAGCCCGCCTTCGAGGAGCTCGTCGCAGCCGGCGAGGCCGCGCGTGAACTTGCCGAGCGGCCCAAAGGCGTGCTGCGCCTTTCGGTGCCGCGCGCGGTCGTTCCGGTCCTGCTGGAGCCGCTGATCGCATCCTTCTGCCGCGCCTATCCCGAGATCGAGGTGGAGATCGCCGCAAGCCCGCAGCTGGTCGACCTCGCGGCCGAAGGCTTCGATGCCGGCATCCGGTTGGGCGAGTTCATCGCGGCCGACATGGTCGCCGTTCGGTTGACGCCGCCGCTTCCCTACGTCGTCGTCGGTAGCCCCGGTTATCTGCGCGGGCGGACCGTGCCCATGCGTATCGACGATCTGCGCCACCACGCGTGCCTGCGCATGCGCCGCTCCAACGGGTCGATTGCATCCTAGTCGTTCGTCGACGGCAATGAAACGGTGGACGTGGTCGTCTCCGGCCCGCTGATCGCGCACGATTTTCCCACCGTGCTGGGCGCGGCCGCGGAAGGCGTGGGGCTTGCGCAAGTGCCCGCGCCGATCGCCGCCAGCCTGGTGAAAGCCGGAAAACTCGTGCAGGTGCTGGAGCCGTTCGCGCCCATGACGCCGGGTGTGTTTCTCTATTACCCCAGCCGCCATCAAATGCTGCCGAAGCTGCGCGCCTTCGTCGATCACGTGAAGATCCGCGCGGCCGTGGACGGCGAAACTCGGATTCACGGCGACGGCAAGCGACCGCGCAGCGCGAAACGCGCAGCAAGAAAATGATCGCGCGCTGCCGGAATTGATCGATCCGGCGCGTCCTTGGGTCTGTCCGCAAGATGAGATATCCAATGACAGGCCGCGTTCTCGCCACCTTCGATCGGGACGCCGCGGGGCCGCCGTTTCGTCAACCTTTGAATCGAAAGAGACACCCATGACCGCGATTGCGCTCGACTCGATAAACTGGCTGCACGATCTCGCCTACTTCTTTGGCGGCGCGTTCCTCGCCAACGCCGTGCCGCATTATGTGAGCGGCATGATGGGGCGACCGTTCCAAAGCCCGTTTGCTAGGCCGTCCGGCAAGGGCCTGTCGTCGTCGACGGTGAACGTGCTGTGGGGCTTCGCGAACCTCGTGTTCGCCTATGGTCTCATTCTGCGCGTGGGCCAGTTCGACCTTCGCGCTGCGGATCAGATCGCGAGCGTCGGGTTAGGCGTCCTGCTCATGGGCCTGTTCGCGGCGCGCCACTTCGGGCAGTTCCACGGCGGGAATTCTCCCGTCAAATCCTGAAGCGCAAGAAACGGATTGTTTCGGGAGCAGCGCAGCACCATCTTACCGGCATGAAAAGCTCTTACGTCATCTTCGATACGGCGCTCGGCTTTGCCGGCATCGCGTGGAACGAGGCTGGCGTCACGCGCTTTCAGCTACCCTCGGCGAAGGCGGAGACGACGACGCGCAATCTTCTGCGGCGGGTGCCGGATGCAGAAGCGGCCGTGCCGCCGCCGTCCATCGCGCAAACCGTGGAGGCCGCGAAGCGCTATTTCGCAGGCGAGAAGGTCGACTTCTCAGATGTGACCTTGGATCTTGCAGGACAGGACGATCTCTTCCGCGCGATCTACGCCGCCGCGCGGCGCGTGCGCTACGGCGAAACGACAACCTATGGCGGCCTGGCCAAAGCGATCGGCCGCACCGATTGGGAAGCGGCGCGCGAGGTGGGTCAGGCGATGGCCAAGAACCCCGTGGCGCTGATCATCCCCTGCCACCGCGTGCTGGCGGCCGGCGGCAAAATCGGCGGCTTCTCGGCGCCCGGTGGTGCGGAGACAAAGGCGAAGATGCTGGCGCTGGAGGGTGTGCGGCGGGCGCCGGAGCAGGGGGCGTTGGTGTTGTGACGATTCGCGTCCCGCCATGTTTGTCATGGCGGCGCAGTTTGGGGACGCTACGCCTCGCCACGAAATGTCTGCCGAGAAGAAATTGGGAAATCGGTATCATGTCGCCGTATTTCGTCACTACGCGGCGGACACTCGTGAAGGCGCGCACGGTCTACTGCTTAAAGCAGTGTGTCCGGTGCCAATCGAGAAAATGCGGATGCGGCCTGTCCGCCGTGCGTGACGGCGGAAATGCGAAGCCTGATTTATTTATCAGACCTCGTATCGCGTCTTGATCGTTCGCTTGCCGGGAGATCAATATTTTCAGATCGTCCGCCAATCCGATTAGGCCGCGATCAAACATCCAGTGCGCCGTACCGGAAAGAGCTATGCCATTATTCACAATGTCAGGACCGTTCGCTTCAACAGGACGTATATGAGCGGCATCGACTTCTGCTCGTCCCCGACCATTGATAAGCCGCAGGCCAGTAATAGCGCAACGCTGGTCGTATGCACTCAAAACGACCCGTCGAAAAATTCGGTCGCGGACGATTCTTGACACGGCAAATTTTACTCTGTCGCGCTCGCCTTCAAAAATGAACGGTGCAGGCTCTTCCTGAAAATCGAGGTCCTCGCCAGACCGTGGCAATAGAGGAGCCTCTTCTTTGAGTCCCCGCTCGACGATCCTCTTGAAATCCTCAGGCGAGAGAGCACGAACGGCGGACTGTGCCCGCCCAGAAACGCCTCCATCCCTGCTCAAAATGCCTTGCTCTACCAGCTGCCCAGAATCTCTAAACGGCACAGGATTTGGGAAATCGAGGTAGCTTCCCGGCTCGATCAGCGCCAAGTGCATGTTCTGAACGGATGAGTCACGAACCACATTCCGGACCTTGGCTACTGCGAAGTAACCCCGCGTGTTCGATATCTTGGTAGGTTCATAGTAGACGATCCAGTCTCCGATACAGGCTTGGACTCGTCGCAAATACGGATTTGGGAATTGGTATCGCTCGGCAGGGCTGTCGTCATATATCGAATCTGCACGATGGATGAAGACACCGAATCCCATAGCCCCGATCCCGCCCCTCTATCTGAAATCAACGGCCGCTGGCCCTCACTCCCACTCAATCGTTCCTGGCGGCTTCGACGTCACGTCGTAGACCACCCGGTTGATGCCCTTCACTTCGTTGATGATGCGCGTGGCGCAAGCGGCGAGGAAGGTGTGGGTGAAGGGGTAGGACTCGGCGGTCATGCCGTCGGTGGAGGTGACGGCGCGGAGCGCGCAGACGTGATCATAGGTGCGGTCGTCGCCCATCACGCCGACGGTCTTCACCGGCAAGAGCACGGCGAACGCCTGCCAGATCTCGTCGTAGAGTCCGGCCTTTCGGATTTCGTCGAGATAGATGCGGTCGGCCTTGCGCAGGATGTCGAGCTTCTCGGGCGTGATTTCGCCCGGGATGCGGATGGCAAGGCCCGGCCCCGGGAAGGGATGACGGCCGACGAAGCTTTCGGGCAGGCCAAGCTCCCGGCCGAGCGCGCGCACTTCGTCCTTGAAGAGTTCGCGCAAGGGCTCCACGAGCTTCATGTTCATGCGCTCGGGCAGCCCGCCGACATTGTGATGCGACTTGATGGTGACGGACGGTCCGCCGATGGCGGAGACGCTTTCGATCACGTCGGGATAGAGCGTGCCCTGCGCCAGGAATTCCGCGCCGCCATGGGTCGTAGCTTCCGCGTCGAACACGTCGATGAAGGTGGCGCCGATGATCTTGCGCTTCTTCTCAGGATCAGACACGCCGTGCAGGCGCTTCAGGAACAGTTCGCGCGCATCGGCATGGACGAGCGGAATGTTGTAATGTCCGCGGAACAGCGACACGACTTCGTCCGCCTCGCCCGCGCGCATCAGGCCCGTGTCGACGAAGATGCAGGTGAGCTGATCGCCGATCGCTTCGTGGATGAGCACGGCGGCGACCGATGAATCCACGCCGCCGGACAACCCGCAGATCACGCGGCCCTTGCCCACCTGCTTGCGGATCTTCGCGATCTCCTCCGCGCGGAACGCCTTCATGTTCCAGTCGGGTTTGATGCCGGCGATGTTCAGCACGAAATTCCGCAAGAGTGCGGCGCCACGCGGCGTGTGCACGACTTCGGGATGGAACATGAGGCCGTAGAAGCGGCGCGTCTCGTCGGCGATGATCGCGAAGGGTGCACCGCCGCTCTCGCCCACGACATGAAAGCCGGGCGGCAGCGCCGTGACGCGATCGCCATGGCTCATCCACACATCGTCTTTTGCGCCCAGCGCCCACACGCCCTCGAACAGCGGGCATTGCCCCGTGATCTCGACCGTTGCGCGGCCGAATTCGCGTTTGTCGGTGGAAGCTTCCACGCGCCCGCCCAGTTGCTGCACCAGCGTCTGCTGGCCGTAGCAGATGCCGAGCACCGGCACGCCGAGCTCGAACACGGTCTGCGGCGCGCGCGGCGTGTGCGTTTCCGTGACACTTGCGGGGCCGCCCGACAGGATGATCGCTTTGGGCGTGCCGTGGCGCAGCGACTCGTCGGCTTTGTTGAAGGGCACGATCTCGCAATAGACGCCCGCTTCGCGCACGCGTCGCGCGATCAATTGCGTCACCTGCGATCCGAAATCGATGACAAGAACGGGAGGGGTCATGAAGGGATTTACCGTTGAGGGTTAGCGCGAGTCCAGTGGCGGCGAGGCCGCTGCACCGGCATTTTTCGGTTCATAACCGGGCATCCATTTGGCGTGCCGCGGCAGGTCGTCCGTGATTGTCCACCAGGGCGCGCAGGATGATGCAAAAACGTGCAGCATCGGACGAACGCCGGGATCGTCGTCGAGAAGCCCGGCCGGCACGCTGATGGTTTCGAGATAAGGTGCTTTGCCCGGCACCGGGCAGCCGCAGGTCTTGCAACGCGTGCGGTCGCTGCCGGGCGATGATTCGTAATGCGCGACGTGATCCTCGCCGGCGACGAAGCGGAAATATTTCGTCTTCACGTGTGCGTAGCTGGCAAAGGCCGCGCCGCTCAGCTTGCGGCAGTTGACGCAATGGCAATGCGTCAGCGCCAGAACCTTGTCGATCTCGAACCGGACGGCGCCGCAAAGACAGCTTCCGCGAATCATGTCGCGCTCCTTTCCAGAATGGCTGCAAAGAATCCGTCCGTGCCCGTTGTTGCTGGCGTGGCGCAAAAGAATTCGCCCATTCCCGGCGGCGGCTCCGATTTCACGGCGGCCTGCCAGATTTCGGCGGCCGCACGCACCGTGAACTCCGGATGCGTCCGGAGAAAGGCTTCGATGCGATCCGCGTTCTCGCATTTCAGGAGCGAGCACGTCGCATAGAGGATGCGCCCGCCCGCGCGCACGCGCATGGCGGCCTTGTCGAGAAGCGCATCTTGAATGGAGATCAACTCGTCGAGCCGTGCCTGCGTCAGCCGCCATTTCTGGTCGGGCTGCCTTCGCCAGGTGCCGGAGCCGGAACACGGCGCATCGACGAAAACGAGGTCGAACTCTTCCAGCGGCGGCTCGCCGTCATGGATGCGGATGATGGAGATGGCGGCAAGCTCCGCACGCTCGTGGATCTGCGCCAGCCGCGCGGGCGCGATATCGCAGGCGACGATTTCGCCCTCATTCTCCATTTCGGCGCCGAGCGCGATCCCCTTTCCGCCCGTGCCCGCGGCGATATCGAGCACGCGCTCGCGCGGCCTGGCCTGGGCCAGCAGCACGGCGATCTGTCCGGATTCGTCCTGGGGCTCGAAATAGCCGACGTCGGAAATCTTGCTGTCTCTCAGCCGCGCGCGGTCCTCCTGGCTCACGATGCGCACGCCATAAGGCGAATAGGGCGTCGGGCGCGCGTCGATGCCTTCGGCGCGCAAGGCGTTGATCACGAATTCCGGCGTCGCCTGCCACATGTTTACGCGCAGATCGGTGGGCGCGCGCATCTGCATCGCCGCCATGTCCGCTTCGAGCGTGGATCCCAGGCTGCGCACGAGTTCGGCTTCGAGGAATTCGGGGAATTCGCAGCGGGCGTGTTGCGGCATCCCGCCTTGCGGCGGCGCGGCGATCTTCGCGCGTTCCTCATCGCTCAAAGGCTGCGGGCCGTAACCTGTGCCGCCGAACAGCGCATCGACATCGCCGCCTTCCGCCAGCACGCTTGCGATCGCCAGCGCCCGCGGGGTTTCGCTCTGCATGCGCCAGGCGTAGGACGCGCGATGCCGGAACAGGTCGTAGACGCGTTCGGCCACGGCCGCGCGATCCTTCGAGCCCGCATAGCGCCGCGTGCGAAACCAGTCGCGGATGAAGCGATCCGCGGGCATCGCCGTCGCATTCAATCCTTCCAGAATTTCGATGGCGGCCTGTATGCGGGCAGCGGGTGTCATCGTCCGAACCGCGCAAAAGATTCACCACAGAGGCACAGAGACACGGAGAAGAAAGGGTTTAGCGCGGTGGCCGCAGAGGACTCGCAGTGGCCGCGGAGGTGATGGATCGGCGCGCTTCGCGCGCCAACAAATTCAGCGTCCACCGCGTATCCACTGCGTCCTCTGCGTTTAATTTTCTCTGTGCCTCTGTGTCTCTGTGGTGAAACTTATCTATTGCCCGCCGGGATAGTTGGGCGACTCGCGGGTCACCACAACATCGTGCACGTGGCTCTCGCGCACGCCGGCGCCGGTGATGCGCACGAACTTCGCCTTCTCGTGCAGTTCGGCAACCGTGCGGCAGCCGGTGTAGCCCATCGCCGCGCGCAAACCGCCCACGATCTGATGCACGACATGCGCGACCGGACCCTTGTACGGCACCTGGCCTTCGACGCCTTCGGGCACCAGCTTCAGCGTGTCCTTCACTTCCGCCTGGAAGTAGCGGTCGGCCGAGCCGCGCGCCATCGCGCCGACGGAGCCCATGCCGCGATAGCCTTTGTAGCTGCGGCCCTGATAGAGGAACACGTCGCCGGGGCTTTCTTCCGTGCCGGCCAGCAGCGAACCGATCATCGCCACATGAGCGCCCGCCGCGATTGCCTTGGCGAGATCGCCGGAATAGCGGATGCCGCCGTCGGCGATGACGGGCACGCCGCGATCCTTCGCCGCCGACACCGCATCCATGATCGCCGTCAATTGCGGCACGCCCACGCCCGCCACGATGCGCGTGGTACAGATGGAGCCCGGCCCGATGCCGACCTTGATCGCATCCGCACCCGCATCGATCAGCGCTTTCGCACCATCGGCGGTGGCGACATTGCCGGCGGCCACCTGCGTGTAATTCGATTCGCGTTTGATGCGCGTCACCGTTTCGAGCACGCCCCGCGAATGGCCGTGCGCGGTGTCGACCACCACGACGTCGCATTCGGCTTCGACCAGGGCCATGGCGCGCGCCAGGCCGTCGTCACCCACGCTCGTCGCCGCCGCCACGCGCAAACGCCCGCGCTCGTCCTTGCAGGCGTTGGGATACATCTGCGCCTTCTCGATGTCCTTCACGGTCACGAGGCCGACGCAGCGATAGGCGTCGTCGACGACGAGGATCTTCTCGATACGGTGCTGATGCAGAAGCCGCTTGGCCTCTTCCATCTGCACGCCTTCGCGCACGGTGACGAGCTTGTCCTTCGTCATCAGGTCGCGCACCGGCTGGCGCTTGTCGGTGGCGAAGCGTACGTCGCGATTGGTGAGGATGCCGACGAGCTTGCCGGCGCCGGTCGTGCCCTTGCCGCCTTCGACCACCGGGATGCCCGAGATGTGATAGCGCTCCATCAGCGACAGCGCGTCGGCGAGCGTCGCGTCCGGCGCGATCGTCACCGGGTTCACCACCATGCCGCTTTCGAACTTCTTGACGCGGCGGACCTGCTCGGCCTGCTCGTTGATCGAGAGATTGCGGTGGATGACGCCGATACCGCCCGCCTGCGCCATGGCGATGGCGAGGCCCGCTTCCGTCACCGTGTCCATGGCGGCGGACATCAGCGGAATGCCGAGCTCGATCGTCTTGGTCAGACGACTCTTGGTATCGACCTGGCCGGGGAGGACTTCGGAAGCCTGGGGCACCAGGAGAACATCGTCGAAGGTTAAGGCTTCGCGGATGGTCATACGCCGGGTGCTCCCAAGAAAGTTGCTTGGAGCGCCGAGCATCTATCAGCGGGACGGCGAATGCGCAAGGGCCGGTATTAACCTCTGGGGCTAGCCCCTAAATCCGGTCGCCACCAGATAGAGCTCCACCGATTCGGCGCGGGACGCCGGCGGCTTGACGTGGCGGACCTCGCGATAGGCCTTCTTGATGCGGGCCAGAAGTGCGCCCGTGGCCCCGCCCTGGAAGACTTTCCCGATGAAGGCGCCGCCGGGGGCCAGCACTTGGTCCGCCAGATCCAGTGCCGCTTCGAGCAGCGTCACGGTGCGGATGTGGTCTGTGGCGCGATGGCCCGTGGTGGGCGCGGCCATGTCCGTCAGGACGATGTCGGCCTGGCCGCCGAGCGCCGCCTTCAGCAGCGCAGGCGTTTTGGGATCGAGCATGTCGAGCGCAAGCACCTCCGCACCCGCGATGGGATCCATGGGCAGAATGTCCATGGCGACGACATGGGCGCCGCGCGCCACGGCGACTTGCGTCCACCCGCCCGGCGCCGCCCCCAGATCGAGCACGCGCGCGCCTTTCTTCAGCACACGGAATTTCCGGTCGAGCTCGAGGAGCTTGAACGCCGCGCGGCTGCGATAGCCCTTGGCTTTCGCCTCGCGCACATAGGGATCGTTCAGCTGCCGCTCGAGCCAGTGCTGCGAAGAGATCTTGCGGCCCTTCGCGGTTTTGACTTTCACTTTCAGCCCGCCGCGGCCGGAGGGGTTGTCGTTGCTCGGTTTCATGCGTGCTCCATTAGCTCACGCAGGATGCCTTCGCGAAGCCCGCGATCCGCCACACGCAGCCGCGCGCAGGGCCATTGCGCCTGGATAGCGGAAAACACCGCGCAGCCCGCCGGCATCAGCTCGGCGCGATTGGGCCCGACGCAGGGCATTTTCGCGCGCTGCGCCACGGTCAGTCCCACCAGTTCGTCCACGATTTCCATCAGCCGTGTGCGGTCGTGCCAGCTGCCGTCGATGCGGCGGCGGTCGTAACGCGGCAGCTTGAGCGCCACGCCGGCGAGCGTCGTGACCGTCCCCGACGTGCCGAGGAGATGATGCGTGGCGACGGGAAACGCGCCCGCCTTTTTCTCCATCGCACGCGCCACCTCGGCGACAGCGGCCTTCGCATCGCGCACCAGCGTGTCGTAATCGTGACCGCTTTCGTGCAGCACCACGACGCCGAGCGGCAGCGACGCCGCGAACACGGTCTCGATCTCGCGCGTCACCGCCTTGCGCTTGAGCCAGATGATCTCCGTCGAGCCGCCGCCGATATCGAAGACGAGCGCGCCGTCATAGTCGCGGCCCAGCAGCGGCGCGCATCCCAGGGCCGCAAGCCGCGCTTCCTCCTGCTCGCTGACGATCTCGAGCCGGATGCCGGCTTCCTCCTCCACGCGCGCCACCAGCGCGTCCGCGTTCTTGGCGCGACGGCAGGCTTCGGTGGCGATGGCACGGAGCGGCACGGGGCCGTGACGCTTGAGGCGCCGGGCGATGATCTTCAGCGCCGCAACCGTGCGCGCCATAGCGTCTTCGGAGAGCGCGCCCGAGCGGGCGACGCCCTCGCCCAGCCGGACGATGCGGGAAAAGGAATCCACCACGCGGAAGCCGCCCGTCTTTGTGGGCGAGGCCACCAGCAGGCGGCAATTGTTGGTGCCGAGATCGATGGCGGCAAAGGCCGGCCGGCGCGGCTTTTTGGCCTCCCTGTTCCCGCCGCCGTCCTCGGCCCGCATGGTGTCTGGTCCTGTCCTGTCGCTTTCCGCCCCGAACCTAGCATGCGGCCACACGCCGAAAGTGTGGCAGAGGCCGGGGCACGGCCGCGCGGTTTCCGCAGGCGTCCGTATTAGGGCGCGGGCCGGCCTCTGCCGGAGCCGGATACCGGGCGAGGATGGCTGGGGGACTAGGAGGCTAAAAGTCGGTGCCGGTTTGTCCAATAATTCAATGTTCTTAGCACATTAGCGGAAGGAATGGCACCCAAAACTGGCACCTAACCGGCAACCTCGCAGTGCAAACGACAGCGCCCCAGCGCTCTGTCTCCCCACTGTCTTCATGGCCGCGTGTGCCCAGCGATGTAATCCATCTTTGACCGAAAGTTTTTGCGCAACGCACACCCGGACGGTTCCCGCAAAGAAGAGAGATACCCATCGAATTCCCGAACTAATGCCTGATGCAAAAGCGTTCGATTGACCCGCATTTCATTCTGATTTGTGAATTCGAAAGCGGGGCCGTCAGCGCGGACGCGAAGGGCCTGATCCGTACCGCCCGCATGGTGCAAGCCGCAGCGATAGCCCGTGTAAAATCGTTGCGCAAACTGCTTTGCACCAGCAGCGTCTGTGCCATTCGGTAAGCAGGTTGTGAAGGCATCCCATTGTGTAAGGAAGCGCTCAAACAATTCGCCGCTTTTGCCGTGA
>Ga0335074_10004642_pt1 | contig 18935 bp, 18 predicted proteins | sample Lox_Sample_23_FD_206715 | JGI IMG/M metagenome (GOLD analysis project Ga0335074, IMG submission 206715) | Soil microbial communities from Loxahatchee National Wildlife Refuge, Florida, United States - Lox_Sample_2.3 | ecosystem: Environmental > Terrestrial > Soil > Wetlands | place: USA... | reverse complement strand
ATGGGTCTGGAACGCCAGCCATATCACCAAAAACAACCCCCTCCATTTCCGGATGATCCCACTGATCATCATCGTCGTCGTCGTCGCTGTCAGCATCTAGATCACTGTCACTGCTGACGGGAATAGTAACAGTACCCTTACCCTTGCCCTTGCCCTTGCCTTTGCCTCTACCTTTACTTATACCCTTCTTGCTTTGTCGATCCAGCTTCTCTGCAATTGCTTTGCGACCAGCTTTTGCAGTAATTGCACCTTTGCCTACAGTATACTTCCTCCCAATAGCCTGCCTTTTCAACTTCTCCTTTGCTGCTAATCTCATTTGTATGAGATCATTTTGCTCCAAGCTAAGAGTAGTTACAAGAACTTGTGTGCCTTCAGTAAACTCCTGAAATCTCCGCCGAGATGGACTGCTCATAAGCGGTTCTGCCTTCTCTTTCCAAGCTTTTAAACCTGCCTCAATATCCTCAATAGTCTCAGGACGAACTTTTGGAGAATTACTAGGCAATTCAGGCTCAGGATCCTGATATTTCTTCATTCTCCGTAGAACAGCTTCTGGACTTGGAGGCCACATTCCAGACTTCTGGAAAGCAGAGCAGATTGTGCTCTCAGTAAAGGTTTTTCTGCGAAAAGAAGTAATATCTCGAAGAAAGCATGCATAATTATACTCATATTGTAGAGTTCTAATAGCTTTATACACAGCCTTTTGATGATAATGCTTATAAGACTGAAAAACACCAACATCTAATGGCTGTAAAAGATGAGTAAGATGAGGAGGATACTGACAAAGTATAATGTTATTTGCAGTAGCAAGTTTGCAAAACTCTGAGGTAGTATGAGAACCGTGTCCATCAAACAATAGCATTTTATACTCTGACTCTGCAGAGGCACTAGTATGTTTAATAAAATGCTGTAACCATCGAAGTGCAACTTCGTCATTTGTATATCCTGAATCTGTCATATCAATGACTGTCTCATCTTCAAGATCTTCAAGGAAATATGCATCCATCCGCCGACGTCCTTTCAGAATCATATATGCAGGAATAGTCTGCCCAATAGCAGATGCAGCTTCAATTACTGTACTCGATTTCCGATTGTCAGGGGAATCAAAGAAAATCTATATAAGTTAGTATTTATATTTTAAAAAGATAAGAGTATATATACCTCATCAGGTGCATCCCAAGGAACCCAAACCCAAACAGCAGTAGGACAAGCTGTTCTAAACCCAGTTTCGTCGAAATTCCAGATATTTTGTGGAAAGATCTTGTACTCTTTCCGAAGACGAGCATATTCTGCAAACCATTGTCTGACTTCTTCTGTATCTTGAGCTGCTCGTCTCTTCTTGTCCATAGGTTTCCATTTAACTTTCTTGAAAACCTGCTTGCCTTTTGGACCATATTCCTTCATAAAATCCTTAACCCATGTATTAGATGGAGGGGGTTTGTTGTCCTGTTCCCGGAAATATGAAGCAGCCTCTGTGATCATTTCCATAGTACATGGAAATCCAATTCGATATTGTCGATCAATGTATTGAAGTATCGCAGACTCTTGTGTAGACGACAGGATGCGGTTTTGCCCACCATGGCGACTGCTCTGGATCTTCCCATTAATCCGACGAACTAGGATAGTCTGGTCGAGTCCATAAAGCAGAGCAACCTTACGGGTAGACGTTGTTCGTCCATGGTTGTTGTAGTAGGCAATTGCCAAGGCAAATGTCTCATCCCGGAGGGCATTTGGAGAAAGCGGAGGTTCTAAACACTTAAAAAAACATTGGCACATATTTGCACATGTGTAGCTATGAGATTTCTTGATTTTTTGTTAAGGAATGCTAAGGATTTTACAGAAAGCTTCATTTGTGGGTGTGGGGACGGAGGTTGCCGAATTTGATGCACTCGCTTGCCCTGATGCATTTCGCTCTGACCCACCACGACGCAGGAGTGGTGTTGTGGTGGGCCCCCACGATTAGGAGTCAGGAGTCGTCTAAATATGTAGAGACTAACGAACTGTTTATAAAGACAAAATACAGAGAAAATCTAATGACCCTAATGAGTTCATATCTGTTTCTCCTAGGCTATGACACTCGCTCTGGGCTAATTGACGGGAGTGGCGTGGAGCCTCATCATGTCTTGGCTTTGTGTCTAATACGTATTAATTAACCCATTCAGCGATTATGAAGTCCTTTCAAATCACAAGGTGTAGAGAATGCCATGATCCAGAACTTAATCTATTTAATATTCCCTTGTACTAGACGCCGTTAAATTTCTCCAAAGATCTATGTGGTATTTCATCAAAAGGTTCTGCACAAGAATGATAACGTCGTGGCTAGACAGTAAACCACATATCGAAAACCGGCAATGCATCTCGGCTGCTATTACCTCACCCACGGGACGATGTGGGTGTCTCCCCTGCCGCATAAATTTGCTCCTCCAGCTCTGGTCCGGTGAGTGGGCTAAACTGCTCTACCTCCTCAACCTCATCCTCATCCTCCTCTTCAATTATTTCTCCACTCCTCCTTCCCGCCACACTAGTGCTTCTTGAATGACTCCCTGCGATCATTGGCCCATTCCCCGCCCCTCCACCATTCACTGATGGTCCCGCTGCATTCAGTGTCGGACCTTTGAATATATTCCGTTTCCGCTTTGCGTAGACAAGGCCAGGCGAAGAGTCTCGGCCCCAACTTACACTTTCATTGAATGAAGAGATGGGTGGGTTTCGTACGACACGGATATTAGAAGGGAAGGCACCAGTAGTGGGGGTGGCCGGGAGGACTTTTATAGAATTCCGTGGGCTCCGGGTGACAAGAGAAACCTTGACCGGATCAGAACCATTTGAAGATGTCGAGGATGCTTTTGAATGCGAATGGTGGTGGTGGTGAATGCTTCGAATAGAGGATACTGAAGAAGATGTTGATTTGCGTCCGCGAAGACCACTGCTCGGGCGGCGAAAAGCTGATCGAGGTGTTAGAGGAGAAGGAGAGAGCGACGTGCGTTTGCTGGGAGTGGTATTCAATCGTTGCGGTTGCGGAAGGGTTGAGCTGGTGTTCACTTGCGGTCGAGCTGTTGCTATCTTCGATGTTACAAGTCTTGGACTTGGGTCCTTTGGACCTGCTCGGGAGCTGTTTTCGGATTTTGTGAGGAGATTTGGTGTAGAAGTGCTATTCTTAGTACTTGGCGACCTTGCTCGTTTTGCAGATTCGAACAACCAATGCTTCCAGTGTGCAAGATGGCTTAAGAAAGCGCGTTGACGACGCCGGGGAGGTAGAGGGCTGAGCCCATTCGGCGATATAAGGTCATGATTTGATGTGACTAATTGCAAAGTGCTCCCTCGACTTCGAGCGCTTCGCATTGTCCCTTCTTTTGGCGGGGGCACAGGCCGTCGTTGCCTTGACGAGCTTGCTGATCGTATTGAATCCTTCTCGATGGGGGGCGGTGCTGTCATTGACGAAGGCGAATTGAGCTGTTCATTTTCGGGCAACCCTGGGAGATCCGTGAGGATAAGCTCGGGATAATGTGCGCTTCTTCTTTCCTTTCGCCCTCGGCTTCTTGGGGGTTCCCCGGCCAGAGTTCCATGATCTCCTTCCTCGTCAACCTCTTGAAGTGTCGGTGCTAGTCGTTCGAGACGGCTGCTTGCTGCACTTAATCTTTTGTTAGCTCGATTTTCTGCCTCCTTTTCTTTTCGTTTGCGCTCTCGCCGCTGTTGCTTGCGTTCTTCCTTCAGGATGAGTAAAGCCCACCACCCAGCTAGACCGTCACATCGCTGTGCTAAGACATTCTCGATCACCTGGTCAATATCTACTCCCGCGCTACGCATACGCTCTAATGTTTCCTTCTCTAATGTTGTCGTGAATGGTGCCGGCTGTGGTAGCTTGAGAATTGCTTGCTGCTGAGGTGCATGTTCCGCAAGAAATGGATGTGCCAATATATCCGAAAGAGATGGTCGCAGTAATGGTCGCTTCGAAAGCAAAGCACTCATTAATGATTTGGCGTCTGGTGTTAAATGCTCTGGCCATTTTGGCTCGCTGCTTAATATCTTTACTCTTGTCAAGTTGTCGTCATCGTCGTCGAAGGGAAGCTCTCCACATAAAAGAGCATATAAAATAACCCCCAAGCTCCACACATCAACTTTTTCGCCGGCATATTTTTCTCCTTTCAACATCTCGGGAGCACTATAACACATTGTTCCGCAGAAGGTCTGCAGATAGCTTGCCTTGCCCTCATATTCTCTTGTGAAGCCAAAATCGCAGAGTTTAACGTTCTCGTTCTTATCTAGGAGGATATTTTCGAGCTTAAGGTCTCGGTGGACGCAAGACATATTATGGACGTAAGATACAGCACCCACAAGCTGCGTGAATATCTTTTGGACCTTTTCGACCGGAAGGGCGCCATGCTCAAGAAGGTAGTTGTACAATTCATCACCTATCGAAGCATGTCAATAATTGAATCTTTATGACGTATTGTGGCTCACCGTACCAGGACAATACTCTAACACGAGCCATACGAGCGTCTCCGTAACTATAACTTCATACAGACGAGTAATATGGGGATGTAAAAACTGGCGATGGTGGTGTATCTCGCGTGCAAGATTTGGATCATCCTTGTTTGCGGATTTCAACACAACCTGCACAACTTATCAGCCATAAGTTTTTGAACCATGGTGAAACAGCTTCATACCTTTGAGCCATTTGTGAGCTTATGTGTGGCCAAGTAAACCTTCCCAAATGACCCTTTGCCTATGAGCCGACCTAATGAGTAATTTCCAACCGATCGAAGGTCTTTCGACGAGAACTCCCTAAAACACACTCCATATAAACATCAAGAATGGCAGGAGAAGGCTGATGCCCAACTTACTCCAGTAGCTCATGGTATGAGTTGGCAAGCTATGTAACTAGTTGATTAGCTTCTCAATTGCTAAGGCAATACAAAAGAACTCGTTTCATCCAGAAATCCAAGAACTCCGGATGCAAGGGATTAGTACCTTAGCTTTCCGACCATTCGCTTCAGCCTTCAGCCTTGCTGTCTGCATACCAGTCACCGTTCACGCCTCCGTCTACTTTGGTTACTAAACGACCTGTATCCGTACATTCAAGAGTCGTCGCGTGCTCGTGGGTCAGGTGGCTCTCCAGGAAAAGGAGCAATCGGTGCTGGACGGGAGTAAACTGCTCGGTGTTGGAATATTTGATATGAGGATTTGTGAGGATCACTTGAAACATTGAAGTCCGTGGCAATTAAAAATTGGGTAGCGTAGCGAAAAGTAGCTGGTTTGGGGAAGCGGACGTTTATTACAATGAGTAGTACAGGGTCTACCATGTGCCCTGGCATGGCTCGCTAATTGCCCCTGACGCATGCGCCATTGAACCGCCATTTTTGGTGGCACATCAGGGCCTCATTGAACTTTAGAAACATGATCAAGATACCAGGAGCTAGCTCATCATATTAGAAAGGTTTCTATTAAGTATTCACAACTTGTTTACCCTATCCAAACACTCATGATCAGTCCATAGAGCATAATTTGCATTGTTAATGTTGTGGAAACAGTGTTGCTGTTGCTGTTGCTGACTCTGCCTTTGGCATGTATATTGTTTGACACCATATTCCATGACCCATCATGTCTGATAGCAATCCCATTCCCGAACCTGACGCCTCCCAATGCCACCCTTAATAAAAATACCTTCGAGGATACTGCCTCTGTACACGATTTGGTCTATTAGAAACCGAGGTCAGAATAACTGCAGGTGATGTTGAGGGATGACTAGATGACCCGGGCCCCCGAGGTGGTAGAAGTCGATATGACGTTGCGGTGCGTGATCTCGATGCCGGTTCGAAGTATGGACTCTGTCGAGCCGTCACATCCCGTAAATCTAATTGATGCTGGGCGAACATCATGCTAATTCGAGGATCATAGCCTGGTGTATGAGAATGTCGGAGATACCGTGGCGCCCTTCTCCGACGGTTAGCTGGCTGGACAGCCCCATCAGAGGAGTCATCCTCGATCTCATATATCGTATTTGCCGGTCCTAGGATCTCAACTGACCTTCGAGCTCGCCGGTCCGGGGTACCACTGGCAGTGCTATTACGACGGGATGATACAGGAGAGACACTCATCTCAACATCACCTTCCTGGTCGGTATGGTTTGTTTCGTGCACATCGGAGTCATATTCATCAACGTCACTCTGGTTCTCAAGCGAATGTGACTGTATTGATTGCGCGCGACCTCCATGATAGAAGTGAGGCTCTGCGGTTTGAGATGTTGCCCAAACTGGCGTAGCTGAACCGTTTTCTCGATGCCTATCATCATCTTCCTCGTCTGACGCTTGATTACCGATAGTGGTGTCTGTATCACTGTCCACCGAGCCGTCATGTGCTACGAATGGTTGATGCTCGCTGTAATCGCTGTCAGGTTCTTGCTCAAGTGGACTCCATCCGGATTCTTGAAGACGTCTCGACTCCTCAGCTAGATCTCCCGCTTCTGACGTAGATGCACTATTTGAGACAGTTACTACAGAAGGTGTCCCTCTTGCAGCCACCCACGCAGCCTGAGCTCGTCTTCTACCAGTAGAGACTGCTCCTCCTTCATCAGACGACTCATCTGCATCGCCGTTATCGTTGTCGTCAACGACGCTTTCAGGTCCTCTAGAACCGAGACTGACATGAGATGCGCTTCCCGGACTATGATATGAGCCAGGCTCTCCATAATCATTTTCATCGTCTTCGATGAAGTCGCGCATAGACTCAGTCTCCTCTTCGTCCTCGCTATTTTCAGAGTTCGAAGAAATTGATGCTCCTCTAGGACCCCTTATGATCCTTGAAGAGCCCCAGGCTAGTACGTTCGGTCCAAGGTGAGTGACAAGAGTCGAGCCTTGTCCCCCGAAATACCCGGGACCCTGTACCACGCTGTCAATGTCTTCCAACTCGGCGTCGTCTTCATCATCATCTTCGTCACTCTCTGCATCGAGATCGACATGGTAACCGAATTCATCGATCGACAAGTCCGCATCCACGTCACTAAAGCCATCTATATCAATTTCCTCCTCGTCACCCTCGAAGTCTAATCCGCAATGTTCACACGTAGGACCGTCGATCCATTCATGTGCACACCTGCTGCATCGATATACACGATCTTCTTCGTTGAACTGCAGATGACCTAAGGGCTGTTTACTAAAGCAGCCCTTAAATAAGCCACGTTCGGATGTTCTATCTGTTTCGACGATAGCACTTTCTGACGTTTTCCTTTCCAGATGCTGGTCTATATTCTCGTCCATGGGCATGAGCTCAGCTCGCTTGATAAGCACCTCGACTATTTGCTTGATCTGCACAAAAGTTAGTTCCACTAGTGAACTCAAGAAGTAGAGAACCGGACATAAGGGGAACATGCATACCACGAAGGATGGGGCAGGCATGTGCCGCACGACGTCTCTACAGTCCGGACAAGTCTTCCTGCGTCTATTAGGTAAAAACCAGCTGCAGAGACACTTTTTGAAGTCAGCTATTGTCTATAAAAGAGCATTTGTCAGAACAATATCCGACAAGAACAGATATCATACACTATAGCAATAAGTGTGTCCACACAATAAAGTCCATGGTTCATAGAGTAACTGGTCGCAGATAGTGCAGGTCACAAGGGTTTGAATGCTCTGAAGATCGGTTCGGAAATCTTTGACCAGCTGTATACACATATTAGCACCTTGCAATAACAAGAGTCGTGTTCCACAGTACAGAAGCGCTCACCTCTGTATCACTTTTCGCCGCAATCACAGGGCTGGGGGTTGAGGTGGACGTAGTCCCAGTAGGTTTTGATGTCTTCCCCCATTTACCTCCTGATGTCTGGAAGACTCTCTTCACTGTCGGCACGGCTCTCGGTGAAGCACTTGGAGGCGCCATTATTTTAGGTGGTTTTGAACTAAAAAGCGTCACGGTAGTTTGGGCTCGTGGAGATTGAGACTGTCATCGAAGGACTAATAATGTTGAGATGATGACCCAGTCGAGAAACTCTCCCATATGTCTCTCGGTACGGCTTTTGTACACCAAGCAAACACGATGACGCCTCTCTGTAGCGTGTCGAGAAATATATGTTGTGCAAGTTTGTTGATGCCCGCTATGAATGTTTTTAGCGTCATTGGAATATTGCTGCCTATTTCAACAGGCACCAAGTTCTCAGTGTCCCGCTGAGTATCATTGCACTTCCAACTGTACATGGCTTAAATGAATTCTTCCCAACTCTAATTTACTACGAAGAAAGTAACCCGTATTATTAATTTTACCGTACAATTATGGGCCATGTTTCAGCTCTGAGTGCGCCTTTCACACACTCTATGGGGTATTAATGTTACTATCCCTATGATTGTTAAGGCCTCAGTGAGGGGATCTACTTGGCGGCCACTACAGTTAAATTTTTGATCAATGCTAGATCGTCTTACTGAGTACAGATAACGCAAAGATGCGTGACGATATCTTGAAGTTGATAATGAGAGTTGGGCTGACTTTTCTTGGGCATCTATATCCATTGAAGTGATTAAAAGTGTGATAAGGTGACGTGGCTGTCCCTTCGAGCTTTTGTACAGGTGTGGCGCCCAATATGACCCAACGTGTGTCTTAGACCCACAGAGGTTTGGTGCGAGACTTTCATCACCCAAGGAGAATGATTTGCGGATTATCAAATTCGGTATATCCGTATTGTACAAGGCCTCAGATCCGGTGCACTAGTCATTCACAAGTAGTCTTGGAAACGATCCGTGGAAGTGAAAGTGATTCAATTGATTGCATACTATCAAAAACTATATACAATTTATGTGTTGTATTCAGTCGCAGCCTTCCAATTAACTGGAGATTCGAATGAGCCCATCAGCAGACGATGTTGCCACAGCTCTTATGTGTAGTGTTGTGAGCAGCTAAAAGACATGTAGAAGCAAAGAATAATGCGGAGCGCGGCATATAACCCAAAAAAGATTTCTCAAGCCATGGAAGCACCACCACTTCCTTCCCGATAGACGTCGCGCTCTCAGGTCGTGGATGCGTTGGCGGAAGCGGCTGCAGCAGCAAGAGCAGCTAGGTCAGCGCGGCCTGCTTCAACAGCATCCGAAAGGATGCCTTTCTTGACCTGATTTTCTTCAACAATCTCCTTGTTGATGTAGTCCAAGGCATGTCTCTCAAAAGTGACCCATTCCTTAAATGCCTTTACATCAAACCTATCAACCTTCATAGACTCACGGACAGCCTTGAGGTATCGACGGAGACGAGCTTCCATATTCTCCAGCTGGTACTCCACGACCTGTCCATATAGATCTGGGAGATGCGATACAGGGCGAACAGTATTTAGAACTGTGTCGTCTCGGATCATTGGGGATCGAGGGCGGAACGATGTCACCATGGTAATCCGCTCCTGGGAGCCAAATGCACGCAAGGCTTGATGCTCAATGTATCGGCCTTGTAGAACGACGGCGCAACCCTTCAATGGTTAGCAAATTCGAGAGTCTTGTGTGGATCGCATCAATTTACCCTTGTTGGACCACGAACTTTCATGATACCTCCCGTGCCAGTCTTGAGAGCGGTCTCTCCACCAACCATGCCTGTTGTGTCACTCATCATCAGGACACAGACGAAGGGGTAGCTATCTCTATGCCAATCAACAACCGCTTTACCATCCTCCTCTACAATGATGACACCATCTTTGTCTTTCTTTATGGCACCTGGAATGGAAATGTTGATATGACCAATCTCATAATCAATCACTGGAACGAGGTCGATGCCGGCAATCCTGGAGATGATCTCTAGTGTTTGTCGACTCTTCCAGGCTTCAGCAACGAACTTCGCATGCCTACGTAAGTCAGTCTCGACATTTGCAAGAAAGTGCTCGAAAGAAGCACGTAATCGTCAGAAGACAGCACAAGACTCTCGACGAAGAATAGTAGGGGACTTACTTGGGAGCATAGCCACGGAGCTGCTTCGGAGCGATATCAGAGGTGTAGCTGTACTGTTCCATAACGATATCGGAAAGCACTTCAGCTCGCATCTTATTAATTGCGGTCTCACTGAAAAGAGGAAACGGTTCAGAGACCGCAACCGGAGAGACGCCATTGTTTGCTGGGAGAGATAGGTCTGTCATGGTATAGACCTTCTTTGGAGGTTGATATGCTAGATGTTCGTCGGGATTGAATAGAGCACCACTATCAGTGGATACTTGGGGGTGCGAGGCATCATCGTCCGCAGCGTACATAGCAAATGAACGCTTCAAGCTCTCCTCTTTACCATTGGGGGAAAGGGTGTTGTAAAACGCACCGGCAGCAGGAGAATCGAGAGCACCACCTGGGAGTCCCGGCGCCCCGTAAACATAGATTTCACCCATGACAGCTGGTCCTGACGTTGATTTGTCAGTTGGCGGCTCCTTGAGGCACTCTGGTTCAGCCATGATCAGTCTGCGATTCAAAAACTGTGTACCGTTTGACAAGAAAGTTGCTGGTCTGATACAGTTTTTATAGAAGAGCGAGGGGAATATAAAGACTGAATCATATTTTACGACTAAAGCGGAAAAGCAGGCCGCATGACAGTGAATTTGCAGAAAAGTCTCGAGATCTCTGAGACGTCCCCATTGTTACAGCACGAGATTGAAAGACCGTTGTCGAGTTTAAGGACGATAAATATCCTAGAACATACCGTAGTCAAAGCAAATTGAAAGACTATGCTTGCCTTTCGAGTTCACGTCAGCAAAGAGTCAAGGCGATAAACTTCTTTTGAGATAGGTGACTGCTATCCAAAGATATGTCGACGTATCAGGATAGCTAGTATTCTTTTATAAGTTTGAGACTGCTGTCATGCGGTTTGGCACACTGGAGATGTGGTTCCTCTTCTTTAAAATATCAGGGCATACCCAATCTTTGGACTGGGAGGCGCAACAATGACCAGCCTTCCAGGCTCCTGCTGTTCCGATCCACCCTGCACTTTGTTAAACCTCTTTTGGCATCTTATTCTCTAATTTGCCTTTCTAGTATGAGTGTTGGGAAGGAAGGAAAGTGTGGAGCGAGCTCCAGGGCAGCTCGTAACAATGCTGTAATGTGGTATCGACCTCAACTATGAAGTGGATAACGACCCGATACTGGAGATCCGCTGCTCCTAAGGTCCTAAGAGGTGCCGGATTGCAAAGCATGTGCTGCAAGCGCCAAGTGATCACACAGACGAAATGAGAAAATGAGAGTCGAGTTCTTCTCGAGGTCATGAACCGAAGGGTAGCGCTATCCAAATAAAGGAACAATATCCATTGATGAGACTTAGCTATCTGCGACGCCCCCCGAGAAAGCAGGAAGTCACAGTTTGATTTAGTCATCTCTCAAGTATCGGCAGCACCATCCACGCCATCCTGTGCTGGGCAACAACGCTAGCAGACCATCTGCCACAGATAAGGCTGCGCCGCCGCGCCGACTGTGGAGATACGTTGTGTCAAAAGTGGAGGGAAGGGCAACGAGTGTGGAGGGCTACTGTATCTCGAAGCTGGCGTTCTGTACACTGCGTATCGAAGACCGAAAAGCTGGACTCAATGACCGGATTTGGGGTGGTGCCAGGTATATTCTAGGATCACTTGGTCTGAGCGCCATTACTCCTCTTCCGTTAACGGATCATGGGCATGAATGTCGCCAGTGTGTAGGCAGTCACAGATCCTCCGAGAGCGACAATTAAGACAATGCTGAGAGTTTGCCACAAGATCATAAATTTCCGGAAACGTGCTTCAAGCAAGATAGACTTTCCGCAATAAAAAGCAAAATCATGCAGGAAAACGTTATTTTTCTCCAACTTAGAATAGCGTGATCTAGTAGTCGAGGACGGAGCCGACATAGGATAGCATACCCCCATACCTGAACTTGCTTTCGTGTCCTGTGGCTCACTCTTTATTCTGCATAGGCAGTGTCTGGCCCGATCTAAGAACCTTTGCTAATACTCCAAGATGACGGTGCTGGGATCTGCTGTAAACCATCGACGCAACTGCCACAGTTATTATTCATCTTCCCGCAGCATGCATTCGATATTCCTGTGCCTATTGGCTGGTACGTCCCGGAAATTGACCGATAGATCCGAATGTGCAATACAGCCTCCGGAAAGCGTCGACTACCTGCTCGATCTTCCCCAGAGTATATGGTCGTACGTGAACGGAGTAGAAGGTCCTGATTGAAATTGGACCTACTCTAGAGTTGTCATCATTGAGGGAGGTTGTGGCTGTTGTGATCTACTATGGCCAATTCTAAGGCACCAATGCTCGCTTAAGCCAGCACGGCCAGTAATTTTAAAGAAATACATTGACAACATCAACCCATTTAAAAGACATCTCTGAAGGAGCCTTCATGATACACCATGACATCAAAGGACGAAGCAGAGGAGACGCTGTGGGATGCTAAGACAAGTGTAAAGTTTGAGAAGTATTGAGCCCTTATATACACATAACATTTGCAGATCTGTGCCATCATCAGCTGCTGACATTGCCGACAGCAAGAGACCAGGAGAATATTTCGACCCTTGTCAAGAAGCTGCTGCGAGGAGCTTGAAGTGTCTCCACAGGAATGGAGGGGACAGGGAGATGTGTACAGATTATTTCCAGTACGTGACATCATTTGTTGAGCGCCTTCTGGTGAGCATGTGCCACGTAACCAGTGCCCCAATATAGAATCATTGATACAATCTTCTTTAATATCGATGCTTACTTTGTCTTCTCTTCAAGAGCGTACAGAGACTGCAAAAAGCAATGGGTACGTCTTGCAGCGGAGTCTATATGTAGACTAACGTTTGTCATGGATCTTGTTGACAACATGATAGATAACCGAGCGAAAGGAAGCTAAACGCAAGGCAGGAAAAAGTTGGTTTGATTCATGACAAGGGCTATTAGGTTTAATGGAATGAGATTCTCTGTTTCTTTGCACTTGTACTGCTATACGTGGTCGAATTTGGGCATCGGGCGCGGAGTAGAGTCGACACTACATTTAGTTACAAGATCCCTTCACTACGTTGGGGATCTCAATCTGATAAACCCAGCTTTGCTCGTCCAGAGAAAGGCAGCGAGTGTTTCGATTGCAACTTTTCGGGTGACGAGGGGCTTGCTGTCCAACACATAGCTTATGGTATCGCGTGCATAAAAGACAGGGTAAATGCGGTAGAATCTTAATTCGTGATATATTAGAGACAACGGACTGGAAAAGTCCATGAACTTTTTGCATGGGAGTACAAAGGAGTAAACACGGACTTGAACGGGCATGCCAAACCTCTATATTGTCTAAAGGACTCATAGCAGCTCGGAGTCCAGACTCCGACATTTAGAATATGCATTAGACGGCAGAGCGTTGTTAATAAAGAATTGGTGCATGAGAATTTATGTAATGTAGACGTCAAAGATACCAGAATCGCGCCTTGCAAAAACGGGGTTCAATTTTCGCTTCGCTCAAATAGCTTCAGCCTTTCAACAAATACAACTAAATTCTGATGGAACACGAAACCTAGAATCGACTGAGGCCCTACCGTTTCGACTCTCCCTTGAGATTGGGAATGGGATAATGTAGTAATCCGCACCACATTTCTACCCCTGTCCCATACTCAAGTTCTCAACCATGACCGACTTTGTGCCAGAACCCAGAGACCGACTTGAAGCTCCGATATGCAAAGCGATAGATTCTGGGGACTTCAAACAGGCATTGAAGCTTGTGGAAAAAAGGTTGGCAAAGAATGCGGATCCATATTTGCTGGTATGTCTTCAATAAGCGGGCTGCAACACTGCCTTGCAACATAGTCTTCCCTGTCCTTTCTCCATTCAACACATTGCATGATATTTCCTGAATTTCTCCATCCCATTTAGGACATCAGTAGGTATGTCTCTATTAACTCACGTGACTAGGCACTGAGATGTTTCATACTATGCAATAGTCACCTCGTTGTTGAGCGCGGCAAGGCTCTGGGAATCATTATGGACGTATCGAATTCGTCGGAAGGGCGTCACTCAGCTGAGCAGCTAGATCTTTATGACGAAGGTCTCGGGGTTCTGTTCCCTGACCGTCACAGCGTTGAGGGAAGAGTAATTTGCAAGATGCGAGCAGATGCTGTTAAAGCAGCTCCAAAAGACGAAAAGCTCACGCTAGCTTGCTTTCGTGCTTGTCTAAAAAGAGATGGCTTAGAATATGCGCAACAGGCAAGTAGATGAAATCTATTTTTATTTTCAAACCAGGGTTTCTTTTCACTTGTCGTTGAGCCCCTTAGAATCGTATGACTTTCAGACTTTCCCCTTAGCTAATACGAGTCATACATCTAGATTACCAACAGCTTAGAAAAGAATTTTCCATCAAATCGTGCATACCAGTTCTGGTCGATTACAATGACGGCCCTTTACGCTGTAAGATACTGTACAAGACCTTACTATATATACGGCTAACCAAGCCGTGCCAGAACGCTCCAGATTGTCCTGATCAGTTAGCCCAGCTCTATTCAAAGCTAGCTTACAACAAAATCAGAAGCCTTGCATCCTCTACCCTGAAAGTAGTGCACAGACATACCCATATTTGAATGTTCAAGCTTGCTGACCACTTAAAGGATGAGGGTACTCTCTTAAATCGCTCTTTGCAAACACCGCAAGAACTCCTACTCTTTTACAGGTTGCTAGCAGCTCATGGCGATGATTTAGAGGGCCTCAGAATCGCCAGAGATGAACGTTTAGGACCCATGTCAAAAATCGCAAAGGACGAGTGGGTCTTTAGACGGAAGCAAATAGATCTCCTGGGAAAGCGAAATGACTGGCAGGGACTTTTTAACACAACTTATAAACTCCTATCTAATTCACGAGCAAACAATGAAGCAGGAGCTATAATCGACGCTCGGGGTGCGGACTGGCTTGTCTGGAAAGAGTTTCTCCGAGCTGTGTCAGAGTTGCAGTCTGAAAAGTGAGTTATATGATCTAAAGTCCCCTTACAACAGTATTTGATGGTGAACCTCGTAAATCCTAACTGCTTCTAGAGCTATTATCGCTGCCCACCAAGAAATAGAGGCACATATTGATCAGATGTCCGGGCTCGACAAAACATATCGGAGAAATGCTGTTCTAGCATATCTTGAGTTTCGATTCAATGTTTCAAAAATAGAACCTTTTACAGGTCCGTTCAGATTCGTACATGGGAACCCAATCGCTAGGGAGGCACTTGATGGGCGTGCTTTTGCCCTGTGTCGGTATCTTTACCAATATGGCCACAATACTTCAGCATTTGATGATATCAAAGCCTATGTTGTAATGTTGGACGTCTGCGACCAGAAACCTTTTATCACAGCCGTGCCGCACTTCCTGAAGCATCTTGTGGGGACAGTATATCTTGGTGGAGAATATCGGAAGGGCGAAAGCCATCTCCGCAACAAATACTCTGGTGGCCTTGAAATGCCACTTCCTAAAGCTGGTCCTGTAAGTTTCATTCCGCCAAGTATTCTCACGATTAATTTACGCTTGCACATTATAAGTGCCTCCTAGCAATCCTAGACTAAGCCTCCACACTCAGCAGTGCTAACCGAGTAGTAGGAGTCATCGTGGAACGATATAACATCTGGCATCACATTCTCGAAATTATCGTATTTCCTCAAGAGTAGTCTAGCCGAAAACATCCGCACGACGATCATTGAGAGATTTGGCATATCGACGTTTTCCTGTAGCTGGTGCGAGGAGAATTGCGGAACGTTTTGCAAATCTTGCCTACAAGGTCTCGCTACTGAATGTGTTCAGAATTATCATTGGACTATGGATGACGATGACGGGATTGCTAAAAGGCTCAAATCAACTGACCAACATCCCGCAGATGAATGGGCGATTATCGCAGCCATGTGTTTGGTGAAAATGGCTAGATGTAAGCCCTGGGCTCCAAATGAACCTCATGACATGTTTTCGAGACCTGACACTCAACAACTCTTGAGGGCTACTCTCATCCTGGAGTTTGCTCACACTCACTCAAAACCTAATCCACAGATCTTACTGCTGCTAGTCAGACTCTATTCGCAGCTTGGTGCAGGCTCGCTGGCTCTAAGAGCATATGGTAGACTGGGTCTCAAGCAAATTCAAAGTGATACCCTCAGCTACACTTTATTCGATCGAATTTCTTCATTGCATCCACATACGGTTGATGACAACAGTACTGCAGAGGAAGCCGGAGACCCTCCAAAACAGCTAAAGAAGCTGCAGCGTATTTATCGAAGCTTCAGAAATCAAATCATCACAAACTCATGGAGGTCTTTCGAGCACGGGAGCTATGACTCAATCTTCCAATTAATGGAAGTCTCTAGTAAACTTTCCCATAGTGTGACGTCAGCTATGTCCGCGATTGAGCTTCGACGTATATATCGACTCACCCAGCCTAATGCTTTGCTGACTCCAAATTCCCATGGTTACGATGTGCTCCGTAAGTTCAAAAACTTTATGCAAACTACCAGGTCATGTTTAACTGATGTCTAATAGCTCCTGAGCCTGCTGATGCTAACTACTCCGATAATTTGGACTACTCTTCATTCCCGAATTACGAGCCGTCAGGAGAATATCCCTTTGAAATGTATACACGAATTGCTCCAGGACCATCAGTAAGTGAATCTGAACTGAAGTTCAGACAATGAGCTAAATTCTAGTAGCAAATACGTATCCAGGCTTTTCTACTCCTGGAGGAGCTCTGGATGGTTGCACTAAGTGTATCCGAGTCCAAGGTCAAGCAAACGGCTGCACAGATAAGACTTAGTCGCTTAAAGAATGTCACATCACTTATGAAAAAGAATGTAGGAGAAGATCCTAATGGTTCTGGAGCATTTACGGTCCCAGAGAGATTGCTTGTGCAAATTGGTCTTCTCCTTATCGACTTTCTCACACTTGCCTGTGATCCAGATTTATCAAATCAGGAGAAGGTGCCGAAGGACGCGGCGAAACTGGGTGCCGAATTTGGTCAATTTGTCTTCGAATTCATGGTCTTTATCGAGAATTGTATAGGAACCAAAGAAGAGCCTGATTATGACTGGATGCCGATGTTCATGACCACTACTCATCCCTTATACACTGCTCATGAGGCCGGAATGTTAACACTTGCAGTTGCAAATTACCTCTGCAAAGCGGCTGTCTGGGTGAACTCCGACGTCAAACACAGCGTTGAGCTGTGTTTGAAGGAGTTTGGGCAAGTGCTCCGAAATTTAGTATGCAAAAAAGCTAGAATGGTTATGCGCCGGATCAATGGACCACGGCTTGACCAGGTATTAGAACAGATTCAGTCGGAGCATCCGGGTAATGACAAAGCTCCCTCAGAGAAAGACATAGTTGTGGATGAGGAGGCCTTTGAGCGGGCAAACGGCTATAAGAGAAACCTCCTGCCTGACGCACCTCAAACATTCGGTACATTGCTTACGGAGTGTTTCTCGCAAGATTTTCTCGAGAACTGGGCTTCGGAGCTTGTGGATAGTTGGAGAGAATCAGTCATGGGTTTAGCCTGTCTCAAGGCAGATGTAAAAGAGTCCAAAGCAAATGCGGCCTAGATAAGCTCGACGCCTAATGACTTGTTGCGGGATGAACCATTTCAGGGATTTTGGCGCTAGATGAGCGATGAATTGCTTATAGCATAATACAGTGGCGCATCCCAGGTGGTTTTAACATTGGGGACTGATGTTCATCATGGGGCTAGACAAAATCGACAGTATAGATCGTGTCATGTACATGTAATGAGATATAATAAATTACATCATTTCATCTTGTGCCGCCCTTCTTTGCGCTGCTTTAACTGCTGCTTCCCGTCTCTCTTCTCTTAATGTTACAAAGATCCAAAACCACGTCACCAGCTCCAGAAAAGCCCAAGAAAATACCAGGCGGTTCTTCAGCCCTTCGCCCCATAGGCTCGGCGTATATCTTCTCGATTTGAACAGCGGCGACGTGGAGGAAAATAGGAATGAATATATTGTTAAGCCAAAGAAGAGAGCGAGTCGGACCGGTGCTGGCGACGAGTAGTCAGTTATTTGATGTTGGTGCTATTGGAATGATGCTACGAACCTTGTGTTCCCCAGTGATGCCGAGCTATTTCCTCTGGCATGCCCACAGCCACCAGATCGCAGATGCCAAAGAGGATCAGGACGGCAGCTAGGAAAGCTAGGGGTGCGGATTGCACATCGAAGGCTCTGGCATAAGGCTAGAGAGTCTTAGCATTGGTGCTCCATGTTTGGGGTCTCTAAAGTCAACTCACTAGTTTCATAGCCTCGCCCAGGATGAAGACGAGACTTTGATCCGCGACTGTCCGAGGAGATGTGAGGAAGAAGAAACCGATGGTGATGTGGAAGAGGGAGAGGGAACGGATGATAGTGTTTCCGTTGATGAGGCCCATTTTGATCCTATACCACTTTTCATAGAAGGCGACAGATGCTTAATATGTAGATGGTGGAAGTTGCAACCTGTGCTCGCTTGGCTTGAAGACCGCCCTCCCTGGCGTCAGGAACGTCACACTAATCCGCTAGCGCCGGGTGGCTGACAGGGATAGATCCAGGTCCCCCTCAATTCATCGTCCGTTCCATTATCACCAGCCGCGGAGATGGAGCGGCCTAAGTTTGATGCGGATCGCCATATCAGCTATTGGCAGCGGTGCTTCAAGTCTCTCCTCCCTACAGAGTATACCAGCACAGATTCCTCCCGCGTTCTCTTGGGTTTCTTCATTCTTTCGGCGCTTGATATTCTTGGCGTCGGTGTAGACAATCTACCTTCCTCTGACGTCAGACAGCTCAGGTCTTGGCTCCTCAGTTGCCAGCATCCACATGGTGGCTTCTGTGGCTCTCCGAATCACCGATATCCAAAAAAATACTATGATGTGACCGGGCAGTATGACATCGATCCCGCGAACTTACCGGCCACCTACTTCGCGATACTCAGCCTGAGCTTTGTGGGCGGCTTACATGATGTGAAGCGCATAGATTGCCTGAGGTGGCTCAAGCGCTTA
>Ga0335074_10004641_pt1 | contig 18940 bp, 9 predicted proteins | sample Lox_Sample_23_FD_206715 | JGI IMG/M metagenome (GOLD analysis project Ga0335074, IMG submission 206715) | Soil microbial communities from Loxahatchee National Wildlife Refuge, Florida, United States - Lox_Sample_2.3 | ecosystem: Environmental > Terrestrial > Soil > Wetlands | place: USA: Florida... | reverse complement strand
GTCAGAGTCGATGCGCTGCGCCGGCAGGCTCGCGGCGCGCACGCCCGTCGATCGGAAATCGATATCCACGTAAAGGTCCGGATGAGACTGAGCGGCCCACGGCCTCTCCTGGGCCAAGTTGTCCCGGCGAGTTCCGCGGTGATTGCCGCAACCGCCGCGGGCGAGTTGCAGCCGATTGACGTAAACCAGGGTATTGTGCACCGTAGCACGTATGGCAGCTCGCAAGAAATCTCCCGCCACACGTGCCGCGCGCTCATCCGGGGGCCGGCGCGCGCGCGGAAAGCTCGCGCCCGGCGCACAGGCGCGCGGCCTCGAAGCGTCGGAAATCGCCGTGGCGATCGACAATCCCGAGGTGACCGAGCTCGCGGCGCTCGTACGCGCGGCCGGCGGCGCACCAATCGGGGCCTATCACGAGCCGATGGGCGGCCGGCCGCTGATGCTCGCCTGTCTGCCACTCGCCGCCGTGCAGCCCACGCCCTTTCAGCGCGATCTCTCGCCCACCCATGCCAAGCGGTTGGCGCAGAAGATCGGCGAGACGGCTGCCTTTCTCGATCCGCTGATCGTGGTGCGAGGCGAGGACGGCAAGCTCTGGACACCGAACGGCCGCCATCGCCTGGCGGCGGCGAAGGTACTCGGGCTTAGACAAATCACGGCGCTCATCTCGCCCGACGAGGCGCTCGCGTATCGCATTCTGGCCTTGAACACCGAGAAGGCGCACAACCTGCGCGATCGCAGCCTGGAGGTGATCCGCATGGCGCGCAGCCTTGCGAAGCGAAAAAAGGGCGCAACCGAATCCGCGCTCGAGGCGGAGTTCGAGGCTCCGGAGCTTCTGACGCTCGGGGTGGTCTATGAGCGCTCCTCGCGCTTCGCGGGCGGCGCCTATAGCGCGTTTCTGAAGAAAGTGGATCGGTTCAGCGAACGCCCGCTCGCCACGAGCCTACGGGAAAGGGAGGGATTCGCTGCGCGGCTGTTGGAAATCGACGCGCAGGTAAAGAAGATCATCGCGACCCTGCAGCAGCGCGGCTTCAAGTCGCCGTACCTACGCAACTATGTCGTCGCGCGCATCAATCCCGTTCGCTTCCACAAAGCAAAAAAAGGCGAGACCAGGCCGCCGATGCCGCTCTCCCAGGCGCTGACGCGCATGACGGCCGCAGCTCGCACATTCAAGCTCGAGTCCGTTTCCAACGCGGATCTCGCCTGGGTCGCCGTGGGAGCGGGCGCGCAGGAGTGATCGATGCCCTATGATCACCATCAGGTTTCACCGAAGTGGGGACGCGTAGCCGTACGCAGGGACGCTAGCGAAACATGACTACGACCGCCGCGGTCAGGATGAGAAGAGCCGCGGCCTGCACCCGATAGTTGCGCCACGGCGCCAGCGCGCGCAACCGCTCGGTCTCGGCACGGTAGTAGGCCGGTGTCCACATGAGCGCCGTGATCCTCGCGGACGCGGGTGCGCGATTCCACAGGCTCACCACAACGAGGATAGCCGTGTCCACAGCCAACAGCAGCGGCGCCACGTAAAGGAAGTGCAGGTGCAGCAGATGCAGCGGCACGTTGGCGATGAAGAGCGCGACCGCGCAGGCGGTACCGAGCACGAGAGTGGCCGCGGCCCCGGCCGCATTGGCGCCGCGCCAGAAAAGGCCGGTCAGCACCAGCGCCACGATCGGCGGCACGGCATAGGCCAGCATGGCCTGCAGGTACTGCCAGAGGGTGCCGAAGCGCTCGAGCTGTGGCGCCCACAGGACCGCGACGACGAGCACGCCCGCGGCGCTGACTCGTCCGATGCGCACGATCTGTTGCTCGGACAACCCCGAGGTGACGCGCTTCACCATGTCCATGGTGATGAGCGTCGAGGCGGAGTTGAGTGTCGAGGCGACCGAGGCCATGGTGGCGCCGACGAACCCTGCCGCGACGAGCCCGAGCAGACCCTCGGGCAATAGCCGCAGCATGAGTGCCGGATAGACCATGTCTGGTCGCGCAAGATGCGGAAAGAGCAAGATGGCGCAGGTACCAGGCAGGATCATCAGGAACAAGACGGTCAGTTTCAGAGCGCCGGCGAATAGCGCGCCGCGGCGACCATCGTCGAGGCTGCGGGCGGACAGCATGCGCTGGACGATGTATTGATTCGTGCACCAGTAGTAGATCCCGAGCACCGGGATGCCGAGCGCGAGGCCCGGCCACGGAACTCCGGGGTCACCGGGCGGCCTGATCAAGGACAACTTTGCCGGATTCACCTGCTGCACGACCGCCTGCCAACCCCCCACACGGGTGAGCGCCGCCGTCGCGATGATGATCGCGCCGGTCAGCAGCAGGATCGCCTGCACCGCTTCGGTGTAGATGACCGCTCGCAGCCCACCGGCCAGCGTGTAGAGTCCGGCCGCACCCGCCAGCACGGTGACGATCGCCCACAGCGGCAACCCCGGCAGCACCAACTGACACACGAGCGCTCCGCAATAGAGCGCCGACGCCGAGTCGACGAAGATGTTGAGAAAGAGCGTGAGTGCGGCGAAATACAGCCGCACTCGCCCGTCGTACCGGCGCTCGAGAAACTCCGGCATGGTGTAAACGCGGCTCGCGAGGACCAGCGGCAACAGGAAAAGGCAGAAGAATACGAGCACCACGGCGGCCGACCACTCGTAGTCGTAGACCGAGATGCCCATCACGTAGGCTGCGCCTGCTAGCCCCACGATGGCGGTCGATGAGATGTTGGAAGCGAAGAGCGCGAGGCCGATCGCCGGCCAGCGCGCGGCGCGAGAGGCGAGAAAGTAGTCCTCGGCGCGCGCGCCGCGGCGCGAGACCGAAAGACCCAATGCGACGATGCCGCCGGCGCACGCCAGCACGATCAGCAGATCGAGCACCGGAGCGCCGGTTGACAGCGCTGACATTTGGTTTATCGTACCACGATGCGCAAAGTGGCGAATGCAAGCCGGGAGCCCGCGACGATTCAGATGGTCGCGGATCGCGCGCGAGTATCGCCGAAGACCGTCTCCCGCGTCATCAACAATGAGCGCGGGGTACGGGAGGAGACACGCCACCGCATACTCGAGACGATCCGCCAACTCGATTATCAGCCCAATCTCAACGCGCGGGGGCTCGCCGGCGCCCGCTCCTTCCTCATGGGCCTCTTCTACGACAAACCCGGCGATTACCTGAGCGAGTTTCAGACCGGCGCCGTGCAACGCTGCCGGGAGTCGGACCTGCATCTGATGGTGCAGCCGCTCGATGTGGCGAGGAAGGAGATGGCGCAGGACGTCAACACGCTCGTTCGTCAGCTGCGACTCGAAGGAGTCATTCTATTGCCGCCACTCAGCGATCATCCGGCGGTGCGCGCCGCACTTGCACAGGCGGGCGTGCCGACAGTACACATCGCGCCCATGCGCGAGCCGGCCGACTCGCCGTCGGTGGACACCGATGACCGCGCGGCGGCGCGGCAGATGACCGTCGCGCTGCTCGATCGCGGCCACCGGCGCATCGGCTTCATGTTGGGCCCGTCCGGACACCGCGCGACGGAACAGCGCTATCTCGGCTTCGCCGATGCCATGCACGCGCGCGGCGTCAGCATCGACCCGGAGCTGGTGCAGACCGGCAATTTCGAGTTCGCCGACGGCCTGGAGTGCGCGCGGCGCATCCTCGGCGCGCGCTCGCGACCAACCGCCATCTTCGCGAGCAACGACGACATGGCGGCCGCGGCCGCCTGTGTCGCGCGCCAGCTGGGACTCGAGCTGCCGGGTGCGCTCTCGATCGCCGGCTTCGACGATGCGCCGGTAGCCAGCATGACCTGGCCGCAGCTCGCCACGGTGCGCCAGCCGGTGCGGGAAATCGCGCGACTCGCCGCCGACCTCATCATCCAACACCGCCCTCACCGCCACGGTTGGCCGCATCCCATTCCCCGGCCGCGGCTCGATCTCGAGCTGGTGATGCGCGGCTCGATCGCCCCTGCGCGGAGCTGACGAACGCCGAGAGAGAACGCAGGCTGCTCAGTGGCGGAAAGCCGAGAGCTCGGTCGGCGCCGCGCCACGGCGGGAGCCGGCGCGGCCACGCGCTGCGTGCAAATCCTCGATGAAACGCGTATGCCAGCGGTGGATGTCGTTCTTGCGCAGCGTGGCGAGGGAGGTCGCATGCCGGGCGCGCCGCTCCGCGAGCGGCATGGTGAGCGCGCGCTGGATTGCGCGAGCGATGCCCTTGGTGTCGTAGGGATTGATAAGCAGCGCCTCAGTCAGCTCGCAGGCGGCACCCGCGCGGTTCGAAAGCACGAGCACGCCCGGATCGTCCGGGTCCTGCGCGGCGATGAACTCCTTGGCGACGAGGTTCATGCCATCGCGCAGCGCGGTCACCAGACACACCTGCGCCGCGCGCAGAAATCCCATCAACGTGGCATGCGGGAAGTTGCGGTTGAGATACCGGATCGGCGTCCAATCGGCGTCGGCAAAGCGCCCGTTGGTGCGCCCCGAGCTCTGCTCGAGGGAGTCGCGAATCTGAGCGTACGCCTGCACCTTCTGCCGACCGAGCGGTGCGATCTGCAGGAAGGTGACCTGTCCGATCTGCTCGGGAAAGGTCTCGAGGAACTGCCGATATGCCTGAAAGCGCTCGAGCAGTCCCTTGCTGTAGTCGAGGCGGTCGACACCGGCGATGAGCCGCCGCCCGACGAGGCTTTGCATCATGCGTTGGACCGGCGCCGAGCCGGCCGACTTGGCGGCGGTGTGCCCGATGGCCTCGACATCTACGCCGATCGGATAAACGCCGGTGCGGATCGTGCGCCCGTCGCGGCTCATCGCGCCACCCTCGTCGACGGAAGCGGAGCCCCAGAGGGCCCGCACGGCACCGAGAAAGCTCTCCCGATCGGTCTCGGTTTGAAAGCCGACGAGGTCGTAGGCCGTCAAGGCACGCAGGATTTCCGCGAACGTCGGCAACGCCCGCAGCACCTCGAAGTGCGGGAAGGGAATGTGCAGAAAGAATCCGATCGGCTGGCGCACACCCAACGCGCGCAGCTTCTCGGCGAGAGGAATGAGGTGATAGTCGTGCGCCCAGATGAGGTCCCCGGGTGCGAGCAGCGGCTCGAGGCGCGCGGCGAACAGCGCGTTGGCCTGCTCGTAAGCGGCGTATTCCTGGTCCTCGTAGCGAAACCCCGCGAGAAAATAGTGAAAGAGGGGCCAGAGAGTACCGTTGGCGAAACCGCTGTAGTAGCGCTCGTAGAGCGTCTGCGGGAGCGGAATCGTGGCGTAGGTCAGGGAGTCCCGGGTGCTGATCTCCGGCTTGCCGGGCTCCTGCACACAGGTCTCCCCGTTCCAACCGAACCATAGTCCCCCACGGGCACGCATCGCCGCGAGCACGCCGACCGCAAGTCCGCCGGGCGCCGCGGTCTTGGCGAGCGGTACGCGATTGGAGACATTGATGAGCCGGCCCATCAGGCTCGACTCCGCAGGCGGGGGCTGCGTGCGCTGCCGCTCGAGAGCCGCTGCAGCGCATTCGCCGGCGCCGCCTGCAGCTGCGCGAGCCAACCGCGCACCGCGCTTACATCCCCGAGACGCGCGCGCGCCGCCGAAGCTCGAGTGTCGCTCACGATCACCGATATGCCTTGCAGGCGGTTGACGAGCTCGAACGCGGGCTCATCGGTCAGATCATCACCGATGAAGACCGGTACGCGGCCGGCGAACGGAGCCTCATCGAGAAACGCCGCTACCGCCTGCGCCTTGGTCGCCCCGGTCGGGCGCAGCTCCACCACCATCTTGCCGCGTTGCAGCTCGAGGTCCCTCGCCACGCCGGCCGCAACTTCCTCCATCTCGCGGACGACCGTGTCCTCCAGGTGTGGCGCCCCACGATAATGCAGCGCCAACGCGAATTTCTTGTCCTCGACCAGCAAGCCCGGGTGCCGTCGCGCGAGTTGCAACATCGCCTGTCGTGCAGACTCGAGCGCAACCGCGGAGGGAGTCGGCCGCGTGCCATAAGCGCCCGAGGCGCCGCGGTGCTCGAAGCCGTGCAGCCCCGCCGACGGCAGCGTCAGCGGCGCAAATAGCGCATCGAGATCCGCGATCGCACGGCCGCTGACGAGGGCGAGTGCCCCACCACCGGCCCGCTGCAGCGCGCTCAGCCGCGCCCGCAATTCATCGGGGACCCTTACGGCCCGCGGCTCGGCCGCGATCTCGAGCAGCGTGCCGTCAACGTCGAGAAACAAAGCGATCGCTGACAGATCCAGGTTGTCGGTGCGCGGAATGGCCACCGCCCTACTCTATGGAATATGAAGGGAAATGTAAAAAACGGGCAGCGGTTCCGCTGACGCTCGCCCGGCGCGCTCGTGTTAGATCAGTCGCTTCGCTCGGGGCGAGCGTGACCCAGGTGGGCGCGTGATCGCTCGGCTTCTCCCCGCCGCGTACCCAGCCGTCGACATTGGCATCGAGGAGGCGCGGCGCGAGATCCGGACTGAGCAGCAGGTGATCGATGCGCAGTCCCGCGTTGCGCTTCCAATGATCACGGAAATAATCCCAGAAGGTGTAGATCCGCTCCCGCGGATGGCGTGCGCGCAGCGCGTCGATCCAGCCCTGATCGAGCAGACGCCGATAGCTTGCGCGACTTTCCGGCTGCAACAGCGCATCCTTTCGCCAGTACGTCGGATCGTAAATGTCGAAATCGGTCGGCACGACGTTGTAGTCCCCGGCCAGCACAACCGGCCGCCCCGAAGCGAGCAGCGCTCCGGCGTGCTGGATGAGTCGCTCGAGCCATGCGAGCTTGTAGTCGAATTTGGGACCGGGCTGCGGATTGCCGTTCGGCAGGTAGAGACACCCGATCATGAGCTCACCGACCGCGGCCTCGATATAGCGGCTGTGCGTGTCGTCGGGGTCGCCGGGAAGTCCGCGGCGGACCTCGAGCGGCGTGGTGCCCCGGGCAAGGATGGCGACGCCGTTGAAGGAGCGTTGGCCGTGCCAGACCGCCTCGTAACCGGCGAGGCGGATCGCGGCCAGCGGGAAGGCGGCATCCGGGGCCTTGAGCTCCTGCAGACAGGCGATATCGGGCGACTCCCGGGCGAGCCATTCGAGGAGCGCCGGCAGCCGGCTGCCGATCCCATTGACGTTGAAGGTTGCGATTTTCATAAGCCTCGAGAAAAAAACCCGCGCCGCCATTGACCCGGTGCCACAGGCAGCTATTATCGACCCTATATCGGCGGCTCAGATGGGCACGCGCCGCCCGGACTCCCCTCTCCAGCGTCCGGGTGCAGCGCCGCGATCCGCCTCCAGTCTTTGACAATTCTGCAGGCGTAGCCGGCGAGACACTTCCTCCTCGAGGGGTCTCGCGCCGGTCCAGGGAAATTGCGCCCGCACTCCCAAGCAACGAGAGGCTCGATCAGTCATGCGATACCAGTGCCGGCGTGCCGCGGCGCGCAGCCCCGGTGGTCCCCCGGGATCGCTGCGCCGTCCCCCGCATATTGCCCCGGGCAAGCAGGGTCTGTACGACCCGTGGTTCGAGCACGAGGCCTGCGGCGTGGGGTTCGTCGTCGACGTGAAGGGCCGCAAGTCCCACCGCATCCTCGAGCAGGCCATCCAGGTATTGCGCAACCTCGATCACCGGGGCGCTTGCGGCTGCGAGGCCAATACCGGCGACGGCGCGGGAGTGCTGATCCAGATGCCGCATGCCTATTTCCAGGTGGTGGCGAAGAAGGACCGGCTCTTTTCACTGCCCGGACCCGGAGAGTACGCGAGCGGACTGGTGTTTCTGCCGCGAAATCCGACCCGGCGTCGCCGCCTGGTCGAGTTGTTCGAGCACATCATCCAGTCCGAGGGCCAGACGCTCCTCGGCTGGCGCACCGTACCGGTGAACAACGGCTCGCTCGGGGAGACCGCGCGCGCGGGCGAGCCCTTCATCCGCCAGGTGTTCATCGGCCGCGGGCCCGGCGTGCGCGACGAGGCGGAGTTCGAGCGCAAGCTCTACATCATCAGGAAGCGCGCCTACAGCGAGCTGCGCGCCTCGACCATCGACGGGGCGGAGTACTGGTATCTGTGCAGCCTCTCGCACAAGACCTTCGTCTACAAGGGGATGCTGCTCACCGAGCAGCTCACCCAGTATTTCACCGATCTGCAGCATCCGGCCATGGAGACGGCGCTCGCACTGGTGCACTCCCGTTTCAGCACCAACACCTTCCCGAGCTGGGACCGCGCCCACCCCTATCGCTATCTCGCCCACAACGGCGAGATCAACACTCTGCGTGGCAATTACAACTGGATGAAAGCGCGCGAGGCGCTCTTCGCCTCGGACCTCTTCGGCGAGGACACCCCGAAGATACTGCCGGTGGTCAACCCGAACGGCAGCGACTCGGCGATGCTCGACAACACCCTCGAGCTGCTGGTGCTCGCAGGCCGCTCACTGCCGCACGCCATGATGATGCTGATTCCGGAGCCCTGGTCGAACCACGAGAGGATGGACCCGGATCTCAGAGCGTTCTACCAGTATCACTCCAGCCTCATGGAGCCGTGGGACGGGCCGGCCTCGATCGCCTTCACCGACGGCAGAAAGATCGGCGCGGTGCTCGATCGGAACGGTCTGCGTCCCTCGCGCTACTACGTCACCAAGGACGACCTCGTCATCATGGCCTCCGAGGCCGGCGTGCTCGAGGTGCCACCGCAGGATGTGGTGCGCAAGGGACGGCTGCAGCCGGGGCGCATGTTCCTGGTCGACACCGAGCAGGGCCGCATCATCGGCGACGAGGAGATCAAGCGCACCGTCGCCACCGGGCAGCCATACCGCGTGTGGTTGGACGAGCACCTCGTGCACCTGCAGGATCTGCCCGCCGCCGCCGAGCTGCCGTCGCCGGACCCGGATACGCTGCGCGCGCGTCAGATCGCCTTCGGTTACTCCTTCGAGGACGAGCGCACGCTGCTCGAGCCGATGGCGAGGAACGGCGTCGAGGCCGTGGGCTCGATGGGCAACGACACGCCGCTCGCCGCGCTCTCGAGCCGCCCGCGGCTGCTCTACGATTACTTCAAGCAGCTCTTCGCGCAGGTCACGAACCCACCGATCGACTGCATCCGCGAGGAGCTCATCACCTCCTCGGAAGTGCGGCTCGGCTCAGAGGGCAATCTGCTGCGACCGCAGCCGGCGGACTGCCGCCGTCTCGAGCTCAAGGGCCCGATCCTCACCAATGAGGAATTCGCCAAGGTGCGCCGCCTCGCCCTCCCGGGGCTCAAGGTCGGCGCACTCCCGATCCTCTTTCGCGCAACACGCGGGGAGAAAGGACTCACGAAATCGGTGGAGGAGCTCTGTCTCGCGGCACGCCGCCTCATCGAGGACGAGGAAGTCAACATCCTGATCCTGAGCGACCGCGGCGTGAGCCGCGAGTTCGCCGCGGTACCGGCGCTGCTCGCGGTGAGCGCGCTGCATCATTACCTCATCCGCGAAGGGCTGCGGACGCGCGTCAGCCTCGCTCTGGAGACCGGCGAGGCGCGCGAAGTGCATCACTTCGCGCTGCTCATCGGCTACGGCTGCTCGGTCGTCAACCCCTACCTCGCCTTCGAGACCCTGGAGAGCATGATTCACGAGGGACTCGTGGCCAACGTCGATGCGCGGCTCGCCTGCAAGAACTACGTCAAGGCGGCCACCAAGGGCGTCGTCAAGGTGATGTCCAAGATGGGCATCTCCGCCATCCAGAGCTATCGCGGCGCCCAGGTGTTCGAGGCCTTGGGCCTGCGCCAGGACGTGATCGATCAGTACTTCACCTGGACCGCCTCGCGCATCGGCGGCATCGGCATGGAGACCATCGCGCAGGAGGTGCTGATGCGCCACCGCTCGGCTTTCCCCGCGCGGCCGGTCAACGGACATGCGCTCGAGGCCGGCGGAATGTATCAGTGGCGAGCCGGCGGCGAGCTTCATCTCTTCAACCCCGAGTCGATCCATCGGCTGCAGAAAGCCGTGCGCACGGGCAGCTATGCCACCTACAAGTCCTATGCGAAGCTGATCGATGAGCAGTCGAAGACGCTCGCGACGCTGCGCGGGCTGCTCGAATTCGCCCCGTCCGAGCCCGTGCCGCTGGAAGAAGTCGAGCCCATCGAGAGCATCCTCAAGCGCTTCAAATCGGGCGCCATGTCCTACGGCTCGATCAGCCAGGAGGCGCATGAGACGCTCGCCATCGCCATGAACCGCATCGGTGGCAAGAGCAACACCGGCGAAGGTGGCGAGGATCCGGAACGCTACCGGCCGCTGCCGAGCGGCGACTCGAAGAACAGCGCGATCAAACAGGTGGCCTCGGGCCGCTTCGGCGTCACGAGTCAGTACCTGGTCAATGCCCGCGAGCTGCAGATCAAGATGGCGCAGGGCGCGAAACCCGGCGAGGGCGGGCAGCTGCCCGGCACCAAAGTGTATCCCTGGATCGCGAAGACCCGGCACACCACGGCCGGAGTCGGCCTCATCTCCCCTCCGCCGCACCACGACATCTACTCGATCGAGGACCTCGCGGAGCTCATCCATGACCTGAAGAACGCCAACCGCGAAGCGCGCATCAGCGTCAAGCTGGTCTCGGAAGTCGGCGTCGGCACGATCGCCGCGGGTGTCGCCAAGGCGCATGCCGATGTGGTGCTGATCAGCGGGCATGACGGCGGCACGGGCGCCTCACCGCAGACCTCCATCGCGCATGCGGGCCTGCCGTGGGAGCTCGGCGTAGCGGAAGCTCATCAGACCCTGGTGCTCAACAACCTGCGCAGCCGCATCGCGGTGGAGGCGGACGGCCAGCTGAAGACCGGCCGTGACGTCATCATCGCCGCCCTCCTCGGAGCGGAGGAGTTCGGATTCGCGACGGCACCGCTCGTGGCCCTCGGCTGCATCATGATGCGCGTCTGTCATCTCAACACGTGCCCCGCGGGCGTGGCTACGCAGGATCCGCGGCTGCGCGAGAAGTTCGCCGGCAAGCCGGAGCACGTGGTCAACTTCATGCGTTTCATCGCCGCGGACATGCGCGAGATCATGGCGCAGCTCGGTTTCCGCACCGTGGAGGAGATGATCGGGCGGGTGGACCGCCTGAGCCCGAGGAAGGCCATCGACCACTGGAAGACCAAGGGCTTCGACTTCAGCAACATCCTCTATCAGCCCGACGTCGGCGCCGAGGTCGGGCGCTTCCGCCAGATCGAGCAGGATCACGGCCTGGAGAAATCCCTGGACGTGACGCGCCTGCTCGAGATCTGCCGGCCCGCCATCGAGCGCGGCGAACCGGTCCGGGCCGAGCTGCCGATCCGCAACGTCAACCGCGTAGTCGGCACCATCACCGGCAGCGAGATCACGCGCAGGTACGGTCCCGAGGGACTGCCCGATGACACCATCCGGATCGCGTTCAAGGGATCCGCCGGACAGAGCTTCGGCGCGTTCATGCCGCGCGGCATGACGTTCGTGCTCGAGGGCGATGCCAACGATCACCTCGGCAAGGGACTCTCCGGCGGCCGGATCGTCATCTACCCGCCGGCGGGCTCGCCGTTCGCCCCACAGGAGAACATCATCATCGGCAATGTCGGCCTTTACGGGGCGACGAGCGGCGAGGCTTACATCTGCGGGATGGCGGGTGAGCGCTTCGCGGTGCGCAACAGCGGCGCCGATGCGGTCGCCGAGGCGGTCGGCGATCACGGCTGCGAATACATGACGGGCGGACGGGTGGTGATCCTCGGCTCCACCGGGCGCAATTTCGGCGCCGGCATGTCGGGCGGCATCGCCTACGTGCTGGACGAGTCGGGTGACTTCCCGGCGCACGTCAACACCCAGATGGTGGAGCTCGAGCGGCTGGAGGATGCGCAGGAGATCGCGCGGGTGCGCGGCATGATCGAGCGGCATCGGGAGCTCACGGGCAGCGAGCGCGCGCGCTACGTGCTCGAGAGCTGGGAGCAGCTGCTGCCGAGGTTCGTCGCGGTCGTGCCCAAGGACTTCAAGCGCGCCCTGGCATCGCTCGAGCGCGCCCACAGCCAGGGGCTGACGGGGGAGGAGGCGATCATGGTGGCCTTCGAAGACAACGCGCGCGATCTCGCGCGCGTCGGCGGAAATTGACGATAGACCGAGCAGGCGATGGGCAAGCCGACTGGTTTCATCGAGTATCTGCGTGAGCTGCCCGTGGACCGCACGCCCATCGAGCGCGTGCGCGACTGGCAGGAATTCCATCATCACATGGACGAGAAGCGCCTGCGCAACCAGGCCGCCCGCTGCATGGATTGCGGCGTGCCCTTCTGCCACACGGGCAAGCTCATCTCCGGTATGGCCTCCGGCTGTCCGGTCAACAACCTCATCCCGGAGTGGAACGACCTCGTCTACCGCGGCCTCTGGCGCGAGGCGCTCGAAAGACTGCACGCGACCAACAACTTCCCGGAGTTCACCGGCCGGGTGTGCCCGGCGCCGTGCGAGGGCTCGTGCGTGCTCGGGATCAGCGCCCCACCCGTGACGATCAAGAGCGTCGAGAACGCCATTGTCGACAAGGGCTGGGAGCAAGGCTGGATCGCGCCCGAGCCGCCCGCCGCGCGCACCGGCAAGCGGGTGGCGGTGATCGGCTCCGGCCCGGCGGGTCTCGCCGCGGCCGCGCAGCTGAATCGTGCCGGCCACTCGGTGAGCCTGCTCGAGCGCGAGGATCGGCCCGGGGGCCTCCTCATGTACGGCATCCCCAACATGAAGCTCGACAAGAAGGAGGTCGTGCTGCGGCGCATCGAGCTGATGCAGCAGGAGGGCGTCAAGCTCGTATGTAACGCCAACGTCGGCGAGAACGTCGAGCCGATGCTGCTGCTCAAAGACTTCGATGCCGTCGTGCTCTGTACGGGCGCCACGCAGGCTCGGGACCTCGCCGTCGAGAACCGCAAGCTTCAGGGCGTGCACCTGGCGATGGAGTACCTGACGGCGAGCACCAAAGCGTTGCTCAATGGCGGTCCGGATCACAGCCCGATCCACGCGCGCGGCAAGCACGTCGTCGTGGTTGGCGGCGGTGACACCGGCACGGACTGCGTCGCCACCGCGATGCGCCAGGGTTGCAAGAGCCTGACTCAGATCGAGATCATGTCCCGGCCGCGGATGGAGCGTGCCGCCGACAACCCGTGGCCCGAATGGCCGAAGGTCTACAAGCTCGATTACGGCCAGGAAGAGGCGGCGGCGAGCTTCGGCTCCGACCCGCGCGTGTACGTCACCACGGTGAGACGTCTGAACGGAGATGCCGGACGCGTCCGCTCACTCGGCACGATCGAGGTTGCGTGGCGAGCGGACTCCAGCGGGCGACTCGCTCCGGTCGACGTGGCCGGCAGCGAGCGGGAGATTCCGGCGGACCTGGTGTTGCTCGCGATGGGATTCATCGGCCCGGAACAGCCGCTGCTCGCCGAGCTCGGCGTGCGAACCGACTCGCGTACCAACATCGAGGCCGAGCATGGTCGTTTCGCAACCAATGTGAAGGGCGTCTTTGCGGCGGGAGACTGCCGGCGCGGCCAGAGCCTGGTGGTATGGGCCATCAACGAGGGCCGCGGTGCGGCGCGCGAGTGCGATCGATATCTGATGGGCGGCACGGATCTGCCTTGATAAAGCCACCTGCGGCGGCGGGGCACCTCGGTGTGCCTGGAGTACTCCCTCGTGCCGCTCAATGATTCGGACTGAGCACGCGTCGATGGAACCCGCATGAGTGCCATACCGACACAGGAATCGTTGCCTCTCGGGACCGCAGGCGAGAGCGAGCCGTTGGCGCGGGTGCGTGAGATTCCCTACAACTACACCTCGTTCTCGGATCGGGAGATCGTGATCCGGCTGCTCGGAGCCGGTCAATGGGCGCTCATCGAGGAGCTGCGGCACGAGCGGCGCACCGGCCGCTCGGCACGCATGCTGTACGAGGTTCTCGGCGACATCTGGGTCGTACGTCGCAATCCCTACCTGCAGGATGACCTGCTCGAAAACAAGCGTCGACGGCGCCTGCTCACCGAAGCGCTGCATCACCGCCTGGCGGAGATCGATCGCCGCCGGGATCCGAGCGACACGCCGCGCTACGATCGCGTGGGGGAGCTGCTCGCGGCCGCGCGCGCGGCGGTGCGCGCCTTCGAGACTGACTTCGACGCCCGGGCAGCGCTGCGCCGCAGGGCGGCGCGCGCGCTGCGACGCCACACGCGCGCCGACAACATCCGCTTCGATGCCTATGCGCGCGTGTCGCACGTGACGGATGCGACCGACTGGCGGGTGGAATACCCCCTGGTGGTGCTGATGCCGGACAGCGAAGCAGAGGTCCCGAATCTGGTGCGCAGCTGCATCGAGCTCGGCCTCACGATCATCCCGCGCGGCGGTGGGACTGGCTACACGGGCGGCGCCGTGCCGCTGACGCCGCTCTCGGCGGTCATCAACACGGAGAAGCTGGAGCGCCTCGGCGATATCGAGATCGTCCGGCTCCCCGGCCTCACCGAGTCCGTGCCGACCATCCTGTCCGAGTCCGGCGTGGTGACCCGCCGCGTCGCCGCCGCGGCGGAGAGAGGCGGTCTGGTGTTCGCCGTCGATCCCACCTCCGCCGATGCCTCCTGCATCGGCGGCAATATCGCCGTGAACGCCGGTGGCAAGAAGGCCGTGCTCTGGGGCACGGCGGTCGACAACCTGGCGTGGTGGCGCATGGTCGACTGCGACGGCAATTGGCTGGAGGTCAGCAGGATCGGCCATAACCGCGGCAAGATTCACGATACGGAAATGGCGCAGTTCGAGCTCGTCTGGAAGGACGGCCGCAAGCCACCTGAGCGAGCGAGCGCGCTGCGCACGCAAACCCTGCGCATTCCGGGTTCGAAATTCCGCAAGGCGGGTTTGGGCAAGGACGTCACCGACAAGTTCCTCGGCGGCCTGCCGGGGGTGCAGAAGGAAGGCTGCGACGGCATCATCACCTGCGCGCGATGGATGCTGCACCGCTCTCCCGCGCACACGCGCACCGTGTGCCTCGAGTTCTTCGGCCAGGCGCGCGATGCGGTGCCGGCAATCGTCGAAATCAAGGACCATCTCGAGCGGCTCGCGACACGCGGCAGTGTGCGCCTGGCGGGTCTCGAGCACATGGATGAGCGCTATCTGCGCGCCGTCGGCTACACCACCAAATCCAAGCGCGGCTCGCTGCCGAAGATGGCCCTGTTCGGCGACATCGTGGGCGAGGACGCGGGCGAAGTCGCCGCGGCCACCTCCGACATCGTGCGGATCGCCAACGCGCGCAGCGGCGAGGGCTTCATCGCAGTGAGCGCCGAAGCGCGGCGTAAGTTCTGGCTGGATCGCGCCCGCACCGCCGCCATCGCTCGCCACACCAACGCCTTCAAGGTCAACGAGGACGTCGTGCTGCCGCTCGCACGCATGGGCCAGTACACGGATGAAATCGAGCGGCTCAACATCGAGCTCTCGATCGCCAACAAGCTGCGGCTCATCGGCGAGCTCGAGCAGATATTCCAGGCCCCGCTGCCCCTCGCACGGGGCGAGGATACCGAGCTCGGCAACGTACCCGATGCCGAGGTCATCGGCGAGCGGGCCTTCCAGGCGCGGCAGCTGCTCGCGGAGACGGGCGCCCGCTGGCAGTGGCTCGCGCAACATCTCGACACGGCACTTGCCGCCGCGCTGCCGCAACTCGAGCGGCTGGCTGGCGCCGGCATCGCCACGGAGCTGCGCGCCCGCGCGGCGAGCAACACGCGGCTGCGCGTCCTCGATGTGCTGCAGGACCGCACGATCCGCATTTCGTGGAAGCGCGAGCTGCGGGCGCCTTTGCAGCAGATATTCGGCGGACGGGTGTTCGCGCCGATCCTCGACTCGTGCGAAACCGTGCATCGTCGCGTTCTGCGAGGCCGGCTGTTCGTGGCGCTCCACATGCATGCCGGCGACGGCAACGTACACACCAACATCCCGGTCAACTCCGACGACTACGAGATGCTGCGAACGGCGACGGCGGCGGTCGCGCGCATCATGGGCATCGCACGCCGTCTCGACGGAGCCATCTCCGGGGAGCACGGCATCGGCATCACCAAGCTCGAGTTCCTCGAGGAGGCCGAGCTCGCCGACTTTCGCGCCTACAAGCAGGCTGTCGATCCTGACGGGCACTTCAATCGCGGCAAGCTTCAGGCGGGGGGCGATCTCTCGAACGCCTACACGCCGAGCTTTAACCTGCTCGGCCACGAGTCACTCATCATGCAGCAGTCGGACATCGGGACGATCTCCGACTCGGTCAAGGACTGCCTGCGCTGCGGCAAATGCAAGCCGGTCTGCGCCACCCACGTACCGCGCGCCAACCTGCTTTACAGCCCGCGCAACAAGATCCTCGCGACCTCGCTTCTCATCGAGGCGTTCCTCTACGAGGAGCAGACCCGTCGCGGCGTCAGCATCCGCCATTGGGACGAGTTCGCCGACGTGAGCGACCATTGCACCGTGTGCCACAAGTGCGCGAGCCCCTGCCCGGTGGACATCGACTTCGGCGACGTATCGATGGCGATGCGCGACCTGCTGCGGCGCATGGGCCGGAAGCGTTTCAATATCGGCAACGCCGCCGCGCTGTTCTTCCTCAATGCGACCCGCCCGCAGACGATTCGACTCGCGCGCAAACTCCTGATCGAGTGGGGGTACAGAGGGCAGCGGATCGCGCACGGACTGCTGCAGCGCCTGGCGCGGGCGCAGACGCGCCGCCCGCCCGCCACGACGGGCAGACCCGCCATAAGAGAGCAGGTCGTGCACTTCGTGAACAAGCGCATGCCCGGCGGGCTGCCCAAGAAGACGGCGCGCGCGCTGCTCGATATCGAGAACGCCGCCTACGTGCCGATCATTCGCGATCCTGCCTCGACGAGCAGCGACACCGAGGCGGTGTTCTACTTCCCGGGCTGCGGCTCGGAACGGCTGTTCTCGCAGGTGGGCATCGCAACCCAGGCGATGCTCTGGCACGTCGGGGTGCAGACCGTGCTGCCGCCCGGATACCTCTGTTGCGGGTATCCACAGCGCGGCGCGGGTCAGTTCTCGCGCGCCGAGAAAATCGTCACCGACAACCGCGTGTTGTTCCACCGCGTCGCCAACACGCTCAATTATCTCGACATCCGCACCGTGGTGGTGAGCTGCGGCACGTGTTACGACCAGCTGCAGGGCTACGACTTCGCGGAGATCTTCCCCGGCTCGCGGATCGTCGACATTCACGAGTATCTGATGGAAAAGGGCGTGAGGCTCGAGGGAGTGACTGGGGCCCGCTACATGTATCACGACCCCTGTCATTCGCCGATGAAAAGCTACGATCCGCTCAAGGTCGTCAACACGCTGCTGAACGACGCGCGCAATGGCCGCATCGAGAAGAACGAGCGTTGCTGCGGAGAGTCGGGGACGCTCGCCCTCACCCGCCCCGACGTGTCGACGCAGGTTCGTTTCCGCAAGGAGGAGGAGATCCGCGACGGCATGAAGAAGCTGCGTGCGGCGGGTGCGCAGCAGGTGAAGATCCTGACCTCCTGCCCATCGTGTCTGCAGGGCCTGAAACGATACGACGACGATGCCGATCTCGATGCCGACTACATCGTCGTCGAGATTGCCCGGCACCTGCTCGGCGAGAGCTGGATGGCCGAGTACGTTGCCCGGGCGAACAACGGCGGTATCGAGCGCGTGCTCCTCTAGCCGAGGCGGCCGACCGCCGGCGTGCAACGCTCCCGGCCCAGGCACAGCGTATGCTTGTCCGATCCGCCGCCGCGACAAGGCGGCGGTCGCACCGGATCGCATGCATGAACGGTCGGAGATCTACAACAGTATGCCTGATGCTTATTGTCATGTTCGCGCTCGCCCTGAGCAGCTGTGGCGGTAACTCGACCACGGCGAGCGGCGACGGCGGCAACCCGTCCTCCGGAACCGCCCCCACGCCGCCGACGGTAAACTCGCCTCCGCCGCCATCGAATCCTCCGCTCGCGATCACGACCACAGCCCTGCCATCCGGGACGGTCGGCAATGCATACGCGGTCACTCTCGCGGCAAGCGGTGGCGTCTCCCCCTACAGATGGTCACTGACCCGAGGATCGCTGCCTGCGGGACTGTCGCTCGATGCGGCGACGGGCGCGCTCGCCGGAACGCCCGCCGCCGCGGCCGATCAGCTCTCGCTGACTTTCCAGGTCGCTGACTCCAGCGCGAACGCGCAGACCGCCGCCGCCACGTTGTCCCTGACCATCGGCGCGGGCACGATCTCGATCTCCATCTCGCCCCGGCGGGCGGCCCTCACGGTCGGACAAAAGCTCGCACTGACCGCGACCACGTCCGATTCAACCGCCGTCACGTGGAGCGTGGCTCCGGCGGCTGGCTCCTTCAGCTCCGGCTCGAGCGACAGCGGTGGGTCGGTCACATTGACCGCGCCGCAGGCTCCCGGTGTGTTCACGGTTACCGCAAGCAGCGCGATCGACCCGACGCAAAGCGCCTCCATGCAGGTCGCCGTCACCGATCTCGGGGGCGTGTACACCTACCACAATGATCTGTCGCGGGATGGCGTGAATCAGCAGGAATACGCGCTCACCCCGAGCAACGTGAATTCCTCCAGCTTCGGCAAGCTCTTCTCGTGCACGGTGGACGGGGCGGTATACGCGCAGCCGCTCTGGGTGGCCAACCTCGAGGTGAACGGCGCCTTGCACAACGTGGTGTTCGTCGCCACGGAGCATGACAGTCTCTACGCCTTCGATGCGGATGCCAACCCGTGCGAGCCGCTGTGGCAGGTCAGCCTGATCGATCTCAGCCACGGCGGGACCGGCGATGAGACGACGGTACCGGCGGGCCCGAGCGGCAATCTGGTGGGAAAGGGCTACGGCGACCTCACGCCCGAGGCCGGCATCACGGGCACACCGGTCATCGATCCGGCGAGCGGCACGCTCTATGTGGTCTCGAAGTCGATGAATGCCGCAGGCACGGAGTTCTATCAGCGGCTGCATGCCATCGACATCACCACCGGAGCCGAGAGGCCCGGTTCGCCGGTGACCATCGCCGCCTCGTTCCCCGGCACCGCGGCAGGCGGAACGAC
>Ga0335074_10004640_pt1 | contig 18941 bp, 13 predicted proteins | sample Lox_Sample_23_FD_206715 | JGI IMG/M metagenome (GOLD analysis project Ga0335074, IMG submission 206715) | Soil microbial communities from Loxahatchee National Wildlife Refuge, Florida, United States - Lox_Sample_2.3 | ecosystem: Environmental > Terrestrial > Soil > Wetlands | place: USA... | reverse complement strand
CGAGTGCGGGCCGCGGGAGCGACGCCGGCCACCATCGGTGTGCTGGATGGCGTCGTCCGGGTCGGGCTGGAGGCCGGTGAGCTGACCCGTTTCGCAGACGCTGGCCAGAGTGCCCGCAAGGTCGGCGCACGCGATCTTGCCGCTTGCGTGATCCAGGGCGCGCTGGGCTCGACGACAGTCGGCGGCACCCTGGCGGTCTGCCGGGCCGCGGGTATCAGGTTCATGGGCACCGGCGGCATTGGCGGCGTGCACCGCGGCTTCGCCGAGACGCTGGATATCTCCGCCGACTTGCCGCAGCTGGCGCGGACTCCGGCGATGGTGGTCTGCGCGGGCGCCAAATCGATCCTGGACGTCCCGGCAACCGCCGAGCTGCTGGAGACGCTCGGCGTCCCCGTGCTCGGCTGGCAGACAGCGACGCTGCCGATGTTCTACAGCGCTCATGGCGGCCCGCCAGTGTCGGCCACGGTAGCGGAGGCTGCCGAGGCCGCGAGGATAGCCGCGGCGCACTGGGACCTCGTTTCCTCTGGTGGGATTATTCTCGCCCGCCCGCCCGTAGCCGGTCTCGACCTGGAAGCCCTGGTGACAGAAGCGGTGGAGCGGGTACGCCGCTCGGGCGTGACCGGTCAGGCCATCACGCCCGCGGTGCTGGCAGCGGTCGAGGACCTGAGCGGTGGCCGCAGCGTCGAGGTCAACCGGCGGCTCATCGCTGATAATGCCGAGCTCGCGGCGCGGGTCGCAGTCGCCTACGCAGGCCTCTCGCCGCAGTCGACGATGGCGGCGACCGGACCGCCGCCGTCCGGCCCCTGATGCGCGGCTGACACGGAGACGAACACGGCAGGGTCTCCGGTCACTGCCGCGGCGACGCCGCCGACGCAGGCCTTGATCTGCCGGTGCCAGTGCACGTCGGAGTCGTCGAGCATGGCGTTGCGGCGGCCGCGGACCCGCCCGTCCTGACTGGCCTCGCACTTGATGAACACGTTGACCAGCCTGCCATCCAGGTCGCTTGGGTGCGGCCGGTCGGGCAGCGACAGGCCGGCGTTCCGGATGGCGGCCCAGATGCCGTCGGCGTCTAGCGCGTCAGCCATCACCGAGTGACCGATTCGGTACCGTCCGCCGATCCCTCGCACGTTGCCGGCCACGACTATCTGGGCCCGGTCGAGTTCGACGCCGGACGAGCACGAGGCGACTGCGGAGCCGAGCGCCCGGTTGCGCATCACGTCGCTGCCGGCGGGCATCGGGATCTCGCCGAGCGCGACGGCGATGCCCAGGGCGGCGGTGCCGTTGGACACGTCCATGGATTCGCCGGTGTTCTCGGTGAAGACCGTCTGGCCCCGGCCCGCCGCGTCCTGGATGGTGTGAATCGTCAGCAGCGGTGTCTTCGTCTGCACGTAGTGCACGTCCGCCGGGTCGGTGATGCCGGCCTGCGCCATCGCTGCCCGGACGCCGGCCGCAACCTTGGTGATCATGGCGGTCCGGCCGATGTCCTCGGGCAGCAGCGGCTCGCTCATCGCGAACCCGACCGACAGCCGGGGCTCGTCGGTCGGGTCGGCCCGGCCTGGCGGAATTGTCGCGAAGATCGTGGCGTGCGGGCTGAGCACGCCGTCGGTGCCGCCGGACCACACGATCGGGATCTGGGCGACTGCGCCGGCGGCGCGGCTGCCCTTGGCGACCAGCACCTCCCTGAACGCGCGGTCGGCCAGGATCCGGGTGTAGTCGTTGACGCCGCCGTTGCCTTCGGTCTTGCCGATGACCGCGACGACCCGGTCCGCCTCGAGCACGCCGTCGTCGATCAGCCTGGCCAGTTCGCTGGCGTCGGACACGTTGTGAAGCGGCACCTTGCGGACCTCGATCGGCTCGGGCACGTCGGTTCCTTCCTTGCTGGCTGGCGTTGCTGACTCAGATCCAGTCCACGTCGGCTGCGGCTGACCCGCCGGCGAGTCTGGCGTAGCCCGGCCCGCGATCGAAGAACGGTCGCGCCGCCGGGCGCGCCGCTCGCTGCTCGTCACGCAGGGCGCGGGTTGCAGCTTCGTCAACCATCGCCTCGTTGTGCGCTGCGCTGCCGCCTGGGCCGGTCAGAACCACGCCATAATCAGCGGCGGCTCCGGCACGGGATACTTTTCCCCACGCGACATCGCGTGCCACCAGTGCCGGGTCGCGCTCGAGCGGGTCTCCCCAGCCGCCTCCGCCGGTGGTCCGGATCCTGATCAACGTGCCGGCTGGCACGAACTCGCCGTCGGCCAGCGCGTCCACGTCGCGCTCGGCAGGGCCGCCGGGATCGAGGGTGACCTGGAACGGGCGTCCGGCCCGCCCGCCGGAAAGGCCCCAGCAGGACAGGATAGAGCGGTCCGCGATCGACATGAAGTAGCCGTCCGCCCGCATCCGAAGGACCTTCTCGTATCCGAGGCCGCCCCGGAATTTACCCGGCCCGCCCGAGTCCACAGCCAGGCCGAGCCGCTCGACCAGCAGCGGGAAGCGGGCCTCGGTGAACTCGGCAGGCAGGTTCCGCGAGTCGGGCACGACATGGATGGTGTCCTCGCCGTCGGCGTAGTGCCGCCCGCCGGAACCGCCGCCGAGCACTTCACGCATGAGGTACGGCTCGCCATCCGCGGTCTGCCCGTACACGCCGGTGTACCGGATCGTCTCCTGGTCCGCGGGCATCTGGCCGCCGACGGCTTTGGCTAGCACGCCAGCGAACACGCCGAGCAGCCGCAGGATCACGAACGTGCGCGCGTTCGTCGGCGCCGGGAACACTGGTGTGAGCAGCGTGCCGGGCGGCGGGAAGCGCATCTCCATCAGCTCGACGATGCCCTCGTTCACGTCCAGCTCAGCCATCCGCTCAGGATTATCCGCGAGGTTGCGCAGGATGGGAGCGAGCCACTTGGCCAGGAAGTTGCCGTCGGCATAGTTCGCGCAGTGGTTGATCGGGCCCTTGGCCTGCGGGCCGGTTCCGTTGAAGTCGAGGATGAGGCGGGGCCCGCCGGGCTCGTCCGAGGCGGTCCGGGTGAGCGTGATCCGCTGAGTATGCAGCCGCGGCGGGTCGACCCCGTCGTGCTCGGCATAGTCCTCCCAGGTCCACGTGCCGGGCGGGATCTTCGCCAGGATCTCCTGCTGGTAGGTGCGGGTAGTGCTGGCCACGATCTCGTCGAAGCAGGCCTCGACATCGGCCCGGCCGTAGCGGCGGTATAGCTCCGACAGCCGTCGCGCGCCCTGCAGGCATGCCGAGCATTCCGCGTCCAGGTCGGCGGCGAGTGAGCCGGGCATCCGCGAGTTGCGGGTGATGATGGTGAGAGCGGCCCGGTTAGGCACCCCGGCGTCCCAGAGCCGGATCGGTGGCACCATCAGGCCTTCGGAGAACACGCTGGTCGCATGGCTTGGCATCGAACCGGGAACCGCGCCGCCGATGTCGTCGTGGTGGCCGAAGGCCTGCACGAACGCGACCACCTCGGGCGCTCCGCCCCGCGCTTGCTCACCGGGAGGCGCAGGCCCTGAGTCGAACACCGGCACGGTGACGCACAGGTCGGGCAGGTGACCAATGCCGCCCTCGGACAGGTACACGTCGTTGTGGAAGAACACGTCACCAGGCCGCATGGTCGGCAGCGGGAAATCACGTGCGACAGGATGGACGAGGGCGCTGTACGAGCGTCCGGTGAGCTTACGCAGCAGGCGGTCGTGAATCCCGGCGCGGAAGTCGTGTGCATCCCTGATCATCGGGGACCGCGACGTCCGCCCGATCGCGGTCTCGACTTCCTTCTCGATGGCCGCCAGGCTGCCGGCCACTATCTCCAGCAGCACCGGGTCGACCGGCCCGCGTGATCCGGCAGTGAGCGTCGGCACCGTCCGCGCAGATGGTCCATTCCGCGGCGCTGTCACGACGGACCGACTAGCAGGTTGCCGAACCGGTCCACGCGCGCCGCGAACCCCGGATGAACCGGTATCGTCGCGCCGTATTCCTCGATGATGGCGGGTCCGGCCACGACGTCTCCGGCGGCGAGCGACGGCCGCCAGTAGATCGCGGTGTCGACCGGCCCGCCTGCCCCGCTGGAGGCCAGCTGTCTTGCGCCGGAGATCTCTTTCGCGCCGGCGACCATCACCCGGCTGAAGACCACCGGCCGGCTGCCCGTCACGGCGCTGGCTGCATCGCCGTTCCTGGCTGTGCCGTCCGTGCTTGGGCCGTCCCTGGTTGGCAGCATGGCTAGCCGCGGCCGCTGGATAGGGCCGACTCCGGTAACCCGCAGGTTGACCCACTCGACCTGCTGAGCCGGATCAGCGCTGAAGTCGTATCCGTACAGCGCGCGGTGCGCTGCGTGGAAGTCCGCCGCGGCCGCGTCCGTCAGAGCCTGGCCAACCTGGCCCGAGCCGACCGGCACCCGTACCTCGAAGGCCTGGCCGAAGTACCGGAGGTCAGCGCTTCGGATCAGCCGGTGCTCCTCGGGCGCGAAGCCCTGCGCGGTCAGGGTCTCGCGTGCCCGCGCCGCGAGCCCGGCGTAGCCCGCCTCCATCGCGCCGTGGTCAAGTTCGGTCTGCCGCGCGACGCAGGTGCGCACGTAGTCGGCGCGGACGTCGACGGTCAGCAGGCCGAACGCCGAGACGTTGCCGGGGTTGCACGGCACTAGCACGCCGGCCACGCCGAGAATCTCGATGAGCGGGCAGGCTAGCAGCGACCCGGATCCGCCGAACGTGACCAGCGTGAAGTCCCGCACGTCCAGGCCGCGCTTCACGGTGATCTGGCGTACTGCGTTGGCCTGATTCCACGCCGAGACTTCCAGGATCCCGGCCGCGCACCCGACCGGGGGAATGCCGAGCTTCGCCGCAAGATCGGCCATCCCGGCCCGCGCGGCGTCCGCGTCCAGCGGGATCTCGCCACCGAGCAGATGCGGCGGGATGCGGCCGAGCATCAGATGAGCGTCGGTCACGGTCACGTCGCGGCCGCCCTTGCCGTAACACAGCGGTCCCGGGTCAGCGCCCGCCGACCTCGGTCCGACCTTGAGCGAGCCCTCGGGGGAGACCCATGCCACCGACCCGCCGCCCGCGCCGACCGTGACGACATCCACCATCGGGATCTTGGACGGATAGGCGCCGACGGAGCCCTCGGTGGTCAGCGCGGGCTCGCCGTCGACGACGACTGCCACGTCCGTCGAGGTGCCGCCGCCATCGCAGGTCAGGACCGAGGTAATGCCTGCGCTCTGGGCGATCATGGCGGCGCCGACGGCGCCAGCGGCCGGCCCGCTCAGCACCGTCGCGATCGGCAGGCCGATGACCTCGGCCGCGGTAGCCACACCGCCGTTCGAGGTCATCACGTGCAGCGGTACCGGGTCGTCGCTCAGGCTCGCCAGCCGCTGGCCGATCGCGGCCAGGTACCGGGACACGCGCGGTTTGACCGCAGCATCGACCAGGGTGGTCATCGACCGCTCGTACTCCCGGTACTCAGGCAGCACCTGCGACGAGAGCGATACCACTGCACCCGGGTGCTCGCGGGCCAGCACCGCGGCCATCCGCTCCTCATGCTCGGGGTTGGCGTAAGAGTGCAGGAAGCACACGCCGAGTGTGCCGATGCCGTGATCGCGGAACCAGCGGGCGACGGCGATTGCCTGCGCCTCGTCGAATGCGCGCAGTTCCGCGCCGGTGTGGTCCAGGCGGCCAGCTACCGTCTTGACCCGGTCTGGAGGCACGATCCGGTCCGGCTTGACCCAGAAGTAGGAGTTGCCGTACCCGTCGGGTACGGACTGCCGGGCTATTTCCAGCATGAACTCGTAACCCTCGCTGGTAATGAACCCGAGCTCGCCGATGTCGCCGGCCAGAAGCTGGTTAGTCGCGATGGTGGTCCCGTGACTGACGGACCCGATCTCAGCGGGGCTGGCCGCGAGCAGCCCGAGGATCTTGGTGAGCCCGGTGACGAACCCTGCCGCCGGGTCGGCGGGCGTCGATGGCGTCTTTGTCACCGTGAGTAGGCCGGTGACCTCGTCGAGGGCGACCACGTCGGTGAACGTGCCGCCGGTATCGATGCCGACGCGAAGGCGACGCCCGCTCATCGCTCGGGCTTTCTCATCGCACGGGCTTTCTCAACGCACGAGCTCGTGGCCGCGGGCGAGCCGGAGCTCGAACAAGTCCGACGGCGATATCGGCATGGACCGGATTTCGATGCCCTCGGCGTCCTCGATAGCCGCGGCAATGACGGCGGCGCCGGGAATGACGCCCGCCTCGCCTGCGCCTTTCACGCCCAGCGGGTTGAGCGGTGACGGCGTCTCCAGGTGATCAATCTCGATCTGGCGCGGCATCTCGCTCGCGTACGGCATCAGGAAGTCCATGAACGAGGCGTTGAGCAACTGGCCGTCCTCGTCGTAGGCCATGCGTTCGTACAGCGCTCCGCCGACACCCTGGGCGACCCCACCATGAATCTGCCCTTCGACGATTTGCGGGTTGATCAGCTTGCCGCAGTCGTGCACGACGCAGTAGCGGAGGATCGTGACTTCGGCAGTGTCCGGGTCGGTCTCGACGATGGCGGCGTGCATTCCGCTGGCGAACGTCGAGCGCACTGGCGAGAAGAAGGCGCGGCCTTCGATGCCGGGCTCGTCATCCGGCGCCACCGGCGGCTTGGTCGTGTCACCGCTGCCAGCGAACTGGGTCGCTGCCTGTGCAGCCTGGTCAAAGGCGTACCGCAGCGGGTTGGACAACACTGCGACGGTGCCCAGACTGATGCCGCTGTCGGGATCGCCCTTGACCTGCACGATGCCGCCGGTGATCTCCAGGTCGTCGGCCGAGACCTCGAGTGCATCGGCGGCGACCCGCAGGGCCTTTTCTTTCGCCTTCCGGGCCGCCAGCGTGACAGCCGATCCGCTGGTCACGGCCGTCCGGGACGCGAAGGTGCCTACCGCGTAACCGAAGCGCCGGGTGTCTCCGGTCACGACCTCGACGTCGGCCATCGGCACGCCGAGCTCGTCCGCGACGAGTTGCGCCAGCGTCGTCTGGTGACCCTGGCCCTGGCTGGTGAGGCCGGTGGCGACCTTTACCTTGCCGGATGTCTCCACTACGACATGGCCGCCCTCATACGGGCCGACACCGGTGCCTTCGACGTAGCAGGCCAGGCCGATGCCGATACGGCGGCCCTCGGCCGCTGCCGCTTCCTTGAGCGTGGCGAACTTGTCCCAGCCGACCAGGTCCTTGATCTTGACGAGCATCGCCGGGTAATCGCCTGAGTCGTAGATCAGCGGGCGGCCGTCCTGGAAGATCAGCCCCTGATCGTAAGGCATCTCGTGAGGCTCGATGAAGTTGCGCTCGCGCACCATGGCGCGGTCTAGCCCGAGTGCCGCCGCGATCGCGTCGATGGTCCGCTCCATTACGAAGCAGCCGTGCGGCCGGCCGGCCCCCCGGTACGGCGTGACGAGCACGGTGTTGGTGTAGAGCGAGTCGAACTCCACCCGGTACGCGCCCGGCTTGTACGGGCCGAGTAGCTGGGTCGAGGTGACGATCGGCACGATGAGCCCGTAGGGCACGTAGGCGCCGTTGTCATGCCAGAACCTGACGTCGAGTCCGAGGACTCGCCCGTCGTCGTCATAGCCAACCGTGATGTGGTGCTGCTGCGCCCGTTCATGCGCGCTGGCGATGAAGTGCTCGCGCCTGTCCTCGGTGAACTTGACCGGCCGATCCAGCAGCCGGGCAGCCCACGGCACGAGTACTTCCTCGGGCCACGGGTGGACGATCTTGACCCCGAAGCCGCCGCCGACATCGGGCGTGATGACATCGACCTGGCTGAGATCCAGGCCAAGCTTCGCCGCGACCGCTGCTCGCACGCCAGTGGAGGTCTGGGTCGATGTCCACAGCACAAGGCGCTTCTGCTGCTCGTCCCACCTGGCTAGCACGCCGCGGCCTTCCAGCGGGGTAGACGCGGACCGCTCGATTTCCAGGTCCAGTTCCAGCACATGCGGCGCTGCCGCGATAGCCGCCGCGGTGTCGCCGTGCTCCTGGACCGAGTTAGCGGCCCGGTTGCCGGGGACGTCATCGTGCACGAGATGCTCGGCTGAGCGGGCGGCGTCCAGGCCCACCACGGCGGGCAGCGGTTCGTAGCTGACATCGATCAGGTCAGCGGCGTCCTCGGCGAGGTAGCGGTCGGTCGCGACCACCATCGCCACCGCCTCGCCGACGTGGTTGACCTCGCCGTTAGCCAGCGGGTACGGCGTCCGGCCGTGGGTCAGCGCGGGATGCGGGATCAGCAGGGGCAGCGGCTCGGCGAGTCGGCCCGGCAGGTCCTTGTAGGTGTAGACGGCGATCAGGCCCGGCACGTCGAGCGCGGCGCTGACGTCGATCCCGGTGATGCGCGCGTGCGCGTACGGGCTGCGTACGAAAGCGGCTGCGAGCGCATCGGGGCCGAGGTCATCGAGGTATGCCCCGAGGCCGCGGATCAGCCTGTCGTCCTCGACCCGCTGCACCCGGGCACCGAACAGGGAGCTCTGCCCGGTCCAGCCGTTGGCATCGGCAGCCGGCTGGCTGCGTACCGGGTCGGCGCTGGCCGGGTCGGCGCTGCGTGGCTCGCGGGCAATCTCCGCCGCCCGGTGCACTGAGGCCAGGATGTTCTGGTACCCGGTGCAGCGGCAGAGGTTGCCGCCGATCATCTCCCGGGCCTGCTCGTCATCGGCATCGGGGACGGCTTGCAGCCCCGCGGTGACCGTGGTCAGGAAGCCGGGCGTGCAGAAGCCGCACTGGAGCCCGTGACACTCGGAGAAGGCCTGCTGGACCGGTGACAGCGCGCCGCCGGGATCGGCAAGGCCTTCGACGGTGGTGATATCCGCCCCGTCGGCACTGACCGCGAGCAGCAGGCACGAGCGGACTGGCGCCCCGTTGAGCAAGATGGTGCAGGCGCCGCAGACGCCGTGCTCGCAGCCCACATGCGTGCCGGTCAGGCGCAGGTCGTGCCGGAGGCAGTCGGACAGCAGCCGCCGTGCTGGCACGTGTGCCGTCCGGGCTGTGCCATTGATCGTCAGCCGCACGTCGTGCAGCTCTTCGCCGCTGCTCATGCGGCCATCGCCTCGCGCGCGTCGGCGAGTGCCTCGGCCAGCGCTCGTTCGGTGAGCACTCCCGCCAGCTGGCTCCGGTAACGCGCCGTGGCATGAATGTCAGAGGTCGGCCGGAGCCGCAGGCGAGCGAGGCTGGCTGCGGCCGGGAAGGCCGTGGAGTCGGCTGGCCGGCCCGCGACCGCTTCGGTGAGATCGAGGACAACCGGGGACGGTCCCATGGACAGGTAAGCAGCCTTCGCTGCGTCGATGCGGCCATCGGTGCCGAGCGACGCTATCGCGGCGACGCCGCAGACCGCGAAGTCGCCGCGGCGCCGGCTGAGCTCGGTGAATCCGGTACCTGTGGCACGGCCCGGGAGCACCGGGAACCGGACCTCGGTCGCGAGCTCACCGGATTGCACAGCCGATTCCAGCGGCCCCAGGAAGAACTCGCCGGCCGGAATCAGCCGGTCACCGGCCGCGCTCGCAACGCGTACGGTGCCATTCAGCAGCACCAGCACGGCTGGCATCTCACCTGCCGGGTCGGCGTGCACGATGCTGCCCACGGTCGTGCCGCGGTTACGGATCGCCGGGTGCGCGACGAACCGGAGCGCCTTGCGCAGCAGCGGCTGAGCGGCTGCCGCGGCCGCGCTCGCCAGTACTTCGGCGTGCCGTGCGAGTGCGCCGATGCGTACCTGGCCGTCGTCTACCTCGACATAGCTGAGCTCGGTGAGTCGGTTGATATCCACCAGAAGGTCGGGCGCGGCGAGGCGCATGGACATCAGCGGGACCAGGGACTGACCCCCGGCGAGCACCTTTGCCTCGATCTCCGGCGCTGTCAGCGCGGCCAGCGCCTCGGTCACCGAGCCGGGTCGCGTGTAGCCGAGCGGACGTGGCTTCACGAAGCCTCCGGCCCAGCCGTTACGTTCATAGCGCGACGGTACGCTGCCGGGGGCGTGACGGAAATGCTCTTCTGCTACATGATGGCGACTGTGCGATGCGTCGCGGCAGCCAGCAGCGCGCTGCGGCAGGTTCTCGCCGGGCCGGCCCAGCCGGCCGAATGCCTCGGCGCGACTCGCGGGGCCCTTTACCTCAATACTGCCGGGCATCCTGGCGTGCTAGCAGTACTCGCTCATGACGCGGTGCGGCTGCCGTGCGGGCTGGTGCTGCCTGCCACGAGCGCGGAGCTCGCTCCCGGTTTCATGATCGTGGAGAGTTATGCACCGCGCCATAACGCGCGTAACTCTCAAGGATCATGGCAGATAGCGGTAGGCGACGGTGCAGTCCGCTGGACCGGCCCGGCTGGCCCGGTAATCGTGCAGGCGGTCCGGGAGTGGGCGCCGGCGCGGCCCGTACGGGGCGAGGTGGCAGCAGGCGCGCTCGCTTCGGTGCGGTCACTGCTCAGCAGAGCCGATCCAGGCATCGCCGAGCTGACTAGGCAGAGCAGGCGGCTCGCGGATCTGGCCCTCGCCGCCAGACCGGGACCGGCCAGGCCTGTGCAGGCCTGTCCTGTGCTTGCTAACGACGAAGGCGCCATTTTCACGACAGTCGCGCGCCTGCTTGGCAATGGCCCCGGGCTCACGCCCAGCGGCGACGACGTGCTGGCCGGGTTCCTTATCGGCGCCGCCGCTTTCGGTCTTGACGCCGGCCCGGTGCGCGAGCTCGTCGCGGCCCTGGCGCCTGCCCGCACGACGGCGCTGTCTGCCGCGCTCCTGTGGCACGCCGCACGCGGTGAATGCATCGACGAACTGGCGGCTGTCGCGGCTGTCCTGACCGGTCAGTCCGGGCCGGAACAAGCTGGACCGGCCGTCAGCCGCCTACTTGGGGTCGGCCACACGTCCGGCGCGGCACTGTCCGTCGGGCTGGTCATCAGCGCGGAGGCCGCGCTGCACGCGCGCACTCGGCCTCAGCTGGCTGGCACCGTGCTGGCTAGCACCATGCTGGCTGGCACCGTGCTGGCGGCTAGCAAGAGGCAGGTCGTGTGAGCGCTGAGCACGTCGAGGCGAGAGCTGGCGCGTACGCGGACTCCGTCACGCTGATGCGGGTCAGCGCAGACGTGCGGCAAGCCGAGGGCATCCAAGCGGCGCTGATCGCCATGGCCACGGAGCTGAACCTCGATCTGCTGACCACTCTGGGCTTCCGGCCGCCGTCAGACGCCAGCCCGAACCATTTGCTGGTCGCCGTCCGGGCCAGCGACGATGCCGCGATATCCAAGGCGCTCGCCGTGCTCGACTCGGCTCTCTCCTTCCGTCCCGGCAGCGGGGACGCAGCGATCAGCGCGCAGCCGCCCCGCACGACCGGCGCCGCCGTGCGCGCGAACGGGCCCGGACTCGCGCTCATCTCCGTTCCCGGCCGGTACGCGTTCGCCGAGGCGATGGACGCGCTCGAGGCCGGCTGCGACGTCATGATCTTCTCCGACAACGTCCCGGTCGAGCAGGAGATCGCGCTCAAAGACGTCGCCGCGCAGCGCGACCTCATCGTGATGGGCCCGGATTGCGGGACAGCGATCGTGGGGGGCGTCGGACTTGGCTTCTCGCACACGCTGCCCGCCGGGCCGATCGGGCTTGTCGCGGCGTCCGGGACCGGCGCGCAGCAAGTGCTGTGCCTGCTTGACTACGCCGGGGTCGGAGTCAGTGCCGCCCTGGGCGTCGGCGGCCGGGATCTATCGGCAGCCGTCGGCGGCCGTTCGGCCAGGGCGGCCCTGACGGCGCTGGACGCCGATCCGGCTACCGAGCTGATCGTCGTGGTGTCGAAGCCGCCAGCTGCGGCGGTCGCGGCCGGATTGCGCGAGTTCGCAGCCGGCCTGGCGACTCCGGTGCAGTTCGCGCTTATCTCACCCGGCGAGCCAGACCTTACGACGGCTACCGAGACGTCCTTGCGCGCGCTGGGCCTGCCAGTCCCGGACTGGCCTCGCTGGCCTGGTGCCGTGCAAGCGACTGGCCGTGTGCAAGCGGCTGGCCCAGGCCAACCGCAGGAATCTGAGTCCGCTGTCGCCCGGCCGTCTCCCGAGCGGGGTCGGCCTGCTGGTGTGCTGCGTGGCTTGTTTGCCGGCGGCTCCCTCTGCGACGAGGCCATGATCATCGCAACCGACCGGCTCGGCCCGATCCGGTCGAACATTCCGTTGCGGCCCGAGTTGCGGCTTGCGCCTCGAGCGCCTGAGACGACCGTGCTTCAAACAACCGTGACCGGCCACGCGATGATCGACTTCGGCGACGACGAGCTGACTGCGGGCCGGCCACATCCCATGATCGACCAGTCGCTGCGGCTGGAGCGGCTGGCGGCCGAGGCTGCCGATCCGGCTGTGACCGTCATCCAGCTCGACGTAGTCCTCGGCCACGGCGCGCACCCGGATCCGGCGGCCGAGCTGGCACCGGCGATAGCCGAGGCACGGGCGACCGGCCGGGCAGCGGTCGTGGTCTCGCTCATCGGGGCGGCGGCCGACCCGCAGGGCCTCAGCCGGCAGGCCGCGTTGCTCCAGCAGGCAGGGGCGGACGTGTTCGCGTCCAATGCAGCGGCCGCCCGGTTCGCCTGCGACCTGATTGACCGCGATCTGATCGACGGCGCCAAATGACCGACTTGCTCCGGCGGGACCCGCACATCATCAGCTCCGGCCTCGGACTGCTCGCGGAGGCAGCGCGACGGCAGGCCGCGCGGGTAACCCAGGTCGACTGGGCGCCGCCGATGGCGGGCAGTGCGGAGTACCTCGTTTCCGTTATGAGTGACCCGCGACGGGCGGTAGCTAATTCGCTGGCCATCGAGCGGATGCTCGCCGTGCGTGCGCATCTGGTGGACGTCGCGCCCGCAGGCGCGACGCTCGGCCTGCGGCGTGGCGAGTTCCTGCACGCCGGCCCGCCGGTGAGCTGGGACCGTGCGTCGGGGCCGCTGCGCGGGGCGCTGATGGGCGCGGCCGTCTTCGAGGGCCTGGCTGCGTCGCCCGAGGAAGCCGCCGAGCGGGCCGGGCGCGGCGAGTTCGCCCTCGCGCCGTGTCATTCGCGGTATGCGGTGGGCCCGATGGCTGGCGTGATCTCGCCATCGATGTGGCTGTTTGTGCTGCAGGACCCGGCGAGCGGGCAGCGGGCATACTGCACGCTCAACGAGGGACTCGGCAAGGTGCTGCGGTACGGCGCTTTCTCGCCCGACGTGCTGGAGCGGCTGGCCTGGATGTCGGGTGTGCTCGGCCCGCTGCTGGCCGCGGCGGTGCGCCGGCACGGGCCGGTGGACGTGACCGCCATCCTCGCCCAGATGGTGCAGATGGGCGACGAGGCGCATAACCGCAACCGGACTGGCACCCTGATGCTGCTGCGTGACCTGCTGCCCTCGATGGTCGAGTCCGGGTTTGCCTCCGGGGACGTCGCCCGGGCGGCGGCATTCATCGGCGGCAACGACCACTTCTTCCTGAACCTCGCGATGCCCGCGTGCAAGCTGGCGCTCGACGCCGCCCGGGACGTTTCCGGCTCCACGATGGTCGTGGCGATGGCCCGCAACGGCACCGACTTCGGCATTCAGGTGTCCGGGACGGGTGAGGAGTGGTTCACCGCGCCGGCGCTCACGCCGCAGGGGCTCTTCCTTGGCGGCTACGGGCCGGATGACCCCAGCCCGGACATCGGCGACTCGGCGATCACTGAGACGGCCGGGCTCGGCGGCTTCGCGATGGCGGCAGCGCCCGCGATCGCGGCGCTCGTCGGCGGTACTGCTGCCGATGCGCTTGCGACGACCCGGCGCATGTACGAGATCACGCTGGCCGAGCATCCGCTGTATCGGGTGCCGGCCCTGGAGTTCCGCGGCACGCCGGCCGGGATCGACGTGACGCTGGTCGCGCGCACCGGGATCTTGCCGCAGATCAACACCGGCATGGCGGGCAAGGCCCCGGGGACCGGTCAGGTCGGCGCGGGGCTGGTCACGCCGCCGGCTGAGGTCTTCCCGGCGGCGCTGCGGGCGCTGGCGTCTCTCGCGCCTGCGAGTGCCTGATCTCAGTCACCACGCAGAAGCCGCCGGTACGCACGAACGCTGTTGTCATCAGGTGAACGCTGACGTACTCAGCCGATCGTCCGTCGGCGCTGTCGTTGACGTAAAAGCCCTCGAGCCCCCCGTCATAGGGGTCGCGGGCGATGCCAGTGACGGTGACAACGTGGTTCGCCTGCCCGTCTGCGAGGAAGCGCGAATCGGTCCACAGCACGCCGGCGTTGACTCCCGCGATGACGCCGTACCCGAACTGTACGGCTGAGGCCAGCTGATCGGCGGACTGATCGCGCAGGGCACGGGCAGGCACGCCGTAGTCGCACAGGATCCGCGCCTGTTCCGAGGGAAGGGTCCAGCCCGACCTCTCCGGGTGCCCGGTGACCAGGTGAGCTTCGCGGCACCGAATGGCGTGTCCGATAACGTCGGCCTCGGTCAGCCGAAGGCCGAACTGGTCGAGAACATCCGCGCAGCTAACGATCCCGCAGTCGCCGTAGTCGTGGTCAGGGTTGTCGCCCTGGAGATGGTTGAACGCGGCATAGCCGCGCACGTTTCCGAGCACGATGACGGGCCGGCCATCCGGCAGGCAGGCAGAACTGACCGGAACGCCGATGATCGCAGTGCTGAGCCACCCTGCGGTGCCGCCCGACAGGTCAGGAAGGGCTTCTTCCAGGCTCACTGATCCTCACACCTGGCCCCGCACGCTGACTCCCCTGGCCAGCGGCTGACCATGGCGCTATGAGATCAGATGGCCATATGCATTGGCAAATAGGGACTGAGGATGATCCGTGGAGACCCGGCGAGCCTGGCAGCCGGCCGCTTCGCCTACTTCAGCAGCTCGCCGGCAGCCTCGGCGAAGGTTGCGATCAGCCGGTCGACGTCCGCCTCGGTCGTCGCAGGGCACATCAGCGCCATGTTGTGGAACGGGGTCAGCAGCACGCCGCGGTTGACCAGGTAGAGATGCAGGTACTCGTCCAGGTCGGTGTCCGCGGCCGCGGCCGATTCCCCGCCAGTGCGCGGTGGCTGCGGGCAGAACCGGTACTCAGCGCGGGCGCCGAGCTGAGTGATCGTCCACGGTAGGCCGTGACTGGACAGCACCGTGCGGAAACCCGCGGTGTACCGGTCGGCCATCGCGATCATGCCGTCGAAGGCCGCATCGGTCAGCACGTGCTCGAGCGTTGCCCGCATCGTTGCCACGGACAACGCGTTGCCGGCCAGCGTGCCGCCGACGCCGCCGGTGTCCACGATGTCCGCCGAGTCGTCGGCCAGGATGCGGTCGGCTAGCTCGGCCGCTAGCCCGTATGCCCCGGCCGGAATGCCGCCTGCGATGGACTTGCCGACGGTGACTACGTCGGGCGTTAGCCCCCAAGCCCGCGTGCAACCGCCGGGACCGGCGCTGAACGTGTGCGTTTCGTCATTGATGAGCAGGGTGCCGTGCTGCCGGGTCAGGTTGCGCACCGCCGCCAGGTAACCGGGCTCGGGCAGCACGATGCCGATGTTGGTCAGCGCCGGCTCCATGAGCACGGCTGCAACGTCGCCGTGGGCAAGCTCGCGCTCCAGTGCCTCGGTGTCGTTGAACTCGACAACCCGCGTGGTCTGGGTCGGATCAACCGGGGCGCCGACGTTGCCCTCACGCGACCTCGGTCCGTCCGCCGTCGCGAGGATGAACGTCTCGTCCACGCTGCCGTGGTAGCAGTAGCTGTAGACCAGGATCTTCGGCCGCTGGGTGAGTTGCCTGGCCAGCCTGATCGCCCAGCGGTTGGCGTCAGTCGCGGTCAGGGTGAAGCTCCAGTGCGTCGGCCCGAACCGTCGGCTTAGGTCGCCGGCCACCCAGGCAGCGTCCGCCGTGGGCAGCATCGTGGTGGCCCCGCCCAGGTCGCCGTACCTGCGCGTGACGGCTTCTCGCACGGCGGCGGGGGAGTGGCCGGCCATGGCGCCGGTGTCGCCCAGGCAGAAGTCGGTGAACTCGTTGCCGTCGATATCGGTGAGCCTTGCGCCGCTGGCCGTGGCCAGGTAGATCGGGAAGCCACCGGGCCACATCCGCATCCAGGTCATCGGCACCCCGCCGAGGAGGTGCGCGCCAGCCGCTGAGTAAGCGCCGGCCGACCGTGGGTGGCGCTCCCGGTAGGCATCCTGCTCGCGGCTGATCAGCTCAGCCAGGCGGGCGCGGCTGAATGGCGGGCTTGCAGGCTTCTCGGTGCCAGAATCGGCCACGGCTTGCTCCTCACCTTGAACGACGAGACAGCATAACTGGGCGCTGGCGTCGGGTACTCGGGCGGCGGTCTCGTGCCGCACTGGCTCGATTGCCGTCCTGGGTGAGAACCATGCCGCCTGAGCGGTTGGCCTGGCCGAAATCTTCACCGGTGCGAGCGCGGAGGCTAGCTGCGTGCTTTCGGCTTCGCTGTTGCCGGCTTCACTGGCTTGGGTTTCGCCTGCTTCGCGGGCATCGCGGAGACGAAGGCAAGCGCGCGGCTCACCCAGCCCGCTGCTAGTTCGGGGCTGTCCCGCCAGGCGGGCGGCAGGCTGAGGTAACCGCCCATCGGCCGCTCGGCGGGTCCGAACGGTCCGGAACCGTCGACAGCTGCCAGTTCGGCGTGGTCGCTCACGGCCAGCCGGACGCCGATCGCCGCACCGAACAGGCCAGCGAACATGTTCCCGTGCACGAATGCCCCGAGGTTGCCGAACATCGGCTTGACCTCAACCTCGGGGTCTTCCGGAAGCACGGACCTGAAGTACTCCTTGTCGGCCTCACTGGGCCGGGGGATCTCCATCGGGCAACGCCTCCTGTTGCTGCCGCTCCGCACAGCGGGGTATGCATGCCAGCCTGCCACTGAGCACCCGCGGAGTCGTGCTAGACAAGCAGATCGGGGCAGGTCCGCCCGCGGCCACGCGACCCCGCAGTGCACACGACGGCGAGAGAGGCACGGATGTCGGACGAGGGACTGAGTTTTGATCGCATCAAGGCTGCGGCGGCCAGGCTCGACGGAGTGGCGAACCGGACTCCGGTGCTGACCTCGAGGACACTTGACCGGCATTGCGCGACCAAGGTGCTGCTCAAAGCCGAGCCGCTCCAGCGCAGCGGCTCGTTCAAGTTCCGCGGCGCCTACAACCGGCTGAGCCTGCTCAGTCCGGCCGCTAAGGAGGCCGGGGTCGTCGCGTTCTCGTCGGGTAACCATGGCGCTGCTGTATCTCTCGCCGCGCAGTTGCTCGGCATCGAGGCTGTCATCGTGGTCCCGGCTAACGGTTCCGCGGCGAAGCTCGCCGCCATCGAGGGATACGGAGCGGAGTTGCGCCGCTACGATCCCGCTACCGAGCGGCGGGAGGAGGTGGCCCGGGAGATTGCGGTCAGCCGATCTATGACCCTTATCCGGCCGTTCGACGATTACGACATCATGGCCGGGCAGGGCACGGCCGGTCTCGAACTGGCCGAGCAGGAACCCGAGCTGAAGCAAGTCCTCATCCCGGTCGGCGGCGGCGGCCTGGCGGCGGGCGTTTCCACCGCCGTCAAGACGCTGATTCCCGGCGTCTCGGTTATCGGGGTTGAACCTCAGGCCGCGGATGACACGAGCCGGTCCATGCGGGCCGGGTACAAGGTCAGGATCCCCGAGCCGGACACGATCGCCGACGGGCTGCGCGCGAGCGAGCCAGGTGAGCTGACCTTCGCAGTCAATTCCCGCCTGCTGGATGACGTAGTGACGGTAACGGAGGAAGCCATCGTCGACGCGATGCGGTTCTGCTTCACCCGGCTCAAACTCGTCGTTGAGCCCAGCGGCGCAGTCCCGCTGGCTGCGTTGCTGTCCGGCGTCGCAGGCGCGGTCGGGCGCACCGGGGTCGTGCTATCCGGCGGCAATATCGCGCCGGAGGATTTCGCGGCACTGGTTGCTCGTTAGGACTTGCCGGCGCGGGCGATCTGCTCGTTACCCTTTGCAGCGCCGGCGATTCGCAGGGCCATCGCGGCATAGCGCTCTGTCAGATCCGGGATGCCCAGCGGATAGTGCTCTAGCGTCCATTGGCTGATGTGCACGCACATGTTGGTGATGGCGCCGGAGGCGAGAGCCGCGCCTGGCCGGTCGTTTCCCCCGGCGATGTCGAATGCGCCTTGCTCCGCACCTGCAATCAGGATCTCGGTAAACCGGTCGCGGATCCGGCGCCTGATCGCCCGGATTTCCTCACGCCGCGACCCAACCAGCAAGGTGAAGTCTCGGTTGGCCACCCGAGAGCGTTTCTTGTGCTCGGCAGTGTGAGACACCAGGAAGCGCGCTGCGGCAGTCAGTTGCTCGGCTGGCTCAGGCCCTGCGCTGGCGATGGCCGAGGCCATTTGCTCGTCGACGGAATGATGGATATCGCGGACGAGCACGTACAGCAAGTAATCCTTAGACGTGAAGTGGTTATACAGCGCGCCGGGTGTCAGGTCACAAGCCGCGGTAATCTGGCGGACCGTCGTGCCCGGCACTCCCTGGGCGTGGAACAAGTCGATAGCCGCCGCAGCCAGCTTGCACTGGAGTGGCGTGCCGCCAATAGGCAGCCGGTCGCCGGGCGGGAGTTCGAAATCAGCGCTCATCACGTTTTGGCCATCCGAGTTAAGAATCCCCAGTCATGGTCTAGAGTCAAGGTACAGAGTCATGTTGGTCTGTAATCGACGCCTGTCCGGGTCGATCGGTTGTCATCTGACTCTTGACAAGTGATGGCCACTCGGCGTACGACTGTATCGCTGTGTGAACGACCGTTCATGTCGTTGCAGCATGAGGTGTGTCCGCCGTGACGGCCGCGGACGCATGCCGGAAGGCCCGGGCCGACCCCTCCTCCCGGCCCGGGTCAGGCAACTTTCGCCTAGCTTGCAAGGTGACGTGCCTGCTTCGGAGGGGCCTGGCTGCGCCGTCAGTTCGTTGCGTCGGCCCTGACGCCGCCGCGACTACATGGCGAAGCCGGCTGAATGGCCTGGCCCGCGGTCACGAACGTATTCCCGTCGGATTACGTGCAGGACGCCGTTGACGGCTGACC
>Ga0335074_10004639_pt1 | contig 18943 bp, 15 predicted proteins | sample Lox_Sample_23_FD_206715 | JGI IMG/M metagenome (GOLD analysis project Ga0335074, IMG submission 206715) | Soil microbial communities from Loxahatchee National Wildlife Refuge, Florida, United States - Lox_Sample_2.3 | ecosystem: Environmental > Terrestrial > Soil > Wetlands | place: USA... | reverse complement strand
ACCAACTGGGTGTCCTCCTGGGTCGGGATCAAGGTCTTGAGCAACCCTGATTCTCGCGGCCCGGGAGGACGTTCCCCGACCAGACGCTCAGCCCACTATCGGCGCTTCGAGGCTAGTCGACCAAAGCCACAGCCGGCCGCGGGTTCAACCAGGAGAGCTGGATAGGGCTCGGTTGGTCAAGAGTTAGGCTGCTTTCGGCTTGACCTCTGTCGCCAGCTCTACCTGTCCCTCCGCCGTCGGGTGGAAGAAGGTGACCGAGTGACCGCTGAGAGCGTCCGTCAGCGTGATCGGCACGAACCATGACTTGCGTTTGTTTTCGCAGATGGTGTGTTTCGACCAGACTCCGGCGTCTGGTCGCACGAACACGAACCCTTGACGTCCGGCGGTCAACGACTGGATCTCGGAGTCGAGCTGTTCGATCCCCCCGTGGATGAACTCGACATCTGCAGCCGACAACTCGACGAGGTAATGAAGGATGCCAGCAGACGGATGGCAAGCTCCCGTAGCCGGCATGAAATTCGGATACCCGACCACGACGATCTTCGCAAGCGGCGCCTGGCGTCGGATCGCGAGATAGGCATTGAGGATGTTTCCTTCCGCCTTTTCCAGATCTCTCGCCACGACATCCGCCTCGTGGTGCTCGCATTTCTTGTGCTTCAGGCAGTACTTGAGAACTGGAGCAAAGCCAATGTCGTTGCCGCCGATCGAGACAGTGACCAGCGTGTCGTCTTGATCCAGCTCGTCTAGTTGAGGGGGCTCGCCCTTGAACTCGCTGAACAACGCCGAGGTCTTGGCACCACTGCACGCCGCGAAGACGAACCGGTTCTCGGCATCCGGCTCGTCGCTATAGCCCAACGCTCTCGCCACGAGCTCGGGATACGCATTTTCGGAGCGGTCACAGCCGCCGTTCCCGTTTCCGGTGCCGGAGAGGTAATAACCGGCGCCCTCTCCCGACGAATACGAGTCACCCAGCGCGACGTATGTTTTGGCACAGGAATGCGTCTCTGCGAGCTCGGCCAAAACCGAATTCGCAGACGAGTCGAGCAACGATTTCGACGGCGGTGTGAGATCCGTGTCGCCGTTGTAGGACCAATCGAGCTCTAGCTCCACGCACTGGAAAACGCCGACCACCTCCGGCCCAAACGGAGCCGAACCGCTTACGTTGTGTGGAGCGCAGTACCACCCGTAATTCCCCACGCTTGAGTCCGGCACTGGCGTCTGGCCGGTGTCAGACTGCGTACACTCAGTGTGGGCGGTGTTATCAGCGATCTGATCGCACTGTGCTTCAGCCGAACAGCCGTTGCTGTAGATCATATTTACGTTTTCATATGAATTGGGATTCGCCGGAAACCACGAACACTGAGCTGCAAGATTGCCAGACCCGTTGTTACTCGAGCCTTCGGTGTCGCCGTTCCCCAATAACTGATCGACCTGGGCTGTCGTCAGCAGCGTGCAAGCGTTCGGCTGGGGAGGCGATGACTGCGCCGCCACCACCTTCGGTGACGGTTGAGCAGGCTTAGCGGCTACCCCTCCAACAGAAACAACCGCCAACAGAACCGAGCACGCGACCACCGACCCGATGATCGGCATGCTCCGCCGGCACCCGTACCACAGCTTCGACAGACCCTGGGTCAACGTCCTCCACGTGGCGCCCACCCCGCCCGACCAACCCTACAGCATGCACAAGGTCGCGTCGAAAATCTGCGACATCAGACATCACGACGACAGCAGTGCGCAAAGTCGACCGAAACCCTCGTTTGTCGCGGCGGCAACTCAAGCGCGCGACCAGCCGCTAACGCTGCCCACGCCAGCGCCGGACGATCCCACTGATGCTCGGGTCAGCGAGAATCGCGCGATCGCAACGGCGACGAGGTGATCACCCGGCAGCAGCTGGTGGTGGCGACTGCAACCGCGGCAGAGGAGTCACGGAGGTGGCGATCAATATCGCTCGTCCTCAGCCCCTCCGCTGCGAGCTTGAGGGATGGAGGCAGGCGCGCGCGATTGGTTTGCCGCGAATGCACGGGTTGCAGTCACCATTCGCGATGCGCGGCTCGATCTCCGGTGCCGGAGCAGGCTTCCTTGAAGCGGTGGTCGAGGGCCTCGGCCGGCTGGTCGGTCCTCACCTTGAAGGGTGGGGCACCGCGACGATCAGGGACGGTGACCTTGGAGGTCACGGTCGCGGTACCTCCGATTTGACGACGGCCATTCCGGCGACTTCAGGCGATCACCGCAACACGGTCAGTTTCGCAGTCCTCCGGGAGAAGGAGCGTCCGTCGTTGCGTAGGTGAGCCCGTAGGGCGAGCCGGAGCGGCGATGGACGCTTTAAGCGGGTCACTCTGACCCCACCAGCAGCTCGCCCATCCTCTCCGCCGGTGGCCTCCAGTCCAGGGTCTGGCGGGGTCGCTCGTTGAGCTCGGAGGCGATCGCGTCGAGGTCGGCCTGGGTGTGGGTGGCCAGGTCGCTGCCCTTGGGCAGGTACTGGCGCAACAGCCCGTTGGTGTTCTCATTTGACCCGCGCTGCCGTGGTGAGCGGGGATCGCAGAAGTACACCTGCATCCCGGTCTGGGCAGCGAACCGCTGGTGCAGCCGCAGCTCCGAGCCCTGGTCCCAGGATATGGCCCGCAGCCGCCGACCCTGGCTTGCATCTTTCACGCAGGAGATCGCCGGTTCGAGCCCGGCTGCGGGTACTACTACTACTAATGCTTATTGTTGAGGAAGTACCTGGCTGGTGACCATCAGCCTGGGACCCTGTCACAGTCCGGGCGTGGGGCACCCACACTCCCTTGGCCCGAGCTGTGGTTCGGTCGCACTCGGCTGGTCTGCAGGCTTGATTTGGGTGGCCTCCGCCGGGCTCTAGCTTGAGTCTGCGCCACGGCCTCGGCCGCACGATGCGCCCGCCCACCGCAGTGGCCCTGGACGAGGACCGTGCTGGCCCACCGAGTGACGCGAAACTTTTCTGCACCGGCGTCGGAGCCGGGTATAGCGTCGCACGCAGTCCGAGCTTGACGGAAGGCCTACGGAAGGAGCCCTGGGGTGGATCCTGGGCGGTTTGATGACCTCACGCGTCGGTTGGCGAGCAAGACTTCGCGGCGTCGGTTTCTAACCGGCGTCGGGGCTGGCGGTGTGGGGGCGCTGGTGCTGCCCGGTGTTGCGGGTGCGAGCACGAGCCCAGCGAAGCTGCTGGTGGAGTGCGCGGAGTTCTGCGGGCAGGTGTTCCCGCGTAACGTTGAGGGAGCGTTGCAGTGTGCGCTTGAGGCGGTCAAGCGCGAGGGGCTCTGTTATGAGTGCGGGCCGGGTGCGCCGGCGGGTCATCCGCCGGTGTGCGGCACGACGTGCTGCGGGGCGGGGACCTCGTGTTGCAAGAACGTGTGTGTCGCGACGACGACGGTGAGCAACTGTGGGGCGTGTGGGGTTGCGTGCGCCGAGGGCGAGACGTGCTGCGGTGGGACATGCGTGAGCCTGAGCAGCTCGAGTGCGAACTGCGGGGCGTGCGGGACGTCGTGCTCCTCGACTGAGGCGTGCTGTGACGGGGTCTGCACCGATATCACGAGCAACTGCAATTGCGGCACGTGCGGGAACCAATGCACGGGCGCGAACGGGTACTGCACAAACGAGTCGGGCTCGTATGTGTGTGCCGGGTCGTGCGCTGAGTATGACTACTGCAACGGAAATGGCACCTGTGTCGATGGGGAGTGTCAGTGTTATCCTCCGCCTGAGGGATCAGTATACGGGCCGAACTGCGCGCTGCCGCCGGCGCCTGATTCTTGTAACAGCGCTGCGGATTGCTACCCCGGCCTGCGCTGTATGGGCGGCCAGTGCGTGTGCACTGTTGACTCTGACTGCGGCACTGGTGGCGCGACTTGTGTGGACGGCCAGTGCGCCTGCACTACGCAAAGCGACTGCAGTCCTTATTTCTGCGACGGCGGCATCTGCGACGAGACGCTCCCGTATTGCTACAACAATGGTAACTACTGCTCGGGCAACGGCTCTTGCTCCGCCGACGGCGTCAGTTGCGAATGCGTGTCTGGATACATGAGTCCGTCGACGGGCTACTACGACTGCAGCGTCCCGGTCTGCTCGTGACGGTTACGGCGGTAGCCCTCTCGGGTCGACCGGTGGAGCTGTGAGGTGAGCGTGGCGTTGCTGGCCGCCAGGCTGCTGTTGGCGGTGGTGTTCTTGGTGGCCGGACTGGGAAAGCTGGCTGATACGGCTGGGTCGCGTCGGGCTGTTGAGGGGTTCGGGGTGCCGAGGTGGGTGGCGACGCCGATCGGGACGCTGCTACCGTTGGCGGAGCTCGCTGTCGCGGTGGCGTTGGTGGCGGTCTCGTCGGCTTGGTGGGGGGCGGTGGGGGCGGTCGTGCTCTTGGGGTTGTTCATCGTCGCGATCGCCGTGAACTTAGCGTTGGGTCGCAGTCCTGACTGTCATTGCTTTGGGCAGGTCCATTCCGCGCCGACCGGCCCGGCAACGCTCTTGCGCAACGGGGTGCTGTGCGGGGTCGGAGTGTTCGTGGTGGCGGCCGGATCGGGCGGTGCGGGGGCGAGCGCCTGGGGTTGGGGCGCGCACCTGCCGGCGGGGGAATGGGTGGCGATCGGCGCCGGGGTCGCCGTGAGCCTGCTGTTCGCGGGGACGGGGTGGCTGCTGCTGTCGATGTTGGGTCAGAACGGACGGCTGCTGTTGCGCGTCGAGGCGCTCGAGCGCTCTGTGGCGCAGGGCGAGCCGGCGCCGGTCACCGTCGAGCGATCGACCGGCGACCAGCCGCAGAGCGCGACCGCGCCCGCGGCGGGCTTGCCGGTCGGGGCTCCCGCGCCCGCGTTCGAGCTGGAGGGGCTCGACGGCCAGCACGCCTCGCTCTCCCAGCTCCAAGCCGAGGGCCGGCCGCTGGTTTTGCTGTTCACCAATCCGGGGTGCGGGCCGTGCACCGGCCTGATGCCCGAGATCGCCCGGTGGCAGCGCGAGCACGCCGGCGCGGTCTCGATCGTGCTGGTCAGCGAGGGAAGCGTGAAGGCAAACCGAGCCAAGGCCGGCGAGCACGGCGTCGGCCGGGTGTTGTTGCAGAAGAAGCGCGAGGTCGCAGACGCCTACCGGGTGCCGGGCACCCCGAGCGGGGTTCTGATCACCCCCCAGGGCGCAGTCGCGGGCCCGCTGGCGGCCGGCCCGGACGCGATCCGCGCGCTGATCGCGACCGCGACCGCGGCCCAGACGCTGGCCGCCCAGCCTGCGCTGGCCGTGATCCCAGCCAACGGCCACGGCAACGCCAACGGCCACCGCAACGGTAACGGGCAAGTTCCCGCTGTCCCGCCGGGACCTGCAACCCCCGGGCTGGGAGATCCCGCGCCCGCATTCACCCTCCCAGACCTCGCCGGGCGCCAGGTCGCGCTCGCCGACCTGCGTGGCAAGCGGATGCTCGTGCTGTTCTGGAACCCCGGCTGCGGCTTCTGCCAGCGCATGCTCGACGACCTCAAAGCGTACGAATCAACCCGCCAGGACGATCAGCCCGAACTGCTCATGGTCTCCCGCGGCAGCGTCCAGGCAAACCAAGCCATGGGGCTCCGGGCACCCGTCCTGCTTGACGACAGCTTCGCCGTCGCCCACAGCTTCGGCGCGCGCGGCACCCCATCCGCCGTGATCATCGACGAACAGGGCAACATCGCCTCGCTGGTCGCCGTCGGCGCCGAACCGGTGCTGAACCTGGCCGGCCACCCCGCGGCCCCCCGAAACTCTCGCTGACGGTATCGCCGGCCCGTTGGCGCTGACGCGCGCGCCCGGTAGGGCCACTGGCGGGTCTTGCCGTTCTCGGTCTCACTACCCTCGCCGCCGGGAGGCTGGCCTGGCCGTAGACAGTCTCGAACTCGTCTAGGTTGCGGGGCGTCGCACTGCGGCGATGACGGATGCCTCTATCGAGGTGTCCTGCCGGACGACAGCCGAGCCATCATCCCGCTTCTCGGCGACGATGTAGTCGCCGCTCAGGGTCACCGTTGACCGCGCGTTGAGCTCCCATACCGGGTAATCTGGCACGCTCCCCCGGGCGGGACCCAGAGCGGCGGGGTTGGAGCTTTATGGAAGCCTCAGTCGCCGAAACCCTTGCAGGGCAGGACCTGCATCGCTGATCCGATCCCCTGATTGGACGAGAGATGCCGGGATCCGACCCGCAACCGCCGACCCTCGCGCGCGGCTGGCGAGGGGCCGTATGGAACCTTTTTGGAAGCCTCCGGGATCAGTCGTGTTCGGCGGCGATGCGGTAGGCGCCTGAGGCGTGCTCCTCGTTGACCGGGCGAGCCTGCGTCCCCCCGGCGTGGGTGATCTGGACGAGCTTCGAGTTGACGATCTGTCAGCTGAGTGGGAGCGGAAGCGCGGCCGCGAGGACCGTGCCTCCGCCGGACGGGCTCTCGACCTGGAGGCGTCCACCGAGGGCAGTCACCCGGTCGCCGAGCCCCACCAGGCCGTGGCCCTCTGGATCTGCGCCGCCGATCCCGTCGTCGCGGACTTCGATACTGAGCTGACCGTCCTCAGCCGTTGCCGTGACCTTGGCTCGCTGTGCGTGCGCGTGCTTGACGATGTTCGTGAGAGCCTCGGCCACGATGAAGTACGCATTGGCTTCGATCTGCGGCGGGAATCGCTGAGCCGGGACATCGACCTCAACTGATAGGTCGAGCCGCGCCACGACCGAGTGGACACCGGCCCGCAGTCCGCCTCGGGTGAGGGCCGCGGGTAGGATTCCGTGTGCGAGTTCGCGAAGCTCCGCGTTGCCTTGCTGGGCCTGGTCGAGCGCCTCGGCGATGAGCGACTCGGTCTCCGGGTCGTTCTCTCGTAGCGCTTGTTGGGCGAGCTTGAGCGCCACGATCGTGTGCACCAGCCGCGCCTGCGCGCCGTCGTGCAGGTCCCGCACCACCCGGCGGCGAGCTTCGTCTGCCTCCGTGAGGAGCCGCGCCCGTGAGGCTGCGAGCTGGTCGCGGCTGTCGGCGTTCGCGATCGCTGTGTCGAGCAGTTCCGCGAACTTCGCTATCCGCTCCTCGCTGTCGGCGGGCGGCGCCTCGTCGCCACTCCAGTTCGCGATCGCGCCGCCCCAAAGACCCTCAACGACGATTGGCGCCCAGACGCTCGCGCGCCCACGCATGTTGCGGACAACTTCAGCAATGCTGACGCGCGTGCCGGGTGGGGCTGTCGGCGGGTCCACTCCGCTTTGGGCCACTACGGTGACCTCGTCGTCTGGCTCGTAGCGGCACACCGAGACTCCGTCGGCGCCAAGCACCCGCTCGATCTCTGCCGCCACCGCATCGAACACCGCGGTGGCCGGCGCTCCTTCCGCAACGAGCGTGGCCACCCGACGCAGCGCAGCCTGCTCCTCGGCGAGCCGCTCCCGCTCCGCCCGCGCCTCGGCATTCGCGATCGCCGTGGCCACTAGGTCCGCGAACTTGGCCATCCGCTCCTCGGTGTCGACGAGCGCGGGCTGGCCCCAATTCCAGCCAGCGGAGGCCACACCCCAGAGTCGAGCGTCGACAACCACCGGCGCTCCGACGGCGGCCCGGACACCCGCCGCGCGCGCGAGTTCGGCGATCCCGCCTCGCGCTCCCTCGTAACCCTCCAAGCGGGCGGAGCGCTCCGTGCGCCAGACGACCGCCTCCACGCTGTCCCCCTCGTAGTTGATCCGCGCGCCCAGAGGAACCTCCTGCGAGCTAGAGCCGCGATGCGCGAGCACAGTCAGTTCGGAGCCGGGCTCGTAGCGGCACACCACGACATGATCGGCTTGCAGCAGCCCTGCCAGCTCCGCGGCCACCGTGTCGAAGACCTCGCTCGGCTGCCCTCCCTGCGCGACCAGGGTCGCCACTCGCCGCAGCGCCGCCTGCTCTGCCGCAAGTCGCTTGAGCTCCTGGATTTCCACTTCGCGGTGCGCCTGGGCAGAGATGCGCATCCCGACGTCACCCCACTGCAACGTCATCTCGACGAACTCCAGCAGGGCGTCATTGCCGATACCGAGGCGGCCGGCGACAGCATGGGCCTCCTCGCGGACTGACTCCACACCGATTCGCCAGGCCTGAAGCATGTCGTCGGCCGTGATCCCCTGACGGATGCTTGTCTCGCTCGAAACCCGAAAGTGGTCTTCGGCTCGGCCGGGATCCGCGTCCGCATCGAGCACGGCCTCGAGCACGCTGCGGGTGTTGGTCAAGGTGACCGGGATTAGCGTCTCTGGCGGCACATCGGCATAGGAGGGCAGCAGCTCCTGCATGCGCGTGACGCTGCGCCCGGCGATCCGCGCCACGTCATCCAGCAGCGCACCGGCGAGCTGCTGCAGAGCACTGCGGACCTCGTCGGTGCCAGCCACGACGCCTTCTAGCCCGTATCTCGCCGGTCGGTGAGCGCCGCCAAGACCCGGCGGCTGCCCGTCGGGGTGCTCCCGAGGCCGAGCTTCCGGAAGATGCTCCTGACGTACTTCTCGACGGTGTCGGTCGTAACCACCAAGCCTCAGCAATGCTGAAGTTTGACAGTCCTTCGGCAGGCAGGGCCAGCACCTCGTACTCCCGGCCTGGCGAACTCATCGAGCGGGCCACCGCGAGCGCGCCAGCGCCCAAGCATTCGACTTACCACCTCGGGATCAAGCGCGGTTCCCCCCGAGCCGGCGCATGCTGCCGCGGCGGTGAACGCCCGAACGTCCCCCGACCTGTTCCTTGAGCAGATAGCCGACACCCTTCGCGCTCTCGGAAACCAGGTCCAAGGCGTAGTCCTCGTCCTCGTAGTACTTAGAGAGCACGATAACGGCCGTCGCCGAGCAGTCTGGCCTCCTTTGAGCCGTGAGTCCTTGAGCAGACCCACAGCCTCAGGAGAGGCCCGGACGTATTCTGAGACGCTCACAACGTCTATAGGCAGGTCAGCTAGCTACTCGCTTGAGGTCGGTGCGGTCTGGTGGACAACCCGGTTGCGCCCGTCGCGCTTGGCCTGGTACAGGGCCTCGTCCGCGAGCGGGATCAGTGCGTCGATCTCATCCAGGCGCCCTGAAACGCAGCCGATGCTGACCGTGATCGGTATCAAGCGGTCAGCGCCGACCCCAAATGGCGTGGCGCATATCGCCAGGTGCAGCCGCTGCGCCAGCTCGTTGGTGGCCTCCTCGTTCAGTCTGGGGGCCAGGACGAGGAACTCCTCGCCCCCCCATCGCACCAGCAGGTGCGACGCTTCGATCGCGGTGCTGAGCCGCCGCGCCAGGATGCGCAGCACGGCGTCCCCAACGATGTGGCCCTCCGTGTCGTTGACACGCTTGAAGTGATCGACGTCGAGGACGATCAAGCCGACACTCGTTCCCTCGACGGTTGTCGCTAGCAGCTGATCGCGTCTGCGTCCGAATTGGCGACGGTTTGCGAGGCCCGTGAGCGCATCGACGGTGCTGAGCCGGTCGGCTTCCAGAGCGCTCTCGCGAAGGCTCCGGTGCTGGCTGCGGCGATACAGCGCAGCGCCGACGCGGGCCTCCAGCTCGACTGGTTCGCACGGTTTACGGAGGTAGTCGTGCGCGCCCAGCTGCAGCCCTGCGGCGGCATCTGCCCCGCTCGTCCGCGCGGTGAGGAAGATCACCGGAATCTCCGCCAGCTCGTCGTCCTCCTGCAGGCGACCAACGAGCGCTGGTCCGTCCATCACCGGCATGTCGATGTCCAGCAGGACGAGGTCCGGGGGATCGGCCCGGCACAGGGCGAGTGCCTCCAGCCCGTCGGCCGCTTCGGTGACGCCGTAACCAACCGCCTCCAGTAAGCGGCGCAGGATGCGGCGGGTCGCGCTCGAGTCGTCGACGACGAGAACCCTCGCAGTCACCACTCGATTGCGGCCCCGCCGTTCGATCTGTTGGTCTTCGGTGCTCACGGCTCCGGCAGTTCTGCGTTGACGTGACCCTCGAACAGCTTCACCCGCAGCGGATACCCACCACAGATGAACGGCACCTCCGTAATCGAGCTCGTCTCGACGACGCCGAGCTCGTAATCGGTACCGACGGCGACGCTGGGCAGCGAGATCCGCGAGGGCCCGGGGAACAGCGCCTTGACGTTGCCACCGATCACGTTGGTCAGCTCTCCCAGAGCGTCGCGCACCTCGTCGAGGGTCGGCGCCAATTCTGCTTGGTACATCTGCTCAGTGAGGATTTCGGCAAGTGAGATCGGGCACTGGAGCATGACAGCTCCGCGCCATTCCCCGACGATCTGCACGCAGCCCGTCACCACCGGCCCCGGACCGAGCGCGACCGCAGGCGCGACGCTGAGCGGCAGGTCGAACAAGGTCGACCACAGCGTCCGGGTGATGTCTTCGATATCGGCTTCAATCACGGTCACTGACCCGCCTGCTCCTGGATCCGGCGGTACAGCATCGTTCGCCCGATCTGGATCCGCTCGTAAGTGTCGCCCAACCCGGAGATCGACTCCGTTCCGCCAAGGAGCAGGTATCCCCCCGGCCGCATGATCTGGCTCACTCGCTTCAGCAGCACCGATCGGGCCGTCTCGTCGAAGTAGATCAGCACATTGCGCAGGCACACGACGTCCATCGGCGCGATACCCGAGAGCGGCTTGGCCAGGTTGAGCTGCCGGAAGGTCACCATCCGGCGAATGTTGTCGTGCAGCTGCCACTCCCGCCCGTGCTGATCGAAGTGCCGGACGAGCAGGCTGACCGGGAGGCCGCGCCCGACCTCCAGCTGGGAGAACCTGCCGGTCCTCGCCTGGGTCAGGACCTGGCCCGACAAATCGGAGGCGAGCAGGGTCAGGTTGGTCACCTCAGGGAAGTGGTCATGCACCAAGAGCGCCAGGCTGTATGCCTCCTGACCGGTGGCGGTCGCCGCCGACCAGAGCGACAGGCGATGGCCGCCGTTCGCGCGCAGGACCTCCGGGATCACATGGTCACGGAGCACCTCGAACGGATGCGCGTCGCGGAAGAACAGGGTCTCGTGGGTGACCAACGCTTCTACTACCTGGCGGCGCAGATCAGGCGCTCCGCGACGCACCGCCGCGATCAGGGCGGTCACCGTGCCGAGTCCCTCCCGTTCGGCCACGGGGGCGAGTCGAGTCTGGACCAGATACTCCTTCCCATCGCTGAGTGCGAGCGCGCTCTCGTCGGCGACGAGTTGCCGGACGTACTCAAAGTCGACGGCCGTGACGGGCATCTCACGGGCTCCTGAAAGTGTAGTTGGTCAATACGTCACCCATCGTCTCCAGGTCGACGACGTCGTTGGCCAGCCCGGCGGACGCGACCGCGCCGGGCATACTGGCGATCAGCGCGCTGCGCTCGCTCTGGGCGACCACCCAGCCACCGGCGTCCCGAACCGCTTGCGACCCGAGCAGACCGTCGCGCCCCATCCCGGTGAGCACCACCGCGAGCAGCCGATCGCCGTACGCCGCAGCGGCCGAGCGAAACAGCACATCGGCCGCCGGACGGCAGCCGTTCTCCCGGGGCCCGTCCTCCAGCACCACGGTGACCGTATCTGCCGCACGGACGAGGGATAGATGGCGGCCCCCTGGCGCGATGTAGACGCGTCCGGCCTGCACGGCTTCCCCATCCGCCGCCTCTGCGACCGACAGTGACGACCGGCGGTCCAACCGCGCTCCCAACAGTTTCGTGAACTCGGCCGGCATATGCTGGGCGACGAAGACCGGGACGCGCAGCGCGGCCGGAAGCTGGCCGAGCAGCACCTCCAGCGCATCGGGCCCGCCTGTCGATGCGGCGATCACGATCGCCTCGACGGGCTGCGCGGGCACCGTCGGAGTGCTCGACTCAAAGCTGCCAGAAGGGGCTGGCCCGCTGGCCAGCCCCCGGATGGACGGCATCAGGTCCCTCCGGACACGCTCTTCGCTCAGCTCGTTCGCGCCGCCGCGCATGACCATGCGCATCTCGGGGTAGCGACGTCTCAGCTCCGCGAGCGTCGCGCAGCCGTCCACGCCGGCGACCTCCGAGTCCAGCAGAACCACGTCGGGCCGCAGGCTCTCGGCTCTGATGACGGCCGCACGGCTGTTGCTCATCGCCCCGACGATCGCAACCGTTGGCTCGCGCTCAAATGCTCGGGTGATGACCCGGCGCGCAAACACGGAGTCGTCGATAACTAACACACGCGTGACGGGAAGCACCAGGCCACTTCAGTCCGGTCAGATCTCAAGTCCGAGGAGCCGGAGCTTGGAGAAGATCGACTCCTTGGTGAACGGCTTCATCACGTACTCGTCGGCACCGGCTTCGAGCGCCTGGATCATCTGCGGTGCCTCCGTCTCGGTTGTGACCATGACGATTCGCGCCGATGACTCGAACGGCGCTCGCCGGACCGCCTCGACGAACTCGATTCCGGACATCTCCGGCATGTTCCAGTCCACCAGGAACAGGCCCGGCTCGAGTCCCTGTTCGAGCTGGTCCAGGGCATCGCGTCCGTTGGCCGCATGGGCAACCTCGAGACCCAGCTCATTCAGCATGCGGGCGAGGATCAGTCGCGTCGCCTTCGAGTCGTCGATCACCATCGCTTGCATGTCGATTCCGTCCTCAGGTTGTCGCCGCGGTCAGACCGTGGTCCGGTTCAAGCACGAGCATCAGCGGGCCGTCGCCCAGCTCGTGGATGGCGCTCAACAGCCTACGCACGTCCGCCCGGATCGTCTCAGGCACAGGTTGGGCGCTCGCCGGATCAACCTCGGCGACCTCGTATTGGGTGTCGACGACCAGGCTCACCGTCTCGCCCTCGGTTTCGATGATCACGTGCGAGGTGCCATCGACGCTGTCGCGATCGGCCACGCCCAGGCAGCGCCGCGCATCGATCACGGTCACGATTTCGCCGCGCAGATTGAGCACACCGAGCACGGCTGGAGGAGCCATTGGCACCGGCGTCACGTCCGGGTCAGAGATGATCTCGCGCACGCGCTCGACTGCGATGCCGACCATCAGTTCGCCCACGGCGAAGGTGCAGTACTGCCGCGTCGTCACCGGGTGAGCTCCGCGACGGCGACGAGCGCCTCGACGTCGAGCAGGTCGGCGACGCGACCGTCGAGCTCGAGGCGAGCCATGCCGGACTGACCCGGGACCGGCGAGGGGACCGGCTGGCCGGAGACGACGTCCTGGATGCTCTGGACGACAAGGCCGACCTTCCCAACCGAGGAGTCGCAGACGATCACGTCCACGTGCTGCTCACCCACAGCTGGTGGGGACTCGGCTGCGATGTCGTCATCCAAACGGAAGAGCGGGAGCAGTGCGTCTTCGTAGTCGATCACGTCGATCCCGCCACCACGCTGTAGACGATCCCGGTGCACTCGCTCGAGACGCCAGACACTGGACATGGCGACCGCCAGCGAACGTCCGCCGGTTCCGGTCGCCAGCAACATGCTGGCCAGCTCGGGGCTCGGGAGCACCTCCTGTGGCGCCACCGGAGGCGGGGTGGCGGTCCGCACGCCGGCGGCATCGGCGAGTCCGTCCAGGTCGACGATCAGTGCCGCCTGTCCGTCGGACATGATCGTCACACCGGAGAACACCCTGATCGAGCGGATGCTTCGTGTGAGCGGCTTGACGACCGCCTCGACGGGGTCCCCGACCGCATCGACGACGATGCCGAAGCGCTTGCCCTCGTAGTCGACGATCACGGCCGTGATGCCGTCCGGCGACGGGGTCGCTCGCGGCGTACCGAACTGCTCCGCCATGTCCAGCAGTGGCACCAGGCCGCCCCGCAGCCGGTACAAGCGTGCGCTGCCGATCTCGCTGACCGCGTCGCGCAGTTCGTCGGGCCCGAGTTGGACGACCTCCCGCACGCTCGCCTGTGGAATGCAATAGCGGGCGCCGGCGCAGTGCGCCACCACGCACGGGATGATCGCCAGGGTCAAGGGCACATCGATCCTGAACACCGTCCCGCGCCCGATCTCGGACTCGACCTCGATGCCGCCGCCCACTCGCTCGAGGTTCGCGCGGACCGCATCCATCCCGACGCCGCGACCCGAGACCGATGTCACGCTCGCCTTGGTCGAGAGCCCGGGCAGAAAAATAAGCTCCAGGCAACCGGCGGCGTCGAGTGCGTCGGCCGCGTCCCGCGTGAGCAGCCCGGAGCTGACCGCTCGGGACGCGACCCTCTGCGGGTCGATGCCACGGCCGTCGTCGGAGACCTCAACATGCACCCGACCGCCTTCGTGCGAAGCCGCGATTCGCAGGCGGCCATCGGGATTCTTACCTTCGGCCAGTCGCTCTGAAGGGGGCTCTATGCCGTGATCGACGATGTTGCGCACGAGGTGCACCAGAGCGTCGGCGAGCGCTTCGTTGACCGCCCGGTCGACGCCGATGTCTTCGCCGTCGAGCTCGACCTTGATCTGCTTGTCCATCGAGGCGGCCAGGTCCCGCGCGATCCGCGGGAACTTGCGGGTCACGGTGCCGACCGGCTGCAGTCGTGCGCGCATCACGCTCTCCAGCAGCTCGCCGCTGACGCGGCGCAGCTGGCGGTAGCAGGCGACAAGCTCGCCACCCTCCTCCTCAGCCGCCAGCTCGCCGACCTTGCCCCGCACCAGGACGAGCTCGCCGACGAGATCCATGAGGCTGTCGAGCACGTCGACATCCACCCGAATCGAGCTTTCGTGCAGGCCGCTGCGGATGTCGAGCGCCTGTCCCGAGCCGCCCTGCAGCGGACTGACGACGCTCGCCGTCGCGTCGGCCGCGTCGGCCGCGTCGGGCTCAGGCGCGCAGCGCAGCAGGTGTTCGTCCAGCGCCGCGAGAATCTTTGGGTCGGCCTCCTCGCCGTCCTCGTCGGTCCGCTCGATCGTGTCGAGCGAGACGCGAATGCCGTCGACCAGCCGCAGCAGCGACGTCGCGATCCCGGGGTCGAACTCCAACCGTCCTGACCGAAGCGCGTCGAGCACGTCCTCGCCGCGGTGCGTGAGCGCTCCCAGGTGGTCGTAGCCGAGGAATCCGCACGTCCCCTTGATGCTGTGCACCGAGCGGTAGATCTGGCCGAGCAATTCTGGGTCACGCGGCCGTGACTCGAGTTCGACCAGATCGAGCTCGAGCTGGTCGAGACCCTCGCGGCTCTCCTCCAGGAAGACCTGGCGGATCTCGTCGTCTTCGGTCACTGCCTGCCGTTGGTGGTCAGCGCCCCTGGCTCTGAATCGATGCCGAGCGGCTGCGGCGAGCCGTTCGCGACGAGTTTCCCGGGGTCGGCGACCACTCCGTTGCTGGGTGTCGGATCACCGCCATCGGTGAGGCGGAACTGGCGGGTCAGGGCCAGCAGTTCGTTGGCGATCTGAGCCAGGCTCTCGGCCGAACGGTGGGTCTCCGCAGCGCCTCGGTTCGTATCCTGGGCGGCGTCGGCCACGCCGGTGATGCTCCCCGCGATCGCGTTGGAGCCTGCGGCGGCCTCGCCGACACTGCGGGCGATCTCGTTCGTCGTCGCCGCTTGTTCCTGGACCGCGGAAGCGATCATCGTCTGAATGTCGTTGATCTGGTGAATCGTCGACGTGATCTGGCCGATCGCGCCGACGGCGTCTTGCGTGTCGGCGCGGATCGCCGCGATGTTGCGCTCGATCTTCTCACTCGATCGGGCCGTGTCCCGCGCCAGCTCCTTGACCTCGCTGGCCACCACTGCGAAGCCCTTGCCCGCCTCGCCTGCGCGAGCGGCCTCGATCGTGGCGTTGAGTGCGAGCAGGTTCGTCTGCTTGGCGATCGAGCTGATGATCTTGATGACGTCGTCGATCTCGTTGGAGCTTTCGGCGAGGCGCGAGACGAGGCTGTTGGTGGTCTCGGCGACCGAGACGGCTTCCGTCGCGACGCGAGCAGCGTCGGCGGCCTGCCGGGCGATCTCGTTGATGCTCGCTCCCATCTCCTCCGTGCCTGCCGAAACCGTCTGGACGCTGTCGGAGACGTGCTCGGCGGCAGAGGAGACGCTCCCCGCCCGGTCCGCCGTCTGCTCGGCGGCAGAGCTCATCTCGTTGCTGACGGCGGAGAGCTGCTCGGACGCTGAAGACAGCGTGACCGAGGTGCTTGCGATTCCATCCACCATCTCGCTCATCCGCTCACGCATCCGGTTGAGCGCGACGCCCATCTGCCCTACTTCGTCCGACGACGTGGACGCCGTGCGACGCAGATCGCCCGACTCGACCGCACTGAGAACGCCGATCAGCTGGTTGACGCTGCCGGTCATCGATCGGAAGAAGCCGACGAACAACCACAGCGCGAGGATCAGGGTGAGCACTCCCACGAGTTCGACGACGAACTCGTTGTGCTGGAACGTGTTGACGTGCGACTGAAGCAGGGCATCGAGCTGAGGGTCGGCCGCGGCGGCGAGCGCCAGCGCGTCGCGCCGGACCGGCGCGGCGGCATCGCCTGACTGGGCGTGACCCGTCGCGGCGACGTTGCTCAGTTGCCTCGTCAGCGCTGCCGTCGAACTCGCGAGCGCCGCGAGGGGGCTTGCGGTTGCGAGCGCGAGCTGCGGGTTCGGCGCGTTGTGGATCGCCTTCTGGAGGTCGGTGGTGAGCCCCGCCATCACAGCGATGGCCGTTCCGTTGGCGATCGCGATGGCATCGTGATTGGCCTTCGCGTTCAGCGAAGCCAGGCTGGCCCCCAGGCTGCTCTCATCGAGCAATGTGGGGATCTTGACCGTGAGGGCGTCCTGGAGGTAGTAGGAGCTGAGGACGGGATCGAGCGTGAGATTGGACTGGTCGGCGATGGTCGCGATCAGGGCCACCAGGTTGGTGCTGATCTGCGACCATGCGCGCACCGCAGCAGCCCCGGTCGCCGGAGACTGGGTCGCAGCAGCGGCGATCTCGCTCTTGACTGCGGACCACGTCCCGCTCACCTGGATCTGGCTGGCCGTGTCCGAGAGCACGGCGTCCGTCTGGCCCGCGGCCGCCTCGACACTGGCGTCCGGCACGGCTGCGCCCGTCGCGGCGGCGGCTCGCGCGCTGTCCACCGCGCCGAGCAGCGTGGTCATCGGGCTGATCACCCTCACGCCAACGCGCTCCTTGATCGCGAACGCCGCCTGCGTGTTCTGGGCTGCGATGTAGGCCCTTGCCACGAACGCGAACGGCGTGACGAGCAGGATCGCGATCAGCGCGAACTTCTGCGGCAGCTTCAAACGCCGCATCAGCGCCTCCGACGGCGAGAACAGCGCCTTCGCCACGGCGCCCGAGGTGGCTCGTCCAGCGCTGGTGGACGCGGGTCTGACGCTCACACCCACACCTTCGACAAAACGCGGCGAGAACTTGACCCTCGAAGATGCCGACTTAACCTTGGTCGCCGTTGCCTCCCAGCCGGATGGCGGTCAAAGGCGGGATCCAGCAGGCACAGGCAGCGCGGCGGCCGAGCGCCGACGTCTCCAAGCCAGCCGATCATGGCCATTTCATTCGTCACGACGTGGCGAAGGCCTTCTCGAGCAGCGCCGCGGGGGTGGAGATGCCGGTTCGAGCCCGGCTGGGGTTACTGGCGGGTTGGGGCTGGGTAGCGGTTTCGGTTGAAGTTGAAGTTGCGCAACTTCGCTTGTGGGACGCCGTTTTCGCTGCAAGTCGCTACGTCGCGGTGGGGCCGGTCGGGAGAGACCTATGTCTGCTACGAGTCATCGGACATCCTCATCGTCGTTGACGTCCCGTTTACGGGTGCTGGATGGGCCGGTATTGGGGTCGTGGGCTGTCTGGGCTGCGGGGCTCGTTGTGGGCGAGTTGGTCGCGCAGTACGCCGTGCTCAACGGCAACAGCTGGTCGCTTGATGACAACTTCTATCTGGGGCTGGCACGGCAGTTCGGGTTCACATGGCACTGGTTGATGACCAACTACTTCGGGCACTGGGCGATCGGGTATCGGGCTGTGTTCTCGCTTCAGATCCATCTGATGCCGTTCGATTACCGGTGGGCGATGGCGCTGATGCTGGTCGTGGCGGGCGCGTGCGCGTTCCTGTTGTTCGCGATCGTCAAGCGCCTGGTCGGCGGCGGCCTGGCGCCAGTGCTGGCGGCGGGGTTCCTCGGGATTTCCGTGCTGCTGGTGCGCGGGCTGCAATGGTGGTCGTTCGGCCTCCAAGGATTCCCCACGCTGCTCGCCGACCTCCTTTGCGTGTACGCCTACCTGCGCTATCAGGAACGACACGGTTGGCGCTGGGTGGGGCTCGCCTCAGCGGCCCTCGCCGGCGGGCTTCTGTTCTACGAGAAGCCGGTCTACGTGTTGCTGTATATGGCGCTGATTCGCCTGGCGGTATTCCCGGGCAAGCTAATACCGCGGGCGCTGGCGGTGGTGCTGTGGCGAGAGCGCGGGTTCTGGCTGGCGCTGGGCGCGGTCGTCGTCTTGTGGGCCTACGGGTACCACGAATCCGGAGGCCAGATCCCCAGTTCGCATACAGCCCTGACTGCGGCGGACTGGTTGCGGTTCTCCTGGATCTACTGGGGTCTGACGCTGGTGCCGGCGGCGTTCGGGGTCACGTTCCCGGCGTCGGGGCTATCGGCCTTCCAGATCGTGATCGCGATCGCCTTCCAGCTCGCCGTGGCTGGTGCGATCGTTGTCTCGGTGGCCCGACGCGCAAGCGCGTGGCGGGTGTGGGCGGGGGTGGCCGTCTGCGTCCTGCTCAACGGTGTGCTGCTCGGCACTGAGCGAATGGGCCAGTTCGGTGCGGCGATCGGGAACGACCCGCGCTACGTCATCGACTTCGTCTGGATCATTCCCCTGTTCGTGTGTCTGGCGTTCGCCCCCACCAGCGCCCCGCCCGGCCCTGTCAGGGCGATGGCGAGGTTCCGGATCGGGATGCCACGGCGTCTCGCGCTGGTCGCTTTGGGAGTAGCCGCAGCGGGATATGTCGCGGTGTCGGTCACAAGCATCATCTCGATGCAGAGTCAGTGGCCCGGCCGGGTCGCCGCCGAGTGGGAGCACAACCTTCAAAGCGGCGTCGCGAGACTGCGACGCACCAGCCCGGGATTCGTGCTGGCCGGCAACGTGGGACCGTGGTACATGAGCGGCGTTGAGCCCTACAACCAACTCTCGGACCTCGTTGTCCAGTACGTACCCGG
>Ga0335074_10004638_pt1 | contig 18943 bp, 16 predicted proteins | sample Lox_Sample_23_FD_206715 | JGI IMG/M metagenome (GOLD analysis project Ga0335074, IMG submission 206715) | Soil microbial communities from Loxahatchee National Wildlife Refuge, Florida, United States - Lox_Sample_2.3 | ecosystem: Environmental > Terrestrial > Soil > Wetlands | place: USA... | reverse complement strand
GCTCGAGGTGAGAGAAGTCAGTCGCCCAGTCCGAGACCGGCCCGGTGATGATCTCGTTGCGGGTGCCGAGCGGCTCTTCCCCGGCCGTGTCGCGGAAGTCCTGGGTGAAGCGGTCGTCGACGCTCATGTCACAACTCCTCCGCCCGCGCTGATCGCGCGTTCCGGGCAGTTCGCCGCCGCCAGCCGGGCTTCGGCCTCCTTGGCGGGCGGAACGGCCCCGCCGCCGAGGACCTGCCCGTAGCCCTCTTCGTCCTCGCCGAACAGGTCGGGGGCCAGGTCGTAGCAGCGGCCATGTCCCTGGCAGCGGTCGCTGTCAATCTGCAGTTTCATGGCGTCACTCCTTGCTTGGGGCCCGGTGCTGGCGAGGCCGGCGACGACCCGGGCGAGCAGCGCGGACCACTCCTCGGCGCCGACGGCATGCAGGTCGGGGGTTACCAGAGAGCTGCCCATCGCCAGCAGCAGGCAGAAATGCGCCAGCGCGTTCGGCGACAGTGCGGGGTCGAGTTCGCCGGCGGCCTGGGCGGCGCGCATCAGGTCGGCGAGCATGTCGGCCCGTTCGCCGATGTAGCTACGCATCGGCCGGGCCACGTCATCATCCCGGCGCGCCGCCACCAGGGCCTCGACGACCAGGTACTCGCGGGCGTCGCGGCGCAGCGGCAGCCACTGGCCCACGACGAGCAGCAGATCCGTGATCGACAGGCCGGGATCGGCGGCGAACGCCTCGGCGAGCATCCGCCGCCCGTGCGCGCGCAGAGCCTGGATGAGCAGTTCGGCCTTTGACGCGAAGTGCGCGTACAGCGCGCCGTTGCTGACGCCCGCTGCCGCCGCGATGTCGGCCACCCGGGTTCCGTCGTACCCGCGCTCGGCGAAAATGTCGGCGGCCGCGCTCAGCAGCCGCTCGCGCGTTTCGGCGGCTGTGACGCCCGCAATGCGTCCCATGGAGAAATTAAAAAACTGTTTATTTGATTCGTCAACGGCGCGCCGCGGGCCGCTGGCGGGCAGTGGCCGGAATCACTCGCTGGCACTGCCCGGGATCACTAGTCTCGTACGTCCGGGCACTCCGGGCACATCCCGGTAAGGTGCTTCGTAGAACGAAGCACTCCTGCGGTTCGCCGGCCGCGGAGTCGCGAGTCGAAAGCGGGTGTGACGAGCTTAGTGACCGGCATCGAACCCATCGACTTCGCCGCGGCCTACGAAGTCGTCACCGAGCGGATACGGCGAGCTATCCACATCGGTTCCTACCTGCCCGGCGACAAGCTGCCGCCGGAGCGGATGCTGGCGCAGCAGCTCGGCGTGTCCCGGACCACCGTCCGTGAGGCCATCCGGGTCCTCGAGGGCGAGGGGTACGTCGTCAGCAGGCGCGGGGCAAGCGGTGGCATCCTCGTGCTCGATCAGGCCGAGAACGAGGAACGCATCCGTCCGCTGCTGGCCGAGAAGCTTCCCGAGATCGAGGAGACCTTCGACTACCGCATCGCGGTCGAGGGTGCCGCGGCCCGCCTGGCCGCGGACCGGCGCACGGACGAGGACCTGGCCATCCTGCGGGACGCCTACGAGGTCATGCGCGCCGACCGCGAGACCCTGCGCTTCCGCGCGGCCGACAACGTCTTTCATCTGGCCATCGCCGACGCGGCACGGAACCGGCTCATGCGCCAGGCCATCGAGGACGCGCGCGCGGCGATGTGGGTGGGGATCGACCGCCTGATCACCCAGGTTTTCACGAACGCGAACCGGCACCACAAGCACATCCTGGACGCCATCGCCGACCGCGATCCCGACGCCGCGCAGAAGGCGGTCGTCGACCACCTCGAGCACGCACGCCGCGACCTGCGGCGCAGCCTGCGGTAACGGCTCGCGCCGAGGGCGCCGAAGCGCTGTTGACCTCCGGCGAAGGCCTGTGCCAGGCTGCGCTTAAGGTATGACGTATGGACCAATTGCCACTTGGGCCCACCCCTGCTGCCGCTTTGCCGGGATCGCGATGACGTCTCGAGCTACACGACCGGGCGCCTCGGTCGGCATCGACGTTGCCGTGGTGGGCGCGGGGTTCGCGGGCCTGTACATGCTGCACCGGCTGCGCGGGCTCGGGCTGCGTGCCCGGGTCTTCGAGCGGGGCACCGACGTCGGCGGCACGTGGTTCTGGAACCGCTACCCCGGCGCCCGGTGTGACATCGAGAGCGTCGACTACTGCTACTCGTTCTCCAAGGAGCTTCTGGCCGATTGGGTGTGGACGGAGCGGTACGCCACCCAGCCGGAGATCCTCCGCTACCTGCACCACGCCGCGGACCGCTTCTCGCTGCGCCGCGACATCCAGCTTGGCACCCGCGTCACGTCGATGCGCTTCGACGAGCCCGGGAATCGCTGGCTCGTGTCCACCGACGCCGGCGAGCTGGTATCGGCCCGCCACTGCGTGCTGGCCGTCGGCAACCTGTCCTCGGTGAAGCGCCCGGACTTCGCCGGTCTCGAAGACTTCCGGGGCGACTGGTACCACACCGCGCAGTGGCCGCCCGGCGGGGTGGATTTCCGCGGCAAGCGGGTCGGGGTCGTCGGGACCGGGTCCACCGCCATCCAGGCGCTGCCGCAGATCGCGAAGCAGGCGGACGACGTCTACGTCTTCCAGCGGACGCCGAACTACTCGATGCCCGCGCGGAACCGGCCGCTGTCCGAAGACGAGCTCCGCGCGGTGCTGCGCGGGTACCCCGAGCGCCGCCGGGCCGCCGAGTGGTCCGACGCGGGCGTGCCGGTGGCCCCGCCCGAGCGATCGGCGCTCGCGGTGAGCGCGGAGGAACGTCGGCGGATGTACGAGGCGGGCTGGCAACGAGGCGGCGTGAACGCGCTCTCGTACGCGTTCGCCGACTTCTTCACCGACGAGCGGGCCAACCGCACCGCCCAGGACTTCGCCCGCGAGAAGATCCGGGAGATCGTCGGCGACCCCGCGGTGGCGGACGCGCTGTGCCCGTCGCACCACATCGGGACGAAGCGCACCTGCGTGGATATCGGCTACTTCGAGACCTACAACCGCGGCAACGTGCACCTCGTCGACGTGCGCTCCGCGCCGATCACGGGGATCACGCCGGGCGGCCTGGCCACCACCGACCAGGAGTACGGGCTCGACGCGATCGTGCTCGCGATCGGGTTCGACGCGATCACGGGGGCGCTGCTCGAGATCGACATCCGCGGCCGCGGCGGCCTGCCCCTGGCCGAGAAGTGGTCCCAGGGGCCGCACGCGTACGCGGGCCTGTGCGTCGCCGGCTTCCCGAACCTTTTCATGATCACCGGCCCCGGCAGCCCGTCCGTGCTCAGCAACATGGTCGTTTCGATCGAGCAGCACGTCGACTGGATCGCCGGCTGCCTCGGTCACCTCGCCGCCCAGGGGCTTGACCGCATCGAGGCGTCGCCGGAAGCCGAGGATGCCTGGGGGCGGCACGTCACCGAGCTCGCGGACGCGACGCTGTACCCGCGGGCGGCGTCGTGGTACGTCGGCGCCAACATCCCGGGCAAGCCGAGGGTGTTCATGCCCTACGTCGCGGGGTGCGGCAACTACCGGCGGGAGTGCGAGGAGATCGTCGATCGCGGCTACGAGGGATTCGTGCTGGGGAGGGAGCGCTAGGTGGGCATGCTGGACGGAAAGGTCTGCGTGGTGACGGGGGCGGCCGGCGTGATCGGCCGCGAGACCGTGGACGTCTTCGCGAGGGAGGGCGCGGTCGTCGCCGGCGTGGACCTGAAGGGCGAGGTCGACGCCGCGTTTTTTGCCGAGGCCGACTTGACCGACACGGAGCAGGTCGCCGCGACATACCGCGCGGTGGCGGAGCGCTTCGGGCGCATCGACGTCCTGTTCAACAACGCGGGCATCGCGCTGCCGCAGGACGGCTCGGTGCTGGACACCGACCTCGCGGCCTGGAACCGGGTCATCGAGGTGAACCTGACCAGCATCTTCCTCTGCTGCAAACACGGGATCCCGTACCTGCTCGAGGGCGGCGGGGGGTCGGTGATCAACACGTCGTCGCTGGTGGCCAGGGTCGGTTCGGCCGCGTCGCAAATCGCCTACACCGCGTCCAAGGGCGGCGTCCTGGCCATGTCCCGTGAGCTGGGGGTGGAGTTCGCCAAGCGCGGGGTGAGGGTCAACGCGCTGTGCCCCGGCCCGGTCGACACCCCGCTCCTGCGGACGCTGTTCGACGCGACGGAGGAGGCCCGGCGGCTGGTCCACGTGCCATCCGGCCGGTTCGCGCGGGCCAGGGAGGTCGCCGAGGCCGTTGCCTTCCTCGCCAGCGACGCGGCCTCGTACATCAACGCCACGGAGTTCCTCGTCGACGGCGGGATCTCGGCGGCGTACGTGACCGCCCTCGGCCCGGCATGACCAGCCCGCCGGCATGACCAGCCCGCGTCGCCGTGGTGACCCGCGTTGGCGACGGCGCCGCGGCGATCACCGGGCAGGCGATCAACGTATCCGGCGGCCACGAGATGCACTGAGCGTGGCGCCGCTGTAACGATCCGCTGAGTTGGCGCCGATGGCGGAAACCAGCCGGACATTCCCGGAAAACAACCTGGTCACAGTTGCGATGTACGGTTTGTCAACCCGTTGACAGTCGGTTTGCAATGGTCTTATGGTTCGCTGAGTAGACCACAACAGCAGTGGCCGGCTGACACGTGCCTGCGGGTCAGGACCGAGGCGATCGCACCGGAGCGGTTGACCGCAATCTTGTCGTGAGGCCACCCCATTGTGGCGGTGTGCCGTGTCGGGAGGATAGATGGACACTTTGGGTTCCGGTGAGACGCAGACTGCCACCGCGTCGGCCGTGGACATCTCCACTAGGGATGATATCCACAAGCTGCGCGGCAAGGCGGTCGGCCTGGGCGGGGTGCTGTTCATCTCGTTCGCCGCGATGTCGCCGCTGACAGGCCAGCTTGGCAACGTGCCGATCGCCGTGGGCATCGGCAACGGGATCGGGGCGCCGGCCGGGTTCCTGATCGGCATCGTCATGCTGACGCTGTTCGGGGTCGGCTACGTCAAGATGATGCGGAGCGTCCCGTCCTCGGGCGGGTTCTACTCGTTCATCAGCCACGGGCTCGGCCGTCCGCTGGGCATGGGGGCGGGATGGCTGTCGGTCTTCGCCTACGCGTTCGTCGAGGGCTCGCTGTACGGGGCGTTCGGCTACTTCGGCAACATCACGATCCAGCAGTTCTTCCACTTCGGGATCCCCTGGCCATATCTGGCGTTCGGGGCGCTGGTCCTCAACCTGATCCTGGGCCATTTCGACGTGCGGCTGAGTTCCTCGGTGCTCGGGGTCGCGCTCATTCTGGAGATCGTGGTCCTCACGATCATGGTCGTGGCGGTGTTCGCGCACGGCGGCGGCCCCAGCGGCATCTCGGCGGCGCCAATCAACCCGGTCAACGCGTTCAAGGGCCTCGCCCCGGGGGTCGGCATCTTCTTCGCGGTGTGGTCGTGGGTCGGGTTTGAGACGATCCCGAACTACGCCGAGGAGTCGAAGAACCCGCGCAAGATCGGCGCTCAGGCGCTGTTCATCTGCATCATCGGCGGCGGCCTGTTCTTCATGCTGTGCGCGTGGGCCGTGGTCACCGGCTGGGGCCTGCACAGCGCGGTGCACGAGGCGGCGACCGACGGCGGCAACTTCTACTACGGCGTGACCAGCAAGTTCGCGGCGGTATGGGTGACCGACGTCATGGAGTGGCTGATCATGACCTCGTCGTTCGCCTGCGCGCTGTCGTTCCACAACACGACGTCGCGCTACCTTTACGTGATCGGCCGGGAGAAGATCTTCCACCCCAGCCTGGGCCGGACGCACCACAAGTGGCAGAGCCCGCACGTCGCCAACGCGCTGACCACGGCGATCGTCGGCCTGCTCATGGTGCTGTTCCTGGTGATCTGGTACGCCAGCAAGTCCGCGCAGAACTTCGCGAACTTCCAGAACGCCCCCTACTACGAGCTGTTCGGCTGGTTCGCGATCGTGGCCACGTTCTCGGTGCTGGTGAACCAGACGCTGTCGTCGGTCGCGACGATCACGCACTTCCGGCGGCCGGAGTACCGGGCCCAGCGCAACCTGTGGACGACCGAGATCATCCCGATCCTGTCGATCATCGCCATGGGCGTGGTGCTGTGGCTGCTCTGGGCGAACCTCGACAAGATCGGCGGCTCGATCATCTGGGTTGACATCATCCCGTGGGTCTGCCTGGCCTGGCTGCTGATCGGGGTCGGCCTGGCGCTGGTGCTGCGCAAGCGCAATCCCGAGAAGTACGAGGTCCTGGGGCGGATGGTGAACTCCGGGATCGACTGACCCCTCGGGTGGGGCAGGCTGTCAGCTCGCTGGATACACCTCGGTCCAGCGGGCTGCGGCCTGTTCGAAGCACTCTCGCGGCGCGCGGATGACCCCGGCGCCGATCTGGCCGCCGTCGCGGCCGGCCAGGCCGACGTCCATCACCGGCAGCACGCCGGTCGCCAGGACCTTGAAGATGTCGACCCCGGTCGGGGTGCCGCGGAACCCGAAGAGCGGGATCTTGTAGACCGTGTTCTCTCCGGCCGTGATCTGGTACATCTCCTCGTTGCGCCGGATCATGACGTCCGGCGAGCCGCCCTGGTACTCCTGCAGGGACAGCGCGCAGGCCTGCGCGAAGCCGCCGAGCCCGATGGTCTCGGTGATCGGGCTCTCCCCGCCCATCCAGCTGATCTCGGACTCGTCGTGGCCAGGGAACAGCTTGCCCTCGGTGACCGGGGTCGGCCCGCGGAACCACTCGCCGCCCAGGCCGCTGACCCGGATGAAGAACTCCTTGCAGGAGAAGCCCATCGCGGACACCACGCTGGAACCGGGCAGCCCGGCGATCGAGTCCGCTGTGGCCTTGGCCGCGGCCATCGACAGCCGCAGGAAGAAGTAGTCGTTCTCGGCGATGTGCAGGAACGTCTCGCTGACCCGGTCGCTGCCCCGGCCGGCCATCTCCAGCGCGGCGGCGAACAGCTCGCGGCACAGCAGGAGCGTTGAGGCGGCGTTGCGGCTGTGGCACTCGTCGCCCATGCGCAGCCCCCTGGCGATCAGCGGCTTGAGCGCGACGCCGCCGGTGCGGCGGATGGCCTCGCCGACGACCGGGGCGTAGACGTTGTTCACGTGCAGCAGCCGTTCGTGCACGCCCTCGTCGTAGCAGCCGTAGTTGAGCCGCCGGGGATCCTTGCCCTCGTAGAAGTTGCAGAACGCCGTGTTGCCGCCCGCCGCGTCCTGCACCACGAACACCGGCATCGACGCGGTATAGATCCCGGCCAGCGAGCCCACAGCGCCGTAATCGTGGCACCCGGCCACGGTGATCGCGCCCGAATCCAGCGCCGCGATGGCCTCCTCACGGGTGGACGCCAGGCCCTCGAACAGGGCCCCGCCGATGATCGCCTCCCGCTGCCCGCCCTCGTAGCTGGGCCAGGGCAGTGGAGCGCCCGAGGTCAGGATCAGGTTCTTGGTGTAGCCGGGCATCACGTCGATGGCCAGGCCGACGTCGACCACGACCGGGTCGGCGGCGCACAGCCGGCGGACCGCCTCGGCGTTCGCTTCACTGAGCGCGTTCATCGGGCCACGAACCCCCCGTCGACGAGGATCGTCTGCGCGGTGATGTACGAGGCGCGCGGCGACAGCAGGAACTCGGCCACCTCGGCGACCTCCTCGGGCTCGCCGATCCGGCCGAGCATCGTGTGGGCGGCCGATGCTTCCTCCCCGCCGGACACCGCGGCCATGGACGGGCTCATCGGCGCTCGGATGACGCCCGGGGCGATGCAGTTCACCCGGATCCCGCGCGGCGCAAGCTCCTCCGCCAGGTACGCGGTGTACGCGGAGACGCCGGCCTTGGTCGCGCCGTACACCGAGGCGCCGATGAACCTGGCGATCCGGCCGGTGAGCGAGCCGATGTTGACGATCGCCGACCCGTCGGCCAGCTTCGGCGCGAACACGTCGGTCACCCGCGCCATGCCCGCGACGTTTATCTGGAACATCAGGTCCATGCGCTCGTCGTCGACCCGGCCCAGGAACGTGTCCCGGAGCACTCCCGCGCAGTTGATGAGGCCGGCAAGCGGCTCGTCCCCGAGCGCGGCCGCGGCCGCCTCGACGCTGGCCCGGGACGTCACGTCACCCTCGACCGCCCGGACGCCCCGGTTGCCCGGCGCGTCCCAGTCCACGGACGCAATCTGCGGCGCGAGGTCCATCGCGACCGCCGTCGACCCCGCGTCCCGCAGACGCCGGCAGATCGCCATGCCGATGACCCCCGCGCCCCCCGTCACCACGATCTGCCCCATCAGCGTCGTCTCCCCTCGGTCAGCGGTCCGGCTGGCTGGCGGCCGGGCGGCGGCGGTAGCGCAGCCCGAAGCGCCCGGCCCACGCCATCAGCAGGTACAGGCTCACCGGGAACGGCCACTGGGACACGATGCGCCCGCTGCCGGACCGGAAGTAGCTGTCCGTCTCCGCCCACACGGTGCGCCGCAGCGCGCGCTGCAGCCAGCGGTCGTAAAGCTCCGCCACCACCGGCGAAATCTGCACGTCGTGCGCGCCGCGATCGGCCATGCGCCGGATGGCGCGCGCCGCGAAGCGCGCCTGCGCCTCGAAGAATGTGACGGTCGGGGAGCTGTTCGTGTTGGGTCCGTACATCACGAAGAAGTTCGGGAACCCGGGCACCATCACCCCGAGGAACGCCCGCGCGTTGCCCGCCCACGTCTCGTGCAGGTCCCGGCCGCCGAGCCCGGTGACCTTCAGCCTCGCCAGGTAGTCCGCGGCGTGGAAGCCGGTCGCGAGCACCACGACGTCCAGGTCATGCCGGTCGCCGTTCTCGTCGATCACCCCGGTGGCTGACAGCCCCTTCACGCCGTGCGGGACGAGCGTGACGTGCGGCTCCAGCAGCGTCTGGTAGTAGTCGTCGCTCAGCACGGTCCGCTTCCCCTCGAATGGGAAGCCGGGGGTGAGCAGCCGCTGAAGTTCCGGGTGTCCGGCGACCGAATCGGCCAGGAACTTCGCCGACGCCTCCCGGCGCTGGCGGTTGACCCGTCCGTCCCGCCGGGCGTGGCTCATCCGCAGCTGGCGGGTGTCGTAGCGGTAATAGAGGCCCAGCCGGCGCCACCGGCGCACGAGCGGGTTCCGGTTCAGCCTGCGCTCCATGGAGGTGAACGCCCGGCTGTCCTTTGGCAGCATCCAGTTCGGCTCGCGCTGGAAGACCTTGACCTCGGCGGCGCACTTGGCGGCCTCGGCGACGACCTGCACGGCCGTTGATCCGGTGCCGAGCACGCCGACCCGCCGGCGGGCCAGATCCAGGCCCTCCGGCCAGTGCGCGCTGTGGCAGATCACTCCGGAATAGCCGGGGCCCTCCCGGGCGAGGGCCGGGATACGCGGCACGCTCAGGAAGCCGATAGCGCTGATTACCGCCTGGAACGGGCCGCGCGGCCGCCCCGAGCCGGTAACGATCTCGTATTCGCCGCGGTCGTCGTGCCAGGTGACGCTCTCCACCCTCTCGTTCAGGACCAGATGACGGCGAAGGCCGAAAGCGTCCACGACTTTCTCGAGGTAACGCTGCAGTTCGCCGCGGCCGGCGTAGTTGCGGCTCCAGTCTGCTGGCGCGTAGGAGAACGAGTAGATCTGGGACTCGAGATCTACCTCGGCGCCGGGGTACCTGTGGTGAAACCACGTCCCGCCGACGCCCGATGCCGCCTCGAAGATCGTGAAGTCCGTGATGCCCTGCCGCTGCAGCGCGACTCCGGCGGCGACCCCGCAGAAGCCGGCCCCGATCACGGCGACCCGCATGGACTCCGCTCCGATCGCTCGGTTCTTAGGTCTAAATAATAGACCTAAGGTGCATAGGAGGTCAACAGCCCGCCACCCGCGCCAGGGCCGGCAGTGACACGGTGCCTGCCGAGCGAGACCCGCGCCTGCCGAGCGAGACCCGCGCCTGCCGAGCGAGACCCGCGCCTGCCGAGCGAGACCGGCTGGCGGTCAGCTGAGGGTTCCCAGGCCGGCCGCGATCGCGCCGGCCACCTCGGACAGACCCTCCCGCGCCCGGGACAGCCGGCCGGCGAACAGCAGGAACCCGTGCGGCATGTCCTCGTACTCGCTCGCGCGCACGGGCACGCCGGCCCGGCGCAGCGCCTCGCCGAACGCCCGGCCCTCGTCGCGCAGCGGATCGAACCCCGCCGTGAGCAGGTACGTGGGCGGCAGCCCGCTCAGATCGGTCGCCATGCTCAGCGCGGCACGCGGATCGTCGGGGGCCTTGCCGTCGCCGTACTGTGCCCAGTACCAGACCATCTCGTCCCTGGACAGGAACGGGTCGTCGGCGTTCTCCTGGTACGAATCGGTGTCCATGGCGGGGTCTGTGTTCGGGTAAAGCAGCGCCTGGAACGCCACCGGCGAGCCGCCCTCGTCCCGAAGAACCAGCGAGACGGCGGCTGCCAGGTTGGCGCCGGAGCTGTCGCCGACGACCGCGAGCGGCCGCGGGTCCAGACCGATCTCCCCGCCGTGGGCGGACAGCCAGCGGACCACGCCGGCGGCGTCCTCCAGCGCGGCCGGGAACGGGTGCTCCGGAGCCCGCCGGTAGTGCACCGCCACCGTGACGATCCCGGAGTTGCGGGTGATCGACCGGCACACGCCGTCGTGCGACTCGAGGTCCCCGAACACCCAGCCGCCGCCGTGAAAGAACACCACGACACCGGACCGGGCGGGCTCGGCCGGACGGTAGATCCGGACCGGCACGCCGCGGCCGTCTACCGGGATGTCCCGGTCCTCGACGGCTCCGACCTCCGGGTAGTCGCTCAGCGGGGCGATCATCTCGTCGAAGTTCCTGCGGCCGTCGGGCAGCGGCAGGGTCCGGCTCGACGGGCGGCCCCCCGCGATCAGCTCGTCGAGCAGCGCGCCGACCTCGGGATGTTCCTCAGTCATAGTCTTTCTAATAGACCAATGAGCCATTAGAGTCAACCTGCGAGGAAGGTGACGTGCCATGTTGCCAAGGCCGCCGCAGACCGAGTCGACTTACGCGCTGGCCCTCCGGGCGATCGCAGCGGGCGATACGCGCGAGGGCGTTCGCCGGGTCCGCCAGCTGATCGAAGATGCGGCGGAGGGGCGTGAGCTGTTCCCGCTGTTCATCGAGCGAGCAACGCGGTTCCTGCTCGGCCGCGGCGTGGCACCCGAGACCGTGGCCGCCGAGGAGCAGCGGATCCTGTCGCTGCTCGGCGCGACCGCGGACGACGCGCTGGACATGCCGCGGCAGTGGGCGGGCGTGCAGGAACTGGCCACCCGGGCCGAGCTGGCCTGCCTCGCCGGGAAACCCAAGGTCGCGTCCGAGCTGGTTGAACGGTTCCGCTCGGCGTGGGTCACCGTGCACGACCGGTTCTGCGACGTCGTCTGTGCGCTGTTCAGCCTGGCCGCGGGGGAGCTGGGCGAGTCGGTCGTGGGCGCGATGTGGGACGACGCGATCGGCGAGATGTATCCGACCAGGGACGAGTACGCCGCGGACCGCCGGCCGTGGGCGGAATCGGTCGAGCTGCTGCTGGCCGACGCGGCGCTGTCGCTTCGCGGGCACCTCAGCGGGCCCGGGCGCACCGGAGAGGTGACGCTGCACGAGGAGGAGGACCGGTGGGTCTTCCGCTTCGAGCCGTGCGGATCCGGCGGCCGGACGCTCAGCGACGACGCCAACCCCAACGGCACCGCCCGCGTCGGCCCGCCGTTCGGCTTCCGGGTCACCACGCAGGAACACGACTGGGCCTGGCGGACCAAGGGAGTCTGCCTCTACTGCGCCCACTGCTGCCAGCTTCAGGAGCGGGCCTCGATCACCCGGCTCGGCTATCCTGTCAGGGTCGTGCAGCCGCCGGTGTGGGGGACGGACGAGCCGCGCGACTACTGCACGTGGAGCGTTTACAAGGATCCCAAGCTTGTCCCGGCCGAAGCGTACCGGCGGGTGGGCGCGACGAAGCCCGGGGTGGGCGATGGCTGACATCGAAGCGGTCGACCTGGTCTCGGCGCACGAGGTCGTCACCGAGCGCCTCCGCCACGCCATCCACATCGGCACCTACCTGCCCGGCGACAAGCTGCCGCCGGAGCGGATGCTCGCGCAGCAGCTCGGGGTGTCCCGGATGACGGTGCGCGAGGCGGTCCGGGTGCTGCGGGCCGAGGGGTACGTCTCGAGCCGCAGAGGCTCGGCGGGCGGCATCACCGTTCTCGACCAGGGCGAGGATTCCGTGCGGCTGCGCCAGGTGCTCCTCGGCCGGATGGACGAGCTGGACGACAACTTCGAGTTCCGCATCGCGGTCGAGGGTGCCGCCGCCCGGCTCGCCGCACAGCGGCGGACCAAGGCCGACCTCGCCCGTCTCCGGGAGGCATACCTCGAGCTGGGGCAGGGCCTCCAGACCGCGCGGTTCCGGGCCGCCGACAACGTGTTCCACCTGGCCATCGCCGACGCCGCCAGGAACACGTTAATGCGCCAGGCGATCGAGAACGTCCGCGCGATGACCTGGGTGCCGCTGGACCGGGTGATCACCAGCGTCTTCAGCTCCGCGCACGAGCACCACGCGCAGATCCTGGAGGCCATCGAGAACTCCGATCCTGATGCGGCCGAGCGGGCGGTGGTTGCCCACATCCAGCGGGCACAGCAGGATCTGCACCGGGTACTTCAGTAGCCCGCCAGCACCGAAGGCCGGGCGGGCGGTTGCCGCGTTCGCCCCGCCCGGTTGCCGCGAACTCGCCTAAAGGTCTAGGTTATGGTCCATCAAGGGCGGTCGGCCGCGGATGATGGGGCAGGCGGCCAGCGTGGATGATGAGACAGGCGGCCCGGCCGCGGGGTGGCGGGGAGCGGACGAGGGCGCGAAGCGGCCGCCGGCGGCGACCTGGGGAGGTGGAGGAGGCGGACGAGACGACAGCCGCCCAGGTTCCGGCGCTGCTGACCGGCCGCTCGGCGCTGGTCACCGGGGGAACCCGGGGCATAGGCCGCGGCATCGCCGAGGTGCTGTGCGCCGCCGGTGCCCGGGTCGTCATCACCGGCCGGGACGCCGAGCGCGGCCAGAAGGCCGCCGAGGAGATCTCGGCCCAGGGCTCGCCCTGCGTCTTCACCGCCGCCGACGTGCGCAGCCTCCCGGAGATGGAGTCCGCGGCGGCCCTCACCCGCGAGCGGTTCGGCTCGCTCGACGTGCTGGTGCACAACGCCGGGGTCTACCCCGAGGTCCCGCTGGAGCAGATGACCGAGGCCGACTGGGACCTCGTCCACGACACGAACCTGAAGAGCACGTTCTTCGCGTTCCGGGCGTGCCTGCCGATGCTGAAGGAGAGCCAGGCTGGCCGGATCGTCCTCGTGTCCAGCATCACCGGGCCGGTCACCGGCTATCCGGGGCTCGCGCACTACGGCGCCTCGAAGGCCGGGATGGACGGTTTCATGCGGACCGCGGCGATCGAGGTCGCCCCGTTCGGGATCACCGTCAACGCCGTTGCGCCCGGCAGCATCCGTACCGAAGGGCTCGCCGACCTCGGCGCGGACGCGATCGCCTCGATGGAGGCGCTGATCCCGCTGCACCGGCTCGGCGACACGCACGAAATCGGGGGCACCGTGCTCTACCTGGCCTCCAATCTCGCGTCGTTCGTCACCGGGCAGAGCATCGTGGTGGACGGCGGCCAGACTCTGCCGGAGATCCCGGGCTGAGCATGGAACCACGGGCCATGCGCGACCGGGTCGCCTTCGTCACCGGCGCCGGCGGCGGCATGGGGTACCAGATCGCCACCGACCTCGCCAAGGCGGGCGCACGGGTGTTCGCGGTCGACCTCAGGAAGCCGCCGGAGCCCGACCCGGAAGGGGCGGACCGTTCCGTCCACTATTGGAAGTTCGACATCACGGAGGGGGACCGCCTCGCGGGGGTGCTCGGCGAGGTGTTTGCGCGGTGCGGCCGGCTGGACTACGTCGTCAACGCCGCCGGGGTCTGCTGGTTCGACCGGGACGGCCCGGTGGGCGAGACCGACCCAGGCATCTGGCAACGGGTGCTCGACATCAACCTGACCGCCGCGATGCAGGTCTGCCGGCACGCGATCCCGCTGCTGCGGCGCACCGGCGGGGGAGCGTTCGTGCACGTGGCGAGCGTGGCCGGGCTGCGAACCTCCGACGGCGTGTCGGACGCCTATCAGGTCTCGAAGGCCGGCCTGATCTCGCTGTCCCGGGCGATCGCGTTCGAGTACGGGCCGGAAGGGATCAGGTCGAACACGATCTGCCCGGGCGCGATCCTTACCCCGATGATCCAGCCGCTGTACGACGAGGACCCGACGCGCGCGGTCCGCATGGCCGGCCGGACCCCGCTGCGCCGGCTGGGCACGCCCGGGGACGTCTCGTCGGCGTGCCGGTTCCTGCTGTCCGACGACGCATCGTTCATCACCGGCGCCGACATCGTCGTCGACGGCGGCTGGACCCTGGGGCTGGCGTGAGCGGCAACGCGATCGAGGGCGCGCGGATCGTCCAGCTCGAGGTTCCGGACCTGGACGGGGGACTGCGGGCGAAGCTCGTGTCGGCGGAAAAGGCGCTGTCCCCGGCCGGCGCCGCGATGTGCACGATCATGTTCGGGCTCACCCAGGCCGACGACGTGTACGAAAGCCCGGCGTCATCGCCGGGCAACGGGTTCCCCGACCTCGTGATGCGCCCGGACATGGCGACCGCGCGGCCGCTGCCGTGGTCCGCGGGGACCGCGGCGGTGCTGTGCGACCTGTACGGCCCCGACGGCGCCCTGTACCCGGTCGCCCCGCGGGCCGTGCTCAAGACCGTGGCCGGCCGGTGCGCCGAGGCCGGGTTCGAGGCCCGGTTCGCCGCCGAGTGGGAGCTGTGCGTCGTCCACGCCGGTGATGACGCCGTCCCGCTCGGCCGGACCATGAACGCGTACAGCCTGCTGCGGCTGCGGGAACTCCGGCCGCTGGCGCAGGCGTTCTTCGAGCGCATGGAAGCGGTGGGCATCGCGATCGAGTCGGTGCACACCGAGCTCGGCCACGGGATGCTGGAGTTCGCGATCTCGCACGCACCCGTCCTGGAGGCGGCCGACCACGCGGCCCGGGCCAAGGCGTACCTGAAGGAGCTGTGCGGTGAGATGGGCCTCGTCGCCACGTTCATGCCCAAGTGGCGCAGCGGCGCGACCACGTCGGGCTGCCACTTCCACCAGAGCCTGTGGCGCGACGGGGAGAACGTGTTCTGGTCGGCGGACGGCGGGCTGTCCCCGCTGGCGCGGAACTATCTGGCTGGGCAGCTCGCCACCATGGCGGACGTCAGCGTGCTGTTCAATCCGTCGGTGAACGCGTACCGGCGGCTGCAGCCGGGGACCTGGACCCCGGCGACCGCGTCGTGGGGGGTGGACAACCGGACCGCGGCCATCCGGGCGATCGCCGGATCGCCGAAGGGCGCCAGGCTCGAGCATCGCCGTGCCGGGGCCGACGTCAACCCGTACCTGGCGATCGCGGCCATGCTCGCGGGCGGGCTGCACGGCATCGCCGAGAAGCTGGCGGCACCCGAGCCGGCGACCGGCGACGCCTTTGCTGACGGCCGGTTCCGGCGGCTGCCGACGACGCTCGCCGACGCGGTTGACGCGCTGCGCGGCTCGCCGGTCGCGGCCGGCCTGCTCGGCAAGGAATTCGTCGACCACTACCTGCTGTCCCGCGAGGTCGAGCTCCGGCTGTGGCGCGAATGGGAGGCCGACCAGGTGACCGAGTGGGAACACCGGCGATACTTCGAGACGTCCTGAAGACGGGGCAGGGAGGCACATGGATACCGATGACGAGCAGCGCTCTGCCGTAGAGAAGCGGCTGCACGACGAGGGGATCGACACCGTGCTCTGCGTGGTGCCCGATCTCTGGGGCCGGCTGATGGGGAAGCGGGTGACCACCGACAGCTTCCTGAAGACCGCGCTGCGGTCCGAGGGCCTGCACGCCTCGCTCTACCTGTTCGTCGTGGACATGGACATGGACCCGCGGCCGGGCTACGAGCTGAGCAACTGGCGCACCGGGTTCTCCGACTTCCGCATGGTTCCCGACCTCACGACGTTCCGGCCGGCCCCGTGGCTGGACAAGACCGCGATCGTGATCTGCGACGGCTACGAGGAGGACAGCGACCAGCTGGTCGAGGTGGCGCCCCGGTCGATCCTGCGCCGCCAGCTGGAACGCGCCGCCGCCCAGAACCTCCGCTTCAAGACGGCGGCCGAGCTGGAGTTCTACCTGTACAAGACGCCCCCGGCGCAGGCGTGGGCCAGCAAGTACACGGATCTGGAGCCACTGAGCTACTACCGGTCGGACTACCACATCCTGCAGTCGAGCCGTGACGACCACTTCATCGAGGCGATCAGGCGGCACATGAACGCCGCCGACATCGAGGTGGAGTTCTCGAAGTCGGAGTGGGGGCTCGGGCAGCAGGAGATCAACCTGAGGTACGCCGAGGCGCTCGAGATGGCCGACCGGCACGTGCTCTACAAGAACGGCGTCAAGGAGATGGCGCAGGCCAACCAGTGGAGCGCCACGTTCATGGCCAAGCCCACGATCTCCGACATCGGTTCGTCGTGCCACATCCACGCCAGCGTCTGGGACGGCGACGACAACGCGAAGATGGCTGACCCGGACGCCCCGCACGACCTCTCCAGCATCGGCAGGTCGTTCCTCGGCGGCCTGCTCGAGCACACTCCCGAGCTGTTCTGGCTGGTCGCGCCGAACGTCAACTCCTACAAGCGCTTCCAGAGCGCTTCCTTCGCCCCCACGGCCGTGACCTGGGGACGCGACAACCGCACCTGCGGCTACCGGCTGGTCGGGGCCGGCGAGTCGCTGCGGGTCGAGAACCGGATGCCGGGCGCCGACGTCAACCCGTACCTGTCCGCGGCGGCCACCGTGATGGCCGGGCTCGACGGGATCGGCCGCCAGCTCGACTGCGGCGAGCCCTTCGACGGAGACGCGTACAGCGGCGACCTGCCACTGGTGCCAACCACGCTGCGCGACGGGCTCGGCCTCTTCGAGGGCTCCTCGCTGGCCGCCGAGCAGCTCGGAGAGGCTGTGCACCAGCACCTGGTCCACTTCGGCCGGCAGGAACTCGAGGCGTTCCAGCACGAATGCGTCACCGACTGGGAGCGGATCCGCTACTTCGAACGCATCTGAGGTGCATCTTGCCTGAGTACTTTGACCTCGGCAGCCACGGCCGGCCGGTCACGACCACGTCCGCGGACGCGCAGAAGTGGTTCGACCAGGGGCTCACCTGGTCGTACGCGTTCAACCACGAGGAGGCGGTGCGCTGCTTCGAGCGCGCGATCGAGCAGGATCCGCGCTGCGCGATGGCGCACTGGGGCATCGCCTACGCGATCGGGCCCAACTACAACAAGGGCTGGGACGCGTTCGACCCGGTCGACCTGTCCACGTCGCTGGAGCGCGGGCACGCGGCGGTGCGGCGGGCCATCGAGTGCCTCGACGGCGCGAGCGCGGCCGAGGCCGGGCTGGTGCACGCGATGGCCGCGCGCCTCCCCTCGGCCGCGCCACCGGTGGCCGCCGAGGAGTGGAACGAGGCCTACGCGGACGCGATGCGCGGCGTCTACGCTTCGCATCTCGATGATCTCGACGTGGCGGCGCTGTTCGCCGACGCGCTGATGAACGTGACCCCATGGCAGCTGTGGGACCTGCGCTCCGGCACCCCCGCCTCCGGCGCGCACACGGCTGAGGCGCAGGACGTGCTGGAACGGGCCGTCGGGCAGCCCGGCGGCCGGTCGCACCCCGGCGTGCTGCACTACTACATCCACCTGATGGAGATGTCGCCCCGGCCGGAACGGGCGCTGCGGGCAGCCGACTGGCTGCGGAACCTGGTCCCGGACGGTGGCCACCTGCGGCACATGCCAACCCACATCGACGTGCTCTGCGGCGACTACCGCAGCGTGGTCGCGTCGAACTCGGCGGCGATCGCCGCTGACGAGAGGTTCGCCGCTTGTGCGGGCGCGATGAACTTCTACACGCTCTACCGGGCGCACGACTACCACTTCAAGATCTACGGCGCGATGTTCCTCGGCCAGTCCGAGACCGCGCTGGAGGCGGCCGACCAGCTCGCAGCGGCGCTGCCTGCGGACCTGCTGCGCATCGAGGTCCCGCCGATGGCCGACTGGCTCGAGGGCTTCGTGCCGATGAAGCTGCACGTGCTGATCCGCTTTGGGCGCTGGCAGGAGATCATCGACACGCCGCTTCCCGAGGACCCGGTCCTCTACTCGGCCACGACCGCGATGACGCACTACGCCAAGGGCGTCGCGTTCGCCGCGACCGGGCGCCTGGACGAGGCGGACGACCAGCGGCGGCTGTTCGCCGCGGCGGTGGCCCGGGTGCCGGATTCCCGCACCGTGTTCAACAACACCTGCCTGGACATCCTCGCCGTGGCCTCGGCCATGCTCGACGGGGAGGTGGACTACCGGGCAGGCAAGATCGACAGCGCGTTCGCGCACCTGCGCCGGGCGGTCGAGCTCGACGACGGGTTGCCGTACGACGAGCCGTGGGGATGGATGCAGCCGGTCCGCCACGCGTATGGCGCGCTCCTGCTCGAGCAGGGCCGGGTCGAGGAGGCGGAGGCCGTCTACCGGGCGGACCTGGGCCTGGACGACACGCTGCCGCGTGCGAACCAGCATCCAGCGAACGTGTGGAGCCTGCACGGCTACCACGAGTGCCTGGTGCGCCTCGGCAAGACCGAGCAGGCGCGCATCATCGGCCAGCAGCTCGACCTGGCCGAGGCCCAGGCCGACGTCCCCATCAAAGCATCCTGCGCCTGCCGCCTCAGCGTTTGAGGGATCCGCAGGTCGCCGTCCCTGCGGGAGCAGTTGCCCAGGCGTGGCGCGGCGGATCGCGGCAGACGCGGATCCCCAGCCAGAGCTCCGGCAGTCCCGCCCTGACCGGGGGAGTCAGTGTCCAGCCTGAACGCTGGCATCCGTGACGGCTGCAGCGGACGCGGCCGCAAGCTTGAGGAATGCTGC